>LHCFD05601__coassemble_310_pt1 | contig 252800 bp, 198 predicted proteins | sample LHCFD05601__metabat2_low_PE_005 | metagenome-assembled genome bin LHCFD05601
AGAGGAAGTCAAGACCTCAGGTTTATAAGCTCAGGCGAGCGGTTAGCCGCTCCTGAAGAATGTTATGGAGGAAACAATGGAGACATTGTTCATTCTCACAGCCCTCATCCTCGGCTTCGTGTTGGGATGGGCTCTAGCGAGTTACGTCGCTGCACAAAAGGCAAAAGCAACACAGCCTGTTAATCTTGAGGAGCTGCGCCAACAGCTTGCTCAAGCTCAACAACAAACTCAAGATTTGCAGAGCAAACTCAGCGCAACCCAAGTAGCAGAATCCGCTGAGCGAGCCAGCAGCGCTCAAAAAGACCAGCAACTCGAGTTCTTGAAGCAAGAATTACAATCCGTCAAAGCGCAAGACGAAAAGCGAATGCAAGAACTCCGCGCTCAACAAAAAGAAGCAGAAGAGCACGTACTCGACCTGCAAAACGACTACCAGCACGAGCTCACCAAAGTGCGCGAAGAAAACCAGAAAGCACTCAACGACCTCGAACTCAAGCACAAGCAAGAGCAAGCACAAGCCAACGAAGCACGCCTCAAGGAAATCCGCGAAAACCAAGAAGCACAAAACCAGAACAACGCCAATGTTCTCAAGCTTCTCGCGCCGGTGCAAGACTCCTTGGGCAAACTGCGTGAACGCCTCGACGGCATTGAAAAAGGCCGCACCGAAGAAACAACCCAACTGCAAACCCAACTGCAACAACTGCAGATGGACCAGCAAGGCTTGCAACAAGCAGCCAGCAATATTGCTCGCGTAATGGGCAACAACCAAACACGAGGCCAATGGGGAGAAACAACCCTCAAGAACCTCGTCGAACAAGCAGGAATGCTCGAACACGTCGACTTCGACACACAAGTCGTTGTGGAAAACAACGGTGGAGAGGGCAAGAGCAGGCCAGATATGGTCATCAAACTGCCCGGTGATCAAGTCATCCCTGTCGACGCAAAAACACCATTCCAAGCCTACCGTCGAGCACTCGAAATCGACCCGAACAGCGCCGAAGGCAAAGACGAATACGCTAAGCTCATGGACGAGAGCGTCCGTGCAATCAAGAAGCACATCGACGACCTCGCCAAGCGCGACTACGACACCGACTTCCGTGCTGCACCAGGAATGACAATCCTGTTCATCCCCGTCGAAGCAATCCTTGCTTCCGCAGTGCAACGTGACCCGCAACTCTTCGACTACGCCTACGAGCGCAAAGTCGCCCTGTGCACGCCAGTCACCCTGTGGGCAGTGCTCAAAGCAATCGGACAAACCTGGAGGCAACAAACCCTCAGTGAGGACGCCGAAAAGCTCTACGCCATCTGCAAGAGCTTGTTCAACGGCTTCCACACTCTCGGCTCTCACGTCTCCAGCCTGGGACGATCGCTCACCACAGCAGTTGGCAACTACAATAAGGTGGTCGGCAACCTCGAACGCACCATTCTGCCACAAGCGCGCAAGCTCGACGCCATCGATGCCTCGCAGATCGAGCCACTCAACCAGCTCGAAGGTGACAAGAACGTCGTCAGGCCGCTTACGCGAGAAGAACTCATCAGCGACCCCGTCGTTGAGACTAAGGTGATCGCCGACAGCCCGGCCGCTACTGAAACTAACTATCAGGCGCCCGACTATAACGCTCAGGCAACGGATCCTGGTATGCAGGCGACTGACGATTCCGACTGGATCTTCTAAATGGGAAACACATCTCACACATTTCAGAAAAACTGAATAAAGCAGTCAACCACTGCACAAGCCGTGAATTATGTTGCTACGAGTAGAATACGAGTAGTTTCAACAAATTCACGGCTTTTGCATACCAGCCTTGAAAGCAAAAGGAGCTCGCCATGGGCAACGAAAAAGAAGTTCTCGAAAAGCTCGTCCGCGCCGACATCGGCACCCGACCCTTCTCCGAACTCACCTCCGTCAGCCTTTCCGGCCTGGGCGCCAACCTCGCCGGACGAGTACTCCTCGCCGAACTCGAAGCACGCGGCCTTAGAGCCGGCCAAGATTACCAAGCCGTCGGAGCACTCACCCAAGCAGCCGTCCCACTCGTGCTCTCCATGGTCCTCGCCAGCACTGAGCCCATCGACGGCTTCTCCATCGACTTCGTCTACCCAGGGATCAAAGGTAAAAACATCCAAGGAAAGAAAGTTGTCCTCCTCGACGCCTGGCTCTCCGAAAAAAGCTACATTCAAACATCATCCATCATCACCCTGCATAAAGGTAACGAATTAAGCCTCGACTACTCCGTCATCGAACACCTCGGAGCACAAGCTGTCGCCATCGCTTCCCTCGTCGGTGGAACAGGAGCCATGACGGGAGAAGAAAGCAAATACGTCGAAGTCGTAGGAGCCATCGACCAAGAAAAACACCGCCTGCCCTTTGTTTATGCTTACAACGTGACCGAAGTGAGCACCTCTCACGTCGACTCACCACACGACCCTCGCGCCTAAAGGAGAAGAATGTACGAGCCGAATCCGATAACAGCAGCTGCCATGGCCTCAGGAGAACCCCACTTCAGGCAAATCGGAGTAGGACCATGGCAGGAGGAACACCCGGATCAGCCTCGTCCTGATAATCCTGAGAGCCCCCTCTACAAGCCCAACCAATGGGATAGCGACCTACTGAGCAACGGTGACAGCAGAAACGTGCTCGATAGATACCGATACTGGAGCGTCCAAGCCATCAAAGCCGACCTCGATCGGCGCGGCCGTCACAGTTTCGACGTCGCCATCGAAAACTGGACCCACGACTTCAACATCGGCTCCATCGTGCGCACCGCCAACGCCTTCGCCGCAGGAAACGTACACATCGTCGGCAAACACAAGTGGAACCGCAAGGGCGCTCTCATGACAGAGCTCTACCAGCACGTCGACGAATGGCCTACCATCACAGACCTCGTCGCTCACGTGCGCCGAACAGAACCCGACCGCGTCATCATCGCACTCGACAACGTCCCCGGCTCAGTGGCCATGGAAACCTACCAGTTCCCACAAAAATGCCTGCTCGTATTCGGAGCAGAAGGCCCAGGATTAACACAAAAAGCATTAGAGCTCGCCGATCAAGTCGTCTACATCTCTCAATTCGGCTCCGTGCGCTCCATCAACGCAGGCGCGGCAGCGGCAGTCACCATGCACGCCTGGGTTGCGCAGCATGGAAATCTGGAAGCAGGAGAATCCAGCCCCCAAGCGCAGTGAACTGAAAGCGAGGCGAGATGTGCGAGCAGAGAGTGCGGCAGTTGCGCGTGAGCTGAGGGATTGTGGTGATGCGAAGCGCGGCGTAGATAAAGATGAGCTAGAGAGTAAGCGGCAGAAAAACGAGTAAAAAATGAGTAGCTCGCCGAGCGGAAATGCGCGGAAAATCAAGAGTTTACTTACCGTTCACCATGTCGGAAATGCTCGGTAGTGTGGCAGTATGCCTACATTTACGAAAGACCAAGTTCAGCACCTCGGCTGGCTCGTGCGCATCGCACTGAACGACGAGGAAGCCGACAAGCTCAAGGATGACATGAACGTCATCTCCGAGGCCATCAACTCCATTCAGGAAGTGGCCACCCAGGATGTTGAGCCAACGGCTAACCCAATCCCACTCGAAGCTCACCTGCGTGAAGACGTTCCAGCTACACCATTCACCCAGGAAGAAGCAATCGCCGGCGCGCCGAAAGCCGATTCAGGTATGTTCGTCGCACCACAGATCCTCGGAGGTGAGGAGAGTGAGTGAGCGCATGAATGACGCACAACTCGTCAAGCTGACCGCCGCACAAATGGCCGAAAAGCTCCAAGCAGGAGAAGTCACCTCCCGCGAGCTCGTGCAAGCACACATCAACGTCATCGCAGCAGCCGAACCAGAACTCAAAGCCTTCCTGAGCGTGAGCGCCACCGAAGCTTTGAAGACGGCAGACGAAGTAGACCGTCGCCGAGCAGCAGGCGAAGAACTGCCCGAACTCGCCGGCGTGCCCGTCGCCATCAAGGACATGATCGTCACCAAGGGCATTGAAACCACTGCAGCATCGCGCATTCTGCAAGGCTGGATTCCACCCTACGATGCGACTGTCGTCGAAAAGCTCAAGGCTAACTTGATGCCAATCTTGGGTAAGACCAACCTCGACGAATTCGCACAAGGCTCATCCACCGAGCATTCGGCATACTTCCCCACCCACAACCCATGGGATACTGAGCGCGTTCCAGGCGGTTCCGGCGGCGGTTCCGCTTCCGCAGTGGCAGCCTACGAAGCTCCACTCGCTCTGGGCACTGATACTGGCGGTTCTATTCGCCAGCCAGGTGCTTTCACCGGAACTGTGGGAGTCAAGCCAACTTATGGTGGTGTGTCCCGTTTCGGCGCCATCGCTATGGCAAGCTCCCTCGACCAGATCGGCCCGGTCGCTCGTACCGTTCTCGATGCCGCACTCTTGCATGAAGTGATCGGTGGCTACGACGAGCGCGACTCCACCTCCATCCCAGAGCCAACTCCAGCGGTGGTGAAGGCTGCACGCGAAGGCCAGAAGATGGACTTGAGCGGGCTGAAGGTCGGCGTCGTCAAGGAGCTTTCCGGCAAGGGTTATGAGGACGTTGTTTCGCACAACTTCGAGCATGCTGTTGAACTGCTCAAGAGCATGGGCGCGCAAGTGAGCGAAGTGAGCTTGCCCAACGTTTCCTACGCTCTGCCTGCCTACTACGTGCTGATGCCGTCTGAGGTGAGCTCGAACCTCGCTCGCTACGATGGCATGCGCTACGGCTTGCGCATGATGCCACCAGCAGATGTGGCACAGACCAGCGCCAACATGATGGCCTACACTCGCGAAGCAGGCTTCGGTTCGGAAGTTAAGCGTCGTATTCTTCTGGGTACCTATGCTCTCTCCGCAGGCTTCTACGACAAGTGGTATGGCTCTGCACAAAAGGTGCGTACCCTCATCATTCGTGACTTTGAGAAGGCCTTCGAGAAGGTTGATGTGCTCGTCTCTCCAGCCAGCCCAACCACCGCATTCAAGCTGGGTGAAGAGCTGACCGACCCGATGACCATGTACTTGAACGATGTGGCAACCATTCCTGCTAATCTTGCGGGAATTCCAGCAATGTCACTGCCGATGGGCTTGGGCAACGGCTTGCCAACAGGCTTCCAGATTATGGCGCCTGCAAAGCATGACGACATGATGTACAAGCCAGCTGCTGCTCTCGAAGCTGCATTCGCCAAGGAAGCAGGAGAAGCCAGCGAACTGCCAACCGGCAAGTGGGCTGACCAAGCTGCTCAGAATGCTGACGTGTCGAGTGCTGAAGCGGACAAGATTAACCAAGCTGAGAAGGCTGAAGCTGTGGATGCAGCACTGAAGGCGTTCCCAGGTGTTCGTGTGACGAAGGCTGAGGAGAAGTGACATGGCTGAAAAACTGATGGATTTCGACGAAGCAATTCGCCGCTACGACCCGGTGTGGGGTTTGGAAGTTCATGTTGAGCTGTCCACAAAAACCAAGCTGTTCTGCCCAGCACCTTACAAGTTCGGCGAAGCACCAAACACCGAGCTCACCCCCGTGTCCCTGGGCTTGCCAGGCTCGCTGCCAGTGATCAACAAGGCTGCCATTGACGACGCCATTCGCCTGGGCCTCGCCCTGCACTGCCACATTAACGAGTGGAGCCAGTGGAGCCGCAAGAACTACTTCTACCCGGATATGCCTCGTGATTATCAGATCACACAGGCTGATAAGCCGCTCAACGGCAAGGGCTACCTCGATGTTCAAACCGAAGATGGCGAAACCTTCCGTGTCCCGATTCTGCGTGCCCACGTGGAAGATGACGCTGGTAAGAACAACCACGTCGGCGGTGCAGACGGCCGCATTGAGGGTGCTGATCACTCTCTGGTTGATTACAACCGTGCAGGTGTGCCGCTGGTCGAAATCGTGACCGAACCAGTCACCGGAACTGGTGCGAAAGCTGCAGAAATTGCTGGCGCGTATATCCGCGAGATCCGCGATATTGCACGCGCACTGGGCATTTCTGAGGGCAAGCTTGAACAGGGTAATATTCGCGCTGATGTGAACGTGTCCTTGCGTGAATCTCCTGATGCTCCACTGGGAACTCGTTCGGAGACGAAGAATGTGAACTCCTTCCGTGGTATCGAGCGCACGTTGATCTACGAAATCCGTCGCCAAGCAGCCTTGCTCGCTGACGGTGGGGAAGTGTTGCAGGAAACCCGCCACTGGGATGAGAGCACGCAGAGCACTGCCGGTGGCCGTTTGAAGACGGATGCGAACGATTACCGTTACTTCCCAGACCCTGACCTCGTCATGGTGCACACCACTCAGGAGCATATCGACGAGCTCAAGGCTAGCCTGCCAGAAATGCCAAGCCATCGCCGTGCACGCTTGCAAAAGGAGTGGGGTTTCACCGACATCCAAATGCGCGACGTGAACAACGCTGGAGCAGTCGACCTCATCGACGAGACCGTGAAGGAAGGCGCCAGCGCAGCTGGAGCTTTGAAGTGGTGGCTGGGTGAGCTCTCCCGTGAAGCCAACGAAAAGTCGGTGAGCTTGGAAGAGCTGCCAGTCACTCCAACGGATGTGGCCAGCTTGGAGAAGCTCATCGCTGACGGCAAGCTCAACGATCGTCTGGCAAAGCAGACCATGGCAGGCGTTCTCAAAGGTGAAGGTACCCCAGAAGAGGTTGTTGCCAAGCACGGTTACAAGATCGTGGGTGGCGGCGACGAGCTCGACGGCATTGTGGATAAGGCTTTGGCTGATAACCCTGATGTTGCTGAAAAGCTCAAGAACGGTGATATGAAGCCAATGGGCGTGATCATCGGTGCCGTCATGCGCGCAACTCGCGGCCAGGCTGATGCTAAGGCAGTGTCAAGCTTGGTGATCAAGAAGGTTCGCTCCTAAGCAGAGCCGTAGCGCGGTGTTACACCGAATGCCGTAGCGCAATGTGATAGCACAATGTGATAGCACAATGTGATAGCGCGGTGTGGTAGCGCGATTGGACGCTGCCACCAAGCACGAGTAAAAGGTGAGTTCTTCCGCTCTGATAATCTGGGCAAACTCAGATGAGCAACCAGCACAAGCTGATGCAGGGCGAGTAGAGCTCACCTTTTTGTAACCACTGATTTCAAAACTGCTGATTTCACAATTGCTGTCCCAGGTGTGGTAAAGCTGGCATTTTGAGAAGTTTGCCAGAAAACTTTCAGTTAAACCACGCTTGCTGGCCTATGATGAAAACAGATAATGGTGACACAAGTGCGCAAGGGGTAAGCGATGAGTACGCCACATGCTGAGCCAGAGTTGAAAGTGCCTGCAATGAAGCAGAGCGCCAAAGATATCGAAACTCACCTGAGTTTCTACAATCAACGTCGACTCTGCGATTCCGTCCGCATTCCATCCATCGAATGCGAAATGCAAATTCTTCGACCGGTACGCCTCGAAGACATGGACTTCATGGACGAAATCAACGCTTGGGCAGGCTCCTCCACCATCACCGGAATGAAACGGGATGACGAGCGCAGCATGGTCGAAAGCTGGGTGAAAGACTCCGTGGCATGGTCCATGGGAGAAATCGACCCCGACGCCAACATCGACTCGTCGAGAAACCAACGATCCATCGGCTGGACCATGCAAACCAGGCTTCCCAACTCCATCGACCCCACAAAATTGAGGCCGATCGGGATGATCTTCCTGACCGAACTGGACGGGTGGAGCAGAAGCGCACGCCTGCAAGTCATCCTCGGCAAAGACTTCCGCGGACGCAGCTACTCGCGTGACGCCATGCCTCGCGTCATGACCTACGGTTTCGCTTCCGTCGACTCCGGAGAAGGCTTAGGCTTGCACCGCATCATTACCAAAGTGCCAGAAAAGAACACGCGCGCACTCTCCGTCTACCAGTCGCTGGGATACACCAAGGAAGTGGCATTACGCGACGCCTTGTGGGACTGCGAAGCCAACCACTACCAGGACCAAGAAATTCTGTCGACCATCCAAGACGAATACGACCCAGTACGAGCCCTCGATGCCTTCGGAATGCGCGTCATTCAAAGCAATCCGGGCATGGCAGAAGCGCTGGCGTTGCACCAGCATTCCCTCTCCCTGCACCAAAAAGTGCATTCAGGCTTCTCTGACGCAGCCGTAGAAGACGATGAAGGCATTGATCTCGGTTCTGCTCGCGACTACGACCCACTCGAGCAGCCGGGTTCTTCCTTCGCATCGGGCTACGCTCAAGCTGTGGAAGCTGCAGCATATGGAAATGGCACCTTAGCAGGGCAGGCGCGCAGCATGGCAAGCGCCGATAGGAGCGCTAGCGGAATGCAAACTCGCGGGGGAGTTGGCCATGCTGATAATCCTGTGTCGGTGAGGGTGGATGCTGACGAAGAGCCAGTTGACCCTGACCAGCCAGAATGGCCGATCGACAGGCCAGAGGATGAAGGCAGGGTGACCACCTCAAAGAGAGCATGGTGGCGTAAGCTAGGTCCGTCGCGTAAAAAGACGCAGGACTAAAGGGACAAAATGAGTGCTGAAGATCTCGATAACTTTGAATCAGATGCGGAACTGCATCTCTACCGCGAATATCGCGACGTTTTGAAGCTTTTCAAGTACGTCGTCGAGGTGGATCGCCGCTTCTACCTGTGCAACAAGGTGGATGTGCAATCTCATTCGACGGGAACAGACGTCTACTTTGAGCTCACACTCACCGATGCGTGGGTGTGGGATGTGTACCGCACCTCCCGCTTCATCAAGTCGGCGCGCGTGGTCACCTTCAAGGACATCAACGTCGAGGAGCTGTCACACTCGGACGCGGACATGGATATTCCGTCGCAGTTCTAGCGAAGGCGTCGGAAGCTGAGGCCTGTGCAGGGTGAAGGCGAGCCTGACGTGGAGTAGAAGCGAGGCCGTGCACGCTTTCGCACAGAGCACAACGGCTTCACAAAGGCTTTTCAAACGCGAATATTTGGGGGAGTTTGCGCACATAACGCCTCGAAAACCTCCCCAAGGACCAGTTCGCGGACAATAATTCAAGATGTAAGAGAGCGTATAGGAAGGGATAAGCATGGCAGATAAGCATCGCGTTGTCATCATCGGCGGCGGCCCAGCAGGCTTGACTGCAGCATACGAATTGCTCCGTGATGGTGGCAATGAAAAGTACGATGTGACCGTGCTGGAAGCGACGAAGCAGTTTGGCGGCATTTCCAGAACCGTCAAGCATGATGGCAACCGCATGGATATTGGTGGCCACCGCTTCTTCTCTAAAGACGATCGCATTATGCAGTGGTGGAAGGAAATCCTGCCATTGCAAGGCGCACCAAGCTACGACGACAAGAAGCTGGATAGGCCAGTCAACCTGACCGAAGGCGGCCCAGACCCAGAACAGACTGACCGTGTGATGCTTAAGCGCCACCGTCTCTCGCGCATCTTCTGGAACCACCACTTCTTCTCCTACCCGATCTCGCTGTCGGGCGACACCATCAAGGCCATGGGCTTTGGACTGACGATGAAGGCAGGCTTCTCCTACCTGTGGTCGTGCGTGCATAAGCTCCCTGATGATAATCTCGAGAACTTCTACATCAACCGCTTCGGCCGCGTGCTCTACTCCCTCTTCTTCGAGGGCTACACCGAAAAGCTGTGGGGACGCCACCCGCGCGAGATCTCCGCAGACTGGGGTGCTCAGCGCGTCAAGGGCCTGTCCATCATGGCGGTGCTCAAGAACGCCTTCAAGAAGCTGTTCCGCCACTCCAACTCGGGCAACCAGAAGAACGTTGAAACTTCGCTGATCGAAGAGTTCTGGTACCCCAAGCTTGGCCCAGGCCAGCTGTGGGAAACCGTGGAGAACGAAGTCACCAAGATGGGTGGCCACGTTCTCACTGATGCCCTCGTCACCGAAATTAACTCGGGCGAAGGCAAGATTCAGGCCGTCACCTACCGTGACTCTGAGGGTAAGGAAACCCGTCTGGAAGGTGAGGACTTCATTTCCTCCATGCCTCTGAAGGACCTGCTCGAAGCCTTCGACCGCTCCGACAACCCAGCTCCTCAGGACATGACTGATATCGCTGTTGGCCTGCCATACCGCGACTTCGTGACCGTCGGCTTGCTGTGCAAGAAGCTCAAGATTGTCAATGATGACTTCATCAACACCCCAACCTTGGGCAACCCGCCAATCGTGCCGGATAACTGGATTTACGTTCAGGACCCTGGCTACAAGGTTGGCCGCTTGCAGATCTTCAACAACTGGAGCCCTTACCTGGTCAAGGATCCTGATGAGACCGTGTGGATTGGCCTCGAGTACTTCACCAAGGAAGGCGACGACTTCTGGAACCTCACTGATGAGCAGGCTCGTGACTTCGCCATCCGCGAGATGATCCGCATGCAGGTGATCTCCTCTAAGGATGACGTGATCGACTTCCATCGTGAGCGCGTCAAGAAGGCATACCCTGCTTACTTCGACACCTACAAGGACATCGACCAGCTCATCGCATGGCTCGATTCGTGGGGTAACCTCTACTGCGTGGGTCGTAATGGTCAGCATCACTACAACAACCAGGATCATTCGATGGCAACCGCAATGGAAGCTGTGTCGAATATCAAGACTGGTCGTACCTCTAAGAAGAACGTGTGGTCGGTGAACACTGAGAAGTCGTATCACGAGTCCAAGTAAGCACGAGTCCAAGTAAGGGCTAGTTCACTCGCGGATGCTTTTATACCCGCGTTTGAGTAGAATAACAAAAGCGTATTGGCTGGAGTGCCTGCCGTAGAGGGCCTTCAGCATCAGTCCACAAACTGAAAGGCGCAAGATTAGCAGTGAGGGTTCATCAGCACTGATAATCTTGAGCAAAAACTGCGACCCTCAAGGGCTGCATCAGTGCGGGATCGATACATCTCATGGGCAAACCTATGAGAAAAGGATGCGCAGTGAAGCTACTTCCGAGCGACGCAACAGGCCAATGCTTCAGGCCACAAGCTTGAAGGCCATGCGGCTCAAGCTTCGGCATGCTGAAGCGGGAAACAACAGGCCCAAGCGTGCGGGGAAGAAAAGCCACTGTGAGATGAGGAACTGTTCTGCGGCAGTTTCGGAGGTTCAGAATGAACGCTGTTGAAAAGTTCGAAGCCGCTCAGGTTGAAGCTGCTAACCGCGAAGTGCCAGATTTCCGTCCAGGCGACACCGTTCGCGTGAACGTGAAGATTTCCGAAGGCCAGCACACTCGTTTGCAGGCATTCGAGGGTGTCGTGATTGCTCGCCAGGGCAAGAAGTATCGCGAGACCTTCATCGTGCGTAAGATCAGCTTCGGTGTGGGCGTTGAGCGTCGCTTCCCAATCTACGATCCAGCCATCGACTCCATCACCGTGGTGAGCCGTGGTAAGGTTCGTCGCGCTAAGCTCTACTACCTGCGCAACCTGCGTGGTAAGGCAGCTCGCATTGTTGAGCGTCGTGATAACACGGTCACCAAGAAGTGAGCAAGCTGAACTGATCACTAGCTGATTTCAGCTGGAGGACTTATGGACACCCGAGTGATGAGAGGCGATTCTCGCGCTCGGGTGTTCGTGCATCTGGCGAGAAGGCGAGCTTCGGCTGGCCGAAAGTCGACGGCCAAGCTGCTGGCTCAGTGCTAGGCAAACTTCAGGTGGACGAGCGGGGGAGAAGATGTCGAATCCTCAGAATTTGCGTCGAGTTTCTGATAAGGAGGCGGGGCCGCGTGCTCAGCATCAGCGTGCTCCATGGGTTCCTCAGGGCCCGGTCGTGACACATCGTAGCCGTCGTTCCACATTACGCGAGCTCATTTTCGCCGTTGCAATCCCCATTCTCGTGGTGACGCTCATCCGCCTCTTCCTCTTCGACATCTACATGATCCCCTCCGGCTCGATGCTCGATACGTTGCAAATTGGCGACCGCATCGTGACGAGTAAAATCGCTGGACGCTACCTTCCGATTCACCGTGGCGACGTCGTCGTGTTTAAGGACCCGGGCGGCTGGCTGGGTCGCGAATCTGACGGGCTCATCGGCTCGAATTACTTGGTCAAGAGGGTCATAGGATTACCAGGCGATGTGGTGGCTTGCGAGGGCAGTGGTGCTCCGATCACTATTAACGGCCACGCCATTGAAGAAAGCGAATACCTGCGCCCGGGTGTTCAGCCGTCCTCCTTCGCATTTTCTGTAAAAGTGAGCGCTGGTAACGTTTTCGTTTTAGGTGATAATCGCGCTAATTCTGCAGATTCTCGTTATCACACCCATGATGGAAATAACGGATTAGTGCCTTTGAAAGATATTGATGGCGTGGCTTTGAGCGTGTACTGGCCGGCGACGCATTGGCGTTCGCTGGGCCGTGATGACTCGATTTACGCACGTGTGGGCGGTGTGAAGGACGCTCGATAACACTGTAAGGACGCTCATGACTCAAATCATTCCCACCTGGGAGACGGAATCACAACTCGTTGCTCAGGGTGCCGGGCTCATCTGCGGCTTTGACGAGGTTGGCCGTGGTGCTTTGGCAGGGCCGGTGATGGTTGGATGCGCGGCTTTCCAGGCTTCTCGCGTGGGTGAGCAGCTGCCCGAGCATTTGCGTGATTCGAAGATGCTCAACGAAAAGTCGCGCGAAAAACTCTATTCTTCGTTGAGCTCGTGGCCTGATTTGTGGGCTGTTGGTGCTGCTTCCAACGCGGAAATTGACGCCTGGGGAATCTCGCTTGCCCTCGGTGTTGCTGCTTTGCGCGCTTTGGCTCAGGTTGAGCAGCAAGCTTATAAGGCTGGGCTTTCCCTTACTTCCGGCTCGCTTCAGCCCTCATTATTTGACGAGATTATCAGTACTGATAATCTTGAGCCTTCTGCTGTGTCGGGCGCTGGTGACGCTGAGGTGCCAGGTGCAGCACCATTGCGTGTTTTCGGAATTCTGGACGGTCCCAACGACTATATTTCCAAGGCTCTGGACTCCCAGCATGCGCCACAAATCGCGGCCATTCCTCAGATGTCGACGCAGGTGAAGGGTGATGCGCATTGTGCGAGCGTGGCTGCGGCGAGTGATCTGGCGAAGGTGACGCGAGACAGGATAATGGAGGAGCTTGCTCAGCAGGATAAGTATGCGGCGTACGAGTGGCAGAATAACAAGGGTTATGGCACGAAAGCGCATCGTGAGGCCATCAAGAAGCATGGGCCTTCAGATTTGCACCGCGTGACATGGCGACTTGTGTGATAAATACCTTTTGTGTGCTGAGAGTGTGTGCTGACTTTCGCTGTACAGGAGTGTGAGCGGCGATGTGCTCATGTGACAAGTGTCACAAGTAGGGAACAGGCTCGATAAAAGTATGTATCCAGCCCTGCGATTTGGGCGTATAGTGAGAATGTGACCGTTCACAATAAAGCTATTTCTATTCGTCAGGTTGCTCAACAAGCAGGCGTGAGCTATCAAACAGTGTCGCGAGTCATCAACAACTCGCCGAATGTTTCTCAACGCACGCGCACTCATGTTCAACACGTCATTGACCAAATGGGATACCGTCCCTCGAACTCTGCACGCGCACTGGCGACGAGGCAATCAAGGACGATTGGCTTCATCGTTGGCGGAGTGAGTTATTACGGGCCAATCTCGACCATGGGAGCGATCGAGGAAATGGCTCGCGCACATGGTTTGTACGTGTCTGTGAGCATTGTCGATGAGCGCGAGTGTACACCGCGCGATTATCAACAGCTGAGCTCGAATATGCTCGGGCTGGGAGTAGATGGATTAATCGTTTTGGCACCGACTCAGCAGATGTTTGAATCTGTGCTCTCTACTCCTGCTCAAGTGCCGACTGTTGTTCTGACGAGCTCTGACTATGGCCATGATGTGAGTACGCTGGAACAGCCAGACTTGTGGAGGTTTGTGGGCATTGACCAAAACGAAGCCTGTCAATCTTTGTTAACGTACTTGCTGGGTTTGGGGCATCGCTCCTTCTGGTTCTTCGCCGGGCCGCAACAGTGGGGTGACGCTCGGGCGCGTCGGCAGGCGTGGGAAGAGCGAATGGAGCAGGAAAAGCTGCAGCATCCTGATATCAGCTACACGGTGAGCGAGCTGGAGAGTTGGGATGCGCAGGAGGCGTATCGCGCTGCGCTCTCGCAGTTTGCTTCGCTGCCACGCGAGGTGATGCCCAGTGCGATTGTTGCGGCGAATGATCTCCAGGCTTTCGCGATTTTGAAGGCGTTGTATGCGCTGGGAATCAATGTTCCACATGATGTGTCCGTGGTGGGCTTCGATGACATGCCCGGTTCGGATGTGGCAATCCCTGCTCTGACCAGTGTGAACCCCGGATTTGCACAGCTGGGCACGCAGGCGATGCTGGCCATGATGGAAATGCTGGGCGATGAAGGTGCGGCTGGTGCGGCTGGTGCGGCTGGTGCGGCTAGTGCGGCTAGTGCGGCTAGTGTGGCTGGGAACTCTGAGAGCGTGAGTGGCAGTGCGGAAAGCGTGAGTGGCAGTGCGGAGAGCGTGAGTGGCAGTGCGGAAAGCGCGAGTGGCAGGGAAAACTCTTCCGAAAGTGCGGAAAGCGATCCTGTGGCTGAAACTGCTGGATTAGCGGTTGCGAGTGGTGTTCCTCAGCTGCAACTTTTGCCGGCACAAATGGTCGTTCGTGACTCGTGCAGCGCGGTTTCTCAACGCTGAGGTGAGCTGTCCAACGGGTGAGTGCGAAGGCATTTTCAACAGTTGGGGTGAAGTAAGTCGCAGAGAGGCGAGTTGAAGAGAGGTAAATCGCTGAAGCGCCGAGCTCCTGCAGTTGAGCGGCCGGTTGTGTGCGACACGCGCATGTGACCGTTCACATAAAATAGGCAGCGAGAAAGCGTAGTGATAATCTCAAACGCTGATATACTTGAGAGTAGAAAATGTGACCGTTCACAAAATGAAGTAACAAGAGGTGCAGACCTCACCACAAGTGAAGTAAAGCGAGCTTCACCTCAAGTGAAGGCAAGCCAAACCTCACCACAGGCGTGACACAGGGCAACAGGTCAAAGGAGACTTATGAGCAAGCAGTCGCAGATTGAGCAAGGAGCCACCTCCCTGGGAATCGAGTTCGGATCGACCAGGATCAAGGCCGTCCTCATCGACGAAAGCTACGAAGTGCTCGCATCAGGCGAACACGACTGGCAAAACCACCTGGATGATGGAATCTGGACGTACCCCCTCGACGAAGTGTGGGCTGGCTTGCAAGACGCCTACGCCAACCTCAAGAAGGACGTCGAGGAAAAGTACCACGTGAAACTCACGCGCATCGGAACCATGGGCTTCTCCGCCATGATGCACGGCTACCTCGCCTTCGACAGCGATGATAATCTCCTTGTGCCATTCAGAACCTGGCGCAACACGATGACCGCCGAAGCCAGCGAAAAGCTCACCGCCCTGTTCAACTACACCATTCCACAGCGCTGGTCGATCGCCCACTTCTACCAGGCCGTGCTCAACGCTGAACCACACGTGAACAAGGTGGCATTCCTCACCACTCTCGCCGGTTACGTGCACTGGAAGCTTACCGGTAAGAAGGTTCTCGGCATCGGCGACGCCTCCGGCATGTTCCCCATCGACCCTCAGGCGCGCAGCTACAACGCCGAGGACATCACGCTTTTCAACGAACTGCCAGAAATCCAGCAGCTGCACGTCGACATCGCCCAACTGCTGCCAACCCCACTCGTTGCAGGCCAGGAAGCAGGCCGACTGAGCGAGGAAGGCGCCAAGCTTCTCGACCCGACCGGCGAGCTCGAGGCAGGTTGCCCGCTGGCCGCTCCTGAAGGTGACGCAGGCACGGGCATGGTGGCTACGAACGCTGTTCGCCCGCGCACCGGCAATGTGTCGGCAGGAACCTCCATCTTCGGCATGGTTGTTCTGGAGCACGCGCTGTCCAAGGCATACCCGCAGGTCGACCCGGTGGCAACTCCTGCTGGTGACATGGCAGGAATGAGCCACGCCAACAACTTCACCACCGACCTCAACGCTTGGGTGGGGCTTTTCGGCCAGTTCGCCAAGGCGGCAGGCCTCGAGATTAGCACAAACGACTTGTTCAAAACCCTGTTCAATGCGTCCATCTCCGACGAAGCTGACCCGGCAGCCGGTGGCCTGCTCAACTACTGCCTCTACTCGGGTGAGCCACTCGTGGGTGTGGAAGAAGGCCGTCCGCTCTTCGTCCACGGTCCACAAGCCACGATGAGCCTCGCGAACTTCATGCGCGCTCAACTCTTCTCCGCCTTTGCCCCAGTGACGGTCGGCATGCGTGTGATGACCGAACAGGAAGGCGTGAAGATCGACAAGCTCGTCGGCCACGGCGGCGTTTTCGCCACCCCAGTCGTTGCACAGAAGTTGCTCGCCGCAGCCTGCAACGCGCCAATCACCGTGATGAGCACCGCCAGCGAAGGCGGCCCATGGGGTATGGCAGTGCTCGCCGACTACCTGCGCCACGCTGACGAGGCGGACCTTTCTGACTTCCTTGACCAGCGCGTGTTCAAGGACGCCGAGGCCACCACGCTTCAGCCGGTGAACGAGGACGTGGCGGGCTTCAACGCCTTCCTCAACGCCTTCCTCAAGGCCATGCCAGTGGAGCGCGCAGCTATCACTACCGTCGCTCAGTAAAACTTTGGAGATTATCAGGCTGCGGCATCGCAGTGATAATCTTGGGAAATTTTATGAACTCCAGAAAGGACTGATATGGAACAAGTCAAGAGCCTCAAAGACTACCCAGCCGAGGTTCAAGCCGAGGTCAAGCAGGTGCGCGAGGTTGTCGCAACCCTGCACGAGCAGCTGCTCAAGTGGAATCTCGTCGTGTGGACGGCAGGTAATATTTCCCAACGTCTGCATACTGCCGACCTCATGGTGATCAAGCCATCGGGTATGCGCTACGAGTCGCTCACTCCAGAATCTATGGTGGTGACTGACCTCAACGGTAACGTGGTGGACGGCCTGGCAGCTCCCAGCTCTGATACGCTGTCACACGCATACATCTACCGCCATATGCCGAACGTTTACGGTGTGGTGCATACGCATTCCACCTATGCAACAGCGTGGGGTGCCACTGGCCAGAACATTCCGTGCGGCCTGACCATGATGGGTGACGAGTTCGGCGGCCCCGTCCCGATTGGCCCCTTCAAGCTGATCGGCTCGGAAGCTATCGGCGAGGGCGTTGTCGAAACTTTGAAGAAGTACCCTCACTCTCCAGCTGTCATCATGCAAAATCACGGCCCCTTCACCATCGGCAAGGATGCTGAGGCTGCGGTCAAGGCTGCTGCAATGACTGAGGAAGTGGCGCACACCATGTGGGCTGCCAAGCAGCTGAGCCAGATCATCGAGATTGACCCTGAGGATATCGCCAAGCTCAACGACCGCTATACCAACGTTTACGGCCAGCACTGAAGTAGGTTGCACTGACCTGAGGTGCGTACTGACGCGAGCCTGTTAGCCACAAGCTCGGCGCGTAACCAGCACTGAAGAAACAAGTTTGAGTGAACACCACGTTCACCATGAAAGGACAACAATGAACGTCAACCCATTCGAAGGCAAGGAAATTTGGTTTGCCGTCGGCTCTCAGGACCTGTATGGCGAAGAAGCCCTGCGTCAGGTTGCTGAGCAGACCGCTGACATTGTCAACACGCTGAACAAGAGCGACGACCTGCCAATCAAGATCACGTTGAAGCCAACCTTGAAGGATTCCGACTCCATCAAGCGCTTCATGATCGAAGCCTCCGCCAACGAGAACGTGCTCGGCGTCATCGCATGGATGCACACCTTCTCCCCAGCAAAGATGTGGATTCGCGGCCTCAAGGAACTCAAGAAGCCACTGCTGCAGCTCGCCACCCAGCACCACTTCGAGATTCCGTGGGACGGCATCGACATGGACTTCATGAACCTCAACCAGTCCGCCCACGGCGACCGTGAGTTCGGCTTCATCCTTTCTCGTATGGGAATCCGCCGCAAGATCGTCTTCGGCCACTACACCGACCCAGAAGTCGCTCGCAAGATCGGCGTGTGGGAGCGCGCATGCGCAGGTTGGGATGCTGCTAACAACACGAAGGTGATGCGTTGGGGCGATAACATGCGCAATGTTGCCGTCACCGAGGCTGACAAGGTGGAGGCAGAGGAAGTGTTCGGTACTTCCATCAACACCTGGTCGGTCAACGAGCTTAACGATTGGATTGACAAGGTCACTGACGACGAGGTGGAAGCTCTCATCGCCGAGTACCAGCGAGTGTACGACGTTGACCCAGTTTTGTTGGGTGAGCGCCGCTCCGAGCTGGAAACTGCAGCTCGTGAAGAGTGCGGTATGCGCAACATGATGGACCACTATGGCTGCACTGCTGCCACCGACAACTTCGAGGATCTGGGCCGCATGAAGCAGCTGCCAGGTGTCGGTGCTCAGCACTTGATGCAGGTGGGCTACGGCTTCTCTGCTGAAGGCGACTGGAAGACGGCTATGCTCGTTCGCATCGGCAACGTCATGGGTTATGGCCTTCCAGGTGCAGCATCGCTGATGGAGGATTACTCCTACAACTTCGTTCCAGGCCGTGAAATGGATATGGGCTCTCACATGCTTGAGGTCAACCCAGGCCTGGGCTCTGTGGACAAGCCTCGCTTGGAGATTCACCCTCTGGGCATCGGCGGCAAGGACGACCCCGTGCGCGTGGTGTTCACCGCAGCGAAGAAGGAGAACGTTCCCGTCGTTTCCTTGGCTGATATGGGCGAGCGTTTCCGCCTGACCATGGGCATGGTTGACCTTGACCAGCCAGATGGTTCTTTGGCAGCTCTTCCAACGCCTCGCGCTATTTGGAAGCCGCGTCCAGACCTCGAGACCATGGTTCACTGCTGGCTGCTGGCTGGTGGCGCTCACCACACCTGCATGACCACGAATGTTGGCCGTGAGGAGTGGGAGGACTTCGCTCGTATTGCTGGTGTTGAGCTGGCTACGATCGATGAGAACACCACTTTCGAGAGCTTCGAGCAGACTCTTCGCATCAACGATACTTACTACCGCACTGGGCGTAACAATATCGCTTGATGCGTCTTTCACCTCGTGAGTTGATGGCTCGCGAGCTTGTTTGTGTCCATTGTGGTCTTACTTGTCCCTCCTCTGCATTCCTGACAGGGGAGGGGCCGGCTAAGTTTCCTCTCTTGCGCTTAGCCGTGGCGTCAAAGTTCAGCCCTTTGGCGTGGGGACAGCGGTGATGTGCGACACCGTTCACTCTTGCGAGAGCGAGTCCCGACTTTGCCTTAGTTCCTGCGAGCTAAGGCATTTTTTATGTTTACGCTCGTGGTGGCTCACGTTTTCTGAAAAGTTTGAGCTTGCGCTCGGTGAGAAACGTTGGAATGACGGCGACGACACAGCTTATCCACAGTTGGAAAAAATTCTCGTTCGCGCTTGACCCGGTTTTAGAGTAGAAGCATGAGTACTTGTTCTGATCTGTGCGCTGCGACAGCTTCACTGCAGCTGAGCGATGCTGGTATCCCACCACTCTCGCCTGAGATTGGCAGGACGAGCTGGACATCGAACGTTGATAATCTGGGTGAGCCCGCTCAGGTTCCTGCCACGCCACTGCTGCGTTTGCGCGATGGTAATCTCATACCACAAATTGGCCTGGGTGTTTTGCGCGTGGAAAACGGCCAGACTGCCGATGTGGTGGAGGGCGCCCTGCGGGCTGGCTATCGCCATATTGATGCTGCTGCCGGCTATGGAAACGAGCGCGAGGTTGGCGAAGGCTTGAAACGGCTGGGTTTCGACAAGGGCGAGCTGAGAAAAAGCCTCTGGATTACTACCAAGGTGAAGGATACGAACCAAGGTTATGACTCCACACTTCGTGCTTTTGACGAGCAGATTTCTGATTTAGGGCTTGAGTACGTGGATATGTATATGATCCACTGGCCTACACCTTTCGACTGGCGTTCGGCAGATACGTGGCGAGCGTTCAGAAAGCTCAGAAGTGAAGGCAGAATTCGCACCTTGGGTGTGTGCAATTTCCTGCCTGAACACCTGGAACGCTTGGCTGATGAGGTGGGGGAGCTTCCTGCCATTGACCAGATCGAGCTGCACCCTACTTTCCAGCAGCGGGATGTTGTGGAGTATTGCGAAAACAAGGGAATAGTGGTGGAAGCGTATGAGCCTTTGGCTCGTACGGCTGACCTTCATGCTGGTGATGGCCTGATTGACCGTTTGGCTCAAGCACACCAGGTGAGCAACGCGCAGATTATTTTGCGCTGGCACTTGCAGAAGGGTTATGTGCTGATCCCGAAGTCAGTGCATCTGAACCGCCAAGTGGAGAACGCGAGTATTCTTGACTTCAGCCTCAGTGATGAGGAGATGGCTGAGATTGACAGTCTGAATACAGCTACCCGCGTTGGCCATGATCCGTTGACCTTCTCGTATGCCTAAACGTTGTGGTTTCGCCACTGTAGAGTGGAGGTGAGTGTGATGGGCTCACATGCACTGCCTCAGCAGGTAGCGAGGCGAGCAGCAGTGCTGCGCGTTGTGCTCAGCTGTGTGTGCGGGCTCATTCTTGCCTTCACTCTGCTTCGTATGTACCCAAGCTTGGGCACTATCGTAGGCCAAGAGCGAGCCCATGGCCCTGCCGTTACGCTGTTGATGACGCTTGTGGTGAGAAGCGAAGAAGAGGGCGGAAGCGAGAGTGTTGATGCTTCTTACTCCCGCGATGCATTTCGCTACCAACAGATCGATGCTGATGGCAATGGCTGCATGATCCGCGACGATATTCTCGCCAGAGACTTGACGCATATTCAGTTTTCGAAGCAGAAGCGATGTCAAGTCGAATCTGGAAATCTTGAGGATCCCTATACGGGGAAAACCATTGCTTTTCAGCGAGGCCAAGCCACGTCGTCCCTGGTACAAATTGACCATGTTGTTGCGCTTCACGATGCGTGGAACTCTGGCGCGAAGAACTGGTCAGTGAGCAAGCGCACGCGGTTTGGCAATGACCCGTTCAATCTTCTCGCAGTGGAAGGTAAAGCAAACCAAAATAAATCTGACAAACATGCAGGAAAGTGGTTGCCTTCCAACAAGGCGTACCAGTGCGGCTATGTTGCTCGGCAGATCGCCATTAAAGCTAAATACGGCTTAAGCGTCACCGCGCAAGAGAAACAGGGCATGTTGCGCGCATTGCACTATTGTCCCGGCCAACCGCTTCCTCGCTGGTAGTTTAGGTTCTGCGCGTATGCGACAATGAGCTGAAAAGGAGAGTGTATGCAAGAAAAACCTGAAGCATGGCGAGGAATCGTGTCCTTCGTCCGTAGAAGCTCAACATTGCCGGCAAAACTGCAAAAAGCATGGGATGAATACTCAAACCAATACGTCCTCGACATCCCGCACGCCCACGAGTTACGCGAACTCTCCGTCGCTCCAGATTTTCACTTCGATGAAGCCTACATCGAACACAACTGGGGAAACAACAACCCTCTGGTCGTTGAAATCGGTACAGGCCAAGGCGAAAACATTGCAGCCGCAGCACTGCGCGAACCCGAACGAAACTTCCTTGCCGTAGAGGTGTACGTGCAGGGAGTGGCTCACACCCTGCGTCGCATTGGAAACGAGCACATTGATAATCTCAGGATCGCTCAAGTCAATGCACCAGAACTATTTGCCAGCGCCTTCACCACCGGAACCGTCGACGAAGTGTGGACCTACTTCCCTGACCCTTGGCCAAAAATGAAGCACCACAAGAGGCGCATCGTCCAGCCAGCCCTCGCAGCTGACATTCACCGCAGCTTGAAGAAGAACGGCCTGTGGCGAATTGCCACCGATATTGACGACTACGCGCTCCACGTTCACGAAGTGATGGACGAGCTGCCCGGTTGGAAAAACCTGGGGGATAAGCAAGTAAGCCTCGCCATAGAACATGTGGGTAAAGGTTCCGCCGATGAGGCCGAGCAGCTACCTCATGCTCTCTTCACCGAGTCGCAGCGCTTCGACGGGCGAGTGGTGACCAGTTTCGAGAAAAAGGGCTTGGATAAGGGTCACACCATCCACGATTTCACCTACCAGGCAGTCGAGGAGAATTAATTAGTACACTGAGTTAACAAAAAACTTCGTTGAAATACCGGCGATTCTGACACAGTGAAAATCTTTATGTTAAGATAGTTAACAAAATCAGAACCGTATGAGCACAACGGTGTCGCTCATCGAAACCGTGACAAGAGGATGTATGCCAGCGAAGTATGTTCAGCAAGATGTCCGTGCGGGGAACAAGAGCCTGATCTTCACTCTCATGTTCCCCAACGAGCAATACTCGCGCGCTGATATCTCTCGAATGACAGGCCTCTCCCGCGTATCTGCCTCCTCCGTCATTTCCCAGATGATCGACGCACACATGGTCCGTGAAGTCGGGGTGATGAGCCGGGTAGGAAGAGGAAAACGTGCTACCTCAGTCAGTGTTGACGGTGACTATTGGAGGATTATCACCCTCGACATCTCCAGTGCGAAAACGTTCAGCGCAGCGCTGACCACACTCAAAGCTGAAGTGCTGGATCACATGAGTATTGAGAACCCTGAGGTAAAGAAAGCTCCGGTCCACGGTCAAGCTGAAACTCACGAAGAAGCTGAAACTCACGAGCAAACACAAACTGACACAGTGCAACAGGGCAATGGCACTGCGCAACAGGGCAATAACGCACTCAAACAGAGTAATGACACTGCACAACAGGATAATGACAAGCAACAGAGCAGCAGTGCGTACGCTTCCTTTGAAGCCATATCAACATTGGTAAGCAGGCTGATGCAACACAACCCGAGCGCACATATTTTAGGAATCTCAGTGAGCTGCTCAGGAGCTATTGACCATGGCGGTAACGTCATCCGCTCCACATCGCTCGGTTGGTTTCATTTCCCGCTGGCCACACTACTCTCTGATCGCTTCCAACTGCCCGTCTGCGTAGAAAATGATGCGCATTTAGCCCTACTTGCCGAACGCTACCTGGGCAGTGGAACACAAAACTTCCTCTTAGTGAGAATGCATCGCGGAGTAGGCGCAGCCATCATGATCGATGACCAGCTCATTACCGGCCCAACGGGTGCTGCAGGTGAAATTGGTCACGTCGTCGTTCAGCCTGGCGGTAAGCGATGCGTTTGCGGTAAGCGGGGATGCTTGGAAACAGTGGTTTCTGTTCCCACAATGCGCAAGATTATCACCAGTAATCCCACTGCGCGCGAAAAAGTTTATCAGCAAGCAGGTGATTGGCTTGGCATGGCATTAGCACTGCCTGTTAATCTCTTGGAACTCAACGACATTGTGATTGACGGGCCAGAAGATGTGATCAGCGACGAGTTTCTCGCTTCAGTAGCCGATGCTCTCACCAAGCACGTTGATTCTGACTTCCTCTCCAAACCGCATTTGAGGCGCTGTGAACTCGGCGAAAATGCTGTGCTGAAAGGCGCAGCAATCAAGCTCGTCCGCACCATCGTCGAACAGAAAACTGCGGAAAGCGAAGAGCAAGAAAAATAAAAAGAAAGGATAACAATGGCAGAAATCATCGTCGTCAACAATGAAGATGAGGCCGGTGAAATCTATGCTCAGGCAGTAATGAAGCTGCTGGAGAAGAAACCCAACGCGGTGCTCGGCCTTGCCACAGGTTCAAGCCCTCTCAAGGCTTACGAGCATTTGGCCCAGCATGTACGTGAGGAAAAGCTCGACGTAAGCCACGTTCAAGGCTTTGCGCTCGATGAATATGTTGGTCTCGACCCCCAACACCCCCAATCCTACCGATCTACGATCACTCGCACAGTTGTTGAACCGCTGGGCCTCACCCCTGAGCTTGTTCACGTACCGAACGGTGCACCGCAAACGCTCGCTCACGCAGGTGCCGACTATGATCGCATGATCGAAGAAGCCGGTGGCGTAGATATCCAAATTCTCGGTATTGGCGCTGATGGGCATATCGGTTTTAATGAACCAGGAAGCTCACTGGCCTCCGGCACTCGCATTAAAACACTCACCCAGCAGACGCGCAGTGACAACGCACGCTTCTTCGACAACGACCTCGACCAGGTTCCTCGCCATGCCATCACCCAAGGTATCGGCACCATTTTGCGCGCTAAGCACCTCATTTTGCTCGCTTTTGGTGAGAATAAAGCCCAAGCTATCGCCCACAGCATCGAAGGTGGGGTGTCGAGCTTCTGGCCAGCTTCCGCCCTGCAAATGCACCCACATGCCACGCTCATTGTTGACGAGGCAGCGGCGAGCAAGCTGCGCAACCTCGACTACTACCGTTGGGCGTATGAGAACAAGCCAGAGTGGCAGGAAATCTGACATGGCAGTCAACTTCGAGCAGCGAGCCCTCCAGATTGACACTGCTCTCACATCAGCCCTGGCCAACAGCGAGCAGCAGCGTGACATCGCCATTTTCAACGCCCGCGGAATCGACGCGAGTGGCATCCACGAAGGCTTCTGGCTAGTCGCGCGCAACGGGCGTATCGAAGAAACAGGCTGGAATGGCGTCGACACCTCAACCTTTACCGAAGAAAACATTGCCGCAAACACCAGTCATGCTTTCGAACAAGCCTGCAAACGTGCACACATTAGCCCAGAGCATCGCCTCGACGCGCAGGGGAAAACTCTCGTTCCAGGCTACATTGACATTCACTCTCATGGCGGCTGGGGGCATGCGTTTGACGATTCAACCCAGGATGATCCCACAGCTTTCCTCACTGCTCGTGCCTGCCACCTGTACAACGGAACGACTCGACAGGTGGCGAGCTTAATTACCAACCCGCTGCCAACCATGGTGAAAAACCTGAAAGTTGTAGCTGAGCAGACGCGTCGGCGTCCCGACGTGTTGGGATCGCATTTGGAAGGGCCTTTCATCTCGCCGTTGCACAAGGGTGCGCATGACCTAGCTTGTCTTATTCCTCCGCATGCTGATGTGGTGGACGAATTAGTGCGAGCAGCAGATGGCACCCTACGCCAAATCACGCTCGCTCCTGAATTGGAAGGTGGCCAGCAAGCAGTCCGTCAGTTTGCTCGTGCTGGTGTCGTTCCTGCAATCGGACATTCCGATATGAACTATGAGCAGGCGCAAGAGGCGATCCGTGGGGGAGCTCGCATTCTCACGCATATTTTTGATGCTATGAATGGGCTTCACCATCGAAACCCTGGTCCTATTCCTGCCGCAGTGGAAAACCCTCAGATGATGATCGAGCTGATCAATGATGGCTTCCACGTGCAAAGCCCGTTGGTTCGTTTGGTGTTTCAGCTGGCTCCTCACCGCATCTGCCTGGTGACTGATGCGATGGCGGCGACTGGCTGCCCGGATGGTCACTATAAATTGGGTGAGTTGGATGTCAACGTGGTGAATTCGCATGCACGCCTGGTTTCCAACGGTGCGATTGCTGCTTCCACGTTGACTCTTTCCCAGGCAGTGAAGAATGCTGTGAGCGAAGGTATTCCTGTTGTGCAAGCTGTGGAGGCGGCGACTCTCACTCCTGCTCGCGCTTTGGGTTTGGATCGCGTCAACAGCGTCACTGAGGCTCCTCTCGGTTTGCTTGCTCCTGGTTTCGCAGCCGATTTCAACCTGTGTGACAATCTGTTGTCGGTGGAAAAGGTCTGGGTTGCTGGCATCCCAGTTCGCTAAGTTTCTCAAGATTACCAGTGAGCTGAGCATTTTGTGCAAAGGGCTGAGCTGCTACGTGAGGGCTGAGCAATCGTGAGCCCAGCCCTCGCACTAGGATGAAAACAATACTGATGCCCACAGGGCTAGTCGAAGGCGAAAGGCTCAGAATGCGTAAGTATGTGAGTGAGAATCCTGTTCATAACTCTTTCAACAAGCTGTCCACGGACCTGTTCACTTTCGCCTATAAGCATGCCGTCAAACCGGTGATTTTTGGCATGGAACCGGATAAGGCGCACGAAAAAACAGCGACTTTTGCCCGCCTTTCCGGCAAAGTTACGCCGCTGATGGGCATGCTTCGCCTCATGCTCGATTACACGGATCCCATCTTGCGCACGAATGTGTGCGGAGTGGATTACGCCAATCCGTTTGGCCTTTCCGCAGGCTTGGATAAGAACTGCGATATGGCCGCTTGCCTGGACAACGCAGGTTTTGGTTTCGAGACGGTGGGTTCGACGACGGCTCGCGTGTGCGCGGGAAATCCTCGCCCCTGGTTCCACCGCTTGCCGCAATACGAGTCAATGCTCATTCACGCTGGCCTGCCCAACGACGGCTCTCAGGTGGTCATCAACCGCGTGGAAAAGGCGCGTCTCGCCGCAAAGACCATGAAAATGAGCGTTTCCATCGCTCGTACCAACGACATGGCCGAGCCGAGCGAAGAGCAGGGTATTGCTGACTATGTGACGAGTTTCCGCCGCGCCGCCTACCGCACCGACATGATCGAGGTAAATATTTCCTGCCCGAACACGTATGTGGGTGAGGTTTTCACGGAGCCCGAGCCTCTGGACCGCCTGCTCACCGCATTGGACGCCATTCCTCGCTCCCAGCCGGTCACGCTCAAGATGCCGCAGGACAAGAGTTGGCCTGAGTTTCGTGCGTTGTTGGATGTGATCGTTCGCCACAACGTTCAGATGGTGACGATTGCTAACCTTCGTAAGGACCGCACTGGCTTTGACGTCCCTCAAGATTGGCAGGGCAATATGTCGGGCGCACCCTGCCGCAAGCCGAGCATGGATTTGGTGGAAAACACGTACCGCTATTATGGCGACAAGCTTGCTATTGCAGGCGTTGGCGGCGTTTTTACTGCTCAGCAGGCGTATGAGAAAATTCGCCATGGTGCAAGCTTGGTGATGTTTGTATCCTCGCTCATGTTTAGAGGCCCTCAAGAGATTACCATTCTCAAGAGAGGCCTCGCTGAACTGCTGCGCCGCGATGGTTTCACCTCGGTAAGCCAGGCTGTGGGTGTTGATGTCGAAACCAGCTGGAAGTAACGCGTCAGTCATAATCGCTCAGAACGCTGATATTGTAACGTTTTCATTCGCTTGTGTATTGGGAGCTGCTCTTGCCTCCCCTTGGGTAGGAGCCTATGGCCACACCTATGCTCAGGTATTCCATTCGCCGTTTTTCTGGAGAGAACTAGCTCTGTGGTTTGTTGTAGGGTGCCTGGGCAGTTGCTACAACTTCTTCATCAAACCGTGGAGAGAGAAGAGAAAAGCAAGTAAGAATTAAATTTCATGAGTGTGGGGAGGAGAAAGTTGAGCTTTCTCCTCCCTGTACTTTTTGGCCAGAAGAAAGAAGCGTGAACCTTTCTGAAGCGTTTTTCTCAGTGGGGTGAGTGATTACTCGCAGTGATAATCCTTGAAACGAAGCGGATAGTGATGAAGGGACTCAATAGGGTGCGAAAGCAAGTCAATGCTCTACCCTATGGCTTTACTGTTAATCCTGAGGAAAAGTAAGCTTGTTGCTACGGGAAAGGTTTCACAAAGACGAGTGAGATAGCCACTTGCGGTCACTTTCGAGAAGAACGAGTAACATAGCGCGTTGGGAAGAGAAAGGATGAGCCTCATGCTGAACACGCACCAAATTACGGGTCTGCTGTATTCCATGGGCCACACCTTTGATAATCTCGATTCGACCTATATTGCGACCGAAGAATTCCTGACGACGAATAATCCCACAGTTTTGGGCTCTCGCAACGACCTTGCCCTGTTGCAAGACCTCCAGGATGCAGCGCAAGCTATGCTCCACTACGATTATTCGCACGGCATCACACGTGAGTTTGTGTGCTCCCTCAATGCCAGCATGACGCGAACTGCTGCGCTCGAGCCAGGGAAACCGCGCGAAAGTGCCAATATTCTCGTTCGCACCATGCGTGGTGACTATATCCCACCTGTTCCCAATGTGAAGACGCTGGACGCAACCCTCGCTGCAGCTAACGCGAGCGACGGCACTCTTCACGATGCAGCGCACTTATTCAGTGAGATCGCCAAAATGCAGCCCTTTGGCGATGGAAATAAGCGCACAGCACTGCTGGCTGCAAATGGACTGTTACTCATGAAAAAGAACACCCATGTGTTAACTGTGCCGGTTGTGGACCCTGATAAGCGCACCTTCAATGAGCTGCTCAGCGCATGGTACATGGAGGACGACCTTCAGGTCGTTGATTTCCTCACCGCGTATAACACGAAAGTGCGCGGTTTAGACCGTGACGGTCACCCTATCGAGGATGCGCAGTAAGCGCTAGTCGTCAAACTCGCGTACCAGTAGACACTAGTCGTCGGACTCGTGCCTCAGTTGGTGCTAGTCGTCGAACTCGTGCGTGAACATTCCTCGGCGGTATTGCACAGGGTAAGGAATGTGCTGGTCAGGTACACCCAGCTTCCACGCAGCCTTCAAAGGCCAGTACGGTTCACGAAGAGCCGCCCTGCCAATCTCAACAACATCGGCCTTGCCATGAGCGACAACCTTTTCCGCCTGCTTGGGCTTGGTAATGCCACCGACTGCGGAAACTGGAATGCCCACGCGAGAGTGGATGCGAGCCGAGAACGGTACCTGCCACAAAGGAGCCTGAGGGTTGCCATCATGCGCAACCACACCGCCCGTCGACACATCGATGAGGTCAACGCCTAGCGCTTTCAGCTGAGTGCACAGGTGCACGGAATCGTCAATGCTCCAGCCGCTCGGCGTCCAGTCAACAGCAGAAATGCGAACCAGCAAAGCCACATCAGGGCCGATCGCCTGACGCACCGCCTTGCACACCTGCAACACCAGGCGCTCGCGGTTCTCCAAGCTGCCACCGTATTCATCGCTGCGATGGTTGCTCAGCGGATCGAGGAACTGGTTGAGCAGGTAACCGTGGGCCGCGTGAATCTCGATCGCCTGGAAACCTGCTTGAACCGCCAGTTGAGCAGAACGCACGAAGGCATCAATAATGCTGATAATCTCGTCATGTTCGAGAGCGCGAGGAGGGTTAAGCTCGCCATAAGCGAGAGCAGACGGTGCGACACTTTGCCAGCCGCCTACCTCCTGCGGCACCGACTTGTGGCCATAGTTTAACGTGTAACTCGACGATGAAGCCTTGCGGCCTGCATGGTTGAGCTCGATTGCCGCCACAGCACCCGTTTGGCGAATGCCCTGGGTGATACGCGCGAAAGCACTGGCCTGAGCATCATTCCACAAGCCCAAGTCCCCGGGGGAAATACGGCCTTCAGCGTTAACGGCGGTGCTCTCCACAATCACCATGCCGAAACCGCCCAGCGCGCGTGAAACGTAATGCTGGTAGTGGAAGTCGGTGGGGACGGCGTCGAGGCCGGCGGAATACGTATCCATCGGAGGCAGCCACAGGCGGTTGCGCATAGTGAGGCCATGCAGCGTGTAGGGCTGGAAGAGGGCAGGAAGATTATCATTGCGCTCCTGCTCCAGCTTTTGCTGCGCTTGGAACTGCTCGGTGCTCATCTGCTGGACGGGTGCGATCATGGCTCCCGTGTGGGAGATGATGCCGTGGATGATCGGCTGCGTGAGGTCGGAAGAATCGAGGGTGTGAGCCTCGTGCGGTTCAGGCTGAGGTTCAGCTTGCGGTTCAGGCTGAGGTTCAGCTTGCGGCTGGCCCACAGACTTTCCGGTAGTTTTCACCGCAATAGCGATCGTACCATCGGAGGGAAGCTCGGGTTCGGAATCGCCTGCATCCTCCTGAGCAGGAGCAGTGTGATGGTTGAGCGCGTCGAGTGGCTTGACCGCATCGCTCGTGCTCACCTTTGCGCTGTGATGCAACAACAAGCTGATGCCAGGCGCTTCGTTGGTCAACGGCTCGCGCGCAAAATTACCCATCTGAGCGTCGTGCGCGGCCAAAGTCTGAGCAGCCTTGGAGGGGATTGCCTGCGTCGGCATATCGCCCGTCGTCTGAGGATCATCGTCGATGCGTTGCAAAGCGTTGGCGATATGCGGATCATTTTCGCGCGGATCGATCGGCTCCGGCTCGCTCCACTCGATCTGGTCGGCGGAAGAGATGCGCCTTTCATGCGCTTCCTCGCTCGAAGCGGAGATCTGGTCCCACAGTTTCTTGGTCTGTGAGCTCACATTTTTGGCAATCTGGGAGGCGTGAGAAGCGACTTTCTCGCTGGTAGAGCGCAACTGGTCCAGGGCATCCTGCGCGTTGGTGCGCAAAGCGGAAGATTCGTGGGAGACGTGCTGGCCGTAGGCGCCGATGGCAATCTCGCCGGTGGCAAAGTCGGCGGTGAGGTTCGGCAGGGTCGGGGTCGCAGTTGGCTGAGCAGACTGGTCGAGCTGGTTGGGCTGGTCGAGTTGGCCGGGCTGGTTGGGCTCATGCGACGGCTGAGGCTCGCTCTTCAACTCGCTATTTTGTTGGCTGGTTGGCTGATCGCTCGGCTCGTGAGAGTTCCCGTTACGCGGCTCGTTGGTGTCCATCATGTTGCTCGTCATGTCGCTCATCTCACCACTCCCTCATGCAACAGTGCATCCTCTCTCACCTTACTGTGAGATTGGCAGAAATTCGAGAACCGCGCCCGAAATTTCAGCGAAAGTGCGCTCCGGCGAAGTGCTAGCGACGGACGGATGCAACGGCCGTAAGTTAAAGCGCGCGAACGAGTAGAGCGGGGCGCGCGAGCAAACGGCCGGCGGAGGCCGGGGGCGAGCGGCGAAAACGGATGCGAATATAAAAAATGGCGATGAGCGTGAGCCCATCGCCAGATGAAGCGCAGTGATAATCTCAAGAAATTCCCGAGAGATTACCTGCCAGCAGCTTAGAAGTACTTGGAAGACGGCTTCTTACCCAGCGAATTCTCAGCAGGGATGTGAGCGTCGCGAATATAAGTATCCATGAAGTCCTTCCAAGCAGGAATAGGAAGATTAGCACCATCCCAATAGCCGCGATACACACCATTAATGCGCATGTTGGCGATCGGGACGTAACCCTTCGGGTTCGACACCAAAACGAAGGCCGAAAGCTGAGGGATGAAGCCGCCACCAGAAATCGAGATATCTTCGTTCGTACCCGTCTTGGCATACGTCATACGCCCATCGGCGAGCTGAGCCATATTCGCAATACCAGCCGTCACGTTCTTATTCATCGCATAAGCAGCAGTTTCAGCAAGCTCAGGGTCGAGGGTTTGCGTGCAGTTAGCCGACGGAATCTTCATCTCTTTGCCATCCGGGGCGTACATCTTCGAAATAGCAATAGGAGTGCAACGCTTACCGCGAGCAGCAATTGTCGCGTAGGCAGTTGCCATCGACAGAGGAGAGGTGTTCTTCGTACCGATGAGCATGGTTGGCTCGAGGTTTTTCATCACATCCTGCTCGGAGGTCATAGCGTTTTGGTAGCCCAAAGCTTCCATAGCCTTACCTACCTGGCACAAGCCCATGATCTGGCCCATCGAAGCCTGCGTGGTGTTGTGCGAGAAGTTCAGAGCGTGAAGAGGAGTCTCTGGGTTCACCGTCGTGCCAAATGCGTTCTGAACATGCCAGGTTCCGAACTTCTTCGTCGAGCAAGCAAACGAGTTGATCGGGTAATACAAGGAAGTTTTCAGCGGCTGCGTGATCTTGCGGCCACTCATCATCCACGCCACCAGGTTGATTGGCTTGAAAGTAGAACCAATACCGAAACCAGTGCCGCCACCGAGCTCCTGGCCAACGGAATAGTTGATAGACGTAGAGTTATCGTCGCCAGCACCAGCTGTGTAGTTGCGGTTTTGCGCCATAGCGAGAATCTCGCCGGTACCAGGGCGAACAGCAGCCATCATGATTGCCAGGCCGGATGGATCACCGATCGGCAAATGACGCACCATCGCGTTATACGCATCATTCTGAGCGGTCAAATCAAGAGTGGTGTAAATACGCAGACCACCCTGGTAGAGCAGGCGACGACGATCAGCAGCAGTCTTACCAAACACCGGGTTGGTCATAATCGTGCGCACCACATAATCGCAGAAGTACGCAGCATTACCAGCAGTCTGGCAGCCAATCTGAACCGTGGACGGATGCAAACTATCCTTGACGGAAACGCTCTTGGCTTCCTTGACTTCTTCAGGAGTGGCAAAACCATACTTTTCCATCTGGTTGAGCACGATGTTGCGCTGGAATTCCGACTGCTCCGGGTCAACTGTAGGGTCGTAGTGAGCAGGGTTCTTCGTCACTGCAGCAATCGTAGCTGCCTCACGTAGGTTGAGGTCCTTCGCATCCTTGGAGAAGTAGCGTTGAGCGGCCGTCTGCACACCATAGGTGTTCACACCAAACTGGGCGATGTTCAGGTAGCCTTGAAGAATTTCAGCCTTGGAATGGTCCTTCTCCAACTGGATAGCGATGAGCATCTCGCGAAGCTTACGCGAAATCGTCTCCTCACGAGCGTGATACGCGGTAATCGGATCGCCTGCAGAGAGAGCTTGATCCATCAACACGTTCTTTACATACTGCTGTGTGAGGGTAGAACCACCCTGCGTATCACCCTTCTTGATGTACGTGTTGACGAATGCGCGCGCAATACCCTGCGGGTCAATGCCCGAGTGGTCAAGGAAGCGGCGGTCCTCACGAGCGACCACAGCCTTCTGCATCTTGTCAGAAATATCCTTCAGTGCCACGACCTGACGGTTCTGGGTATAAAACTGTGCCAAAAGAGTCTTACCGTCGCCGGCATAGATCTTGGACATCTGAGGAAGTGCCGTCAAATCCATGCTGACGCTTTCACCCGTCACCATCTGGCTTTTTGCTGCTTCCACAGACTTATTCAGTCCCCACACCAGAGGAATGAGGTAGCCCGAGGTTGCCACACCGCCGCCCACGCATAAAACGATGAAGGCGAGCAGCAGAATGAGGAACCTGCGGAAGGTCATGCGCTGAGTTTTCTTCATACTTGTCATTGTATTGACTCACGTTCCTCTTTGGGCTCAGGTGTCGGCCAAGGTGAAGAGTTTTCACGGCATTATTTCAGTATGAATGCCGGCTGAATGTGCGCTGATTGAGTGCGGGCATGGGTATGTGTGGGCGAGCAGCTGGCAAACTACTGTGAATGTGCGCTGATTGTGCGCTTTTGTTCGTTTGTATGAGACAATGACAAAGTGATTGGATCAGAAAGACGTATGTTTTTGCTCTCTCGCCTGCGCATGACGGGAAGCATTCGTATTGCTGAGGTATCGCGTGAGCTGAATGTGTCATCGATGACTATTCGCCGCGACATCGTCGAGTTGGAAGACCAAGGCCTCGTGCGCAGGGTTCATGGTGGCGCTGTGGCCGCTTCTGCTTTGCTTGCTGAGCCGCTGTTCTCGGTGAAAAGCCAGTTTGACGTGAAAGCTAAGGATCGCATTGCTCAGAAGGCTATCGAATTTGTTCACCCGGGCGATGTAGTGGCTATTGGCGGCGGTACAACGGCTTATATTTTCGCTCAGCGCCTCTTCGAATCAGAGGTGAGCGAAGGCCTGACTGTGCTTACCAACTCCGTTCCTGTTGCCGAACTGGGCCAAAGCGCACACTCACGCAATATTGAAGTGATTGCCACGGGCGGTGTTCTCACTCGTTCGAGCTCGATGGTTGGCCCGATGGCTGACCGCGCTATTAAACAGTTGCGTGTGAACTCGTTGTTCTTGGGTACGCACTCCGTGGCTTTGTCGCGAGGCTTCTTGACGCCCAACACTTTGGAGGCCAGCACGAACAAGGCTTTGATTAGCATTGCTGACCGTAGCTACATTTTGGCCGACCATACCAAGTGGCACAACACCTCGTTGACGCTCTTCGCCTCTTTCTCGGATATCAACTGCCTGATTACCGACGCCGATTTGCCGCAGGATGAAATGATGTGGACGAAGAAGAGGATTAACACTGTGGTGGTTTCGGATAGACCAACTCCTTCGCCTGCGCCTGCCCAGCCTGTGTCACATTTCCAGCCGCACGATCCGTTCGCGCCACTGGAGCAGGTGTGAGAGTGCCGTCGCGCGGCGCGTGAATCGTGAGGATGCGCTGTAGCACGTGGTGCGAGGTTGCGGTGCGCGTAGCTTTTCTGCGCACAGGTGTTTATCGCGCGTAGCTTTTGGCATGCCGCTGTTTTGCGCGTAGCTGGCGATTCACTGCGCTGATAATCTGATGCTTTTCCCGGCCGTACTCGAACGGAAACGAACAAAAGTTAACAAAAAATAACATGGTGGGTGCATAATAGAAGCAGCACAGCCAGACCATGCCCGGAAGCTTCGCAATCCAACGCAGTACGGCGAGGCGGCAAGGGCAAGGTCACAGCCAAGATCACAAGAGAAGGGCACAAGCCATGAGTGACACCGCTACCTACACTCCGCGCTACTACGAGCCAACAGCGTACGAGCGCGAGCACATTCGCATTACCCACACCAACCTCGCCGACGGACGCGATTTCTTCTACCTCGACGACGAGCCCGATTACGTTTCCGGTGCAAAGACGCGCGAACTGCACGACCCGCGCCCGCTGACCGACCGTTTCGAGCCACACCGGAACGCCAACGGCAACCTCGTGCCACTGCAAGCGCCCATCATGCGCCGCGACCCTCTCACCGGCGAGTGGATCCCAATGGCCACCGCGCGCATGAACAGGCCAATCACCGCAGGCAAGGGAGCAACCGTTTCTGGAAATCCTTTGGCAGCCCGCGTACCAGGCGCCGCATACCAGGATGGTGAGATTCCTGACACGAGCTACGACGTTGTTGTTTTCGAAAATCGTTTCCCCAGCATGCAACAGATTCCTGGGGTTAAGCCGACAACAACAACGGTTGAAGGAAATCCATTGGTTGAGCAGCGCGAAGCAAATGGCCGCTGCGAGGTGGTGTGCTTCGATCCCAAGGAGGATGCCCTTCCTGCCGACCTGCCAATCTCACGAATCCGCACGATTGTGGAAGCGTGGGCTTTCCGTACCGCAGAATTGAGCCACATCGAAGGCATCGAGCAGGTGTTCCCGTTCGAGAACCATGGCGAGGAAATCGGCGTGTCGCTCGCGCACCCGCACGGCCAGATCTACTCTTACCCCTTCATCGCCCCGAAGCTCGAAAAGGAGTTGCAGCATACGCAGGCTTACCACGAGAAGACGGGCGGCAACCTCCTGCACGACATTCTCGCCGCCGAGCTCGAGGCCAAGGAGCGCGTCGTCATGCGCAACCACTCCTGGGTCGCCTACGTTCCTGCTGCAGCCCGCTGGCCACTGGAGGTGCATGTTGCCCCCGTTCGCGACGGCATCCTGACCCTCGACCAGCTCGACGATCAAGAGCGTTGGGATTTGGCGCAAATGTACTCCACGCTGCTTAAGCGCGGCAACGCCTTCTTCGACAAGGGCGATGGCAAGGGCATGAACCTGCCGTACATCGCCGCATGGCATCAGGCACCGGTCAACGACCCTCGCCGCGAGAACTACCGCTTGAACTTGCAGTTCTTCTCCTTCCGCCGCGCCGCTAACAAGATCAAGTACTTGGCTGGTTCCGAGTCGGGTATGGCCGCTTGGATTTCCGATACGACTCCGGAAAAGATTGCCGCTCGCTTCCATGAGTTGGGCGACGTCGACATCGACAAGTGAGTTTCTGGCTGGGGCTTCGGTGGGAAAGTTCAGCTTCCTCCTCGAGCTTTCTCACTCCTCAAGATTGTCACTGCGATCAAGGTTTCGGAGATTAACAAGGTTTACTAGCTTTATAGGGTTTACAAGATTCTCAAGGGTTTACTATGAGCATTACATTCATTGAGCCTGCCATTCGCAAAGAAGCAGCAGCGCAGGCAGCCCAGCTTTTCGCCGACACTTTCGGCAAGCAGCCACAAGGCGTGTGGAGCGCACCAGGGCGCGTCAACCTCATCGGCGAGCACACGGATTACAACGCCGGCTTGTGCCTGCCGATTGCCTTGCCGCACCGCACATTCATTGCTTTGTCTCCGCGCGAGGATGATCTTGTTCGCGTGGTCTCCGAGCTCAACCCCAGCGATGTGCAGCAGGCGCGCCTCAACGGGTTGCAAGCTCGCGGTGTGCAAGGCTGGGCTGCTTACCCCGTTGGCGTGGCTTGGGCTTTGCAGCAGGCAGGTTTCGACCGGGTGAAGGGCTTCGACGCTGCCTTCGTCTCCTGTGTGCCTTTGGGCTCCGGGCTTTCCAGCTCGGCAGCTATGACCTGCTCGACGGCTTTGGCACTCGACGACGTGTACGAGCTGGGCTTTGGTGGCTCGGATGAAGGCCGCTTGACTCTGATCGCTGCCGCTGTCACCTCGGAAAACCAGATGGCGGGCGCTTCCACCGGCGGCTTGGACCAATCTGCCGCCATGCGCTGCAGCGAAGATCACTCTCTCTTGCTCGACTTCCGCCCCGGCTTGACGGCCATGGAGTCGGCAACCAGCGAGCCGTGCGATTTAGCTGCTATGGACGCTGAGCTTCTCGTCGTCGACACCTGTGCCGCCCACGAGCTTAACGATGGCCAGTACGAGCAGCGCCGTTCCTCCTGCGAGAAAGCTGCCAGCTTGCTGGGTAAAGCGAACTTGCGTGAGGTTGCTGACAAAGTTGAGGCTGCTGATGACCCTCAGGCTGCGTTGGATGAGGTTCTGGAAAGCTTGCCTGACGAGGTGATGAAGAAGCGCGTCAAGCATGTGATTACTGAGATTGCTCGCGTTCCTGAGTTTGTGAAGGCTTTCTCTGCTCATGATGCGCAGGAAGCTGGCCGGCTTCTCAACGCTTCTGGCGACTCGCTTCGCTATGACTACGAAGTGACTATCGACGAGCTGGATGTGGCTGTTGATGTTGCTCGCGAAGCTGGCGCTTATGGCGCTCGCATGGTCGGCGGTGGCTTTGGCGGTTCTATTATCGCCCTTGTTCCTGCTGGCTCTTCGCGTAGCATCGCTCAGAAGGTTGCTGATGCCTTTGAGCAGAAGGGCTTCAAGGCTCCTCGCGCTCTGGCCGCCGTGGCAAGCGCTTCCGCTGGTCGCGATCTGTAATTTCCGATCTGTAATTTCATAGTGGCTTAAGATTTTCACCGCGCTGTATGGCTGCTCTGAAGAGGCTGAGCTTCACTCAGCCTCTTTTGGGTGAAGAATTCTTAAAAGCCTGGCAGCCTAGCGTGGCACAGTAATGATAGCGCGCTGACAATCTCAAGCAAGAGAGAAGTGCTGGCCAGCAGTAGTGAGAAAACCGACGAATTTATTATTCCATCGGGGTGTGCGGCGTGGCTCAGATGAGCCGAAGAGGGTAAGCTAAAATTGGGCTCACCTGAGAGGCTGAACTCAGCGTTGAGCAGCTTACAAGCTGGAGCGGAGAAATCCGCAGCAGGGAGACAGCATGAAAAACAAGGTTCAACTCATAACCTATGCAAACCGTTTAGGTGACGGAACGTTGAAGTCCCTCACCAACGTGTTGCGCACCCGCTTCGACGGAGTGTATGAAGGCGTGCACATTCTGCCCTTCTTTACTCCCTTCGACGGAGCCGACGCGGGCTTCGACCCCGTCGACCACACTCAAGTAGACCCGCGCTTGGGAACATGGGATGATGTGGCCGAACTGTCGAAAACACATTCCATCATGGTTGACACCATTGTCAACCATATGAGCTGGGAATCCAAGCAATTTCAGGACGTGATGCAGAACGGCGAAAAGTCACCGTACTACACCATGTTCCTGACCATGAGCTCCGTGTTCCCTGAGGGAGCAACAGAAGAACAGCTCACAGGAATCTACCGTCCACGTCCAGGCCTGCCATTCACTCACTACACATGGGCTGGCAAGACGCGCTTGGTGTGGACCACATTCACCCCTCAGCAAGTCGACATCGACACTAACTCGAAGGCTGGCTGGGATTACCTGATGAGCATTCTCGACCATCTGAGCCACTCGCACGTATCTCAGATTCGCCTCGACGCCGTCGGCTATGGTGCCAAGCGAGCCAACACCTCCTGCTTCATGACGCCAGATACCTTCAAGCTGATCGAAAGGCTGCGTGAAGAAGCAGGAAAGCGCGGACTGGAAATTCTCATCGAAGTGCATTCTCACTACAAGAAGCAGGTGGACATCGCCAAGAAAGTCGACAACGTGTACGACTTTGCCATCCCATCCTTGCTTTTGCACGCGCTGACCACCGGTAGCACCGAACCATTGGCTCATTGGATCGACATTCGCCCGACCAATGACGTCACCGTGCTGGACACTCACGATGGAATCGGCGTCATCGACATCGGCTCTGACCAGATGGACCGCTCGCTGGTAGGCCTCGTTCCGGACGATGAAGTGGATCAGCTCGTGGAGCAGATTAAGGCCAACACCAAGGGTGAATCGGCTGAAGCCACCGGTGCTGCAGCTTCCAACCTCGACCTCTACCAGGTGAACACTACGTATTACTCGGCTCTGGGTTGCGATGACGAGAAGTACTTGGCCGCTCGTGCAGTGCAGTTCTTCCTGCCTGGTGTTCCTCAGGTGTACTACGTGGGCGCTCTGGCGGGCAAGAACGACCTCGAGCTGCTGCATAAGACGAATGTTGGCCGCGACATCAACCGCCACTACTTCTCTACTGCTGAAGTTGACGAGATGCTCAAGCGCCCTGTCGTTCAGGCTTTGAACGCACTGTGCCGCTTCCGCAACACCTTGCCAGCATTTGATGGCGATTTTAGCTGGAGTAAGGGCGAAGTCGACGGCAAGCCAAGCTTGACGCTAGATTGGCAGGACGCTCAATCGGGCACTTCAGCAACACTGACCTTCACCCCAGGCAAGGGCGTCGGTGCAGAAGTTGACGGCCTGCACGAGCAGCTGGCAAATGTGTCCGCCTGCTCGCTGACTTGGCGTGATTCTCAGGGTGAGCATGTTACTGATGATTTGCTCACCAATCCGCCTGTTGCGCATGTGTGATGCGAGTTGACGCTGGTCGCGCTCCCGCACTTCTGACAGCGCGCTAGCCGTTCACCGCGCGGGTTTTGCACATACATAACTGAAACTGCGTAAGCCGTGGCAAGCCTTGCTTGCTGCGGCTTATTATGTTCTCAAGGCGTATTTTGATTCATCTCCCAGCGGGAACTGATGTATCTCTGAGCAGGGGAATTGGTTTATCTCTCAGAGGGGAAGGGGAGGAGTGCAATGGAGCGCTTTCCACGTATTTATCCGCGTGTTTTCAATTTTGGCTCGCTCAACATTGATTACACGTACGACGTTGATGAGTTCGTCAAGCCGGGTGAAACCATCACTTCCTCCCATCTCACTGTTTCTGAAGGTGGGAAAGGGTTGAATCAGTCGGTGGCTCTTGCTCGCGCTGACGCGGAGGTATACCACGCAGGAATGATCGGCGAAGATGGCGCCTTCTTGGTCGATTTCATGAAAGCCTTCGGCGTCCACACTGATCTGATTGAAACTAACACTGAAGTTCGCACTGGAAACGCGATTATCCAGCGCAACTCTCATGGTGATAATTGTATCGTCCTCTACCCAGGCTCTAACCGTAGCCTCACGCGTGAATACATTGATCGTTGCCTCGAACGCACTGAGCCGAGAGACTGGGTTCTCACGCAAAATGAGACGAGTGAACTGCCATACATTATTGAGCAGGCTCATCGCCGCGAGCTGACGGTCTGCCTCAATGCCTCGCCTGTTGACGAGCTGCTGGAACAGGTTGACCTTTCACTTGTCGACTACTTGTTTGTCAATGAGGGAGAAGCTCAAGCTCTTGTTGCTCAAGCTTCACAACGGCAGGAGATTACCAGTACGCAGCATCTCGAATTCTTCTATATTCCTGAAGATTATCAAGGTTTGGATGATTTGGTGGGAGTTATACCAGGCGAAGTTATCGATGTTGACCGCTCCGATGTGAGCAATGAGATCGTGAGAAAGAGCATTGATAATCTTGAGAAACTCATTACTTTGTACCCAACGGCGACCATTATTTTAACGATGGGTGATCAGGGAGCTCTCCTAGCGCACTACGGTGAGCGTGCTCTGTATCAGCCGAGGTTTCATACGGATTATGTCGTTGACACGACTGGCGCTGGGGACACTTTTACTGGTTTCTTCATCAGCTCGATGATGACGCATGGCAATACCGAGCTTGCCGCTCTGTCCCATGCTGCTCTTGCTGCCGCGTTTGCCGTGGAAAAGAAGGGCGCTGCCCGCTCGATTCCTGATGCCTACGAAATCTTCTACGCCTAAGAGTCATGTCTCGAGAGCAGTTGGCGCATTGAGGTGCAGTTTGCCGCTTCACAGCCTCACAACCCAGCGGTCCACAGCTCGAGGGATTGCGGCCACCAGCGAATCGAGCAGCCTCGCAAGGAAATAGATTGCTCTTGCATGAGCGGTGCGGGGCCATTGGGGCTTGCGCACACGTTTTCGTTGTCCATATGCCCTAAGCGGTGGCCCACCTCATGGTTGAGCACCATCGTCCTATAGTTCTCCAGATTTCCACCGCCATTGAGCCAGGCTGGGGTTGGCTCATTCCAGCGTGATTGGTTGATAATCACAGCATTTCCCACGCGGCAGGAGTATTCCACTGAGCAGTAGCTGGAAAAGCTGGGAACTAAAGAGGCTTGCGATAACCACAAGGTGAAATCGCACTGGGAAGTGTCCGGCTGGGCGTTGGCGAAGCGGAAAGTCACTCCTGCGCGAGGCCAGCCTTCTGGGGAGTTCAGCGTTCTGAAAATCTTGTTTTCGAACTGCTCCAGCGATTCAGAAACGTCCCCTTTTGTGGCCACGCAATAGTGAAGCTCGCGGCGAGAAAGGCGGGAAGTGCTTTCAGTACTCTTGTTAACTGCTTCATCGGCTGTTGCGGCGGCCTTGCTGGTAATCTCCTCGCGCTGCTGGGCGCTCAGAGGCTCGTACTGGGCAGGAAGCGTGCACTTTTGCAGGCGTGTGGCGAAGAGCTCGGGAAGCAGCGGGCCGGCCTGGGCTGTTGCCTCAACTTGAGCCTGAGAGAAGCGATCTACTTCTGAGGCTCCAGTTTGCAAAGTGGCTGAGCTGGTGGCGCTGACAATCTGGTTGGGTTTGCCCTCAGAGGCCGACACGAGATTGACACACAACTGTTCGTCAGAAAGGCTTAACGCCGAAAAGTGCGGCTCTTCGGGCGAGCCCAGCAGTGTGATGATCGCCGGATTCTGGCCCTTGGCAAGCGCTGCGTAAGCTTGTTGATGTGGGTGAGGAAGCTGTGTGGCGGCCGAGGCGAACGGGGTGCGGGAACCGGCAGCCGCAGCAACAAGAGAGTGAGAACCGGTAGTCGCAGAGGCAAGAGAGTCAGATGCGAGCGTATCGGCGAGTGCAAGCGGCGAGTTCTCGCAAATCAGAGCGATAACAAACGTGAGGCTCACCACAAAAGCGAGAAACACAGTGCGTAACGACACAGAAAAGTGTGAAGAGCGTTCCGAAGAGGACGCAAAATGGCGTTGCGCCTGCTGAGCAGTCCAGACGTTGCAGAAAGACTTTCGCATTGCTCGCTCCTTACTGGCCACCAGCGAAACCTAATTGGCGCCACGCTTCATACACGGCAATCGATGCAGTGTTCGTCAAGTTAAGGCTTCGTCGAGCTGGAAGCATCGGCAAACGCACCTGTTCAGCAACATGAGGGCCGAAGAAAATATCCATCGGGTCGGGGATGTTGCCCGGTTCAGGGCCGAAAAGCAAGATGTCGGTCGGCTTGTACTGTACCTCGGTATACTGCTTTTTCGCATAGGCAGTGAAAGCAATGATGCGCGAGTGAGGCATCGATTCGACCATGTCCTCAAAGCTTTCGTGCAGCACGACGTGAGCCATGTCGTGGTAATCGAGGCCGGCACGGCGAAGCTTGGTGTCGCGAAGGTTAAAGCCCAGGGGCTCGATCAAGTGCAAAATCGTTCCGGTGACCGCGCACAGGCGGATTGCAGAGCCTGTGTTTCCGGGGATTCGAGGCGAGTAGAAGGCCAGGTGAGGGGTGGAAGTCTTGATTTCTGCGGCCCTGCGCTTGTCGAGCATCGCGTCGGTCACATTGATCGGGTTGCCATGCGCGTCGGTGATGAGCTCGTCGGTGGGTACGTGCGAGCTGCGGTAGCCGTACTCGAATTCTCCTGAGCTTTCCGCAGAGGCTGGGACGGTCGTCTCCTCAAGAATATGCGCGATTTCCGGGCCATCCTGGTAGGTCGAGCTAGCGGCGAGGGACTGGCCTTTGTCGCCATTCATTCCTGCTGGCAAAGGCTGCTCGTACTGTCGTAGTGCTTGCAAACGCTGGGCTTCCTTCTCTTCTTGGCGCTTCTTCAAGGCCTCATGCTTGGCCGCAATATGCTCGCGCTGTTCGGCTTTCTGGCGGGCTCGGCGGATGGCGCGCTCCACTCGGCTCTTCTCCACATCGTCGGTGACCTCTTGACTGGCGTCTTCTGGGCTCTGTGCCTCGTGGTCGGTCTCAGGCTCCTGGCGAAGTTCTTGCTCGTTACTCATGCTTCCACTTTATAAAGTGCCTTTGTCTAACTCGTGACGCTCGCCTCGCGAGGGCGAAACATTGGCTTTCCTTACAGCACGTGGCTAATTGTGTACACGAGGTGAAGTCGCCGCGTTTATGGCTGACCTCTCAGGTAGATTAGGAAGGCGCGTGAAGGGTGGTTGTTATGAGTCGCAGGCGGCGTCGGATTGGTTTTCGCTTGAAGAAGCAGGTTGCTCAAGGCAATTCTGACGAGATGAACAAGTCAAACAATTCTGCCAAGATTAACAGTTCTGACAATCTGGAGCCAAACCAGGCTAACCAGGTGCAAACTGGCGCTCACGGCAAGCGTGAGCATGGCAACCAGCAGCGTGAGAATGACGCGCGAACGTCTAGCGCCTCTCAGTCAGCTCGAGAGGTGAAGGGTGCTTCTTCTCCAGATTCTGCTTCTTCTGTGGCTGCGGGTTCTGTGGCTTCGGAATCTTCTGGTGTGGCCGATATCGATGTGGAACTGTCTGCGCCGCGCGTTGTTGCTCAAGAAACTCCGCTGGTTTCCCATCTTCATGCGGATGAGGCTGCGCAAGAGGAATCTGCACCAGAGGAATCTGCAGAATCTGAGGTAGAGGGATCCGCAGAGTCTGAGGCAGGGGAATCGGAAGCTGAAGCTGCACGGGTAAGTGCTGATGAGGAACATGCCGAGCTGCAGGAGCACAACACTTCTGAGGAAAGCCTAGCCTCCGACGACGCAGCTGATCACGACGATGTTGATGAAGATGCGCCTTCGCAGCACAGCGAAGTGAGCGCACAGCCTGACGATGACAATTCGGGCAAGCCAGCCGCTGAAGCTCAGGATGACACTGAGCCTGAGGCTGAGGTTGAAGCAGAGTCCGAGCCTAGGGCTGATCAAGAGCCAGAAACTGAGGCTCTTGCAGAAATTAAGCCTGCGCCAGAGGTTGCAGCTTCTCTTAAGTCGAAGGCTGAAGCAGAGAAGGAAACTGAACCAGAAGCGAAGTCCGAGTCTGAGCCAGAACCTGAGCCAGAGTCTGAGCCTGTCCCATCTGCAGATGAAACTCAATCGTCAAGTGAGCAGCCAACTTCCCAGCCATCCACTGCGGAAAAGGTGACGCAAGAGGTTAAGGTTGCGACCAGCAATGCGCTCAACCAGGCGAAAAAGTCGATTGTTGAGGAGAACTCTAAGCCCAAGCCCAGGCGCGTGAAGGCCTTCGATGGCTTGCGCGGCCTGGCCATCCTTGCCATTATCGCTTTCCACACCACGCCAAGCCTCATGCCAGGAGGCTTCCTCGCCGTTACGGTGTTCTTCGTGCTGTCCGGTTATCTCATCACCCACTCGCTGTTGGGGCGTATGGATCGCCATCGTTTCAACCTTTTGGGCTATTGGGGTGAGCGAATCCTGAGAATTTGGCCAGCGACTCTTGCGGCAATCGCTTTTGCTGCGGGAGTGGCCTGGGTGTGGCTGCCGTCTGCCCTCACCAAGATTCGTAGCGACGCTGTTCCGACCGCGCTTTTCGCCACCAACTGGGTGCAGATTTTCCGCCAAGTCCCTTACTTTGACCAAGCAGGCCTTCCTTCCCCGCTCACGCCGTTCTGGTTTGTTGCGCTGATCGTGCAGTTCTACCTGCTCTGGTCGGTTATGCTCTGGCTTTTGCACAAGCTCACGCACGGCAACCGCGGAGCAATGGGCTGGATTACCCTGCTTCTCATGCTTATCAGCACGGGCCTTTCCTGCTGGCTGCTCAACCCGATGGATGTGACGCGCGTTTATTACGGCCTCGATACGCGTTGGGCTGAGCTCATGGCGGGCGCACTCATCGCCTTCCTCACTATTCGTGGCAGTGAATCGGTTCATAAGACTGCGCAGAACGCTGGCAAGAGTGCTGGCAAGAGCGCTGATTCCCCGCTCACCACTTCCAGCACTGCGCCCGGCATCCTCACTCTCGACTTCGCCGCCTTCGTTCCTCAGAAGTTCAAGGCTAACGCGCATCTGGGCTTCGAGCCGAAGTACCGTGACGCCTTCGTGTGGGTGGCGATGCTCATTATCGCCGTCGCCTCGAGCTTGCTGAACTCGCAATCTACCTGGATTTACCGTGGCGGCCTGCTCGCCGTCGCGCTTCTGGTCGCCCTCAGTGTGGCGATGCTCGCCGTAAGCGATGGCATGACAGCTGCTGAAACGGTCTTGTCCAGCAAACTACTCGTATGGCTGGGTTCGCGCTCCTTCTCGCTCTACCTCGTCCACTACGTGATGATCGAAGCCTTCTTCCCGGCAACCCGCACCACACCAATGAACTGGTGGGAGTGGTTCGTCGACGCGCTCATCATCGCCGTGGTGGCTGAGCTGTTCCACCAAATCGCCGAAAAAGGCTCGCACCCTGGCTTCCTGCACTCCGGCCTGCGCTTTACCAACGCGCTGGCTTGGCTGGTGGGTGCGGCCATGGTGGTGGCTTTGGCCCTGCCTTTGCCGTGGGCAAGCTGGATTCGTAGCCGACAAATTGCCGTTCGCCCCGAGCTTGCCGCCTCACTCTCCGCGCCCGAGATTACCAGTACTGATAATCTGGCGCCGAACAATGGGGGTTCTGCGGCCTCTTCCCACGCCACCACAAGCGGGGAAAAGGCTGGAAATACGGAGAACTCCAGCAATACCAGCGGCGAAAAGTCGGGCAAAACGGGCGGCGAGAACAGCTCCAAGGCAGGCGCTCAGAAAGGCGATAAGAAGAGCAGCAAAAAAGGCGGAGTGGCGCTCGTCAAGCATGACGTGCCACTGCCAGACAAGCCGAAGCCCATTGCTGCTTCGCTGCCGGGCAATCTAGCTTACCGACAGTGGAACCGTGATAAGGGCACGTGCTCGGCCAATCCGATTATTATCGGCGACTCGATTTTGGAAGGCACAAAGTCGGCCGTCGAGAAGGCGCTGCCGAACGCGATTGTCGACTCGAAGGTCTCCCGCCAGTTGGGAACTGCAGCTGACATTCTCAATAGTTACAACAATCCTGGCGACGATCAGCGCCCGGTGGTGATCGCTTTGGGCACTAATGGTCCGATGGGTTCGACCCAGATTTGGCAGCCGGTGTTGCAAGCTTTGCATGGTCGTTCGCTCTATGTGGTCAGCGAGCGTGTGCCACGCTACTGGCAAGATGCCAACAACCAAGTGTTACGCGATTTAGTGAAACAAAACCCAGGTACTGTTGGATTAATTGACTGGCAGGCGTATTCTCAAGGGCATAGCGAATGGTTCTGGGATGATGGAACGCACGTCAACCCGGCAACCGGTGCACCTGAGTATGCGAAGATGATGAGCAACGCCTTCTGCGCGCCAGAATAATCTGCGAGTGTACCTGTGCACTTATTTCTCGCAGGTTTTTGCGTACCTACAGCTCGTCGTTAGCTCGCGATCATGTCAAACGGAGGAAACAATTCTGAGAAAAAAGTCATATATCCGAATTTTGCACTAGATTTTTCTTGGATATTTGATACTCTACTAGAGGCGGCATTCGTCCACTTGAGCAGAGCAGGTGGCGGGTGCCGTCTTTTCTTCTTGCGGTCACGCCCTTGCTCAATGACACTTTCACAGTCTCACTGCCAACAGGTGCATAATAGAGGCATGCGTCCAACAATTTCTTCCTCCACACTCCTCCCTGCTATCCACGATTGGTGGGAAGCGAATGCCCGCGCTTTGCCATGGAGAGCTGAGGGAACGAGCGCATGGGGAGTGCTCGTCTCCGAGGTGATGAGCCAGCAAACTCCCATGACTCGTGTCGTTCCTTACTGGATGCAATGGATGGCCGCCTGGCCTACTCCTGAAGCGATGAAAGAGGCAACGAGCGCAGAGATTCTCACTGCGTGGGGAACGCTGGGCTACCCTTCTCGCGCCTTGCGCCTGCGAGATTGCGCTGCCGCTATTGTTGAGCGGTTTGGCGGCGAAGTGCCCTCGTCAATGGATGATCTGCTGAGCCTGCCGGGGGTGGGCGAGTACACAGCATCGGCAGTTGCTTCGTTCTACTACCACCGCAGTGTCGCCGTGGTTGACACGAATATTCGTCGTGTGCAGACCCGCGCTTTCCTCGGTGAAGAAAGCCTCGGCGGTGCTACAACTAAGAAGGATCGCGAACTGGCCAACTCGCTCCTGCCGTCGCGAAATCTCGAGTCTTCGCAAGGCCAACAGCCATCGCCTCTCTCCAGGTTGTCAGGCGGCGATCAGGATGCGCTGTGGAATGAAGCGCTCATGGAAATTGGCGCAACTATTTGTACAGCGAAGAATCCTCAGTGCGAGCAGTGCCCGTTTGTGAAAATCTGCGCGTTTAAGAAGGCTGGCTACCCGCATATGGGGGAGAAGCGGACGAGGCCTGCGCAAAAGTTCCAAGGGACTGACCGCCAAGTGCGCGGGCTCGTGCTCAAAGCATTGCGCAATCTGCCCAGTGGCGTGAACACTTTGAGCGAGCAGCAGTGGCACAAGCTGTGGGATAAGCCTCAGCAGCTAGACAAGTGCGTTGCCGCGCTCGTAGCTGACAAGCTTATTGAGCAGGAAGCAGACGGTAGCATCCACTTCCCGCGCCACTAGTCTGTCAGTGTGAGCCCTGTCAAGACGGTGATCATGAGGTGTGCGCACTTACTCGGCGCGGCCACCAAAGTCTGGCGTGGCATTCGGCGAGAACTCGCGGCTTGCCCACTGGTCAGGCTCAGTTGCTGAAGTGGATGCCTGAGTGAATGGGCGAGCACCCGCGCTGTGAGCACGTGTACTTCGAGCGTCGGCACCTTGAGCACGTGTACTTCGAGCGTCGGCACCTTGAGCACTCTCACCACTTTCACTGCTGTCACCGCCAAAATCAGCCTTCTGGCGAGCAGCGCGCAGCGACAGCTTGCGCACAGCATCCCGTACTGAAGAGACGCGAACCAACTGCAAACGCGCATACCTGCCTGGGTTGCGCAACTTTTGATGAACCGGAATCAACGCCTGCGTAAAGCCCAACCTTTGTGCTTCATCTAAGCGCTGCTCTAGGCGAGGCACGGCACGAATCTCACCAGTCAAACTCACCTCACCAAAACAAGCCGTCGTGCGCGCAATCGCCACACCCGACTGTGCCGAAGCCAAAGCCATACAAATCGCCAAATCGCAACTCGGCTCGCGAGCTTGGGCACCAGCAATCGTGGAAATATAGAGATCCTTATTCAGCAAACCGATCCGGGCATGCTTATACAACACAGCTACCAGCATGGCGATACGGTTCGCATCCACCCCATTCGTCGCACGACGAGGAGAAGGCAGAACAGAAGCGGTCGTCAAAGCCTGAATCTCAATCGGCATCGAGCGATGCCCGTCCATCGTAAACGTAATGCACGTACCATCAGTCAGCTGATCGTCAGAGGAGATAAACAGGCCGGAGGGGTCTGTCACCTGTTCGATACCCTCATCGACCATGTCAAAACAGCCGACCTCATCGGTGGGCCCGAAACGATTCTTCACCGCGCGCAGCAAGCGCAACGCCGTCCTCGTATCACCCTCAAACTGGCAGACCACATCCACCAGATGTTCCAGCGTGCGCGGGCCTGCAATATTTCCATCCTTCGTCACATGGCCCACCACAAACGACGGAATGTTCAAGGCCTTCGACACCTCAATCACCCCGCGCGTCACCTCACGCACCTGGGAAGTTCCGCCCGAAATGCCATCCGACTCCTCGGAAGTGATAGTCTGCACCGAATCAATAATGGCCAGCGCTGGGCGATACTTTTCCATCAGCATCAACGCGGTACCCAAGTCGGTGGTAGAAGCGAGCAGCAGATTGTCACTCATCGCCCCAATTCGGCGCGCGCGCAACCTAATCTGGCCCAAGCTCTCCTCACCAGAAATATAGAGCACCGTGAGATTAGCATGAGCAATATTCCCGGCCGTTGACAGCAGCAAGGTGGACTTGCCAATTCCCGGCTCGCCGGCAATCAAAGCGACTTCTCCGGGCACAATACCACCGCCCAGAACGCGGTCAAACTCAGAGAAACCAGTGTGCAAGCGAGGCTCTTGCTTATCCACACCGCCCTGTGTTACCGGCACTGCATCGCTCATATTTTCGAGGCCAAACTCGCTCAAACCGCCAGCTTGGCCTTGTGCTTCGAAAGCTTCACGGTCAAAAGGAGCACGGTCGAAACCATTCTCGTCGTATTGGCCCTCTCGCTGTGCTCGATCTGAAAGCGCAGAAGTTCCGCGCGCTAAAGAACTTGTTGAACGGGTGCGCGAACTCGAAGAGGATCCACTTCGCGTGTCAGCTTCCCGCAGGATGGGCTTGCCGTTGGCCCATACATCATTTCGTGGCCCGTGCGAAGCCCTGTTGATAGCCGCTTCCACAGCGCTCTCGCGCGAACGCCGTGAAGTCAGCACCTTGGGTAGTTTGGGCTCATGGTATTCCGAAATGGTGTTAAATTGGCCGCAAGAAGGGCAGCGGCCATACCATTGCCCACCGCTCCAGCCGCATTCGGAGCATAAATACGTTCGTGAAACCTTCGCCATAAACTCCACGCTACTCGACAACCTCTCCTCAGGCGAATACAGCCGTGAAAACTGTGGAGAACTGAGAAAGATATCGCGAGTTGAGCGGGTGAAAACTGTGGAAAACCCGCGCTGATAATCTTAAGAGGTCATTTGAGTGTGCCACAATAAAGGCATGAGCTCAATGAATCCTGAGAATAAGCCGTCGGGCCAGCCAAGCTTTGACGAGATTGTGGAGAACGCCTCCACTACGCCACGCGAAACCGAGCGCGAGCAGGTCAAAAAGCAGCAAGAACCGCGCAATAAGGCCGTTACTGCAGTGGTCAGCGTGATCATCGGTCTCGTGCTGGTCGTCGTCATCGGCTTGATTACGGCTTTCGTCTACCCAGGATGGGCGAGTAACTTCATGAAACCCAACCAGCAGGCAACCTCCGTCACCGTGCAAAAACGCTCGGAGCAGAAGGCGACGGCAACTCCTGACGCCCTTCCTGCCGACGCGACGACCCTGCTCAAGGCCATGCCAGACCTCGTCGGTTCGTACGCGCGCAAGACGGTTGCCGATTCTCAAGATTGGCAGTCCGCAAACCCCATCGAAGCGCACTCCGTCGTTTACTCGACTGGTGAGGAAGCGCAGAATGTCACGCTTGTGGTGGGCCAGTGGAGCAAGGATGACGCTGCTCAAAGCCAGTACGATTCGCTGGTTAAAGGCCTTTCTGGCAAGCTTTTGGCTTCTGGTGACGTGATGGTTTCTGGCAAGCAGACCGGCCAGTACGAGGTTCACGAGACGGGCTCGGGTAGTGCAACGGCCGTGTGGCGCAATGCGACCTGCGTTTTCCAGGTGACCGGCAGCACTGACGCGGTGAAGAACTTCTACCAGCAGTTCCCGCTGTGATGCGGCACTGATAATCTGGAGAATTTCTTGGGATTATCACCCTGGCTTGCTCTTGCGCGCCCTAAAGTCGGGAAAAAGTTGTAAGATACGATTCGGTTAACCCGTAATTGTAGAGATCGATCGATTGGAGGTCCGTCATGGGATCTGTCATCAAGAAGCGTCGTGCACGCATGTCCAAGAAGAAGCATCGTAAGCTTCTGCGCAAGACTCGTCATCAGCGCAAGTGACGTTTTCCCGGGCATACCGGGTTGGGCCTCCCTCAGGGGAGGCCTTTTTGATATGCAGCTTAAGTTGTTCTTTCTGCTGAAGCAGTCACGGAAGATAACCCAGGTAGAGAGTTTTTCCGTCGCCGCTATGCCTGGCTTCGTAACGAATGGCACAAGGACCTCATTCTTGAGTGTGAAAAGCGGGGGATTGTCGTCGATGATGCTCGTAAGGCTCATATTGATGCTGCTTGTGCAGGCGTGCCGGCACTGATGGATGGCTTGCAATTGCAATGGGCTTTGCAAGATGATGCCATTAAGCTTGCTTCGATGACACAGAAGGGGATTGAAGCGTTGATCTACCCCGTTCTTCACCCCTCGGTTTGTGAGGAAAGTGAGCTTTTGGCAAGCTCTGAGGATTTTGTCTGCGATGACTGATCGAGTACAAGGAGCGGCAAGCCGACCTGGCATGCCGAAAGTGCCGCATCATGGATGAGCCGACTATGGCACTAGATGTGGTGATGCAAAGAGAAATTGTTCGCCAGATTGTTCAATTGCGCGATCAGTTTGGTTTTGCCGTCATTTTCATCACTCATGATATGTCACTGCTGCTGGAGATTGCTGATCGTATCGCCATTATGTATGCGGGCAAGATTATTGAAGACGGCGGATCTCAGGAATCGGCGGCGTTGCGCCCGAATCGTGACAGCTTGAACACGAGGACGTAGACCGGACGCTTGCTCGGCTGCGCCTTGATGATGTCATCCATCATCTGACGGAACTGCGGTCTGCCCAGCACGTTCTTTCCTGAAAAGCCGGCGTCAACGTACTCAACGAGCACACGGATGTTGTGATTTTCGGCGTATCTTGTTAGCTTGAAGCGCGGATGTATAGGATGCAAGAGAGTGGGCGGGCGGCATCTGGCGTCTTGGGATTTTTCCATACCATAGGTTCACCCCTTCCCGTTTTTCTGCCTATTGTTTTCACGTTAGTTCCTCCTATATGATGAATTGTGCAAATACGCATTTAATCAAAAAGTCCGCCGCTCAAAAGAGCGACGGACTTACTCGCTTACTTCAGGAACTCGTACTCAAACAGGGGTGGCACGATATCTGTGTTGTAATACTCCTTGACGAGCGTCTTCAGTGTCTGCAACGCCGAATGTACCTCAATGTTATTCCAGACTGTATTGCCCTCATCATCCTTATATGATGTGTCTATCTCTGCGAAAATCTGGTATACGCCGTAGGTCAGCTTCGGGTCGTATTCTTCAGTCTGCTTCACCGCGTCCATCAGCGTCTTCCACTGGTCGAGGATGCGCTGCTCGGCAGGACTACAAATGAGCTTCTTCAAATCCTCGGATGCAACAGTCGGACCGTTTGTCGTGTCGATGCACAGTTCGTTGCGATAAAAGCGACCATCGCTGCCCGTAAACGTCCGCATATGGTTCTGCATCTCCACACAGGTGAACAGCAGGCACTTACGCAGCCACTGGTCGAGCTTACCAGACGCAACGTCGGCGTTGAACCGGTCAGCACCATCGCCCGACTTCATGATACGAGCACGCTCCGTCCACTCGCGATTGTAGTTGATGTAACGAGACGCACAGAACATCGGCAGCTTTTCGAGGTAATTGTCTCGACGCATGTAGAACCCGTTGCCGTTGTAGATTCCCGCGGAAAGTAAGCATGAATGCAAATCCGGATTATCAAAGCCGGGGCCATCTGCAACCATGTATCCAAGCATGTTCTTGTTAAACAGAGGCTTGATGCGCTGCTTTTGACCCTCAACGAGCAGACCGTCATGTTTCAGCAACACGCCGTCTTCGGTATCATCCGCGAAAGACCGCTTGTCGTAATACATGCGACTGTACATGGAGTGGACGCGTGCGATGCGCAGGTCACCGGATAGCTGCAACGCACCATCATCGTCAATGTCGTACCCCGGAAGCTCGAATGCATCGAGGTTGGCATCCTCGTTAGACCAGAGAGCAACCATTATGCACGCGTCGATATTCGTATGGAAATGACGACGGTTGCAACAGAAGCCGCCAAGCAGGCGCTTGTCAATGAGGTGCTGCACCTTCCAATACTTCACGGGCGAGTACGCCACGTAGCTATCGGTCGGCTGACGCAGATAATACTCGAACGCAGACCAGATGAACACGTTGCCCAAGTCATTGAGTGCCGTGCCCTTGACCTGCTTCTTCATCTCGGTGACGGCGAAGCTGTTCTTCCAACCGGACGACTTCTTGCCCGCGCCCTTGCGCTGGTGCTCCATGCTCGTCGTTTCCGCATACGGCGGATTCTCGAACAGGATAATCGTGCAATTCGGGTCGTCGATATACTGCTTGATAACCGGGTTGTTGACGTACTCCTCGCTCAGTGCATCCGCACCGCGCACCAAACCTGCGTTGAAAGTGTCATCCGCCTCGATGGGAGGGATGATGTGACGCACCTTCGAACCAAGGAGTTCCTGCATCACCTTGTACTCGTAGTATTCCACGGTGGACAGGATGCAATGTGACAGCTCCTCGTCCGTCAGCCCCTTCTCCAAATTACCTGTACCCGCGCAGCGGTCGATAATCACATAATCGTTACCTGCCGGAACGCGCGCAATCGCCATGCGCAGCAGCTCATGAGATTTCTCTGCGTAAGGCTCGGGCGTATAAAACGCACCCAGATTCTTCTTCTGAAGCGTATCGTTCAGCTTATCCATCAGGTACTGGAACTTGACGTTCGACGTGCCCTTGTACGGGTAGATATACTCAGCAAACACCGACGGGTCGCGAATCTCGCCAATCGTCTTGTGCTTGCCCGTATCGTCGCCGATGAAATCCTCTTTACGCGCGGTCGGCACAGCCTTATAAAACGCCGTCGCCCAACCGACAATGCAGTTTTCGTCAATATGGATGCGGGTGAACTCCGTCTCCTTCAGGCGCTTAATTAAACACGTCACGGCAAGCTGGTCCTGTCCATACGCGTACTTCTCGTTGTATGCGCGGCCGACAAACCCAGCGTTTGACTTCGACGCACCGCCCGAATACACCTTCTCGATGTCGGCGAGATAATCAGCAGACTTATACAGATACGCCTGCTCGCCATTCAAATCCACGATAATGATGTTTGCAGGAACGGGCTTACCTTTAATTCTCAGCGCCGAAAGGTACTTCACGCACTGAAATAGCACGGCATTCAAATCGTTCACGCGTAGCTTGAACTCAAGCAGATTGCCATTCAACACGCCATCGTTATTGTCTGCGAGAATGTCATCTAAAGTGAGGTTCGGGTCAATGAGCGGCAGAAACGTCTTGTAAAACTCGATCTGCCCCTCGCGCTCAGTATCAAAGTCTGCCATCTACTCATCCATCTCCTGCATATGCTCCGCGACCCACTCGTGAATAATCGCGGCAATCGTCGTCTCGCGCTCCGCAGCCATCATCTTGAGTTCCTTCTTGTCGCTCACGGTGAGCGACAGCGAGAGCGTCGTACGCTTCTCGTCCGCCGTCGCGTCGGCGACAATGGCCTTCTCTATCTTCTTCTGCTCGGCCTCGCGGTCGGAAGCGTATTTCTCGAACATATTCGCCATGGCTCGACCTCCGTTAATCATTTACACATTTGTACAGTTATATACCTTGGAGACACATTTGTCCAGATGGACAACGCCTCTGACTTGCAGTTATTCCTGCAGCAGCGCCGCGACGAGTGCTTCAAGCACATCGGCAAGGTGATGTTCGAGAGCTGCCCTGAGCTGGTCGACATAAGCGTCGCCGACATGCGTAAGGCGGGACGCTACCTGCATAAGTTCTTGACCAGGAAGGCACCTTCGCAGGGTGTCGCTCCCGCCCGGAACGGCGCCCGTCGTGTCCGATTCGGTGGCATGTCCGTCCCGGACGGACGCGAGCCTATGCCCGTGTCGGGCTATGGCTCAGGCAGAACAAGCAGCAGCAAGCATTGTCGCGGTTATGGACGGCTTGCAAATTCAGTCGTGAACTGTAAACGGTGAAGTGTGAACTGAGAACGTGTTATCAGCAACCGCTCAGTTGGATGCGCTGACAATGAAATTCGCGCTGAAAATCTGACAGTGTGTTGATAAAGCGTTAGCGTAACCTCATGGCACAAACACAAACTATCTACTTCGCAGGAGGCTGCTTCTGGGGCCTCGAGCGCTACTATCAAAACGTTGACGGAGTCGTGAACACCACCGTCGGCTACGCCCAATCACTCGTCGAAAACCCCAGCTACGAACAAGTATGCTCCGGTATCACAGACGCAGCTGAAACAGTACAAATAGAATACGACCCGACACGAGTAAGCCTTCGCACCCTGGCGCTGCTCTTCCTCGACGTCATCGACCCCTTCTCCCTCAACAAGCAAGGAGGTGATGAAGGAAGGCAATATCGCACCGCCATGTTCCTCAGTGGCACGGAGCAGCAGCAAGCTGAGCAGAAGAAGGTTTTCACTGCCGCCCTCGAGCAGCTGGTGGACCACGACCCTGGCGAGCCTGCCGTCGTAGTCGAGCCTCTGAAGAACTTCTACCCAGCTGAAACCTACCATCAGGATTATTTGGTCAAGAACCCGTCTGGCTACTGCCACATTTCGTTTGCCAAGATTGCCAACGTGAAGAAGCGCCAGAAATACATTGAAAAAGTGTGGGACTTGAGCCTAGAGCAGTACGCTGTGACGCAGACTGCAGCAACAGAGAGGCCGTTCACCAACGAATATGATGACACTTTCGAGCCGGGAATCTATGTGGACATCGTTTCCGGCAAGCCCCTGTTCAGCTCGACCGATAAGTTCGACTCAGGTTGTGGCTGGCCAGCTTTCTCCAAACCGATCTCGCCAGATCTGCTGACTGAGCACGCTGATTACCGCATTCCGGGCAGGCCTCGTACTGAGGTGAAAGCTGCGGATTCCGATTCTCATTTGGGCCATGTTTTCAACGATGGGCCTGATGAGCTTGGCGGTTTGCGTTATTGCATTAACTCAGCGTCACTTCGCTTTGTTCCGCGCGAGAAGATGGCTGAGGAGGGTTACGCTGACCTTTTGCCGCTCGTTGAGGGACAGTAAGGCGCGCAGCGCTTGAGATTATCACTGCGGCTTACGGTGAGCGCAGTGCATCAACAGTACTGTTAATCTAGCGCGGGTATGCGAAGGGCCTGTACTGTCGAAGAGTACAGGCCCTTGTTTCGCACTGATAATCTTAAGAAATTTACTTGTTCGGGTTGGTGAGGACGAGAGGTTCGCCTTCGTTGCCAACGATAACCTCATCAACCATGTTGAGGAAGAGGCCGTGCTCTACCACGCCGACCGTGTTGATCAGGTCAGCAGCCAAAGCCTCAGGATCATCAATGCGCTCAAGGTGAAGGTCAACGATGTAATCGTTCTCGTCAGTGAGAACTGGCTTGCCTTCCTTGTCCAGGCGAAGAACTGGCTTGTAGCCCTTGGCCTCAAACTGCTTGATGACGTGACCCACGCCAAATGGGATCACCTCAACAGGGAGCGGGAACTTGCCGATAGTGTCCACCTGCTTAGAGTGGTCAACAATCCAGATGTAATGGCGAGAGTTCGTGGCCACGATCTTTTCCCACAGCAGAGCTGCGCCGCCACCCTTGATGCCGTTGAAGTTCTTGTCTACCTCGTCAGCGCCGTCGATGGTGAGGTCCATATGGTCAACGTCGTCAATGTCGACGATCTTAATGCCATAGCTTTCTGCCTGAGCGGTGGTACGGCGAGAGGTAGTGACGCCAGTGAAGCGCAAACCTTCCTCCTGCCAACGCCTGCCGAGCTCGTCGACAAGGTAGCGAACGGTGGAGCCGGTGCCCAAGCCGACGACCATGCCGTCCTTGACATACTGAGCGGCCTTGATGCCCGCTTCCTTCTTCAGCTTGTTCTGCAATTCTTGATCCATAGTGCTCCTCACTCTTGCTTTTCCTTTGGAGAAAGTTGTACTGGTTTCATCCTAGCTGAAGGGATAACTGAAGGGCAGATCTTCAGCTTGAATCAGTGCAGAGCTGATAAGGCTCTCTCGACATTCCGCAAATGAGTAGGTTTCGTGCCGGAGGCGTGAAATGGTCACGTTGGCTGCGTACTATGTACAGGGTAATGAATAAGACGTACGAGAGGAATGACGATGGTTGAGGAGAAGTTGATTCTACAGGGTGATCCTAAGAATCATAATTTTCAGCATCGTACTTCTTCACAACCGTGGACGAATGATACGAATGCAACCATGCCCCTTCAGAAAGTCAATACGGGCGTAGAAATGAAGCGGGGAGAGGTATCTTCAGCTGACTCCACGCAGAATTCAGCTCACCAACTGACAGAGCAAGCTCCTTCTTCGCACGAACCCTCCTCATACGAACCTTTTGCTGTACCTGTTTCACAGCATTTCTCCGAAGCGCACAGCGCGGACAATCTCTCCTCTTACGTTCCAACTGTTACCTCATCAAGCTTCTTCGATGGAAGCTACTCGGAACAATACGAAGAGCAGGGCAAACCTCATAAAGCGCTCATTCAGCATTCGCTCTTCACCACCATTGCGCGAATTCCTCGGTGGCGTTGGTTCTATACCTCTTCACTGGTACTTCTCGATGCGGCAATGATGTGCCTTGCCCTTGCGCTCTCCATCCTTCTCACACTCGGGGTGTTTCACTCCGAAAAGTCAGCGAACCTTCTGGCTTACCTCACCTATGCGGTGCTATTCGTTCTTTCGTGGGTATTTTGCCTGTATTTGGTGAAATCATACGAGAGACATCTCATGGGAGAAGGCTATAACCTTTACGCGCGCATTATGACCGCCGGATGCATTGAATTCATTGTGTTGTGCACGTACGGGTATTTGGCGAAATACTATTTCTCGCGCGGTATTCTCACTTCCGCTGTCGTTCTGGCAGTATTTTTCACCATGATTGAACGCTGGTTGATGCGCCGTTACCTCTACAGCAATCGCCGTCGCGGGGAATTTGACTACGCGACGGTTCTGGTGGGCTCTCCTCAAGGCATCAGTAGCATGATTTACCAGCTCACCTCGGGTAAAGGCCAAGCTTCAGGGTACAAGACCATTGCTATCTGCCCGGTGATGAAGTTCCCTGCTTCTGATGGCAAGCATCATTATCGTACCTACAGCTCTGAGGAACTGGCACAGCTGAATCATGACAATCAGCTTGATAATCTGTTTGATTTTCCGCTGATTCCTTTCAACTCCCGTTTTGCTGAGCGAGCACGTCTCCATGGTGCTCAGACCGTTCTGATCACTGATGTTCTCAACATCGACTCGGAAATGACTCGTGCCTTCTCTTTGGCTGTGGAAGCCCGCGAGCTGGAACTGGCCATGTCCGCCTCCGTTGCTCATATTGCAGGAAGTAACATCATTCTGCGCCAGCAGTCGGTGATGCCTATTCTCTCCGCCTCTCTGTCGCAGTATTCCCTCTCGACGCGCATTATTAAGCGCTTCATGGATATTGTAGGTTCGCTTCTTGCTCTCATTCCAACCTGCCTTCTTATCGCCATTTTTGGTATTGCGATCAAGCTTGAGGATGGCGGCCCTATTTTCTACGCTCAGGAGCGCGTTGGCTTGTATGGTCGACCCTTCAAGATTTTCAAGCTGCGTTCTATGAAGGTGAACGCTGATAAGCTCGATGCGCAACTTGCTGCGCAGGAAGGTGTGGAGCTGGGTGCAACCTTCAAGGTGAAGGAAGACCCTCGTGTTACCAAGGTGGGCAAGTTCATCCGCAAGACGTCCATTGACGAGTTCCCTCAGTTCTTCAATGTTCTCAAGGGCGATATGTCTCTGGTTGGTCCTCGCCCTCAGCGCGACTACGAGGTGGCGTCCTATAATTCTCTGTACTCTACTCGTTTGTTGGTCAAGCCAGGAATCACTGGTCCGTGGCAAATTGGAGGTCGTTCGAACCTTACCCCAGAAGAAGCTGAAGTTCTTGACGTGAACTACGTTGAAAACTGGTCTGTTCTCACCGATGTGGCAATCTTGATAAAGACAGTTGGCGCTGTTCTTCATGGAGATGGAGCATATTGATGGCAGATCACAACGCAGTTTTCGAGCCGCAGAATATTGTGGTAACAGGCGGAGCAGGCTTTATCGGTTCCAACTTTGTACGCTTCGTCACTCGCGAACATCCCGCCGTGCATATTACGGTACTGGACGCGCTGACCTACGCTGGTAATCTCAAGAATTTAGAAGGGTGCGACCCCAGGCAGGTAGAGTTTATCCACGGAAATATCTGCGACACAGAACTGCTCAACCGAGTCATTCCTGGCCACGACCTTATTGTGCACTTCGCTGCTGAGTCACATAATGATCGAGCAATTGAGGATGCGTCGCCATTTCTTACAACCAATGTAGAAGGCACCTACAAGCTGTTAGCAGCGGCAGTGCAATATGGCCTCCGTTTCCATCATGTTTCTACTGATGAGGTATATGGAGACCTTCCGCTCAACTCGTCCGCGCGGTTTACGGAAAGCTCGCCGTACAACCCCTCCAGCCCGTATGCGGCGAGTAAAGCGAGTTCAGACCACCTCGTACGAGCTTGGAACAGAACCTATGGGCTGTATACCACAATCTCAAATTGTTCTAATAACTATGGGCCTTATCAGCATGTAGAGAAGTTTATTCCTCGCCAGATTACCAACATTTTGCACGGTTTAGCTCCTCAGTTGTATGGAACTGGGCTGAATGTGCGCGATTGGATTCATGTTGATGACCACTGCCGTGCGATCTGGCAGATCATTACTCGCGGACGCTGTGGTGAAACATACCTAGTTGCCGCCCAAGGCCAGAAGAGCAACGTTGAAGTTCTTGCCCTCATTTGTGAAGCGATGGGTGCGAGTGCAGATGCTGTCGAGTTTGTCGCTGACAGGCCAGGCCATGATCGCCGCTATGCACTCGATGCCACCAAGATTACCACCGAGCTTGGTTGGCACCCCTCACACACTGATTTTTCTCAGGGGATCGAAGATACCGTTCGCTGGTATAGCGATCACCGCGATTGGTGGGAACCACTGAAAGCGCAAACTGAGGAGCGCTACCGTCGTCAGCTGGGCAGAAGCAAGGTTTCAGGGAGGAAAAATGGCCTCACAAATGAATAGCCATGTTGAAGTGAAGATGAGTGACGGGCAGCCACGAGGCAATTCTGATTCCATCGTGGTGGCCGTTGCTACTCATAAGCCGTACCGCATGCCCGATGATCCACTATACCTTCCTCTTCAGGTAGGTGCTGCTCTTCACCCTGAACTTTCCCTCGACTACCAGCGTGATGATTCAGGGGATAACATTTCCGACCGCAATGCCTATTATTCTGAGCTGACAGGCCTGTATTGGATGTGGAAGAACAATCATGCAGCTTATAAGGGTTTGGTTCACTATCGTCGTCACTTTGGTTCCCTGAAGAATCGCCATAGTTCAGACCGTTTTCAGCGCATTATTGGTCTTGAGGAAATGCGGGAGATTCTCGCCTCACATGACATTGTGGTGGCTCAGAAGCGCAATTATTATGTTGAGACGATTTACTCGCACTATGCGCATACATTCCACCATGAGCAATTTGATTTGTGCCGTGAGGTGTTGACAGAGAAATACCCGGAATACGTTGCTGCGTGGGATGCGGAGATGAAAGCGACAAGTGCTCATCTTTTCAACATGTTCGTCATGCGATCAGACCTTTTTGATTCCTATTGTGAGTGGATGTTTTCCGTTCTTGCTGAATTGGAAAAGAAACTTGATCCAGCTGAGTATGAGGATTCCTTCCAAGCTCGCTATTTAGGCCGAGTAAGTGAACGGCTTCTCGACCCGTGGTTGCAAACCAATGGCCTTTCTTACAGTGAACTACCAGTAGTGAGCCCAGAGCCGGTAAACTGGTGGAAGAAGGGGACAGGCTTCCTTCTTGCCAAGTTTGGTGTCAAGAAATACGACAAGAGCTTCTGAGAAGAGACAGAGCGTATTGAACTTAGAGAGCATTTACTAAGAGAACAGGAATTGTATGAAGAGAATACTTTTCTACTCGGAAGGTTGGGGGCTTGGAGGTATCGAGACCTTCATTATGAACACCATCCGTGAGCTACCTCGTGAACAGTTTCAGTGTGATGTGTTTTGCACTCATGATTGGAGTGATGCTCACGATGAGGAACTGACGAGTCTGGGTGTTCACCGCTATTGTGTCTTTTCGGGTCATAAGCCTAATCAGTTAAAGCGATTGCTCTCCAGTTCGCAAGAGTTTAGAAAGCTTTTACGGAAAAAAAGATATGATGTTGTACATATTTGCACAATGAACGGCATGGGTTTTCTCTATTCACAGATTGCGCGTCAAGAACATGTTCCCACACGTGTTGTTCACTCGCACAGCAGTGCGTTCGGTGAAGGCCATCAAATGGTGAAACGTGTATTTCATAACCTAGGGAAGTGCTTATGGAAGAAGAGTGCCACAGTTTTGATAGCTTGTTCTGAAGATGCAGGTAAATACCTCTTCGACAACACAGACTTCATATTATTGCCCAACGGAATTGACACTCGGAAATACAGGTTTTCTTTGCGACAGCGCGAGAGTTTGAGGAATAAGCTAAGCATCCCGAGTAATGCTCTACTTTTTGGTGCAGTTGGGCGAATTGCAGACGTGAAGCAGCCGTTCTTTCAAGTTGATCTTCTCTGTTCTCTTCGTGCTGCGGGAATACCTGCTTATCTTCTTCTTGTTGGGGATGGGCCATTGAGTGGCAAAGTGAGCAACTATGCGAAGGAAAAGAAGGTCGCAGATTTTCTCCGGCTGCCAGGGGCAACGAGTGATCCTTCCAGCGATTATAGTGCCTTAGATGTGTTCACTATGCCCAGCTTGTTTGAGGGGCTTCCAATGGTACTTATTGAAGCTGCTTCCTCTGGTTTGCCATGTTTGATTAGCAAAAATGTTCCTGAAATCCCCTTTCCGCTCGAGCAAGTCCATCGTGTGGAAGGGAGTAATGCAGATTTCTGGACTCACGAAATTCGTGAGGTAGAGAGAAAAACGAAGCTTGAAAATAGAGCTGAAGCTTTCAGAGAAGTCCAAAATGCTGGATACGCAGTGAGCACTATGGCTCAAACATTGGTTGACATATATCAACATTAGGCGATCGAGGAGAAGCTGTGGTTAATTTTCCGATTGATATAGTAATTCCCTGGGTAGATGGTTCCGACCCGCAATGGGTAGCTCGGAAAAAGGCTGTCCAAGAAAAACTAGGGAAAAGTATTTCGGGTGATGCCAGTGAAACTCGCTATAGAGACTGGGGTCTACTCAGGTTTGTATTTCGTGGCATTGAGCAAAATGCCCCATGGGTTCACAAAATCTATTTTATCACGGATCATCAAATACCTGATTGGCTCGATACGTCGCATCCGAAGCTGCAGTTAGTTTCTCATGAGGATTACATTCCTCAGCAGTATCTTCCAACTTTCAGCGCGAATACTATTGAACTAAACTTGCATAGAATTGAGGGCCTGTCTGAACATTTCATCTACATGAATGATGACATGTTCTTTACCAATCCAGTAAAGCCTGAAGACTTCTTTACAAAAAAGGGTTTGCCAAAGACAACTGCTATTGTGACTCCCTGGAAAGTGACAATTGGAGATTACTTTTTTGTCCCACTCATCGATGCAGCTGTGATTTCTCGCAATTTTGATTTTCATCATACAGTTGCTACTCATGTAGGTAAGTGGATAAATTACCGATATGGAATTAATGTTTTCAGAACACTTCTGAGCCTTCCTTATCCCTACTTCGTTGGATTTATGGAGGATCACCTTCCTAATGCTTTTTTGAAATCAACATTTGAAGAGGTGTGGGACAGAGAAGGAGAAATTCTTGATCAGACATGTAGGCATCAATTCAGAGAAAATACAGATGTCAATCAGTATTTAATGCGTGAATGGCAAGTTGCTACTGGTCAGTTCGCTCCATGCAGCTGGAAAAGAGGTTATGCGTTTCAGTTGAGGGCTGATTGGAGGCAGGAATTAGTGCGTTGTCGTCAGTATATCAAGTCGGGGAAAGGTAAACTTATCTGTCTCAATGATTCTGACAAGATTGACGACCTTGATGAGGCAAATGTACTCAGCCGAAAAACTTTACAATCTATTTTTTCTAGCAAATGTGAATTTGAAAGGGAACAGATATGACACCAGCTGTAACAATTATTACTCCCGTCTACGATACTCCCCTTGAATTTCTACAAGATTGTAAGAAAAGTATCATTGCTTCAACCTATCCTCATTGGGAATGGATCATTGTTGATGATGGAAGTTCGGATAAGAATTTATTCCGATTTTATTCAGAACTGAATGATTCGAGAATTACAGTTCTTCATACAAATCATCAAGGTGTATCCCACGCAAGAAATGTTGCTCTGGACGTCGTCAAGACTGATTATGTTGTATTCCTTGATTCAGATGATGTCCTTACTTCTCATTTTCTAGAACACTCTGTATCTCTGGCTGAAAAATATCATGCCGATATTGTGATGGGAAAATTTAAGGCGTTTCGTCATACATTTGTTGAGCCCAAGGATGCGAAAGTAGATACTTACGAGTTTGTAAGTGAATCCTATCTTCAGCAAATACGAACCTATTTCAAAGCAATGATTGCACCGAAAACATTGGAGATTGATGGATATGCATGGTCTCCAGCACATCCATTCAGTAAACTGATTCGAAGTTCTGTTATCGGAGAAGTTCGATTTAATGAAAAGATGGAAATTGCGGAGGATGCACTCTTTGCTGCAGAATTAGTGGATTTAGCTCATTCTGTTGTGCTCAGTGGTGAAGTATGGACTGGCTATCGAAAGCATAGTGGATCTACGAGCTCGTTCTCCTCTTTGAATTCAGTATTACAACAGTTCGAATCGTATAAGGTATTTCTGAAAGTGAGTGAAGCACACGGCTGGGATGAACAATACTTCGGAATTCGCTATCTTGCTTCGATCATTAATCGAGTTACATATCATAAGAATAATCTTTCGGTTATCCAGCTTCATCATTATTTGCGTGAACTTGAGAAAAGCGACCTCTTCCGAATTTCCCAAAGAACAGATTTATCAGTGTGGCAACTATCAAAGAAGCGCAGAGTAATTTGTCATCTCATCCAACAGAAAAAAAATTGGATTGCTGCCATGGTGCTTTTCCTAGGCTCATATTTGTATCAAATGCGAAGTTCTAAAGTTGTAGTGTAAGAATCGAGGAGTTGTCATGACGGTTCGCGCTCTAAAGCACATATTTGGCACACCAATTCAAATTCCTTTGCACATTGACGTTCTGATGCAACGGGTAATTTTTGCTGTCGCATTTACTTTTTTTCTCATCATCCAATGGCAAAGTCATATTTATCTCTATCAGAGAGATATTCTTATCACTGATTTTCTAGTGACAACACTAAAAGCACTATTGTTTGTATTGTTGTTCATAAAGCTAATTGTCCAACGATATGATCTAATACGACTGATACTGATAAGTGCCATCGCCTTTTTCCTTCTGTTCAGCGCAGTTCGATCACATGACAAGACAGCTCTTTGGACATTTCTATTTATTATCTCTGCTCAAAATGTTGATTGGAAAACAGTTGGTTGGTCGGGAATCTCAGCTACATCTTCCATCATCTTGCTCGACGCTTCAGCAAATTTTATGGGGAGAAGTGTCGAATACATCGACTCTCGTGATCTTCACGATCTTCGTTTTTCTTTGGGTTTTTCTCACCCTAATTTGACAGCTTTGTTTGTTTTTCTCTTCGTAATGTCAGTCTATCTCATTTGGAGAAAACATATCGTTCTTGTTGGGCTTACGATTCTGGGAGCTCTTGCAATTATTGTTATACTATTGCGGTCACGAACTGAAGTAATTGGCCTCTTAGTTTTGTTGCTTTTATTGCCTTTGAACTACCTTCAGAAGCGTTGTCCACGTTCTAGGTTTCTCCGATTTATCAATTACTGTATCTGCCTAGGCTGCGATCTCATCTGCATCATCTCATTCTTGGCAAGTTATTACTTTGAGAAAAATTCGTCAGTTTTTCTCATTCTTGACAAATTGTTCTCCGGCAGGCTGAATCTACTCCATGGGTATCTTCATGGTGGTGGGTTAACACTGTTTGGAAGAACTTATTCTGACTTTTCAACTGGGATGGTCAATTCGTTTGGATCCGAAGTGAGTTTTCTTGCTGACAATTTTTATGTACGCTCTATCTTGCTTTATGGAGTTATAGTGGGAGGAATAGTTGTTATTTCATTCCTCGTAATTCAATGGGAACTCGCAAAGGACAACAGTGAAGATTTCTATCCTTTTTCTGTTCCTCTCATCATGGGTATTGCGGAGTCATTGGCTCTATTTGCGGATAAAAACCTCATGATCTTCGTTTTTTCAAGGGCTTTATACAAAGGGTTAGAGCAAGAATCGTTACATACAGGTCCAAAACATAAACTGAGCTGAATAAGTGTTGAAGAATTATGTTGTCGGTTTTGATTGGATATTGTTAGAGGAGGGAAGCGATGGATATTGTTGATTTACATCCACAGCATCTTAGAAGTGATTTGGCATATCAACCATCGAGGCAAGGTGCTGTTACTAGCCTAATAGTGATTGCACTGTTCTTTTCTCTGTGCTTCGGGATTATTTCTTGGAGAGTAAGACAGCCGATACTTCTAGATTCATCATCTTTTCATGCTAATTCAGCGGCTGTAGGCAGTGCATACTCGGGGTATTCATATAAGACGCAACAGAACAATTTAGGAAAATATTCTGAAGCGGATTATCCTGCTGGGTATCTTATTAGCTATATTCCTTTCGATGTGAAACAAGACATTTTATTTGATGCAGAGGTTACCTTGGATCCGCATCTCAAAGAAGAAGGTTTAGCTATATTTTTCAGACCCTCATCTGGTCGTAACCAAGTCTGGAAGATTGGCAAATATTCAGGACAAGGTTTTGGTTTAGCTGGGTTCGAGAACATCGTTGGTTTCAAAATTGACCTCCACCCGACCACGAGAGATCAATTGAAAGAAAGTGGATGTAGAAAAATGTGTTCTGCAGATCCACAAGGGATAACTTCTCCTTTTGGTGCTTTCATTGCTACTGGTTCTAGTGTGGATGGGAAACCTCTCGCGGAGAAAACCGGATACCTTCAGGTGTTGGATTTCAATGGAAGTGTTAAACCGATACGGAATTTACAAAGTCTTACCTCAGGAAGTCCCGTACGAATGCGATTGAAATGGGAGGCAGCGACGGAAGAGATGATTGTTAGGTTTAACAACCAGGAATGGAGCTATAATTTTTCCCACTTAGTCAATGCAAAGGACAGTTATTGGCTAGGTTTGGCTTCTTCTAATTCAAATCCAGGAAAGAAATACTCAACTTTTATCAAGATGAACACTGTTCTTGGGACAGTAGCTCCTCAGTCAGTGAAATGGTTAAACAAGATTAGTGGAGTTTTCTGAGGAGCTCATGCACTTGTGCTTTTTCGTAAGAATTCATACAAACAAAGTAACTAATGATAAGGTATCCAACAGAATAAAGAACGATGCCAGCGAAAAGTGTGAGCCATGAGTCTTTCAATGACAGACAATTCCAGATATAAGTGCCTAGAACACACCAAAGAATTAGAGGGATGATTAATGAGAGGATGCTCTTCCAATAGCCCAGCATCTCTAAATGTATCCTCTGAGAGAAATAGAAATTCACAATTAATCCGCTGCAGATGAAGATTGTTATTCCAGAGGCAATAGCTGCACCGATCGAACTGTAATGCTGAACCAACAGGATAGTTAAAATAATATTGATAATTGCAGCTGCAAAGAATGCATATGCGCGGAACGAATATCTATTGAGTACTTGAAGTATGGTGAGTCCCACATTCTGCATCAAATCAATAGTGAATGGAGTCAATTCAATAACAGCAACCCAATATCCAACCGAATACTCGGGACCTGCCCAAAGATGAATAAAAGTTTGTCCAAAAGTAATAAAACCAGTGAGAACTAGTAATAGTGGGTAGAGAGTAATCCTGCTCACTCGAGTAAAAAGCATCGAGATCGCATGGAGATCGTGATTTTTGTGCCACAATTGGGATATTTTTGGGAGAAACAGCGAGGACACAGCGATTCCAAGGGGAAGATAAGAATTAACAATCTGTGAGCCAATGGAATAAGCTGCAACTGTCCGAGGGCCATAGAAATATCCGAGAATAAGCTGATCTGTTTTCCAGAAAATTTGATCTGCAACCATGGCAAGAATGATAGACGAAGAAAAGGTGAGGATACCCTTTTGCAACATAGGATCGTGTGTGAATCCCGCACTCGTCATCCCTAAACGTTTGACGGCATACCAGTGTTGCCACACACGAATGAGCGTGTTGCTGAGCAATTGCATAATGCTGACCATCAGAGCATAGGGGAAGAAGAGAACTCCCAGCACTACCAAAAGAGGCTGAAGAACAGTCATTACAATGGTAGATGCCTTATAGAAGATGAACTTCTCATTAGCCACAATCACAGAGATGCTGATAGTGTTATTCAATGAAACCATCATGTTGATGGCCAGAAGAGAGAGAATGAGAAGACTCTCCGTCATTTCCCATTCAGTGAATGACTGAGCATAAGCAATGCGAATGGCGACTCCAGCGAGAATGGTAGCAACAGTAATGATGACGTTTGCCCAACGGTAGATTCGTTTGAGAATTCCGATGGTGTTGACCATGCCCTGTTTGTCGTTGAGAACGAGGAATTTGCTGTAGTAGCGAGTAGCTCCTGCCGAGAGCGTGGAGGTAATGACGTTCATATAGGCGATGATGGAACCAATCATCTGGAACAAACCATATTCTGCACTACCCACAGTGTGCAGAAGGAGAGGTACATACAAAAGGTTAACAATGATTTGGACAGCAGAAAGCGTATAGGACAGCAGAGCTCCTATTTTTCGCTGGTTTGCCATCATCTACTCCTGTACTCAAGAACACATAACGAGTTAATACTACTCTTTGCGTAGTGTAAAAACAGTGAAGATAACAGGTGAATTTTCTTCACTGAGTAAAGTTCCTCCCTCATCTCGTCTGTGGACTTTGGTCCGCTGTTAAGCCTGTTGTTGCTTTTGGCGAAGTAGTGACTTCGAAAGTGTATTGAACTTGCTGACCGGGAAGAATGTTGTAACGAGTGTGGAGCAGATGCTTACCATTCCAGGTATCCTGGCTCATTTTTTCTGCGGTGAGAGAGTGAATGCTTCCTCCACGAGGAGCGTAGGCAAGGAGAATTTCCACGAGATGGCCTGGCTGGTCTCCATGGATGTACAGAGGAAGGGAGCTGAGCATTTGCGGGTCAAGCGTGTTCTTGACAGTAAGAGTGACAGTATAGGTCCGTTGTCCTTCTTCTCCATCTAGTGTAGGGCCAGCTGTTTGTTTGATCTCAACTGAACGTTGAGAATAGTAGTCCATCTTGGAAGCCATATCTGAATTGATATAGAAACCAACTTGGGGATTCTGTTCACTATGTTGGGCTCGAGGCGTCAAATTTTGGGTTTCAGCCAACTGCTGAAGTCGAGCATCTGTTGAGTAGAAGGAGATATGTCGATCTTGAGCAAATTGGGGGATGTTCTTGGCAATCTTGAGAGCGGTGAGAGGTTTGAGGTTACTAGTAATGCTGTCGATGGTTTGAGCAGTAACAAGAGCAAAAATAGCATCCTGTTGCGTCGCACTTTGCGTTTGAAGGTAGACCCCGTTTTGTAAATAATCTGCTGCATTATCACCAGTAACTTGGAAACCTGTGGGCAACGTAACTGGTCCAGTTTGTTTAATCAGATGCTGTACAAAAAGCGGATCAACAAGAAGAACACCGAGAGGTTTGTTAGGGCTGCGATATTCTGATGCTTGCCACGCTTGGATAATATGCTCAGCAACATGGTCGAAATCAGGGTCCAACGTCACATCGCGAATATCCATGGAATAATACTGCCCATAACCGTTGAAGATGCGTTGGGCTTCTGGAGAATCAATAATCTTACCTTGGCGTTCAAAGTAGGCATTGGGCTGGAACTGGCCAATGGTAATGCGATTGTTCCCGATGGTTAACGATCCGAGAGAACCGATAAGGCCTGCTGACGAATGAATTTCTGCTGGAGTTGCACTAGCGAGAATAATGGTTTTCTCGTCTGGAGAAGAAGCAATCTCAGCGAGGTAGTTCATCGAGTCCATTCCTGCACGAAACTGCTTGATCCAAGGAAGAATGTGAGTGTCAATCTTTTGCTGGACTTTAACGACAGGGGAAAAGTGTGCCTGAGGGAGCTTTTCAACTGTCGAAGAGAAGCGATCGAGGAATTGATTGACAGAATTGAGCTGGGAATTGATATCGGCGAGAGGTTGGAGGTTCAGCTGACCGTTGTCACTTAACTGCTGGTTAGGTAGGGAACTGATAGTAGAAAGCAATGGTGTTATAGCTTGCTGGCTAGCCTCATGTGATGCTTGGGTCAGCTGTTGAACAATTTTGACATCATCGCCAATGATGGGAAGGTGTGAAAGAAAGCGCCAGTTTGCTGAGTGAGAAAGGTGATTAGCTGCGGAAGCATCCTCTTGAATTTGTGAGATTGTCGCGTCGTCTTTCAAGTTAGCAATACTTTGAGCATCGTTATTATTGAGAGCTGTCTGGGTTTTCTCCGCAAGGGTGGTTATGGAAGATAACACTGCTTGCTCTTTACGAGCGATTGTTTTTGCTTGAGAATACAGCAAAATGGACCAGACCATTGCAGCGAGCATGATGCTAAGAATAGCTGAAAAAATACACCATGCCACGAGCTTATGATGAGAACTAGTTGAAGCATCTTTATGTTGAGCATGCTTCCCGCCTCTGGGTTGCACGTGAAAATTATTCGGCATTATCAGTCCCTTCTGCACACATCTGAGTTAAGTTTATAGGAAGGGGTGCTAATACTCATTAGCCGATGCTTACAAGAAGATTTGTCAATAATTACAACTGTTTTTGTGTTGCTGGTGTCACTCATGTTTCTTGCGTTCATTCTTTGCTTTCGTGTGGTACCTTGCGCATCCGAGGATGAAACTTGAAGCTGTGATACCCTTCAACATACAAGGTTGGAGGAGAATCAGTCGCTGAAAGGCAAGAGAACCGTTCACTTACAGAGGTGAGATCAGTTACTCAAAGAAATGATATTTCTCAATCTGGGTGATGACCTGGGGATCAACATCAGCAGAATCGATGTAGCCATCATGCAAGAGCTGAGCCCAGCCTTCTAAAGGCATGCGCCCGCTCTCTGTGGCACGGTAGATATGCTGGCTTGCCTGTCCCAGGCCGGCGTGTGCGGTGCGAGGCTGCGCCGGGCTCGCCTGCTTTTCCAGCTCATCGAGCTGAGAAGAGAAGCCATGAGCGAGGGTGTCGCAGATTTCGTTACCTTTGTGGCCGGCATGGCCCTTCACCCATTCAAAGCGCACTGAGCCACCTTGGCTTTTCTTATACTCGATCTCGTCATAAATGGCACGAACCAGGGCAAGATTATTCACTGGCTTCTTGTCTGCCTTGCGCCAACCCTTAACAACCCAGCCTTTCACCCATGTGGTAGAGCAGTTAATCGCATATTGAGAGTCGGAGCGGATGACGAGGTTCTTTACAGACCTATGGAATCGCAGTACATCGAGCACTGCGGAAAGCTCACCGATGTTGTTCGTTCCCATCATGGCTCCGCCATAGTTACGTTCATCGGTGAGCATATTCCACCATGCCCAGCCCATTGGCCCAGCAGGGTTCCTCAGTGCTGAACCGTCAGTGTAGACAATAACCTCGTTTTGTGGCATGAGCTCTATCCTACGCCTGCATTGAGTTGCCTTGAGCTTGCTGCGCGTCGCCCTAAACTTGCGCTGAGTTGCCCTGAGCTTGTTGCGCGTCGCCCTCACCCTGTGCTGAGTCATCCTGAACTTGCGCTGGGTCATCCTCATAGGAGCGGAAAGGCTCGCCCTTTGCAGGGTAGGTTTCTGGTTTAATTTCTAAGCCCATCTGTGCTCCCTCATAACGGAGCTCTTTGACCACAGAGAAAGTTACCAAACTGAGAATAAGAGCAAAGGGGAGAGCAACAATAATCAGAGCATTTTGAAGTGCGTCGAGGCCTCCGGCAAACAAAAGCACCGCAGCAATGCTTGCCACAATCACTCCCCACACTGTCATCACACGAGTGTGTGGCTGCAGTGTTCCATTTTCTGATTCCATTGCAAGAACATACGTTGCCGAATCAGCAGAAGTAACAAAGAAAAGCAACACGAGTGCAATAGCGATAAGAGAGAGCAGCATACCACCCTTGTAGTGGGAGAAGGTGCCAAACAAGGCAGTCTCGATAGGCATACGAGCGAGAGAATGATCAGCTGCAACTGAATCGGTTGACATCACACCGAAAATAGTGAACCAAATGCAGGAGAACACAGTAGGAATGACCAGCACATAGGTCAAGAATTCACGAACAGTGCGCCCCTTGGAAATGCGAGCAATAAATACTCCGACGAATGGACTCCAGGAAATCCACCAGGCCCAGTACAAAATAGTCCATTTGCGGATCCAGGCCTGCTCACTTGGCGCATAAGGTGCAGACTGGAAGCTCATCGAGATGAAGTTGTTCAGGTAGTCGCCTGTCGTGGAGATAAACATATTAAAGATGCGCACAGTAGGGCCGAGGAAGAGTGCCAACACCATCAATACCAAGGAGAACACAATAGCTGTGTTGGAGAGTACTTTCACGCCCTTGTCAATTCCCGAGGCAGCATCGATGAGGAAAATGATTGTTGCGACAATGATAATCCCAAGCTGGATGAAACGAGTGACAGGAACACCAAAGAGGTAATGGAAGCCTCCGTTAATTTGAGCTGCACCAAAGCCTAATGTTGTTGCCACGCCAATAACCGTGGCAACAATAGTCAGAGCATCAACAACCTTTCCTGCGATACCTTCCATTTTCTCGCCAAAAAGAGGTTTCAAAGTTGCAGAAAGCAGTGTGCGCTCCTTCTTACGGAATTGGAAATAAGCAAGCGCGAGTGCCACAATCGCGTAGACAGCCCACGCATGAATCCCATAGTGGAAGAAGGAATAGCGTAGAGCGTCACGCAACGCTTGGCGTGAATAGAGTTTCGCTTCAGGAGCGGACACGGCGAAGTGGCTGAGAGGCTCGGCGGCACCATAGAAAACGAGACCAATGCCCATTCCTGCAGAGAAAAGCATGGCAAGCCAGGAGAATGTGCTGTGTTCTGGTTTGGTTCCTGGGTCTCCCAACCTGATTTTTCCCAGAGGAGTGAGAATGAGGTAGAGGCAGACGAACACCATCGCGGTGATAATCACGAGGTAGAGCCAGCCAAAGTTGATGGCGATAAACTCTCGGGTTGCAGTGCTTGCTTTCTCAAAACTGCGAGGAAAGGCTAGAGCAACTGCGATGAGGACGAGGGTAGTAGCCAGCGCAATCCAAAACACGGGAGTCACCATGTTTTTCAGGCGCTCATGCTTGCGGGGTGTAAGGTGTTGTTTTCCTTGTTGTTCTGGTTTTCCTTGTTTTTCTAGTTTTTCTCGTTTGGTGTTGTCTGCAACTATCACGGGTCGGGCAGCTCCTTTATTCATCGTCGTTATTTGTCGTTAATTGTAGTTATTCGTATTACTCGTTCTCTGCGTTAACTAATAACGTGTTATTACAGTGCAGAAAAAGTGACACTACATTTTTCTAATGTGAAGTGCCCTTGTACCTGTCACAAACGAAGCACAATCGAAGCACATTCAAGGCGCATGCACACTGCGGCAGCAGCCACGATACGCATAAAATAGCCAGTCGGAAGTAACAATAGCGCGCTTGTAAGCGCGATAAACGTCATCCAACAGGCTCATAACTTAACTGTGTCATTATACTCATCCAGAATACTCATCCAGATACTTATTATTGCGTATTGCGCGCTGAGAAATATTTGTAGTGTATTCTTTCTTCAATGTCGCCTCTTCAACGCCACCACAGTGGGGGAGGCAGAGAGGAGGAATACACAATGAAAAACACGCATACCCCCAAACCCTTGCTCGCACAACGCAACTATGTTTTCTGGTTCATCGGGGACACATCCGTCACTATCGGCAATTTTATCGGCGCTTTTGCCTTCACTCTGTTGGCGTACCCAATCTCTGGCTCGGTTGGTATTGCCGGTTTAGTTGGCGGCCTGTATTCCATCGCTCAAGCCATTACCATGATCCCTGGCGGCATGCTTTCCGATAAGGTGAATCGCCGCACTCTCATGTACTGCTGCTCGCTGGCTGGTTTCACTGTTCTCACTGCTCTCATCGGCGTGTACGCGGCGGGGCTGATGACGACCCCGCTTCTCATGGCTTTCGCTGTTGTTCGCGGGCTTGTTTCTGGCTTGCTGGGCAACATTACGAACGTCGTTCTTCCCCAGATTGTCAGTAAGAACCAGCTTGCTCAGGCGATGGGCTCCAACCAAAGCCGAGATGCCATTATCCAGATTCTCTCGACCCCTGTTACTGGTTTTCTCTACGGTTTAGCTCCTGAAATTCCCTTCCTCATTTCTGCGCTCCTCTTTGCACTGCTGTCTCTTACGACGAAGCCTATCACGGCAGACCTCAACCCAGGAGCAGACCTCAACCCAGGAAACGAGGAAAGTGACAATCCAGTTCCTGTTGACAGCGTTGCCCAGGAAAACGGAGGAAAGGATAGTTCGAGTGAGCAGAGTGTGAGAACGAACAGTGTGGGGACGAGACGAGCAGGAAAGAAGCACAATTCGCTTTCTGAAATATTCTTGTGGTTCCTTCATGCCCGCGCTATGGCGATGGTTCTCCTCGTCTCTGCATTCGTCAATTTTGGAATTACACTCATTTTGACGGTGATAATCTGTTGGACCAACAGCAGCTGAAAACATCTCCTACGCTTATCGGTTTGCTCGACTCTGCATCAGGGATTGGCATGATCCTCGGCTCATTAGGCCTCGGCTGGGCAAGCAGGAACCTGACGGGAGCAAAGATTATGGTGATCGCCATCGCCTGGATTACCCTGTTCATGGTTCCTCTCGCTTTCACCACCACCATCAGTGCGCTCGCTATTTTGCTGTTTATTTCGACACTTCCCCTGATCAGCGTGAACTCCGTTCTTGGCGCATTCTCAGCCCTGCTCATCCCTAACCGTTTACGCGGCAGAATTGTCGCCGCACAAGGCCTTATCTTTGCTGGGGTCAGCTCTCTGGCAAACGTACTTGGCGGCTTTATGTTGCAATACTGGGGTTATCGCGTCACTTTGCTGGTAGGTAGCGGCTTTATGCTTGCTTCGCTGCTCGTGTGCCTGCTCTCCTCTGACATTCGTGCAATCCCGATGCAAAACGAGTTTGACAGCATTCAGCCTATCGAATTAGCCTGAAGCACTTGTTCGGTATCAATTCGCACAAGATTATCAGTTCGCGAGAGATCACCACAGAAAAGAAAAAGCCGGGGAAACCCCGGCTTTTATGAATCAGCAGCTGCCTCCTTATTCACTGAGGAAGCAGCGTAGTGACAAGTTGAGTTGTACCTTGTGAGGTGCAACAAGGGTGAGAAGCATCAGGCTTGGGTTGCCTTAGCGACAACGTCCTGAGCATCCTCAATGGCCTGGTCCAACGCTTCCTCAGAAACAAAGGACTCGGCGTACACCTTGATGATGTTCTCCGTACCGGACGGGCGAGCAGCGAACCAGTTATCCTTGGTCGTTACCTTAATGCCGCCGATCTTGGCATTATTGCCAGGAGCGGTGATCATCACGTTGGTAATCTCCTCGCCAGCCAAGCTCTTCGCAGTGACAAGCTTGGGGTCGACAGCAGCCAAACGAGCTTTCGTCTGCAAGTCGGTAGGAGTGTCAACGCGCTTATACCAGCTCTCGCCGAAGCGCTTGACCTGCTCCTGATGCAGCTGAGCAGGGTTCTTACCAGTGACAGCAGTAATCTCGGCAGCGAGAAGGTCAGGGATGAGACCATCCTTATCGGTAGTCCACACGTGGCCATCCTTACGCAGGAAGGTCATGCCGGAGGATTCCTCACCACCGAAAGCGACCTCACCGGTGAAGAGAGGGTCAACGAACCACTTGAAGCCGACAGGAACCTCAACGAGCTTGGCGTTGATAGAAGCTGCCACGCGGTCGATGAGGGAGGAGGACACCAAGGTCTTGCCGATGCCGGTGTGAGCTGGCCAGTTTGGACGGTGACCAGAGAAGAGGTACTCCACAACCACAGCAATGTAGTGGTTCGGGTTCATCACACCCCAGTCAGGGCACACAATGCCGTGACGGTCAGCATCTGGGTCTGCGCCACCCACCAGGTCGTACTTGGACCAAGCGCCCTGGTTCAAACGGTCAACCAAGCCCTTCATAGCGTACTGAGAGCTCGGGTCCATACGAATCTTGCCGTCGTGATCGATGGTCATGAAGCCCCACTGGGGGTCAACAGTTGGGTTGATCACTTCGAGGTTGATGCCATACTTTTCAGCGATTGCTGGCCAGTAGTTGACGGAAGCGCCACCCAGAGGGTCGATACCCAGGCGCACTCCGGCGTTACGAATAGCGTCGAAGTCGATGACGTTTTCCAAGTCATCCACATAGTGCTGGCGGAAGTCGAAACGCTCAATGAGCTCTGACTTGATTGCTTCGTCGAATGGCACGCGCTTGATCTGCTTGAAGTTGGGCAGCAATTCGTTAGCGCGCTGGGCGATAGCGTTGGTCAGCTCGGAAGGAGCTGGGCCGCCAGTTGGTGGATCATACTTGAAACCACCATTGCTTGGCGGGTTATGCGAAGGGGTGACCACAATGCCGTCAGCAAGGTCCTCACCTTCGAAGCGCTGAGAACCATCCTCAGCACGGTTATGAGTCAAAATAGCCTGGGAGACGACTGGGGTAGGGGTGTAGTCATCGCGAGAGTCGATGCGCACGCGCACGCCGTTGGCGACGAGAACCTCGATAGCGGACTTCCATGCAGGAAGCGAGAGAGCATGAGTGTCGCGACCCAAGTACAGAGGGCCAGTAACACCTGCCTTCTTCCTTTCCTCGGCAATGGCCTGAGTAATCGAAACGATGTGGGCTTCATTAAAGGAGCCGTTCAGGCTAGTGCCGCGGTGGCCAGAAGTACCGAAGGAGACGCGCTCCGCCGGGTTCTCCGGGTTAGGGATGAGGTCGTAATACTTGGAAAGAACCTCGTCCACGTTGATGAGATCAGCTGGGGTAGCGGGCATTCCCGCGTTCTTTGCAACCATGATTCTTATTCTTTCACACCCGCTGGTCAGCTTTCGTTTGCCCAACGCTATCGCTTGGGATTACGTGTAAGAGGGAAGAGGAGGGACGAGAAAAGTGCAAACGTTGGCAAACGTCGGCAGGCCTTCAGGGATGGGCACTGTTCTCTTGCGGGAACGCGGGTTACTGCTCGCTCTTGGACACGCTCTGAGAAGTGCTCGTAGACACACCAAACTGCGCAGGCTTGCGCGGCACGCGAACGATGAGCGATCGATGATGCACCTCAATGCTCACATGCTTCGTCTGCGACAAAAGGTCACCATCGACCTCCGCATACGCCGAATGGTTCAGCCAGATTTCCGCATGTGTTCCCTGCATATGGTCCACAGTCGAACCCACCGAACCCAGCCTCTTGCCTGAACGGCCCCAAATCGTCTGGTAGAAAAGGTCCTGGGCAAGGTTTGCCCAGCCGATAATCCCACCGTCGGTGTCGAGCAGCTCAAAGTCGAGCAAACCATCAGAATAATCAGCTTCTGGCATCAAGCTCACCATCGGGATAGCACCGCAGTTTCCGACCAAGAAGGTGCGGAACTGGACATCACGGAAAGTATGAACATCGCCATCGCGGTCAGTAATAGCAATAGTGCCAATCTGTTTGCGGTCAAAAAGGTGTTTCATCCCAGTGACGCCATACGCGAGCCAGCCCATCCTGCCCTTCAAACGCGGGTCAGTCGTAGCCATCATGGTGGCGTCAAAGCCAATGCCGGAAATCAGCAGGAAGCCATGCCCGTGCCTGTCTTTGGCGCGGTGAGAATCTGGAAGGCTCATGCAACCCATGTCGACGCGACGAGAACCATGGGACAGCGCAACCCTCAAAGCATCGTCGAGCTTGAGCGGAATACCGAGGTTCCTCGCAAAAAGATTAGCAGTACCAATAGGGATGACAGCGAGGGGATGGTTCGTGCCTTCGACACCGGCTGCAACGGTTCGCACCGTTCCATCACCGCCCACAGCAACAATCACCTGTGCACCCCGAGCAATAGCCTCCTGAGCGCACGCCTCACCATCTTTGTCGAGCTGAGTTTCGATGACGAGCGGCTTAGGAACGCCTTGAGCGCGGCAAAACGCGAGAATATGCTCCGTAATTTGCTGAGCACCCGGCTTGGAGGGGTTCACAATGAAAGCATATTCAGCAGGGTCATTGCGCCTCGAGTTGATAGCTGAGATTTCTTCCTGACGATGGCGGGCATGGGCGAGGGCACGCAAAATGAGGTGCCACAGCACGATGAACGCGAGCACCAGCGCGATGATAGCCAGCCATTCCAGCCCGGAAATGCCATCGGAGAAGTTCATATATATCAGTATGGCGAAAGGCGTGAATTTACACATCTCGACGTGTTGTCCTGTCAGCTTTGAGCGTTACTCTAGAGCCATGCTTGACATTAACTTTATTCGTGAGAATCCGGATGTTGTCCGTGAATCTCAGCGTAAGCGTGGCGAGTCTGTTGAGCTCGTCGATGAGGTGTTGGCTCTCGATACTTTGCGCCGTGAGTCTTTGAAGAAGTTTGAGGACGCCCGCGCTCAGCAGAAGAGCATGGGCAAGAAGGTTGCCGCTGCGCCAAAGGAAAAGAAAGCTGAAGTTCTCGCCGAAGTGAAGGCTTTCTCTGACGAGGTGGAGAAGCTCAAGGCCGATTCTGACAAGGCTTATGCAGATTACCACGCTGCAGCTTGGAAGCTCTCGAATATTGTTGAGCCAGAAGCTCCTGAAGGCGGCGAGGATGATTATGTCGTCGTCCAGAAGACGGGTACTATTCGCGACTTCAAGGCTGAAGGCTTCGAGCCAAAGGACCATTTGGAGCTGGGCGAGCTCGTCGACGGCATTGACGTTCAGCGTGGCGCCAAGGTTGGCGGTTCTCGCTTCTACTTCTTGAAGAATGATGTTGCTCGCATGGAGATTGCTATGCTCACCATGGCATTCGACCTCGCTCGCGAGCATGGCTTCCAAAATGTCATCACCCCAACTCTGGTACGTCCAGAAGTGATGGGAGGAACTGGCTTCCTCAACGCTCATGCTGACGAGATTTATCGCCTGCGCGAGCCTGATGACCAGTACCTGGTGGGCACCTCTGAGGTCGCTTTGGCTGGTATGCATGAGAACGAGATTCTCAACTTGGCTGACGGCCCGATCAAGTACTGCGGCTGGTCTTCCTGCTACCGTCGCGAGGCTGGTGCTGCTGGTAAGGATACTCACGGCATCATCCGCGTTCACCAGTTCAACAAGGTGGAGATGTTCGTCTACTGCAAGCCTGAAGAGGCTCGCGACATGCATCAGCAGCTGCTGCACATGGAATGGGACATGCTCAACAAGATGGAAGTTCCATTCCGCACCATCGATACTGCTGCTGGCGATTTGGGTGCTTCTGCCGCTCGTAAGTTCGATAACGAGGCTTGGGTTCCTACTCAGGGTCGTTACCGTGAGCTCACTTCCACGTCGAATTGCGCGGAGTACCAGGCTCGTCGTTTGAACATTCGTTACCGTACTGAGGACGGTGGCACTGCTTCGTGCGCTACTTTGAATGGCACTTTGGCTACGACTCGCTGGCTGGTCGCCATTTTGGAGAATCACCAGCAGGCTGATGGTTCCATCGTCATTCCTGAGGCTATGCGTCCGTACATGGGTGGCCAGGAGGTTATCAAGCCTTCTACTCGTAAGCTGACAGCTTGAGTTTCTTCAGATTATCAAGATTATCAGCGTGAAAAGTGGTCTGAGTGGAACTGTCCGTTCAGACCACTTTTGCTTATTTGTTTTGTTTATTTGTTCGCTGCTGGGTCCAGGAGGAATTGTCGCATGCGGTATTCCTCCTTATCGAGCAGCTTGGTGAATTGTGATGAGATCTTCTGAGTGGAGATTATTGGAACTTTCGCCGGAGGAATTGGGGCCCTGATTCTGGCGATCATCGAGGTCATCAAACTCATCCGGCGGAAGTAATCAAGTAAAACTGCAGTAGCTGGGGAGCAATCCCCAGCTCCTGCGGCATCATGCCGTACATTAGAAAGGATACCAGAATGACTAAGACGTTTAAAGCTATTAAGGCAGTAACCATCATCGCGTGGGCCATCGCAGCAGTATCGTCACTTATCATGCAAGACTGGCAGCAAGCAGCAGTAAGCGCCATGTTCGCAGCAGCAACATCGATGGTGCGACTATGACACGCTACTACATGGGACTCACTGACCCGGCACGATACCTTGGCATCACAGTCGGAGCGCTCGCATCCCTCGGCCTACCGAAGCCAGACGCTCAAGTAGACCGCACTCGCGGTTGGACTAAAGCCACCATCGACCAATGGAACGCTCAGCACCCCGGCCACGGTGGCAGACCAAAAGAAAAATAAACATCAGAGCGAGCAGGACCTATTGTCTTGCCAGCCCTCTTTTAGTACGTGAGACAGGATTCAAACCCATGATCTGCAGTCCTGGGTAGGGCTGCTGCTCTAGACTGCTGAGCTACCCGTGTTTGCACCGCGCTGTTGTGTTCTGGCTGTGTGCCTAGCTAGTAGGTTTTACTTCCTCACGCCAGAAAGCGACATGCTTGTCTCAGTCGAGCTTGCGCGCTAAACTGCACTCTTGTTTGGGCAGGTGTCCGAGCGGTCGAAGGAGACAGTCTTGAAAACTGCTGACTTTCGGGTCCGCGGGTTCGAATCCCGCCCTGCCCGCAGAAGCTAGCTTTGCTAGCGAAGGCACAGCGTTCGCGCTGTGCCTTTTTTCGTTTCTGATAATCTTGGCGAGCTGAAATCGGGCTAGGTGTCTGCTTGAGCTGGTTCAATAGCATGTGGAAAGGACTGCCATGATCGAGATTAAGAGTGCCCAAGAAGTGAAGGAAATGCGACCAGCAGGAAAGCTCGTTGGCCAGATCCTCAAGCATTTGCGTGAAACAGTGAAGCCAGGAACTAACCTGCTCGACATTGATGAATATGTGCATCAGCAGGTGGAAAGCCGCGAAAATGCGGCCAGCCCCTACGTCAACTATGCTCCTGACTTCGGAACCGGCCCGTTTGGCCACTATATTTGCACCTCCGTCAACGACGCTGTTTTGCACGGAAAACCTTACGATTACAAGCTCAAGGACGGCGATTTGCTCAGCCTTGACCTGGCGTTGAGCGTTGATGGCTGGGTAGGTGACTCTGCTATCAGCTTCGTGGTGGGTAAGGATGCTGATCCGGAGGACTTGCGCTTGATCAAGGCGACGGAAGAAGCTCTCCAGGCTGGTATTGCTCAAGCACATTCGGGCAACCACATTGGCGACATTTCTCACGCCATTGGTGAGGTTGCGCACTCCTACGGATATCTGGTGAATATGGAGTTTGGCGGCCACGGTGTGGGCCATGTGATGCATGGCGACCCCTTCGTTGCTAACAACGGACGTGAAGGCCGCGGTTTCCGCCTGCGCCCAGGCCTGGTGATTGCTATTGAGCCATGGCTGATGAAGGGTACGGATGAAATCTACCAGGATGAGAGCGACGGTTGGACGATCCGTTCGATGGACGGTTCCAACGGTGCGCATAGCGAGCACACCATCGCCATTACGGAGGGCGAGCCGGTTATTCTCACTGCACGCGACTGATGAAGCTTGCCAGTGCCCTGAGAAATAGAGATAAAGAATAGACGTTACTGACAATCTCGAGAAATTGTGAAGTGACACCAGCGAAAGGATGAGACGTGGCAGAATTCGATTTCGCCACCGAACTGGCAGCAGCACGCCAAACTTTCCAAACAATTTCTGACGCGCTGAACCCAGAAAAGCTTAAGGCTCGCGTAGCTGAGCTCTCCCAGCAGGCCGCAGCGCCTGACCTGTGGAACGATCAGGACCATGCGCAAGAGGTGACCTCTCAGCTTTCTGCCGCACAAGCTCAACTGCGCCGCGTCACCGAAATGGCCCAGCGCCTCGACGACGTGGAAACCCTCGACCAGCTTGGTCACGACTTGGACGACCCGGATTCGGTGAAGCAAGCCAGCGACGACTTGGCGCAAATTCGCAAAGATCTCGCTGAAATGGAGATTAACACTCTGCTGGACGGCGAGTACGATGAGCGTCAAGCTGTGGTGACGATTCGCTCGGGTGCTGGCGGTGTGGATGCTACTGATTTCGCGCAAATGCTCGAGCGCATGTACCTGCGCTGGGCTGAGCGTCACGGTGTGAAGACGAAGGTTCTCGACACCTCCTACTCCGAAGAGGGCGGCATTAAGTCGTGCACCTTCCAAGTCAACGAGCCGTATGCTTACGGAAAGCTGTCGGTAGAAGGCGGAACGCATCGTTTGGTGCGCATTAGCCCGTTTGATAATCAGGGTCGCCGTCAAACCTCATTCGCAGCTGTTGAGGTGATCCCTCTGGTTGCAGCTACCGACCATATTGAGATTCCGGATAAGGATATTCGTGTCGACACCTTCCAGGCATCCGGCCCTGGTGGTCAGGGTGTGAACACGACGTATTCTGCAGTGCGCATCACCCATTTGCCAACCGGCATCGTGGTGAGCATGCAGGATGAGCGCTCTCAGATTCAGAACCGTGCTGCAGCAATGCAGATTCTGGAGTCGCGCCTTCTCGTGCTCAAGCGTGAAGAGGAGCGCAAGCAGCGCAAGGAGCTCGCTGGCGATATTAAGGCCAGCTGGGGTGACCAGATGCGCTCCTACGTTCTGCACCCTTACCAGATGGTGAAGGACTTGCGCACCGGTTATGAAACTTCGAACACTGCTGCTGTGTTCGACGGCGATATTGACGCCTTTATTGACGCTGGTATTCGCTGGAGGCACCAGGAGAAGATGAAGGAAGAAGCACAAGAGCAGGAGTGAACTGCTCACGACGCACTCAATTCGCACGCCACTAGCTGAGAAACGGGATTTTACGGTCTCGTTTCCAGAAACGTGTGCTAGCACTGGTACGAGTAAGCCAAGAGGAATGAGAAGCAAATGGCGATGATTTCCTTGCACGACGTCACGAAAGTGTACCAAGCTGGTGCGCGTCCGGCGTTGAGCCATGTGAATTTGACAATCGAAAGAGGAGAGTTCGTCTTTCTGGTGGGAGCTTCCGGCTCCGGAAAGACGACTCTTCTCCAACTGTTGCTGCATGAACAAGAAGCGAATGAAGGCGAAATTCATGTGGCCGGTACTGACCTCAGGCGCATTCCGAACCGCCTAGTGCCTAAGTACCGACGTAACTTGGGCTTTGTTTTCCAAGATTACAAGCTTCTGGCAGGCAAGACGGTGTGGGAAAATGTCGCCTTTGCCTTGCAAGTTATTGGTGCTCGCCGATCGGTAATCCGTTCTTTGGTGCCGCAAGCACTCGAAATGGTCGGATTAACAGGAATGGAAGATCGTCTTCCTCACGAGCTTTCCGGTGGTGAGGCGCAGCGTGTGGCTATCGCCCGCGCCTATGTGAACCACCCTCAGATTCTTCTGGCAGACGAGCCTACGGGTAACCTCGATCCGTCCACTTCGGTGGGAATTATGCAGGTTTTGGATACCATCAACCGTACATCGAACACGACGATTGTGATGGCTACCCATAATGAGGAAATCGTCAACTCCATGCGCAAGCGCGTGGTAGAAGTGCATTTGGGCAAGATTGTGCGCGATGAGGAGCATGGCCGTTACGATTCCTCGCTGTACAACCCGGATCATCACAACGTGGGTGTGCGCCGAGGTGCGAGTGTCAGTGGCAGTGTAAGCGTGAGTCGCGGCGCTGATAATCTTGTGCGCAACGTGCAAGCCTCCCTCGCCAAGCCTGCAGTTACCAGCGAGAGCGAGCCACCGAGCTTGTCTGAGGCTGACTCTCAGAACGCTCAAGGCTCTCAAGCTTCTCACGTCTCTCACCCGACAGGGGAGCAGGCCGTGGTGCACGCTGCAGCTACTGGCGCTGAGACTCAAGCTACAGGCGAGCAAGATGTAGCCTCCGGCAAACAAGCTCAAGCTCAGGTTGAACAACCTCTGGCTCAGGCCAAGACTGAACAGACCTCTGTTGCAGCTCTTCAGGCCTCCGATGACGCTGAACAAGCTTCTGAGGAGGCATCTGAGCAAACTTCACAGGAAACTTCTCAGGACGCCTCTCAGCAAGCCAATCAGGCTGATGCTGCGAAGCCACTCAACCCACCTGCAGCTCCCGACACCATCACCGAGCTCGCGCGCAACTTGAGGTCTGGCCACACCGGACGCTATGGCGAAGTGTTCCAGTCTGCTGAGGACACCATGACCTGGGGAATGGGCTTGGACGATGGCGTGAACGATGGCTCAGACGATAAGGAGGACAAGTAATGCGATTCATCCTCTCGGAAACTTTCACCTCCATCAAGCGCAACCTTTCAATGCTCATTTCAGTGACGTTGGTGACTTTCATTTCCTTCGTCTTCATCGGCGCCTCGGCCCTCTTGCAGGTGCAGGTCAACAAGGCTCAAGCCCAATGGTATGACCGCGTTGAGGTCGTCGTTTACCTCTGCCCAGACGGCACGTCGACGGCTCCCACCTGCTCTTCGGGTAAGGCTCCTACTCAAGAGGAAACTGCCCAGATTATCACCACGATTCACAACCAGCTGGCAAAGAGCGTTCAAAAAGTTACCTACGTCTCCCGCGAACAGTTCTTCAAGCAGACTTTCATCAAGCAGTACCCTGGCGGCGTGTACCAAGGCCGTACACTGACTGCGAGCGACATGCAGGATAGCCTGCGCATCAAGCTCAAGGATGCCTCGAAGTACCAGGAAGTCGCGCAGGTTCTCTCTGGCCGCGATGGCGTGGAAGAGGTTGTCGACCAGCGCCAGATTTTCGAGCCAGTCTTCGCTGTGCTCGACTCTGCCACGGTGGTCACCGTTGTTCTGGCTGTGGTGATGGTCGTGGTGGCAATCTTGCTGACCAGTACGACGATTCGCCTTTCGGCTGCCAACCGTCGTGAGCAAACCCAAATCGAGAGGCTGGTTGGTGCTAGCAACTCGACGATTCGCCTGCCATTCATCTTTGAGTCGGGCTTTGCTGCACTGTTGGGCTCGCTGTTGGCGTGTGCTGCTTTGGCGACGATGGTCAAGGTGTTCGTCACAGATTGGCTTGCTCAGAATGTACTGTGGTTGAACTTCATTGATTTGAGGAACGTGGCCTTGATCTCTCCGGTGCTGATTATTTTGGCAGTGGCAATCTCGGCAAGTGCTTCGGCTATTTCCCTGCGCCGTTACCTCAAGGTTTAAGCCAGCTTTTTCTCACCAGTTCCTGAGAGTTTTTCCAGATTATCAGTGCTGGTGAGGAATGTGAACGCATTATTAAAAATAGACATGGGAAAATCTGCCAACTGCATAAATCTTCCCAGCAAAGCCCATTACAATGGGCTACACCGAAGAATGTATTCCACGGAAAGTACGGAAAGAAGGACCGCAGTATGAGACGAACCTCACAGCAGGAACCTCAGAATTGCGATAACAGCCCTTATGAAGTGCGCTGGAATTCTCTCGATTCACGCTCCTCTCAGAACGCAACGCTGATCGTTAAGCGCACAGCAGTGAGCCGCAAACTGCAGGTAGCTCTCGTTGCCGTCGTCGCCATGGCTTCGCTGGGTACTGCGCTGGTGGCTACGCAGAGCAATGTTCCGAACGCTCGTGCAGTGACCTACTCGCAGTTGCAATCTGCCCGCGCTCGAGCAGATGCAGCCCGCGCACGCAGTAATGAACTGCGCAACCAGCTCGCTGGTGTAAGCGCTGCTTTACGCGACAAGATCGTCGCCCTCGACGACTTGAACAACAACCAAATCCCTGCCGCACAGGATGCTTTGGACCAGGCAACCCAAGCTGCTCAAACAGCTCAAGCCGCCGCCGATGCAGCCAAGCAGAGAATGGAAGCTGCCCAGAAAGATCAGGCTGACCTCAAAGCCAAGATCGCTCAGACGGGTAAGAACTATGACGATGCTCGCGCAGCACTCGCCCAGTCTGCCCGCTCGGCCATGCATGGTTCCGCAGCTTCGACCACTGTTGCGGTGGTGACGCAGGCAAAGTCCACGAACCAGTTCGTCAGCTCCATGCAGTCGAAGGCCGCTGTTGACCGCGCTGAAGCTAACGCTGCTAACTCTTCTGCTGAGGACCTTTCCCTCTCGCAAAACCGTGAGGAGAGATTGCAAGCTATCGCCGATCGTATTGCTCAGTTGAAGGCAGAAGCTGATGCTGAGAACGCTCGCGCTCAGCAGGCACAGGCTGATGCTCAAAGCAAGAAGCAGGCTCTCGACGCTCTGGTGGCAAAGTCGACTCAAGAGCGCGCTGACCTAGAAGCTCAGCAGTCGCAGTTGACTACCGCTTCGGCTCGCCAGGCTGCACAAGCTGTTGCTCTCCAGTCGCAGTTGAACGCTACACAGAATCAATACCAGACAGAGCGTGCGGCTGCTGCAGCTCAGGCAGCTCAACAAGCTTCGCAAAGCCAGGGTTCTTACCAAAGGCCTCCTTCTGGCGGCGGTAACAGAGGTAATGCAGGTAATTCGGGTAACTCTGGTAACTCTGGCGGTGGTTCAAGCGCTCAGAACCCTGGTTTCCACTCTGGTGATTCCGGCAATGCTTATCCATGGGGTCAGTGCACGTGGTGGGCTTATGTTCGCCGTCACCAGCTCGGCCTGCCAGCAGGTTCCTACTTCGGCAACGGTGCACAGTGGGCGAATTCAGCACGCGCTTATGGTTATCGTGTTGACCAAACTCCATCCGTGGGTGCAGTGATCGTGTTTGCTCCAGGCCAGGATGGTGCTGATCCTGTGTATGGGCATGTCGCCATCGTTGAAGCAGTTTACGGCAATAGGATTCTCATCTCTGAATCCAATGCTCGCGGTTTGGGTGTGATTTCCAACCGTACACTGTATGCACCGGGTCACTGGTTCATTCACTGAGAATGGGGTAAATCAGCACCTGACGCATGGGAACCTGACGAAAAGCTCACAAGGCATAAAATAAGGCTCGAAATAAACCATGAGATAAGGCTGAAATACCGAAGGCTAGGTCGCAAGGCCTAGCCTTTTCATATGCGATAGAATTGCAATGAAGATGAGCCAACAGGCCTGAGAATCTGGAGAAACTACTGAGGAAAGATCGACCTGAGTAATGAAAAACCAAGAACAAAAAAAGACTATCGCTACCAATAAGCGCGCGCGACACGACTACGAAATTGAAGAGACCCTCGAAGCAGGCGTTGCGCTGACAGGAACGGAAGTAAAGAGCCTGAGGCAAGGACGAGCTTCACTTGCTCAAGCCTTCGTTTCCGTTGACAAGCGGGGGGAGATGTGGCTCGAGAACGCCAATATTCCTGAGTATTTGGACGGAACATGGACCAACCATGCGCCGAGACGCAAAAGGAAACTGCTACTTCATAAGCGCCAAATGATCAAGTGGGGACGCGCGGTGGAAGCCAAGGGCGAGGCTTTGGTGCCACTGAGCCTGTATTTCAACGATGACGGGCGGGTCAAGGTAGAAGTTGCTCTGGCGCGCGGTAAGAAGGAATACGACAAGCGAGCAGCGCTCAAGGATGCCGAAGATAAGCGAGCAATGCAAAGAGCTTTGAGGTTGCGCAATATGCGTGACTGGTCGGGAAGAAGGTAAACAAGAGCTCAGCTAAGTTTTGAGCTGACCTTCACCGAAAAACCATAGGCTACCGTTAGACTAGGGATCATGTGTGGAATTATTGGTTTCTCTGGTCCCCTGACCGCTTCAACCAAACCGCTGGAAGTTTGCCTTCAAGGCTTAGGAAGGTTGGAATACCGCGGTTATGACTCTGCTGGTGTTGCACTCGTTGCTCCAGGAATGCACCATATTGCCTACGCGAAGAAAGCAGGGCGCCTCTCCAACTTGGAGAAAGAGTTGGAACGTCATCCCCTGCCTGAAGCAACAGCTGGCATTGGTCACACGCGATGGGCGACGAACGGCGAGCCCACTGATGTGAACGCGCACCCTCATCTGAGCGCAGATAACCGTGTGGCTGTCATTCATAATGGCATCATTGAAAATGCCAACAAGCTCAAGTTCGACCTTCAAGCAAAAGGCATGAACTTCGTCTCAGATACCGATACCGAGGTTGCCGCCAAGCTTCTCGGTGACATCGCCAACGAGGTGGAAAAGGAAACCGGCAAGCCAGACCTGATGGAGGCGATGCGCCGTACCGCCAAGATGCTGGAAGGTACTTTCACCCTCCTTGCCGTTGACGTGCGTGAACCTCAGGTCGTTGTCGGTGCTCGTCATGATTCCCCACTCGTTGTGGGTGAAGGCGATGGAGAGAGCTTCCTTGGTTCGGATGTGGCGGCTTTCGTTGCTTACACTAACAAGGCTATTGAAGTTGGCCAGGATGAAGTTGTGCGCATTGAAGGCGGCGACATTCAGATCACCGATTTTGACGGCAACAGCGTTGAGCCTCAGCGCTTCACCGTTGATTGGGATGCTTCTGCTGCTCAAAAAGGTGGCTGGCCAAGCTTCATGGATAAGGAGATCCATGAGGACCCTCAGGCTGTTGCAGAAACAGTGATGGGCCGTTTTGATTTGCAAGGTCACATCACTCTTGATGAACTGCATGTGCCTGTCGAAGAGCTCAAGAGCATCGATAAGATCATCGTCGTGGCTTGTGGTACGGCTTCCTATGCTGGCTTGGTGGCAAAATACGCCATTGAGCATTGGGTTCGCATTCCTGTGGAAGTGGAGCTCGCCCATGAGTTCCGTTATCGCGACCCAATTTTGACTCCGCGCACACTAGTCATCGCTATCTCGCAGTCGGGTGAGACGATGGACACTCTCATGGCTGTTCGTCATGCTCGAGAGCAAGGCAGTAAGGTTCTTGCACTGTGCAACACGCAGGGCTCTTCCATTCCGCGCGAATCAGACGCCGTGCTGTATACGCATGCAGGCCCTGAAGTTGCGGTTGCATCGACAAAGGCTTTCGTCGCTCAGATTACTGCGGCTTACCTGGTTGGCCTGTACCTTGCCCAGGTGAAGAACGTCATGTTTGCTGATGAAATTCAGGAAGTGTTGCGCTCTCTTCGCCAGATGCCAGAAAAAATCCAGTGGGTCCTCGACAATGATGTGGACGTGGTCAAGGCTACAGCACGAAAGCTCGTCGATGCGAAGGCTTTCTTGTTCTTAGGTCGCCATGTTGGTTACCCGGTGGCGTTGGAAGGCGCTTTGAAACTCAAGGAGATTGCGTACACCTTTACTGAGGGTTTCGCAGCAGGCGAGTTGAAGCATGGGCCTATCGCTTTGGTGGATGAAGACACTCCCGTGATTGTCATCGTCCCGAGCGCTCGCAACCGCAATGTATTGCACTCCAAGGTGGTGAGCAACATTGAAGAGGTGAAGGCTCGTGGCGCGTACACGATTGCCATTGCTGAAGAAGGTGATCCGGATGCTGAAAAGTATGCGGATACCGTTTTCTACAGGCCTGAGTGTCCAACTTTGATGAGTCCTCTGGTCGATGTTGTTCCGCTCCAGCTCTTCTCCATGTACATGGCTGAAGCCAAGGGTAACGATGTTGATAAGCCTCGTAACTTGGCAAAGTCGGTGACGGTGGAATGACCGTTTTCTCTGTTCGTGAGGCGTGCGTAAGCGTACCCTTGCGCACAGATTCGAAATATTCGCGCGGGGTAGTGGCTCTCCTGACTGGTTCTGAGCGCTACCCTGGCGCAGGCGTTCTCTCGGCGTCAGCTGCCTGCTCGGCTGGCGCTGGGTATTGCCGTTTCTGGGGGCCTGCTCAGGCTCAGGCTTGCCTTTTGCTTTCCCATCCTGAACTCGTTTTTGACGATGAGGAAAGTATCACTTCCGCGTTATCTCGCGTTTCTTGCTGGGTTGTCGGCTCAGGTTTTGCTGGACTTGATGCTTCTGAGCCTCGCTTTCCCCTTATTTCCCGGCTTTTCGCTCAAGATTATCAGTGCGCTTCATCATCGCCCGTTGTTGAGGCTGGCGCGCTTCGCGCCGCTGATTCCGCCTCGGCGTCTGCCTCTGAGTTTGCGTCTGCGTACGTTGTGGTGGATGCGGGTGCGCTGCTTGCTTTCGTTGAAATGAGGAAGGCAGGAAAGGCTGACACATCCACTGCACACCATGCTCCACGCTGTGTGATTACTCCGCATACAGGGGAGATGGCGCGGGTGATGACAGCGCTCACCTCTCAGCGCTGGACTCATCAGCAAGTGGAAGAACAGCCTCGCCAGTGTGCACAGTATGTTGCTGATAATCTGGGGTGCGTCGTCGTGCTGAAAGGCAATACGACGTATATTGCCGCGCCGGAGGAGCAGTACGAGCTGAGCTCGCCGACGACCTGGCTGGCCAGTGCGGGTACGGGTGACGTTCTGGCCGGAATTCTGGGCGCTCTCATTGCGCACAATAGTGCGAAACTGCGCGACAGGAAGGTCAGCCTCGCCACTGTGTGCGCTACCTCAGTGTTGCTGCATAGTGTTGCAGGCGCTTTGGCCAGCAGAGTGATCACACCAGAGTCTGCGGTACAGCTGCTGCGAGGTGATGCTGAGCTTGACGATGTCGCACAGCTGGGCCAACCGCTGAGCGCAAGCACAGTGGTAGACCATATCGCGCAAGCCTACGGTGTGCTCCTGCAAGCGCGGGAGAGTGTGAGTGGGTAAGAATGATTAAGTATGAGCGATAAAACGATCGGCACTGGCACACTCAAACAGCATCGCTGGGTGATGAATGAACCGCAGATCCCCTTTTCTTGCGAGCAGCTGTATTGCGATGACAATCTGATGGTCGTTGACAAGCCGCATTTCCTGGCCAGCATGCCCAGAGGAATGTGGTACCGCCAGACTGCGCTCATCCAGATGCGTGAGAAAACGGGAAATGAGGAGCTCAGCCTTGCCCATCGCCTCGATAGAGCGACTGCCGGAGTTCTCGTCATGACCACGCACAAGAGCGTGCGGGGAGCATACCAAAAGCTTTTTGAAAGCCGAGCCGTGCACAAAATGTACGAGTGCGTGGCATCTGATGAGCTGGCGCGCGCTCTTGTCAATCCTCGCCGGGGCGAGCAGTTAGTTCAGCGGTTGAACGAAGACGGCATGCATCGCGCCCAGTTTGTGGCGGTTCATGAGGATGAAGATGCTAGGGATGCCCGCAGATGGGGTTTGCAACTCAGCTCGCATATTGAGAAAACAGTGGGAATTTTCCAAGCTGCGGAACTCGAGCTGGGGGATCGTGAGGACGCTAACGCTGTTGATAGTGCGGTGAATGCTGACGCTGTTGATGGTGCGGTGAATACTGACGCTGTTGGTGGCGCTGACGGTGCGAATTCTGTGACTGCGCAACTCTGTCAATGCAACAACGTTGATCGCTGTCAAACCGCAGGAACAGCTGAGTGAACACGAGAAGCAGACGCTCGCGAGCAATCCGCATATGGCGATTTACCAACTCTGGCCGCGCACGGGTAAAACTCATCAGTTGCGCGTGCACATGAATGCACTGAACTGCCCGATGCTCGGCGATGATCTGTACCCCACGGTGATTGACCGCGCCTACGATGATTTCTCTTCGCCGCTCGCTCTCGTGGCCAGACGCATGCGTTTTACCGATCCGCTGACAGGGGAGGAGAGAGTGTTCCATAGCCAAATTGAGCTGTGAGCGGAAATTCCGGCTTGTGGAGGGTTACCTCTTGCGCGAGATCATCGAATTGGGTTAATCTGATCGGTTCTCTTCAGCGCGCAGGTGAGAATAACTATTCGCCACTGTTGATCGACGAGCACAGCTCAGTACGCCAGCGGTAGCAACAGTTTTACGATCAGGGCAACGTTTTGGTACGGGAAAGTAAACCGGAAGGTATGTAATGACTCGCAACGAATCGATGAAAGAAACGCTCAAGCAAGCAACTCACAACCGTGCGCGCATGATCGCGCTGCTCGCATTCGTTCTCGCCGCAGTGCTGAGCATGGTCGGCTGCTCAAGCCCGCTCGCACCCTCCTCGAGTGAGGGCAAGCTCTCCGTGGTGGTGAGCGTCAACCAGTGGTCCTCTGTGGTAAAAGCGATTGCAGGAGATAACGCTGACGTTCAAACTATTCTCTCCAGCCCCTCTGTTGACGCGCATGATTTTGAGCCTCAAGCCCAAGATGTTTCTCGCATTTCCTCGGCTCAGCTCGTCGTTCTCAACGGCGCCGGCTACGACACGTGGGCTAAGAACGCCGCTCAGACCGGTAATGCGAAGCTCGTCTCTGCAGCCCAGGAGAACGGCACTCAAGACGGTGATAATCCTCATTTGTGGTTCTCTGCCCAGGCTCGCCGCGCCCTCGCCTCGGGAGTTTACAAGCAGCTGGTCAAGCTCGACGGTAAGCACAAGGCCGACTACTCTTCTCGCTACAACGCATGGCTGAAGAAGGAGAAGAAAGTCGAAGAGGAGATTGCTGCTATTCGTGATAATCTCGAGAAAAACTCGACGACATCCGAAGGCTTAACGTATGCGGCCACCGAGTCAGTTGCCGACTATTTGGCGCACGACTTGGGCTTGACGGACCGCACGCCTCGAGGTTACGCGCAAGCCGTGCAAAACGAGTCCGAGCCGGCACCTTCAGATTTACACGCCTTTGAAACGCTCTTAACCAGTAAAAAGGCGGACGTTCTCGTCGTGAACAAGCAAGAGCTGGACTCGACAGCCAAGCAAGTGCTCGCAGCAGCGAAGAAGGCAGGCGTTCCTACTGTGGAATTGACCGAAACCAGGCCAGAAAAGTACGCCACGACCTTGGAGTGGATGAGCGCTTTGGTCAGTGATTTTCAGAGGGCGTTGAGCAGTACAGCCAAGTGAGTGTTGACACGCCGATAGTCTCGAGGCCCTGGTGAACCAGAGTTGAGGTGGTGGTGCCGAAAAGCTTAAAGTTCTCCACTCGATGGTGGTAGCCACCGCAACCCACCACGAGTGGAGCTTTGGCCAGGACTTCTGAGTTCAGCGTCACTTCGGGGAAATTCTGAGTAAAGGTGCGCGCAAAATCGGGGCTTGCCAGCTCGTCGCTGATGCGAGCAACCGTCTCGCGAATTGCACCTACAGCGCCAAAATAGACGCCGGAACGCATGCAACTTTCCGTGTCATAACTGATAGCAGCAGAAAGCTCGTCCAAGGAAATCTGGGGGAGCTGCGCTGTGCCGGCGGTCAGAGAGTCGGCCATCATGCGCATGCCAGGAGCGATACTTGCGCCGACGAAAACGCCGTCAACGAGTACCAAAAACTTCGTTGCTGTTCCCATGTCGACAATGATCACCGGCTGCTTCTTCGACTGCGGAACAGCAGCAACACAATCGGCGAGAAGGTCATGGCCGATCGGGCGCGGGTCGACAGGAATGCTCACGCCATATACGCGGGAAAGCTCAGGGTCCACAACGACAGGCGTTGCCAGATGAGCGGGAATATACTGGCTCGCGCGCAGAGCAGACAAGCTCAAGCGAGGAACGACCGAGGAAATCACCGTCGCATAAATCGGAGTACCAGCCACCACATCCTTCATGAAGGCGCTCAACTCACGAATTGACGTGTGGTTCTCCTCGGCGGCCAGAAGGTCAGCAGTGTCCAAGCGGTCGCGGTAGAAAACATCGCCATCGCGCACCAGCGAAGCTTCCACCGTGGTATTACCGATATCGAGCGTGAGGAATGCGCAATCTTGCTCGTCTTGCGTGTAATCGGCGAAACCATCGGAATCAACACCCAACTCCAAGCGCGTGCGAATCGATTCTTGCACACGACGAGGAGGCAAAGTCACCTGAACAGCGAAACCGTTCTCCTGCGCTTCGAGAGGCTCGAGAGTGTCGTACTGAGAATCAAGAAGCTCAGCGGGCATGAAGTGACCGTGACGGCGAGACATGCGGTAAGCCACAACTTCGCGCGGGGCAGCAAGCTGGATGAAAACGACCTCGCCATCAAACATATTGTTTTCCAGGCGACGACGATAGGCCTTCTTCAGTGCGGAGCAGGAAATGACAGTTCCTACACCCTTCTCTGCGTTTTCTTGCATGATGTGGTTAATCGAGTCGAGCCACGGCCAGCGGTCCTCGTCAGTGAGGGGAGTGCCAGACGCCATTTTCTCAATATTGGCTTGAGGGTGCAGCTCATCGCCTTCGACGAACTCAAAACCCAACTGTTCGGCCAAGTTGCGCGCAGTGTGAGATTTGCCGGAGCCAGAAACTCCCATGACGACGATTTGGAGGGGTTCGTGTTCCCAAGAGCGCAGAATACGGTGGGGTGCGCGCTTCATACGCGGGCGGCGGTGCGGACGAGAGGGAGAATAGTGCTCAGCGTAGCGCTCGGTGGCGTGGTGGGTGTTACGGTGACTGGAGTTAGTGTGCTCAGAGTTGTGCTGTTGTGAGCTGCGCTGTTCCGAGGCGGTGCGCTGTTCGGTGCGCTGTTCGGTGCGCGTGGTCATACTCAACCTCCCGAGGCTGCGATTCGTTATCTTCCTCGATCGTAGCCGAAAAACAGTGGTATGCGTATTTGGTATACGTATTAATGAGCGTTTGTGGTGGAAAACTGATAGCGCTTACTCAAAGCTGAATAAAATGTGAAGGCCGGCGCGGGCACGTCTGCGGTTTCGCGTGGCACAACCTCACCTCGAGGCACAATAGGAGGCATGCGTACACAGCAAGCTCAGGATTCAGGCGACACAGATGGTTTGATGCACGAGGATATGCACTCTGATAATCTTTCTCACACCTGCCATGGTGAGCGCGCACTCGATTTTAGCCCTGTTTACAACCCTTACCCGCAGGCCACCACACGCTACCCAGCACAGATCATTGTTGACCTCGCTGCCATTCGCGACAACGTACGCAGCCTGCGCGAGCGCAACAATAATGCGCAAGTTCTCACAGTGATCAAAGCCAACGGTTACGGTCACGGTTTCCTGCCTACAGCTCTTGCCGCTCTTGCCGGCGGGTCAACCTGGTTTGGAGCTGCTCAGCCGCATGATCTCCTCATTTTGCGTGAGGTGGGTATTGGCGCTGACCGTGCGCATATGATCACCTGGATGTGGACGGCTACGGAAGACCTTGCCGCTATTGCCCGTGCCGACATTGATTTTTCGGTCAGTACGCTCTCTCAAATTCGCCAGCTTGCCCAGCTTGCTCATGGGATTGGCCAGCGTGTGCGCATTCACGTGGCATGCGACACCGGTTTTGGGCGCAATGGTTTCACCCCACAAGCCTTGCCTGAAGCGCTTGACCTGTTGAAAAAGCTCGCGTCCACCGACCCTGCTGATGAGGTTGCTGATAAGCCGTTGCTGCTGGTCGGCCAGTTTAGCCACCTTGCCGTCGCTGATGCGCCTGATGACCCGCTCTCCATCGCCTCGACTGATGAGCAGATTAACACGTACCAGTGGTTCAGCGAGCAGCTGGATCAAGCTGGCCTCACGCCTTCCGTGCGTCACTTGGCGAATACTGCGGCCAGTTTGACCCGCCCCGAGATTAGCTTGGACATGGTCCGCCCCGGCATTGGAATTTATGGTTATAGTGCCGACCCTGCAATGGGTTTGGGCTTGGCTTATGGCTTGAAGCCTGCTCTTCGCCTGCAAGCTCAGCTGGCGACGGTCCGCACGCTTCCGGCCAACCACGCGATTGGCTACGGGCGTACTTATATCACACAGCATGAGTCATTATTGGCCATTGTTCCGGTAGGCTACTCCGACGGCATTCCTCGTTCTGCCTCCGGCTTCAACGAGCAAGGCTGGCAGCACACCGAGCATCAAGGTGGCCCTGTTTTGCTAGGAACTGTGCGTCTGCGCAATGGTGGTGAGGCCAGTGTCATCGCCCATGTTGCCGGTAGGGTGTGCATGGACCAATTTATGCTCGCCTTGTCTGCGGAAACGGTGGAAATTCGCGATCATTCTGGCAATCTGGTTGAATTAAGCGCTTCAGATTATCAGTCGCTCATTTCCCAGATTCGCGAAGGAGATACCGTCCTGCTCTTTGGCCCTGGCCGCGGCAGCGAGTATGGTGAACCCAACCTCGAGGAATGGGCAGCAAGTGCGAACACCATCACCTACGAGATTTTGACACGATTGGGCTCGCGCTTCCCACGCATCTACGAGAATGCACGTGAGGTGTTGAGCGAGGCTGACCTTGCGATGCTCGAACACGCCGGTATCGCTCTGGGCAAATGACGAAACGCAGTAAACGGTAAGGTTTGTCGAGCTTTTCCACAACGCAACAGAAAATCTGTTCGAATCGATTTTTTGAGAGAGAATAGAAGAGGTGCTCACCCGAGCATGACGTGCATGCGCAACATGCGCCCGCCTCGTTTTTAGGTAGAGGGGAGGGGCAGGTGTTCAACCGCGCGAGCGCCCCACAGCGTGAAAGGAGGAGCTATGCCAACAGCAGCTGACCGAATTCGTTTAGAGGGGTACTCTGACGCAGACGAGCAGCGTTGGGCGCCCGAATCAGCGAAATCGCAAGAGCGAACCGAGTTCGAGCGTGACCGCGCACGCCTCATACACTCCTCCGCGCTGCGCAGGCTCGGCGCGAAAACACAGATTCAAACCGCCGGCACCGACGACTTCGTACGCACCCGTCTTACTCATTCGCTGGAAGTGGCACAAATCGGCCGTCAAATCGGCGAAGCCCTCGGCCTCGACCCGGACGTAGTGGACTGCGCCTGCTTAGCTCACGACCTGGGCCACCCACCGTTCGGTCATAACGGAGAGAAGGCCCTCGCCCAGATTGCCACCGCCATTGGTGGTTTCGAAGGCAATGCTCAAACCTTCCGCATCGTCACTCGCCTCGAGCCCAAAGTTTTCTTCCCTGACGGCAAGCCAGCCGGAGTGAACCTCACACGAGCAGCCCTCGACGCGACGGTGAAATACCCGTGGACGTATGCTCAAGCTCCTGAGTTTTCCACCGATGCTCGATCGCTCAAATTCTGCATCTACCCCGATGACGAAGAAGCATTCCGCTGGCTCAGGCGTGATGCGCCGGCAAGCATACCTGGGCATGTGATCAAGCCGATGGAAGGCCAAGTCATGGATCTGGCCGACGACATCGCCTACAGCGTGCATGACGTTGAGGATGCAGTGGTGATGAACTTGTGCTCGCTGGCAGACGTGGTCCAGGTTGATAATCTTGAGCGCATCATCGAGGACACCCAAAACTGGTACGGAAAAAAGTGGAAAGCCGAAAAGCTCACACAGGCTTACTTGAGATTAGCACGCCTCGAAGCGTGGCAAGACGCGCTGGATTATCGGGCAACCAGGCGCTCTCTGGCCGCGCTCAAAAACCTGACCAGCAGCTTGATCGGCCGGTTCTGCTCGAGTGTGGAGCAGGCGACGCGCGACACCTACGGTAACGACCCCCTGACGCGCTATTCGGCGAGCCTCGTCATCCCTGAAGAGACGGAGTACGAGATTATTGCGATGAAAGGCATCGCCGTGCACTACGTCATGCAGCCGCGCGAAGAGCTCTACTACCATCGCTACCAGCTGCAAGTCATTCAAGACCTCGTCTCGCTTCTCATGGAAAAAGGGGAGAAGCCGTCGCCCTTCCTGGAACCTGAGTTTGCGGCAGACTGGGCACAGGCGAACAACGATGGGGAGCGGTTGCGCGTGGCAATCGACCAGGTGGCAAGTTTGACGGATAATTCAGCTTTGCGCTTGCATCATGATGTTTTTGAAACGTCGACGTTTATGGAACAGCAGTCAGCTCGGTATGTGGGTAAGGACGCACAGTAAATATGGCAGGACGAATCAAGCAAGAAGATATCGAGCTGGTACGCCAGCGTGCTGACCTTAACGAGATCGTCAGTGAAACCGTGCAATTACGCCGATCTGGGGCGGGCGAATACATGGGCCTCTGTCCCTTCCATGACGAAAAAACACCATCCTTCGCTGTGCGCCCGAGTATGGGAACCTGGCACTGCTTCGGCTGCGGTAAAGGCGGTGACGTTTTCGGCTATATCGAAGAACGCGATTCTGTCGGTTTCGCCGATGCGGTGGAGATTCTCGCCGATAAATACGGCATCACTTTGCATTACGAAACCCCGCGCGGTAACTCTGCTAATCCGCAGAGGTTAGGCTCGCCACGTTCGCGCCTGTTGCAAGTGTGCGAGGAGACGCAAAAATTCTTTGCTGATAATCTTTTCAGCGACGAAGCCCTGCCAGCCCGCCAGCTGCTCGCCGGACGCAACTTTACCAAGGCTCAAGGTGAGGAGTTTGGCTGCGGTTATGCGCCGCTCGGCTGGGACAATTTGGTGCGCCACTTGGCTTCCAAGGGCTTTACCTACAAGGAAATGGTGGATGCTGGTGTCGCGCGCCAAGGCAATAACGGTGTGTACGACTATTTCCGCGGGCGTCTGACCTGGCCGATTCGCGATATTACTGGCAGGACGCTGGGTTTCGGTGCGCGCAAGCTGTACGACGAGGACAAGATTGAAGCCAAGTACATCAACACGCCGGACACGCAGCTGTACCACAAGGATCAAATTCTCTTTGGTATCGACAAGGCGAGGGAGAGCATTCTCAAAACGCGCCATGTGGTGGTGGTTGAGGGCTATACCGATGTGATGGCCATGTATTTCGCCGGTATTAAGACGGCGGTGGCGACCTGCGGTACGGCTTTTGGTATGAACCATCAAAAGATCATCCGCCGTTTGGTTCTCGACGATTCCCTCTCCGGATTAGCAGGAATGAGTGAGGATTCGCATGAAGGGGCGATCTCTCCTGCGGCGCGAATCTACTTTACCTTCGACGGTGATGCAGCCGGGCAGAAGGCGGCGTTGCGCACCTATCAGTTTGACTCGGAGCTGCTGACGCAAAGTTATGTGGTGGTTGCCCCCGATAACCTTGACCCGTGCGATCTGCGTTTGCAAAGAGGAGACGAGGCGGTGCGTGCTCTGTTCTCCACGCAGAATACGAGCAAGCCGGTGCCGTTGCATGAGTATGTGTTGCGCAAGCAGTTGACGGGTTACGATTTTTCCAATCAGCTGCAGCAACGTGCCGCGGTGGATAGGGGGGTGCGCATTATTTTGTCGGTGCGCTCGAGCGTAGCGCGTGAGGGCATGCTTCTCACCATTTCGAAGATTACGGGTATGGACCGTGATTCGGTGATGCGCATTTACCATTCGATTGCGGGAACTTCGGCGAACTCGTCGAACTACCAGTGGCCGAGGCGTTCGAATGCGAGCTCGCGAGTGAGCCCGTGGCAGAAGGCGTTGGAGGATGCGTCGAATCCGGCATATGTGTCGATGTCGAATAGGGAGTATTTCACTCGTCTGCTCTCCTCGGTGCAGCAGGTGGCGATGCCATGGTCGAATGCGTCGGGCTTCTTGGTTCATGACGCGCTGGCGGAGAATGAGCAGTGGGTGTTGGCCGGTTTGTTGCAGATGCCTCAGGCGGTGAACGCTGATTTGTGGGAAAACTATATGGCGGCTGACCTTTTCCCTCACACGGTTTTCGCTGAACTTTTCACTCGCCTCAAGTCGTTGGGGGCTTTGCCTTCTGTTGGTATGCCGATTCCAGATTGGCAGCACGCAGTAAGGAAGGCTGTGGGCCCTGCTCTCGAACCAGTGGTGAATGCTCTGATTGTTCTGCGTTTGCCGCTTGATTTTGATTCTTCGTCCGAGCGCGGTGTGCTTCCTGGCGCTGTGGGCCGCGGTGGTGGTGTGCCTAGCGGGCGCGGTGGCGCTGGCGTGGCTGGTGGTCGCGGTGGTTCCGGCATTGCTGGGCCGGGTGCGGCTGGGCCTGCTGTACCTGCCGGCGGGCCGGGCGCTTCTTCTGCTGGAGCTGCCGGTGCTTCTGCTCCTTCGCAAGAGCAGATTAGCAAGCTGCGCCATGAACAAACCTTCCCCGAGGTGAGCCCGGAACAACAGTTCTGGATTACCGAGCAGATTGTGGCTTTGATTGTCACGGGCTATGCTGGGCGCATTGCGCGTTTGAAGAATAGGATGCGCGCAGCCAGCTCCGAGGAACAGCTGCAATTGCTGCAAAAAGTGAACACGTTGGAGACGGCGCGTATTCAGATGAATGCTGCTTTGAAGCAGATGCATATTGAGCCGCAAAAGTTCGATCCCAAGCTCGGCTGGCTGCATCAGGTGGAAAGCAGCATTGCTTCCGTTCAGCAAAGCCAGGTTGTGCCTTCTGCAGTTTCAGCCGGTTCAGCTCCTCGTACTACTGCGGGCGCGGCACGCATGGTGGAAGCCCCGAAGCCAGCTGCTCCTGTTCAGCAGAGCGGGAATTCCCCGGTTACTAGTGGCGCGGCTCAGCCAAGCGATGGCGGTCAACAAAGCGATAGCGGCCAGTCCGGCGAAGTGACTGTGCAGCCGATTGATCCGAATATGCTTCCGCCTACTTTTGATCAGGATGGTGACGACGAAGAAATTGCTGATTTCTAAGTACTGATAATCGTGAGAAAAGGCGACGGAGAGGGGAACAACCTCACCGTAAAGTGCCCCGAGGGAGAATCGAACTCCCGACACGAGGATTAGAAGTCCACTGCTCTATCCACTGAGCTACCGGGGCGCACTCACTTAGTGTAGCGCAAACAAGGACGCGAGGAAGTGGCGAGTTTCTCGCGTCCTCATTCATCACTTCGCTAGCAGCAAGGAGAACAAACCACCCACTCTCCGCTCAGTTGCCCAGGACAGCCACTGAACAGAGCGCAGAACAGTTCCCTCTCCTCGCAACTAGCAAGCCTGATTACAACATGCGAAAACGTGCATCGAGCAGAGTCGAGAACGGAGCTGCCGGTGAGAGCTTCTCATCAAACAGAGGTGCTGGACCCCAGTTACGGAAACCGTAGCGAACAGCTACGGGCCGAGCACACAGAGCAGAACGCACGGCAACAGAAAGGTTGTGGTCGGCAGTGAAAATCTCAGCTTGTGCCGGGTAGAAAATGCCATCCTCACCAGCGACTTCAAAACCAGAATCCGATGGTTTACGTGACATCTCCGTGTTCGCAAACTTAGCAGCGTCCTCAAGCAGAGGTTGAGGCTCGAAAGCAGCCTCGTCAGAATAATGGTCGAAATGAACCGGCTGCGAGAACACAACGATCAGCGAAGAGGCAAGGTCAGAGGTTTGCGAGCGTGCCATTGCCAACAACTCCGGGTTTGCACCAATCTGAGCGGATTGACCCGAGATAACACTCACCACGCGCGGACCGTACGAGGAGAATTGAGGCAAGCTATACACGCGAGTGAGCGCAACACCAGCCATGCGCTCACCCACAGGACGCTTGTCGAGAGGGTGCAAATTGTTGAACTCGCCCTGGTCGAGATTGACTGAGCAGTAAACGTTGCTCAGGTGAACAGCTGGCTTTTCCTCATGCTCCGAGTAGAGCGCGGCGAAGCGCGACTGCGGCTCATCGGAGAGGTTTCCCGTCAGGTCGTCGGAAAGGTTACCGGTCAGTTCGTCGGATAGATTACTGGTCAGTTCGCTGGACAGGTCAGACTCGGTGAAGTCGAAATCCTGACCAATATTCATCTGGGCTGCGCGCAAACGGCTCCACGTGCTCGGGTTGCGAGGCTTACGCCATTCGTCAATGTCAACGAAGCGAGGAAGTTGGCCGATAATCCACGCCATATCATTGCTCTGCCACAGCTCGCGCCAGGAGGTGATGAGCTCGGTGAGCAGCCAACGGTAATCCTCAGAACGGTTCTCATCAGCAGAACCCTGGTACCACAACACGCCACGGGTAGGGTAGCCGGCGATACGCTCGAGCATGCTCTCCACCGTTCCGCCAGGGCGATACTTGGAGTATGGGCCAGCAGGAGGAGGCCACGGGCATGGGCCAAACTTCTCGGTGATGCGCTCCATGGACACGCCTGGCTCTTGCTCCTTGAGCTGGGCAACATCCGCATTCCACTGGTCGAAAACCTTCTGCCATTCGGCAGTCTTCTCGATCCAGCTTTCGCCGGTAACGCCGATCATCTGCTCAGCGTACTCGTCAATGTAGCGCTGACCGCGAGGGTCCTCCTTGAGCCGCGTCGTGCTAATCCAGCTGCTTGCCGACGAGCCGCCCACATAGCATTCCAGCAGGCCAACGGCGATACCAAGCTTTTCGTGCAAAACGCGAGCCATATGGAAGCCGACTGCCGAAAGGTCGCCTCTGATGCTCTCCTTGTTCACTGGCTGCCAGGTGTTGTTCTTCTCCCGCTGAGCGAACTGCGGGTCAAACCATCCAATTTCTGGAGTTGCGAAGTAACGAATATTCTCCCAGTCTGGCTCAGGATTATCACACAGTTCTTTTCCACCCGTGCTGTCCTTGAGGCGGAACTCCATATTCGACTGGCCGGCTGCAACCCAGACCTCACCGACCCACACATCGTGAAACTCGTACTTTTCCTCGCACTGCTCGCTACTGAGAGTGAGTGTGAGCGGGCCACACGCGTCAAGCGGGGGAAGGGTGACAGTGAACTTACCGCGCGGGTCGACAATGGCGTGAGCGGTTACATCGACGCCTTCACCTGAGAGGCTTGCTTCAACATCCCAGCCGTCATCGGCCCAGCCGAAGACGCGAATCTCTGTGTTTCGTTGCAACACCATGTGGTCGGAGAAGAGTGTTGCGGCAACAAGTTTACGTGAGTAGTCGACTCGTTTACCGAGAGGGTAGGTAAAGCTCACAACCATGGTGTTTCCCTATCTGCTGGTTTTTATGTGGTTGAGTTCTCATCTGATTCGTCGGTGAATGCGATTTCAGAATATACCCGAGAAGCGGGTTCGTGTGGTTTTCGCCGATATTATTCTGAAAATTAAGTAGATTGCTGGAACCAGGCTGTTCCTTGGGCGTTTCGCGCTTACATATTGCAATAACCCCAATAACTGTAGCGTTTCACAAGAAATTGCTTCTCTTGTGCTCTGCTCTGCTGTCTGATGCGTGCTGGTTGTGTGTGAGAGAAAACTTGCGGGTACAGTGGAGGAGGAAAATAGGAGAAAAACGGGAGTGTGATCGGGTGAAAACCATCGTTCTCGTGTGTGACGATGTGAACGACCATGGCAATGGAACCTCGAATTCTGCTCGCCAGTTTGCTGAAGAGTTGCAGCGACGCGGGTTTGAGGTTCGCCTCGTGGGTATTGGTGCGCCGGAATTTTCGGTGCGCGAGCAGAAAATTCCTCTGGTCAGCTTCTTGGCACATAAACAGCGCATGCGTCTTGCTCATGCTGATAAGGCTGTGCTGGCTCGTGCTTTAGATGGCGCGGACCTTGTGCACGTGTATCTGCCTTTTAGCCTCGAAAGATTAGCAGTGCGTATGGCTCGCTCTCGTCATATTCCTGTGACTGCTGGTTTTCACTTGATGCCGCAAAATGTGTTGTATTCTGCGGGTTTGGTGGGAAAGATTCCGTGGTTAAGAAGGCTGACGAGTAACTGGCTATATACCCTGTTTTGGAAGCAGATGTATCGCTGGGTGAGCGATATCCATGTTCCCAGCCGCATGGGCAAGACTCAGCTGGTGAAACATGGCTATACCAACAGAATTCATGTATTTTCTAACGGTGTGAACCCTCGTTTCACTGAAGTTCTGGCTCCTGATCGCGCGAAAGAGAAGGCGGAAGCTGAAGTTCAAACTGAAGCGATTCAGCAACAGGCTGAGCCACTTCAGCAGCACGCATTGACTGTGCGGATGATGAAGATTATCACTTCAGGACGCTTAGCAGGGGAGAAGGATTACGACACTTTCCTGCGCGCACTTGCCCTGTGCAAACACCGCGCACATATCTCCGTCCAGATGTGTGGAACAGGGCCGAAGTATCATCATCTTCGCGCTCTGGCTCGCACGGAGAAGCTGGAGAATTTCACTATCAGTTATTTGAGTTCTCGAGCTTTACAACGCGAGCTCAACGGTGCTGATCTTTTCGTCCACCCTGCTCTGGTTGAGCTGGAATCGCTCTCTGTGTTGGAAGCTCTCGCCTGCGGTGTGGTGCCGGTTATCTCTGACTCTGAACTTTCTGCTGCATCTCAGTTTTCTCTGCATCAGCGTTCACTGTTTGCTGCGGGGAATGCAAAGCAGCTTGCCCAGCAGATCGACTGGTGGTACGAGCACCCGAACGAGCGCGCTGAGTATTCTGCGCGCTATGCTCAGCTGGCACGAGAGAAGTATTCTCTGCATGCGAGTGTGGATGCGTTCCTCGCCATGGCCAAGCAGGCTACGCGCATGTAAGCGCAGAACTCAGTTGCGTGAACAGTGTGCCACAGTTCAGTTGAGCGCAGAGTACAGCAGAACTCAACTAAGCGTCCAGTACAGAAAACTCAGAAGTTAGCCAGATTATCCTGCGTACCAGCAGACTCACCTGCAGCGCGCTGAGATTCCTCCACTGCGGCCAACTGCTCAGCAACCTTTTGCAGCAAGGCCTGCGCATGCTGAGCCAAAGCGACACCATACTGCCACGCCTTAGTCGAGCTCTCCAAAGTTTGACCACCTTGGTCAAGGCTTTGCACGATTTGGGCGAGCTTGTCACGAGCCTCTTCATAGCTCATGTTCTCAATTTCAGCCTTCTGCTCCTCGCTCAAACCATCGAGCATACTGTTCTTCTTATTCTCATCTGCCATAGTGTTCTCCTTAGTCACAACAATTCCTACAATCTCAACCGCAAATTTGACTCGTTCGCAGTGTTAATCGTGAACGTTTTCCACACGTGCTGTTGCACTACCGTGACGCAAAAGCAGCGCGAGCAACTGACCAGAACTGAGCTGTGAAGCATCACTCAGCACATGGCCATCCTCATCACGAATGATGGAATAGCCACGGTCCAGCGTCTTCTGTGGAGACAGTGCAGTCAGCGTCGCCTGAGAGCGCGTAATAGCATTCGTCTCGCTATCGACATATTGATGCAGGGAGACATTCAACCGTTCTGACAATCTTTCAAGCTGCTGAGAGTAAGGCTCCAACATGCTCATCGGATGCGTCAAATGCGGGTTCGTCAAATAACCATGCATCAACTGCAACTGGCTCGTCACCAAAGACTGCAAGTCAGACTGCAAGGTGAAACGCAACTGGTCAATCAACTCAAGCTGCTCATGAACATCAGGAACAACACGCTTCGCCGCATCAGTTGGGGTAGAAGCGCGTAAATCGGCAACGAGGTCGAGCAGCGTCCAATCATCCTCATGGCCAATAGCTGAGACCACAGGGGTAGAGCATTCGCTTACCGCGCGAACAACACCCTCATCGGAGAAGCCAACGAGGTCAGCAAAAGCGCCGCCGCCACGGGCGATGATAATCACGTCAATATCGGGGTCAGCATCGAGTTTCTTGACGGCAGCGATCACATCAGGAGGGCAGGATTCACCCTGAACATGAACATATTCTGAAGTAATCTGGATCGTCGGCCAACGAAGCATCGCATTGCGCTTCACGTCACCCTCAGCGCGAGCTTGAGGAGCGCAAATCAGGCCAATATGGTGAGGAAACTCAGGCAAAGCAAGCTTACGGTCGGCATCGAAAAGGCCCTCACCCTTCAGCTTTTTCCTCAACTCTTCGATCTGCTGCTTCAAGTCACCCTGACCAATTCGGCGAATTTCCTGGGCGAGGAAGCTCAGCTTAGTGAAGCGCTGATAGAGGTTGGGCTTGCCGTGAATGAGAACGCGATCACCTTGATGGAACTGGGCTGCCTGAGCAGAGGTAGCGCCAAAAGCCACAACTTCCAAGGTGGTGTTGGACACTTGGGAGTCGGCCAATGTGATGTAGGTGGAGCCAGCGCGACGAGCGTTGATCTCTTGAATCTGGCCTTCCAACCAAAAACTTGGCCAAGTGCTGATTGCTTGAGAGAACGTCCAGGACGCCATGGTGACAGGCCATGGGTGCTCCGGGCTCGTCATTGCCGCGCGAGGCACGACTTGGCGAGCGACCGAGCTACTGGGGTCAGGCTGCAAAGGTGGCTCTTCAGAGTTCATGTTCATCATGTTTCCAGCTTGGCGGTGAGAGTCGACAGAATCAAGAGGCTCAGAAAAATTGTGGATAAGTTTCTTTTCGTTGCAATTACTGAGATTATCAGCCCCAAGAAAACCATGGAAAATAAAAATCCTACGCAATTTTGCGAGTCCTGACACAGTTACGCCATTTTTCGGTAGGCGAGAAACGCGGAGAAAATGCGCAAGGCGCAAGCGGTCAGATTGTGCCAGAATCGAACTATGGGTAGCACTGAAATTCCACAGATTATTCCTCTTACGGAGGCTCAGGTACCTGACCGCCTCCCACTTATTCGCTCTCTCATGGCGGATATCGCTCACCATGACTGGACTCGCGTCACGCCTGTAGTGCAGCCTGGCCTTGAGCAGGGCGACGAGCCTGATAATCATGTGCTACTCGATCATGCTCCACTCAAGGATGAGCTACCCAGCACGACCAGCATTCACACGGTGACTTACCTCGCCGAAGACTTCCAAACTCTCACCCAGCGTGCCGCGGGGGAGGGTGACGAAGCCGACCAGATTCGCCAGGCTCTTGGCGACCAGAAAGTGTGGCATGGCCCGGCTTGGGCAACGCTGGCCATTTCCCCAGGCTTTACCTCTTGCGCCGATAAATACCCTGAATTTGCGTGGTATATGCTCAGTGCCGGCATTGACGTGATCGTTGTCGAACACCGCGGCCATGGCTACTCGCTGCGCGAAACAGAAAACCTGACCTCGGTGCATATGAAAGATTGGCACAACTACATTTCTGACTTCGCTCAAAGTTGCTTGCATGCGTATGAAATGCACCACCTGCGCGCTCCTCTGTGCGTGTGGGGTCACTCGATGGGTGGGGCAATCGCTACGGGAGTTGTTGAAGAGTATCCTCATCTCTTCAGTGCGGCTGTTTTCTCCTCACCTATGTATTTACCTCGAATAGGTGTTCCCACGAGTTTTACCCATTGGCTTGCGCGTCGATATGTCGCTGCTGGAAAAGCTGAGGAGCCTGCCCTAGGTAAGCGAGAGTTTGACTCGGCCATGGCTCAGGAAGAGGAAAACGTGCGTGAAGGTAAAGACCGCGGTTCGCGTTCTGCTGCCCGCCAGCACAATTTCCGCGAGGTGCGCAAACTCAAGGTTGCAGAACACACTCTCAATGCTACCTGGGGTTGGGTAGATCAGGCGCTTTCTATGGATGCTGAGATTACCAGCGAGCAAAACCTGGCAAAAATCAGCATTCCTGTTTTGCTCATGACCGCTGGAAAAGACTTTTATGTGGACATCGATGCACAGAAGAAGGTGGCGCAGAAGGCTCACCAGTTGGGTTTGAGATTAACAGCGTTCTTCTTCCCCGGTGCTCGCCACGAACTGTTCTACGATATTGACCCCATTGTGGAGAGATATATGAATCTTGTGGTGCAGTTCTACTGGCAGGCAACACACCCTGCAGAAGCAAAGTGATGAAGTTGCCTTATGTTGCCACAAGGGTGGTTGTAAAACGTTTCAATGTTTCTGATAATCTCTAACAAAACACAGTGAAAGAGTAGAGCAATGGTGCATACTGACGACAACGAGAAGCGCAATGAAGCGTTTCCATCCTTCTCTCACTTCCAACAGCCTCTTCAGGGCCTGACCGCCCAGGTTGATGATGAGAATTTAGCGCAAGCCTTCACGATGCAGGTGGACTACCTTCTGGGCTTCGACCCCGAACGTTTCCTCGTCGAATTCCGTCGCAACGCAGGCCTCGACACCAAGGGCCTGACCACCTATGGAGGCTGGGAAGCAGGAAGCCTGGCTGAGGACAACCCTGACGATGCTGAATACCCAGCCGATCAAGAGCTGCGTGAAAAAACGGGTGATCTGCAAGCAGTGAGCCCAGAAGAAGGGCGCAAAGAGAAGCCTCTGCGCTTTACCGGCCACTATTTTGGCCACTGGATGCGCGCCTGCGAGCACGCCCTGCACTCAAGTAACATCAATGATTCCCAGCGTCATGAACTGGCGCAGAAGGCGGCAAACGCAGTGCTGGGGCTTCGCGAAACCCAGCTCGCCTTCGCTGCAGCAAACCCTGAAGATGCTGGTTATTTGCCGGCTTACCCTGTGGCAGCGCTGCCTGGCGGTGCTGATGGCGTGATGGTGCCTTTCTACAATCTGCACAAAGTGTTGCAAGGCCTGATCGACCTGTCCTCCGTGGATTTTGAAGCCTATGGAGTACACAACAACGGTGAGAAGGTGGCTGAGGTTGCTCTGCGCACTGCCTGTGATTTTGCGCAATTCATCAGCACGTGGAATGCGCGAAACCCGGATGTTGCCCTGCTGGACACCGAATACGGCGGAATGAATGAAGCGCTGTACAATCTGGCGCTCGCCGAAAGGAAGCGCAGGGAAACTGACAGCCAGGTTCAGACCGACGCTCGTGCGGTGAGTACGGAAGAAGAGCTCGAGCAGCACGGTTCGCAGACGCCAGAACAGAGTAGTTTGCAGGCGCCGGAGCTTTCCGCCCAGCACGCAGAACTGCTCGCCGCTCGCACCGCGCATCTCTTCGACGAACTCGACCTGTTCATCCGCCTCGCAGCTGGCGAAGACTGCCTGCCCGGTTTGCATGTCAACACCACCATCCCCAAACTCATCGGAGCAGCACGATCCCTCGAAGTGTTCGCCCGCAACAGCCAGTGCATGGACGGCATTGCTAACGACATTCGCGAGCATGCAGCGAAGCTTCACATCGCACTCGACCAGCTGCCGCGCTACGACATGGGACAACTAGATGAGAAGGCTCGCGAGATTTACCGTGCTGATAATCTCAAGCCGGTCAGTGATGAGGATGCGAGCCTCGTGTTCGGCGTGTACTTCGCCGCGGCGCGCAACTTCTGGGAGCTTGCCACAGGCAAACATGCCTACGCCATCGGAGTTCCCAGCCAAGCCGAACATTTCCACGAGCTTGACCACATGTGGGCCGCAGCCAACCAGTCGGGCGACGAGGACGGCGGGTATCGTAACCCCTCCACCTGCGAAACCTGCTGCGCACACAATCTGCTGCGCTTGAGCTACCTGCTGATGAGCTTGAGCGGTGAAGCGAGCTACGCCAACCGCGCCGAAGTGCTCCACCGCAACGCGATCCTGGGCTCTCGCGACCCGCACACCGGCATGGTTACTTACTTCCAACCCATGCGCGCTGGCTACGCGAAAGTCTACGGCCCGGCACGCGGCGAATTCTGGTGCTGCCAAGGAACCGGCCTCGAAAACTGGACGCTTCTGGGGCAAGCAGCCTATTTCAGCGACGGGGACAGCGTGTACCTTGCTCGCGCTCTCACCTCGACGCTCCAGATTAGCAGCACCATGACTCTCACCCAGAAGGACCAGCTCAGCCAGGACGGCACCATCCGGCTCACCCTCGACGCGCCTGCAGGCACGAACTTGTCATTGAAACTGCGCGTACCCGATTGGGCGACATCCATGGTGGTCTACTCGCTCGATGATGATCTCGTTCTCGCCCCACGCGAAAGCTGGGTGCACGTGCACATCGAAGCAGGTGAAACTCTCGTGCTCAACTATGAACGAGCAGCGAAAGCAATCAGTCATGAAGATAACCCGGCATGGGTTGCCTTCCAATACGGCCCCGACGTTCTGGGCGAAGCGCTGAGTGACAGCGACCCGAAGGCGAACTATCAGTACGGTGGAATCCTTGTGCGAGTGGCTACATATGACGCGCAGACGGCTCAACGGGCGAAACTTACCGTCGACGAGCCGGTTGAGCAGTGGGTTCAGCAGGTTGATCAGCATGTGAAGCCAGTGGCCAAGCAAATGGCACAGTCGGCACAACAGGGGAGCGGTGCAAGCTCGATTCCGCGATTTGAGCTCACTGGCTTGGACGGTGGCGAAGTGCGAGAACTGCAACCGTACAACACGCTGCACGACAGTGTGAACGCAATCTACTTCGACATCGCGCACAGCGAGTGAGAGGGCTCCCGCGCGGTGGTGCGCCCGCCCGCGCGCCACGCATGCCCGCGCGCCACGCACGCCCGAGACGCAGTCGCGCGCAGACAGCCTCAGTTGCGATGGGAGCGAAACTGCGCGCACTCGTCACAGTGGCTCAGTAAAATGAAGCGCACAGACGAAGATCCGCCATCACCGGGGAGTCTTCTGGAAGAACAGCGCCCGACCAAGATGCAAGCTGCTGCTCCTGCTGCGAAGCAGAAGGAGAAAGCACACTGATAATCTTGAGCGAGCCGCCTAGTAGAACCAGCGGGAAGGCCCGACATAGCCAACAAGAGAGGCTGCACAGGCAAGGCAAGCAAAAGCAAGGCCAAGCCAAGCCAAGCAGCAAGCGAGGTGGTACCGCGCGCTCACCTAAAGGGGAGAAGCGTCCTCGCGTTGGAATATGAGGAATATCCAGCGTAGAGGGAGGCCTATGAGCACACCGGCGCAGGAACAGCAGGGAGTTTACCCTAAGGCTGTTGTTGAAGGTGAAAGCCGTAGCGTTAATCCAAGCCCGAACTTCCCACAAGCGGAAGAAAAGGTCATCAGCTACTGGGACAAGGACCAGACTTTCGAAAAGTCACTGAAAATCAACCCATCTGGTCAAAAAGCCCACAATGAGTACGTGTTCTTCGACGGCCCGCCATTCGCCAATGGCCTGCCACATTACGGTCACCTTCTGACCGGCTACACGAAGGACGTCATCCCACGCTACCAAACCATGAAAGGCCGCCGCGTGGAGCGCGTCTTCGGCTGGGATACTCACGGCTTGCCAGCAGAATTGGAAGCCCAAAAAGAGCTCGGCTTCACCAACAAGGACCAGATCGACAAGCTCGGCCTGGCAGCCTTTAATGACGCATGCCGTCGCTCCGTGATGAAGTACTCGGGCGAATGGAAAGAATACGTCCACCGCCAAGCCCGCTGGGTTGATTTCGACGGTGGCTACAAGACGATGAACGTCGGCTACATGGAGTCCGTCATCTGGGCCTTCAAGCAGCTGTACGACAAGGGCCTCATCTACGAAGGCAACCGCGTCCTGCCATACTGCCCAAAGGATGAAACCCCGCTCTCGGCACATGAGCTGCGCATGGACGGCGACGTGTACACCGACGAGCAGACGGCAACCGTCGTCCTGGGCGTGCGTTTGCGCGATGAAGACGCCTACCTCGTGTATTGGACGACCACCCCATGGACCGTGCCATCCAACATGGCCGTCGTGGTGGGTAACGACATCGATTACGTCGAAGTCCAGCCTGTTTCCGGCGAATTTGCTGGCAAGAAGCTCTACTTTGCTCAGGCTCGCGTCGCTGACTTCACTAAGGAATTGGGTGAAGATTATCAGGTTCTTCGCACTCTCAAGGGTTCCGAACTCGTGGGCCGCCGCTACTACCCGGCCATGCCATACCTGGAGAGCGAACTGGCCAAACAGGCAGGCGCTCAGCCGGGCGAGAATGCTTACACTGTGTACGCTGCCGATTACGTCGACACCGAAGAAGGTACTGGTTTGGTTCACCAGGCTCCTTACGGCGAAGACGATATGAACACGCTCAAGGCGCACAACATCCACGTCACCGATGTGACAGATGATGCGACACGCTTTACCTCGCTGGTCCCAGATTATCAGGGCTTGCAAGTCTTCGACGCGAATACACCGATCTTGCGCGACCTTCGTCACAACACTGGCATCGTGGCAAGCGTTCCTGAAGACCAGCGTGCACTGCTCGTGCAAAGCAAGTCCATGGTTCATTCCTACCCACACTGCTGGCGTTGCGGAACCCCACTGGTCTACAAGCCAGTGACCTCCTGGTTCGTCGCCGTCACCAAGATCAAGGATCAGCTCCTCGACGTCAACGAGCAGATCAACTGGATCCCAGAAAACGTCAAGCACGGTCAGTTCGGCAAGTGGCTGGCCAACGCTCGCGACTGGTCCATCACCCGTAACCGCTACTGGGGTAGCCCAATCCCCGTGTGGGTTTCTGACGATCCAGCTCATCCACGCATCGACGTGTACGGATCCTTGGAAGAGCTCAAGCGCGACTTCGGCCGTTACCCAATGGACGACAAGGGTGAAGTGAACCTGCACCGTCCATGGATTGACGAGCTGACCCGCCCGAACCCGGACGACCCGACCGGCAAGTCGATGATGCATCGCATTCCTGATGTTCTCGACGTGTGGTTCGACTCCGGTTCCATGCCCTTTGCTCAGAAGCATTACCCCTTCGAAAACAAGGAATGGTTCGAAACCCACTTCCCATCCGACTTCGTGGTGGAGTATGTGGGCCAGACTCGCGGCTGGTTCTACCTGCTCACCGTGATGAGCACCGCTCTATTTGGCAAGCCTGCCTTCAAGAATGTGGTGTGCCACGGCATTGTGTTGGGCGATGATGGCGAGAAGATGAGTAAGCATCTTCACAACTATCCGGACGTCAACGGCGTGTTCAACACGTACGGTTCTGACGCCATGCGCTGGTTCTTGATGAGCTCGCCGATTCTGCGCGGTGGCAATCTTATTGTGACCGAGAAGGCCATCAAGGATACGGTTCGCCAAGTGCTGCTGCCATTGTGGTCGAGCTACTACTTCTTCACCGTCTACGCCAACGCAGCCAATAACGGCAAGGGCTATGTTGCCAAACCGATTGCCGCCGACGAGGTGGCCAGCCTGCCGCAGATGGACCGTTACCTGCTCGCCCGTTTGCGCCGCACGATTCTGGCCATGCAAAAGGACCTCGACACGCTCGCTATTTCCGATGCGTGTGACGAGGCTTTGGCCTTCATCGACACGCTGACGAACTGGTATATTCGTAACTGCCGCGAGCGCTTCTGGGATGAGGATACGCACGCCTTCGATGTTCTGTATACGGTTCTCGAGGCATTCACTCGCGCCGTCGCCCCACTGCTTCCAATGGAAGCAGAGCAAATCTGGCGCGGCCTGACTGGTGGCGAGTCCGTGCATCTGGCCAGCTGGCCATACGTCACCGAGCCTCTCGACGCACCATCGGGTAAGGATTCTTCCAACCCTGATGGCCCCGACACCGCGTTGGGCAAGCTTTTGGTGGATGACCCTGAGCTCGTCGAAGCGATGGGCACTGTTCGCGATATCGTCTCCACTGCGCTTTCGCTGCGCAAGGCGTCGAAGATTCGCGTTCGCCAGCCTCTGGCTCGCCTGACCGTGGTCACCGAGAACGTCGACGAAGTTGAGCCGTACCGCGAGCTGTTGGAAAACCAGCTGGATGTGAAGGCTGTTGAGCTCAGTTCTGCTCAGGACGCTGACCAGCATGGCCTGCGCCTGGTGCACCAGTTGAGTGTGAATGCGCGCGTTGCTGGCCCTCGTTTGGGCAAGCTCGTCCAGTTCGCTATTCGCGGTTCGAAGACGGGTGCTTGGCATCAGGACCCTGCAACCGGTGTGGTGAGTGTGGACGGCCCTGATGGAGCTATTGCGCTGGAGCCTGCCGAGTACACGCTGACCAACAAGGTGGAGGAAAAGGATGAGGCGCTGGCCAAGGAGACCGTTTCGGCTCAGTTGGCTAATGGTGGCTTCGTCCTTCTCGACACGGCCTTGACGCCTGAGCTCGAGCAGGAAGGTTGGGCTCGCGATACGATTCGCGCCGTTCAGGACGCTCGTAAGGAAGCTCACTTGCAAGTTTCCGATCGCATTTGGCTGCGCTTGGGCGTTCCTCACACCGACACTCTGGGTATCGCAGCGGTTCAGCAGTTTGCCAAGCTCATTTGCGCCGAGACCCTGGCCAACCACCTCGAGGTCGGCACTCCTGATGATCCGTCTGCCACTCAGTTGCAGGTGTCGGTTCGTAAGGACGAGGATGAATAAAGATTATCAGCGCGGCTGATGTCGCGGCTCGAGGCGGGCAGCCTTTGGGACACCCGCCTTGCCGCGGCCCACAGTTCAGCTGAATGCAGTGTAAAGAAAGCGGCTCACTCCTGAGGGGCGAGCCGCTTTTTGTTGCAGTGCTGTTTTGTTGCAGTGCTGTTATAGGTTCCGTGCTGTTTTGCTTCAGCGCGGTGAAAATCTTGAGGTATACAAACTGAGCAAGCTTAAGCGAAAAGGCGAGGCCCGTCGTGAATGAGAACGACGGCAACCAGGGCGAGCACTGCCAAAATGTCGACCATGAGGTCAAGGTTCGGCCGGTAGTAGCCCGAGAGGAAGCCGCGATGAGGCAGATGTTGAACCGTGACCGTCGCGTGGCTCAAAGCCATGAACTGGATGAGAGTGGAGAAGAGCAGCGTCATGCACCACGGGCAGAGCGCGCCGATGACGAACACCGACTGCGAGGACAGCCACAGCGAATAGCACAGGGCCGCCGCACCGCCCAGCCAGGTGCAGAAAGCCAGCCAGCGAGGCTGCGTCATTTTCGTCAGGCCAATGACGGCCATCGTGACAAAGACCGACTCGGCGGCAATACCGAGGAATGCGTTGGGAATGCTGAGTTTGCCCAAGTGGAGGAGCTCAGCCTGCCAGCTTTGTGCGACCTGAGTGCAAGAGATCACGCCGGAAATGTCGCAACCCAAGCGGGCGTTCGGGTGACGGGCGATGTAGAGCGTGTCAGCCGAGAGCACAAAGGAGGTGAGCAGGGCGATGGCCGAGGTGAGGAGCATGACGAGGTAGAGCCAGGTGGCTGAATGTCTCCAGCTTTTCATCCACGAGAAAGCGGCGTCGAGGTCGAGGCCGTGGGAAGTCTCAGTTTTTTCCATGACTCCATACTAGCGGGCGGCTGGGTTAGCATAGAAGCGTGAAATCGGATTTCGAAACCAGCGAAAAGCGCCATCTCTCAGCTGACTCTCAGCCGGATATGCTGCCTGACTATTCTGGCGGCATGAGCGAGGCGGAACGCGCGCTTTTGCACGGCCATGTTGACGGCGAAGTCGGCGGTGAGGGTGACGGTCAGCTCCGTGACGAGGGTGACGGTCAGCTCCGTGGCGAGCGCGGCGATGCAACTGGCGGCCTTCGCGCCGAACTTGGTGGCCAGCTCGGTGCGCATGTGCGCGCAGCCCTTGCTTGGCATGAGTCGCCTGAGCGCTCCCAAGGTTGGGATTTGCACACTCATACTGTGTTTTCCGACGGCCAGTGCACGCCCAGTGAGGCGATCGAGCTGGCGAAGAACGCTGGGATCGCAGGCATTGCGCTCACCGATCACGATTCCGCACAAGGCTGGAGTGAAGCCGAAAAGCGCGCTCGCGAGCTGAACATGCCTCTGATTCGCGGAACGGAAATCACCGCAGAATGGGGACACACCTCAGTGCATGTGCTCGCCTGGTTGTACGATCCCACGAATGAAGCGCTGGCTGAACTGTTTCGCACGACTCGCATGAACCGCGTGCGTCGCACCAAGAAAATGGTGGAAATGATGGGCGAAAAATACCCCATCACGTGGGAGGATGTGCTCAAGCAGGCTGGTGGCACCGCTCAGACGACGATCGGCAGGCCGCATATTGCCGACACTTTGGTGGCGAAAGGCTTGTTTGCTACCCGTTCCGAGGCTTTCTTAGGCCCGGTGTCGAGCAAGTCGGAGTTTTACCTGCCGGTGATCTCCCCGCAAGTCGATGAGGTGATTACCACCGTCAAGGATGCGGGAGGCGTTGTCGCGATTGCCCATGCTGGCTCTTTTGCGCGCAACAAGGAAATTTTGAACGACCAGGATATCCGCCATTTTGCCGATCTGGGTTTGGATGCGCTGGAAGTGTGGCATCGCGAGAATTCGCCTGAGCAACGGGTGCGCCTGCTCAAACTCGCCTCTCGCTTGGGATTGTTGGCCACGGGCGGTTCGGATTGGCATGGGCCTCACGGTAAGCCCAACCTGTTGGGGGAGAACCTCACCGACCCACAAACGCTGCAGGCTATAGTGACGCGCGGCGTGTTGCCGGTGGTGGAGTAACAAAAACGCTCCAGATTATCAGTACGAATGGCATAAGCATCCTGATAATCTGGAGCGCTGAAAATAAGTAAAGGCTGAGCTTTACTCCAACGAGCCGAAGCCAACCGGGCGGCGGGTTTGCGAACCGACGATGGCGTAACCCAGAGCAGCGCCGTTTACCAAAATGTGACGGCCCTTGTCATCAACGAGATCGGCCACGGATCCCTTCATCTGAGCCTCGACCAGAGCGGCGTTCACTTCCTCAGCACTGGAATCAGTGGAAAAAGTGACAGGGCGAGGGCAGTGCATCATTCCCAGTTCGACGTCCATAAATCCTTCTTTCAAAACGGAGTATAGGAGTTTATTCTAATCGCTCGGTGCCAGCAGGCCGCGATTTCGCTGCTTTCGACTGTAATTTCACCTCTCAGCGAGCAGCTCAACAGTCGACGCGCTTGGCCTGCGAGCTATGAGGTTGGCTGGCGTATGCTACCAAAGGCGTGCGCTACCAAAGGTGTGCGCTACCGGAGGCGTGTGCTCACCTGTGATCGCGGGGACGCTCCGACACGCCTGAATTATCACGAATGTGAATCGGATAATTCTGCGCTTTCGCACGTCCCTGAGCAACTGCTTGCGCGTCAAAGGCGACGGTGCTTGGCTCGGCGTCATTTCCCAAGCTTTCTTGGGTGTTCGAGCCGGTGACACGGTTGATCACCTGGCTCACCGCATCAGCAACACTGACGGAAGCAGGCGAGCTCGGAGTGGGGACGCTGGCAACCACTTGCTGCTGGTCGTAGCCCAAACTCACCGCCCGGTAGGATGCAAGATTATCACTGCTCTCTTTGCTCTGAGCAGGCGATGACGTCACGTTGGCAGCAGTTCTGTCGGACGTATTGGCCGAGCTGCCATCAGCAGAAGCCTCTGAGCTCGCGGAAGTGACGTCAGGTGCCCACGAGCCAGAACGCTCGAGCCCACCTTTTTCGTCGAGGCTGATCCGAGCCGACGGCTGGCTTGCCGAGGAAGGCGAATCATCCTCAGATGCACTGCCAAAAACAGCGGAGAAGTTCACCGAAGAGTGGTCAGGGATTTCGCCCGAGCGCGTCGAATCATCGGCATCCTGATTGACATTGTGCTGATAATCTGGGGCCGTTGAAGAGCCGTGAGCAGCCGCAGAACCCTGGCCACCAGAAACGCCTTGGCCACCAGAAGCAGCCTGCGACGAGCGGTGCACAGCCAGCGCCTCAACCTCAGGAGCCAAAGCCTGAGCCTCAGCATCCAACGCCTGACGAGCAGCAGCAACACGGTTACGATCAGCCTGGTCAAGCCCAGCCAGCAAGTCGCTAACCAAGCCCATCTGCCGCCACAAACGAGCGCGCGGCATAATCGAACCGTCCATACGAGCGTCCATCGCCTGCGCATAACTCGTTAACACGCGGTCGCGCAGAGAGCTCGGGATAATCGGGTCGGTCAGCCATGCAAAATCGCGAGCCGGATCGCCCACCTGGTAGTGCTCCCAGTTGAGAATCGCGCTCACCGCGTCAGAAGAAGTAAACAAAATATCAGCCGACTCGTAATCGCCATGCGTGACCGCCGGCGCATACTTCCACACGTGCTCCATGTCGAGAAGCTGTTGCCAGGAGTGCGTGATTGCCGGAGCCACGAGCTGTCGAGATTGCAAGGCTCGCAGCCATTGCGCCAGTTGCACGCGCACGATCGAACCTGAATAAGCTTGTGAGTCAGTGCTCAACAAGTAGTTCGCGTCGAGCTGGTGGATTCTCGCGATTGCCCAGCCCAAAGCCGTTGCCTGCGCGTTGCTCAATGCCGTCAAATACGAGGTATGACCAGCGTTATGCGCCGCGATCATCACCGCGCGGAACTCAGAACCCTGCTCGTGCAGCGGGATCTCCTTATACACATACGGCAGCTCGAGGGAAAAGTCGAGCTTGCTGCGCTGGGACGTTTTCGCTACGGCTTGGCCTGCTTGGAAACGCTCTTTGAGGGTGGCATTGCTGGCATCTCCCGTCGCCGCGGACACGTCAAATTCCTCACCGCGAGCGTCGTGGATCGTTGCAATGGCAATGCCCTCCGCATCATTGGAGCGGGCAGCGCGCTCGAGCGGCGTCACCGCGGTAATCGCCAGTTTCGGCGCGGCGGCGCTGGCCAGAGCGGAAACATAGTAGGCAGGCAGAATCTTCACACTTCCACTCTACTGACTTACATTCCTTTTGGCGCGCTTCTGAGCAATTTGACGCGCTATCCGATCAGTTTCCTTCTCGCTTTCGTGCGGCTCAAGATTATCAGCACGAAAGTTATCCACATGTGTCGAATAGTCTTGTTCGATTGTCCGGGCACGCTAGGCTAGGAGGCAAAGGGCGAGAAGGAGCGTGCAATGTCTGGTTTGAAGCGAGCTGAGGCCATCCTGGAGGGTTTGGATGAGTTTCAGCGCAAGGCTGCCACCCAAATTTCGGGGCCAGTGCGCATTCTTGCCGTTGCGGGCGCGGGTAAAACACGCACGATTACTCGCCGTATCGCCTATGCCTGCGCTATCGGAGCATGGCAAGAGGACCTCACTTACGCGGTGACGTTCTCGCGGAAGGCAGCTCAGGAGATGCGCGAGCGTTTGCGAGGCTTGGGAGTGACTCGCGTGCACGTTTCTACTATTCATTCTCTGGCGTTGCAGCAGTTGCGAGAACTGTGGACGGAGTTTGTGGAAGAACCGTTCCCCGACCTCGACACGAAAACCTCGCGCTTCATCGTCCCTTCAGTGGAAGAGGTGGTGAAGCTGCAGTCTGAGTTGACGAAGCGAGAGATCAACGATATTCGCGCTGAAATCGACTGGTCAGTGGTAAGCCTTCTCACTCCTGAAGTCTACGAGACTATTGCTGCACAGGAAAATCGCCCGCACCCAGCTGGGCTCTCTTACGCACAGATGGCTCAAGTGATTCGCGCGTTTGAAAGGCGCAAGGCACATCAGCGCGCCTTTGACTTCAACGATATTCTCCTCCTGCTCATCCACTTGTTGAGCGTGAGCGAAGAGGCGAGGCAAACAGTGCATCGTTCTATGCGCTGGATCACGGTGGATGAGTATCAGGATATTTCTCCACTGCAGCACCGTCTGATCAGCTTGTGGGTGGCCCCGGAGCACAATATTTGCGTGGTGGGAGACCCTGCTCAAACGATCTACTCGTTTAATGGTGCGACAAGCTATTATTTGCGCCATTTTGGTGAGGAGTTCGCCCCTCTTTCTGCTGACCTTCGTTTGGACACAGACTACCGCTCCACCGGTTCGATTATTTCCTATGCGAACCGCGTGCTATCTCATTCGGAACACCCTGACCTGTATGTCACCTTGAAAGCAAATAAAGGTGCGGGCGCTAAGGTGCTTATGAAAACCTACGCCACAGAAAAGCGGGAAGCACAGGAAGTAGCTGCGAGCATTCAAACGCTGGCTCAAAAGGGAGTGTCCTTGGATGATATTGCTGTGCTCTCGCGCATTAACGCTCAGCTTCCCGTCATTCAACAAGAATTAGATGAAAAGCTGATTGCCTACCGTTCTCGCCATGCTGACAGGCAGGGGGAAACGAAGGAAAGCTTCGCCAAAGCCATTCAAAAGGGAGTGGATTCGGGTGCTATCACCTCGTTGAACACTCCTATGGTGACGCTCACTACGATTCATGCATCGAAAGGCTTGGAGTGGGATTATGTGTTTCTCATTGGCTCCAGTGATGGCATGATTCCTTTTGGTACGGAGAACATTGAGGAAGAACGCCGCTTGTTCTATGTTGCGTTAACGCGAGGAAAGAAGAACGTCGAGATCAGCTACTCGCGCACGAAAGACGAATACTCCACCTATCAGCGCGAACCGAGCCGCTTCACACAGGGAGGGTGAGGCTAAAGCCTGCGCTGTCACGGACTCGCCACCGCCCGCCCGCCCGCTGCCTCAAATCCGTCAGTTCTACCTTCCTAGGCGTACGAAACATAAGTATGGAAGAATAGAGCCTAAATGAACTACAAGGAGGTGGATGGTGGAGGCAACAGCAGCATTGAAGGTGCAAGGACTGGCAAAAACCTACGGCCAGTTCCACATGCAAGACGTAAGCTTTGAACTCAACTACGGGCGCATCATGGGCTTCGTGGGGCGTAACGGAGCCGGTAAAACAACCACTATCAAAATGATTCTGGGAATCGTCTTTCCCCAAGCAGGAAGCATTGAGCTTTTCGGCAAACCGTATAGCCCTGATGTCGTCGGCAAAATCGGCGTCGTCATGGACTCACCGTACTACTCGGGCGAATGGAAACTCACCGAAGTGGAATCAGCCTGCAAACACGTGTACGACAACTGGGATTCTGCAGCGTTCTACGCCCGCCTGAACGAATTTGGCCTCGACAAGAACAAGAAGGTGAAAGAGCTGTCCCGCGGTATGTCTGTCAAACTGCAGATTGCCGCAGCTTTGAGCCATGACGCTCAACTGCTCATCATGGATGAGCCAACCTCAGGTATTGACCCTCTCGCTCGCGACGACATTGGTGAAATGCTCGAAGATTTCGTTTCCGACGGCAATCATGCGGTTTTCTACTCGACGCATATCACCACTGACCTGGAGAAAACCGCCGATGACATAACTTTCATTCGCGACGGCGAAATTCTCTACACCGGTACCAAGGCCGAGTTGCTGACAAAGTACATGACTGTGGAAGGGGAGGCCGCTCAGGTGAGCGAGCAGCTTAAAGCCCAGCTGGTGGGTTGGCATGAGCATGCTGGTCGCTTTGACGCTCTCATTGCTCGTGAGGCTTTAGATTATCAGCAGCTTCCCGATTCGTGCACGTCCCACCCTGCATCGCTGGATGACATTGTGGTGTCCTTCTCGCGTGCCACGAGAAAAACCACTGCACCGACCGCATCCCTGGCCGCATCCTCGGCCACACCATCAACTCTATCCCCAGAAAAGTGAGTAAGGAGACCACTATGAAGAAGATCCTCTGGCTCGACTGGATGGTCAACAAGATGTTGCTCTCCTGGAAATACATCATTCTCTGGCTCGTCCTCGGTGCCTTCATCGCCGTTTCCGCCGGCTCGCTGGCTGGTGCCTATATGGGTGTGCTCGTCGGAACCTCGGCTGCAACCATGCCGTTCCTCTACGGTGAAAAGACGAATATGAACGCCTGGTACGTCACCTTGGGCATTTCGCGCAAGGACGTGGTGCGAGGCCGTTATATTTCCTCACTGCTTTTCGCGGTGGTGACGACTCTGGTCGGCCTGGTCTACGGCTACCTCATTTCTGTGGGTGCTGGCCTTTTGGGCTTTGGTAATCCTGAGCTGAAAATGATCGATGCGAAAGTGTCCTTCTTCTGCGCTCTCACCGCTATCCTCTTCGCCATTCTTGACTTTTCGATTACCCTGCCGATCTACTTTGGCATGGGCTACCAGAAGGGCCAGTATGCGGCGATCATCCCGTACATCATCATCTGCATTGCCGGTGGCGTCGGTATGGGCTTCGTTGGCGATAAGGGATTGGCAGTTTTGGGCTATATTGTCACGCATTTGTGGTGGATTATGCTCGTAGTCTCCATTATTTTCGTGGCTCTTTATTACGTTTCTTATCTGGTCTCCGCGAAGCTGTTTGCGAGGAAAGAGTTTTAACGCAGAAAGAGTTTTAACGCAGAAAGAGCGTTAAAGTGGCTCGTGCGATGTGAGTTGTATCTGTAAGGAGTTCTCATGGTCTGGCTTATGGTTGTTTTCTCCGGCTTGGCTGCTCTGCTGAGTGTTTTTATTTGGTATTTGGAAGCTTTCTCTTGGGATAAGCAGGCTACCAAGGTCTTCGGCCATACGGCCAAGGAGGCGCAGTCTACAAAAGAGATTGCCTTTAACTTGGGCTTCTACAACCTCTTCTTGGGCTTGATTACTGCCATTGGCTTGGTGTTGTTCTTCTTCGTCAAGCCTGCTGGTGTGGCACTAATCGGTGCTGGCTTGGGCTCCATGCTCGCCGCCTCGCTGCTGCTCTTCTTCACTTCACCTGACAAGCGCGCCGCTGCTGTGAAGCAGGGCTTCTTGCCACTGTTGGGCTTGATCTTCTTGTTCCTCGTCTGAGTTTCTCAAGATTATCACCGCGCTTCAGGCTCCTTCTTCGAAAGCTTCGGTGAAAGAAAAGCCGCCGTTATCGTAAAGATAACGACGGCTTCTATTGCTTCGAAAGCGATTAATCAGTTCTGAGAATCTGGGGCTGAACCCTGATTGTCAGAACTGGAGTCGCCACCATCGTGACCATCACTCTTGTCTTGCTCATCACCAGACTCTTCAGCGAGCAGTGAGTCAAGAGCAGAATCCCAATCGTGCTGGCGAGGCTGAGGGGTAGCAGGCTTCTCCTCAGCAACAGGCTCAGAAGAGGGGAGAGTTGGCAACAAATCAGGGTGATGCCAGTGAGCATCCCTACCAGAAATGCCTTCCTGAGCAGTGAGCTCCTCCCACAGCTGGCAGGCCTCGCGCGCTTGAACAGGGCGAAGCTCCAAGCCCAAAAGGTTCTCGAAAGTCTGCTCAGCGGGTCCGCCTACCGCGCGACGACGACGCAACATCTCCCGCAGAGCATCCAACTGCGGCAAATACGCTTGAGCAGCACGCCAGGTGACGCAATCCACCCAGCCTTCCACCAAGGCGAGCAAAGTTTCCAGGCTACACTTGGCTTCCTTCTGCTCGTCAGTCTCCTTCATGGCGATATTCGACATGTTGACAGCCCCAGAAATACCCTGCGGGCTCATCTCCGTCGACTCACGCAACTCGCGCTCAATAGCATCACGGTCGACGCTAATTCCGCGCGCGTACTTCTCCACCAACACCTGAATGCGGGTCGGCAACCACGGTGCGGCAGAGTAGAGGCGAGCGAAAGCCTGCTCGCGCAACACCAAATAATTCACCACCGTGTAGTGAGGAATATCGAGGCGGCGCGCGTACTCATCAATGTTTTGCGGCAACACCGCGCCGGCAGCATTGTTGACCATGGCAATACCTTGGTCGAAGGAGCCGAACACTTCCTTAGAAAGCTGGGCCGCGTTGACGCCCATCTGCATGGAGAAGCTTGTCACACCCAGCATGCGCATAATGTCTGACGGCTTCTTCACACCGTCAGGAAGTTGGATCGGAACAGGCCCAGCGAACACGCCGATCACCTGGTTATCACCATCTTCACCGTCCGCACCGTCAGAGTCGCCGCCTAAACTGCCAAAGCTTGCGCCACCGAAGTTCTCATCAAAAACGGAGGAGAGCTCTTCCGTGGTTGCCTTAGCAACAGGAGTGGCGAGGTTAATCCAGGTGTCTGCAGTCGAGTCAATCCATTCCGAGCGCGAAATCAAGCCCGTCTTGCCCGGGGCTGGGGTGAAATCAGTAGCAGAATCCAGCCACAAGGAGGTTTCTGAGAGAGCCTGCGTGTAACGCTGGAACGTGCCGGCAGTAATCACATGGCCAGCCTGGCTTGCTGCGGAGGTTGGGTCGTTGACCGAGCCGTGAGCAATCGTGTTGTAGAGCTTACGGTTAATAGGGCTTCCCAAGTCGGGGGAGAGCGATTGCAAGTTCACGGATCGCAGCGAATCCATAAACGAGTGCATTTCGTCGGGGCTGGGCAGGCCGTTGCTTTGCGCTTGCTGCATCATCTGCTCGCGAATGCTCTCTGGCATCTTCTGGAAATTCTGCCAGGCTTCTTCTCCGCCTTCAGCACCAAAGCTGTCCAGCATCCATTGGTGAAGTTCTTCGCTGTCCATGTCACATCCGTTCATTCAACTGTCAGAGCATTTTGAGCCTTATGCCATACTATGAATGATATGGCGCAAATGCATAGGGATAAAGGCGAAATCTCACCAGAAGCTTCAACAGCTGGCCCGAATACAAGCCAAAACAAGATTATCAGCACGCAAAACGAGCACTCGCTTCGCTCCACCAACGTTTTCGTGCGCACCTACCGCTGGTTTACTGCGAGCGCGTGGAGAGTTTTCGCTCTGGTGTGCGTGGTGTGCTTGGCACTTCCTACCGGTTTCACCATTGAAATGCCAGGGCCTACGCAAAACGTCCTTGGTAATCTTGGGCAACAAGTAGGTGCCAGCGGCAAGAATGCGGTCGCCGCCATCCAGGTCACAGGTGTGAAAACGCATAAAGAGAGCGGAAAGCTGCTTTTCACCACCGTCAATGTGGAGGGAATTCCGGAGCAGCCAAGCCTTGTTGCTGAGAACGTGTGGGGTTGGGTGAGTCCTCACGCGGAGGTTTACCCTTCGGAAGTGTTTTTCCCTGCCGAGCAGACGGGCGGAGAGTATGAGGCTGAGCAGAAGAAGCAGATGAGTAGCGCTCAAAGTTCAGCCGTGTTGCAAGCCAAGAAGTTCTTGAGCGAGAAGGGGATTGACGTTTCCGCTGCGCGCTTCACCTTGGGTGCGGGCGATGTGGGCGGCCCTTCTGCAGGTTTGATGTTCACCTTGGGTGCGATTACGCGCGTCACCCCTGAGGATGAAACCAACGGTGTGACGATTGCTGGTACGGGCACGATGGAGAAGGACGGAAAAGTTGGGCCGATTGGTGGCGTGCGCTTGAAGCTGCTGGGTGCTCGCCGTGATGGTGCGAAATGGTTCTTGGTCCCTGCCTCGGACTGCGCTGAGGCGTACGGCCATATTCCTGAAGGCATTCGTGACGTGCGCGTTTCCACGTTGAGCGAGGCGTACGACGCTGTTGTCGCCATCGGCCAGGGTAAGGCTGCCAGTTTGCCGCATTGCACGGCGAAGGGTTAGCTTGCGAGGTTAGCGCGAGGTTAGCGCGAGGCTGGCGCGAGGTGCCATTCTTGCGCTGGTGTGAGGTCGCCGCGAGGCTAATGAGAGCTGAGCACGAGCAGCGCGCGAAGCCATCGCCGGCTTTCCTTGTGTTTCCACTGATCTCTCTTCGCGTAAACAACGGAAAAACTCGGGCGTGTGCTGCTTTCGCAATCGCGTGGCCTTGGTATGCTGAACACGTGGCTAACGAAACCTCTACAAATAATGCGAAGGAATTCGGTTTCAAGACCGGCGACGTGATCCAGGAATGGATGTGGGATGACGACGTCGATGAGAATATCCGCGAGGCAATTGCGGATATTACAGGTACGGACCTCGAAGACGAAGATTATAACGGACCTGTCGATGGCGCAATCTTGTGGTGGCGTGACGGAGATGATGAAGACACGCTTTCCGACACGATTGTTGACGCTTCCACTCCTTTGGAAGAAGGCGCGGCCTTGTGGGTGATCACTCCGAAGCCAGGTCGCGAAGGTGCAGCAAGTTCCTTTACTATCAATAATGCGGCTAAAGCTGCTGGTATGAATTGCGCTGCTAATAAAACTGTCAGCCGCAACTGGAATGGCATTAAGCTCAACCAGTTCGGTAACGGTGAGCACTGACCTAGATTATCAGTACGCAGCGTGACAATCAGTACGACTTATGATTGTCAGCATGAATTTCTCCCGCGGAACACTCACGTGTTCCGCTTTTTGTTATGCGATGTTGCTATTCGTCGGGGAGCTATAGGCCCCAGTTAACCGACTAGCCGTTGAGTGAAAAGCATAATCAGGTTACGGGGCGACAGGAAAGATTGCAGAAAAATGGGAAAAGAAGAAGTGGGCGATGAGGGATTCGAACCTTATTCGCGTGATCGCTGTAATACGTTCTGCCGACTGGACTCACGGGTGACGCCCGTCTTGTTTTTGCCCACATTTTGCCCACATTCTCCGTACGCACGTTCTACCGCGCTGTCCACGCGCCCGCAGATATCATCCAGGTCAGAGTCGAACAGATCAGCGTACATGTCCAGTGTCATGGCCGCAAACGAGTGCCCGAGCATCCGCTGGATGACGAGCACGCTCGCGCCGAGTCTGACCGCGTCCGACTGTGAGTGGCCGTATCGCCTCGTCGACTGCTACCGGCAGCGGTACGCTGTGCGGTTTGCCGTTTTTAGGAGTGCCCACGTGCCATCCGTCAGAGTGCACGCAGTCCCGTCGCACGCGAATCCGCGCTTGTCTGTGCTTTTCCTGGCGATCCGATAGCGGACGCAGTACTGTGTGCCGTGCTTAGTGTGGTAGGCTTCTACGCTCATTTTTATTGCCTTTCCTTATATAAGGTATATCGCTCTTGTTTGCGTCTGTTAGCTGGTATGTCAGACCGGCGTCCGAAAATGGAGTCACCCGTATAAGTCAGGCTCTAAGGAGAGAAAGGGAATAATCATGGCCAGTACGAATCCCGCACCGGCGCAGTCGCCGGTACCGCAGACCCCACAGCCGATCAAGCACGAGGACACCCGCAGGACCAGCGGAATGGCAATCACAGGCCTCGTCCTCGGCATCATCGGCCTTGTCCTGAGCTTCATCCCGATCGTCAACAATCTCGCGTTCGTACTCGCAATCGTCGGCGCAATCTTCGCCGTCATCGGCATCATCAAGGGCGGTCCGAAAGGCAAAAAGAAGGGCCGCGTCATGTCGATTATCGCGGCGGTCCTGTGCGTGCTCGCGTGTGTGATCACGCTCGTCATGCAGCAGTCGGTATCAGACGCGCTGGATAAGGCGCAGCACGACGTCAATCAGAAGATGGGAGTGAGCACGCTCTCTGATCAGGGTGACGGCAACAAGCCTGAAATCAAGTCCGTGGAGCTGCAGGCTACCGCGACTGGCAAGGGCAGCGTCATGTGGGACGACGGCGCTGGCTCCAGTAACTCGCAGGATTTCGACAAGACGTGGACGAAGAAGGTTGATCCGAAGGACGCGAAGGGTATGCTCTCGCTCTACGTGAGCGGCGACCTCACCAGCGACTCGGACGATCAGAAGATGAGCTGCACGATCCTCGTCAACGGCAAGCAGAAGCAGCATAAGGAGGCCTCCGGCTCCGCCGGTTCTGCGGACTGCTCGATCGACTTCGACAACTGATCGAAGTACTAAGAAAAATGAAGCCCCGGCCACATTGACCGGGGCTTTTTCATGCCGTGAGTTCGTGTCTCAGAGTCGCGTAGTCAGTGAGGACCGGAAGTGTGATATCCAGATCATCGGCGATCTGATACCAGTCGCTTTCGTACATGGCTCCTCTGTCCTCAGCCGCACAGGGTCTACGAGTATCCGAGCAGTGAGCGCTCGCTATGAGAGGCGATACCGGACGCGCTCTGGACGAGTACCTGAGATAGTTTCTGCCCACTTTTTGCCCACGTTTTTCCGAAAACAGGGGCAAAAACAGGGTAGATAGCGCAAACTCAAAGGGCATGGGAAACCGTCTAAAAACATTGCAATTACAGCGGTCTTCGCGCCTTTGCACAGTGAATCGAAAAGTGGGCGATGAGGGGCTCGAACCCCCGACATCCACGGTGTAAACGTGGCGCTCTAGCCAACTGAGCTAATCGCCCGCAGCATTGCTAGCTTGTGAACAGAGTTAACCATAGCACAAGGCGCACCGCAACACACAAAACAACTCACGCACAATACAAAACAGCGTGCATGCAGCTCGTACGATGACCAGTAGATGTAGCTTTCCTCATCGCTGTAGGAAAGGAAGCACATGAATGGAGAGAAATTGCTGACATATTTTCTCCCTGTTTGCAACACACCGAAAGTATTTGGGTATTCCCTTTCTTCAGATTTCGTGTAACATAGTCTCCTGTTGCTATACGCAATGCATGGTGGATATAGCTCAGTCGGTAGAGCACCTGATTGTGGTTCAGGAGGTCGCGTGTTCGAGCCACGTTATCCACCCTGGTAATAAGGAAGCCGGAACGAAAGTTCCGGCTTTCTGCGTCTTGGGCAAAAATCTGATGGTGATAGCTCAGCGTCAGAAAACAGCAGGCGCGGGAATTTTGAAGTTTTTGCGCCTGCTTTGCATTTGTGCTCCCATATGCACACAGTGCGCACATTTTTTTGCCATGCTGGTCTCTTCATAGATCGCACACGAGGAAGCGTGTATTTGCCCGCACGTCTGCTCACACGCTTTGTGCTCATAGGGGAGGTTACATGCAGGTATCCGCATCTGCACGCAGAGCACCATGGTTGGTGTTTTTCGGCTGCTGTGTTCTCAGTTTCTTAGGCTTTGGTGTCATCGTTAACACGCCTGGCCAGTACTTTTCCACACTGAGGGCAGTTTTCCACGTTTCTCAGTCGGCTGTTGCCCTCACGGTGACCGTGCAAATGCTGGTGGGAAGCCTCATGCTTCTGGTCGGCGGAAAAATCTTGGAACGTTACGACTCGCGTAAAGTACTCTTCTTCTGTGTCGCCGTGGTTGCGCTGAGCTTTTTAGCGTGCTCGGTGGTGACCGCGTTTTGGCAGTTTTACGTAATTTTCGCCGTGATGGGTGCGGCTTACGCAGTTCCTGTTCTGCTCGCTCCTCAAGCGTTGCTTTCTAATTGGTTTGAGAAGCGCTTAGGCATGGTGATGGGCATCGCTTTAGGCTTGTCCGGCCTGGCTGGAGCGCTGTTCCAGCCTATTGTTGTGGCTTGGATGAGCACTCTGGGTTGGAGAGGATCGTACGCTCTGACCGCAGGGCTTTTTGCTCTGATCGCTCTTCCGTGCACCCTTCTACTGCGTTTTGCTCCTGATAAGAGCCGAGGCGAGTTTGCGTATGGCCACGATGAAGAAGAGCACACGCAGAAGGCAACAGCTGCAGGTAGTGGCGTTACTCCTCGTCAAGCCTTCCGTTCCTGGGCCTTTGCTTTCTTTGTCCTGTCAATGGTTTTGCTTCAGATTGCCTCTGGCTTGGTTCAGCATGTGGCTACGTTTGAGAAGGATATGGGTTTGGCACCTTTAGCTGCAGCTTCTGTGGTGACAGGCATTATGATCGGTGCTGCCGTTGGTAAAGGCAGTATTGGTGCCCTTCTCGATCGCTTTAATGCGGTTATAGTAGTGCTGACTTACGTCTTCTTCGGTGTGGCAGGCTGGCTGATCATCCTCTTCATTCACGTGCCTTCGCTTGCAACACTCGGTGGTGTTCTCGCTGGCATTGGTCAGGGTTATTTGTTGGTTGCAATTCCGTGGATGATTCGTCAGCATTTTGGCGCTGGCCATTATGCGCAGATTTATGCTCGAGCTGCACTCGTTTCTAACGTGATGCTCGCTTTGTCCACGGGCTTGCATGGTGTGCTCTATGACGTGACGGGTAAGTCCTACCTGCTCTCCTTTAGCCTCACTCTTGTCGGCTATGTGGTGGCTACAGTTTTGGGCTTGGTTGCTTTTACCTATAAGCGCACTCGTCTTTCTTAAGATTGTCAGCCTGATTTTTGCCCGCGTTTGCGTGAGCTCAATCAGCTGTTCTCATCTGTGTATCCGCGCTCAGCTGGGCGCGGATTTTCTCTCTTGAGTGCATCCGGTAATACCGCTTCGATAATCTGATAGGTATGAAACTGATTGTGGACTGTGATACTGGCATTGACGACGCACTCGCTCTGATTTATCTTCTCACCAGCATGGATGCGACTCAGCATGGTTTGGCTGGCATTCCTGGTGCTGCAGATTCGAGTAACCCTGTCGAGCTGATTGGTGTAACGGCAAGTTTTGGCAATACGACTGCTCGTCAATCTGCACGTAACAGCCTCGACCTTCTCGACCTCTTCGGCCACAGTGACGTCCCCGTTTTCCTCGGCCACGAGCACGCTCTGGGCGCCCGCAGCTTCGAGGTTTCTCCCGGTTCTGCGTTTATTCACGGCATCAACGGTGTCGGAGATGTTGAACTGCCGCACTCAGCTCGCAAGATCGAGCAGATGCCTGCTGACGAGTTCTTCATCGAATCGGCTCGTCGCTACGGCAAAGACCTCACCATTCTTGCAACTGGTTCCTTTACTTCGCTCGCTGTTGCCATCAATCGCGCGCCTGAAGCAATCGCGAAGGTGGGCCGCATTGTGCTCATGGGCTGCGCTCTCACTGTTCCTGGCTCGGTAAACGCTTGGACTGAGGCCAATGTGTCGCAAGACCCTGAGGCTGCGGACACGGTTCTTCGCTCCGGCCTTCCTCTGGTCATTGTCGGGCGTGATGTGACGGCCGTTACTCGTTTGACTACCGATGTTCCTGCTCGCTGGAAGGCATCTGGCAGCAAGGTTGGCTCGCTTCTCGGTGAAATGACAGCCTTCTACCAGAGGGCCTATGCGGTCAATTTCCCCGCGTTGCAAGGCTGCTTCTTGCCTGACCCTCTGGCCATGGCGATCACGCTGGATGAGAGCTTGGTAACGAACTGGCTTTCCCGCGACTTAAGCATTGACCTCGACGGCCCTACTCGTGGTCGCACCATCGCCAACCGCGACAGGCTGTTTGAAGCTCCTTCCACTCGAGTGGCCCTAGATTATCACCGCGATGTTTTCTTGAACCGCTTCCTCACCCTCCTGGATGCTCAGGTCAACAGGTGAGCACGTGCCATGATTCGTGTAGAGAACTTTGAGCAAGCTCGACTTTCGCACCGCTATTACGGTGGAAATGCGGGAAAGAAAGTTGGTATCCGTTGGAATGGGGATAACTGGCTTCTCAAGTTCTCTACCGCTGATCATGGGCGGAAAGGTTCTTCACATTCCTCATCAACTGCTCCTGCTCACCCTCAGGGTGGCTCGCAGCGCATAGCCGCGACCAGTGCGGTGAGTGAGTATCTGGCGTCTCATATCTATGAGTCGATGGGAATTCCTGCGCAGCAAACACTTTTGGGAATTCGAGAGGGAAAACTTGTTTGCGCTTGCCGAGATTTTGTTGGACCAGGGGAGCGCCTGTATGATTTTCACGAACTGAAGAACTCCCTGAGTGATAATCTTCCTGGATTTGCCAGACCGGCATCGGATGGGATGAGCCGAGTTCTGAGCGATATCACTGCAGCAATCGAGCAGCTCGACGTATTTCCTCGTGTTGAGAAAGCTCAAGAGCGGTTCTGGGACATGTTTATCACCGATGCTTTTCTTTCCAATGCTGCGCGAGACAACACAAATTGGGGAGTGCTCATCACTGATTCGACCGTTACATTGACTCCGGTCTACGATAATGGCAGTGCCTTCACAACTGAGTTTTCCGATGATGAAATGGGTATGCGGCTAACTCACTCGGAGTTGCTCAAAGCTGATGCTCACCACATGCTGTCCTTCTTCATCACTGATACGAGTAAGCCGGTAGACCCGCTGGAGTATATCGCATCGGGTGTGAGCGCGCAGTGCACGGCTGCACTGCAACGATTTGTGGAACATATCGATCTTGATGACGTCACCCGCCTGTTTGAAGAGCTTCCTCTTACTTGCCAGGGCAAGAAGATTATCACTGAAAACTGGCGCCGCTACCAGCTCGCGCTACTTCACCTGCGCTTCACAATCAGGTGCTCTTGCCGCTCTATCATCGCCTTGTGTAGAAGGAACTTGGTGAGCTGAGCAAACGGGCGCGAAAACACTTGTCAGATATGCGAAAGGGCGGCCGAAGCCGCCCTTTCCTGTACTAGCAAGCGTTTTAGCGTGCTGACAATCTTAAAGGTTACGCAACGCTAAAGCGAGTGGAGATGAGGTCCTTGTCAAGGCTGGAGTGACCAACCAAAACGTCAAATTCACCAGGCTCCACCACGCGCTTATCCTCGGCGTTGACCAGCGAGCAGGAGGAGACAGGAAGGTCAATGGCGACGTTCTTCGTCTCACCAGGCGCAAGATGGACGCGAGCAAAGCCCTTCAGCTCACGATCAGCCCACGTCACCGACGTCACCACATCAGAGATGTAGAGCTGAACCACTTCTGTACCAGCCCTCTTGCCAGTATTCGTCACATCCACATGAACACGAACCGTATCAGAGGTGCTAAATGGCGTGTCATTATCCTCGATGGTGAGGTTCGAATAGCTGAAAGTAGTGTAAGAGAGGCCTTCACCAAAGGCGAAAGCTGGCTCCTGGGTCAAATCAGCATAACGATAACCATGCTGGCCGCGAACCATGTTGTAGAACACAGGAAGCTGGCCCACGTGACGCGGGAAGGTGATCGTCAAACGTCCTGATGGGTCATTGATACCCAACAGAGTTTCTACAATCGCCTGACCGCCCTTCATGCCCGGCTTAGGAGCCCACAACAGGGCATCAGCATTCATCGCAGCCTCATGCAAGATGAGTGGCTTGCCGGACATGAGCACCACGACCAGAGGCTTGCCAGTAGCTGCCAGAGCATCCAACAGAGCATTCTGGCCACCGAGCATCTCCAAAGTGGCGGTAGAACGTCCTTCGCCTGTCAGCTCAATGGTGTCACCAACGACGGCGACGACAATATCCGACTTTTCTGCAGCTTCCACAGCTTCCTCAATCTGGCGAGGGTCAACTGGGCAAGAAACTGCAACCTGAGGGCGAGGCTGACCATCAGGGAAGGTGTCACCAGCAGGGTCCTTCTCCATACGAACGATGTCAGCACCACGAGCGGTACGAAGCGTCCAATCCTCAGGCAGCAGGGCTTCGAAAGCGTCCTTAATAGTAGTGGTGCATTCGCGAGGCTCTGGGTGCTCCTTCGTCAACCAATTGACCTGGCCAGAAGCTCCAGCCCAATCGCCCAGCTGCTCCTGAGCGTCGTCGATGAGCGGGCCAACCAAAGCGATGCTCTTCTTCAATGGCTTGTCGCTGGCGGATGGGTGAGCGGCTGGAGCTTCGGCGCCCTTAGCCCCAGCATTCTTACCCTCAGCACCCTTACCTTCAACAGGAGCGGTGAAAGGCAGCAGGCCGTTATTGTGCAAGAGCACGAGAGACTCACGGGCGAGCTTCAGGTTGAGCTCAGCATGTTCTGGCTTGCCAATCTCAGCCTTGATGCGCTCCTCATCAGCGAGACGAGGGTTCTCAAACAAGCCCAAGCGGAACTTCAAGGTGAGGATGCGGCGAACTGCCTCATCGATCTCATCCTCACTGATCAAACCTTCCTTGAGTGCTTCCAGTGCACCTTCGAAGAAGCGAGGAGTCGTCATGATCATGTCATTACCAGCCTTCACTGCTGCAGCTGCAGCATGCGTGTAATCAGGCTGGAGCTTTTGAGTGTGAACAAGCTGGCCAACATTATCCCAATCGGTGACCAAAGTACCCTGATAATCCCAAGCCTTACGCAAAACGTCATGCAAAAGCCAGTGATTGACGGTAACAGGAGTGCCATCAATAGAGGAGTAGCCCAGCATGAAGGAGCCGACGCCTTCGCGAGCAACGCGCTCAAACGGAGGAAGGAACCAAGAGAGCATCTGACGCTTCGTGTGAGAAGCCTCGGAAGCGTCACGGCCACCCCAGGTTTCCGAGTAGCCAGCGAAGTGCTTGGCAGTAGCGAGCAGAGCGTCAGAAGCGAGAGGTTCACCAGCCTTAGCTCCCTTTTGCAAGCCGCGGACTTGAGCGGAAGCCATCTCACCGATGAGGTACGGATCTTCGCCAAAGGTTTCGTCGACGCGACCCCAACGGGTATCGCGAGCAATGCACAACACAGGGGAGAAGGCCCAATGCTCACCAGCGGCAGAACCTTCGATAGCCGTCACGCGAGCAGCTTTTTCCACGAGCTCAGGGTCCCAGGAAGCCGCCTGGCCCAACGACTCGGGGAAGATGGTGGCGCCTGGCCAGAAGCTGAAGCCGCGAATCAGGTCGTCGCCGACGAGCAGAGGGATGCGCAGGCGAGTCTTTTCGTTCATTTCGTAGGCTTCGCGCTGGCGAGCTGGGGAGGTGTGCAGAATGGAGCCCACGTGCTTGGTGAAGATGAGGTCGTTGAGGTCTTGCTGAGCGTCGAGCTGCATCATTTGGCCGACCTTTTCCTCAACGTTCATGCGGGAGAGGAGGTCTTCGACGCGCTCAGAGATCGGAAGGTTAGGGTCTCTAAATGGGAAGTCTGTCATAGTCTTTCCAATCTGTGCTTTCTGTACTTATAGGTGTACTTCTGTATTGCACCTGCGGGCTACTTTGCCTGGCAGTGCTTTCTATCTTATCGATAAGGATATAGATAAAAAGACGGCATGTTGAAATGGGGCGAGGCAGCGTTGGACGAGGGCGAGGGAGCGTTGGACGAGGACCAGAGACTGCGCTGGGAATTGAGCGGGTGGCGTTGAGCGAGGGTGCGGCAAGACGCACTCAACCCGAGGGGGAAATAGGGGAACAAAGAAAGAGAAATGAAAAGTAGCCCCGGAGAGAGTCGAACTCTCGTTGTCAGAGTGAAAGTCTGATGTCCTAACCGTTAGACGACGGGGCCAAGCCAAGATTCGATAATACAGGGAGCTTTCTGACTTGGCAAGAGCTTGTGGCAAGAAATATTTTTCCGCGTGTTGCAGGTGGAGCGACGGGAAGGTGGCAGGAAGGTGGCAGGCAGGTGACAGGAAGGTGACGGGCAGACGACAGAGATTTGCCAGCAATTACCAACTTCCCAGTACGCAGAAACATAAAACGAACAAAAACGAACATAAAAGAACAAAAGCGAACAGTTCTTGTTATACTAGAGCACAGAACACGTCAACGACGCACACACAAGGGTTTGACGTGTCAACCGGTCATAATGGAAGCACCGGAAGAAAGGAATACCATGACAGTTCTCGTCACGGGTGGCTGCGGTTACATTGGCGGTCACGTTGTTCATGCCCTGAAGGAACGCGGTGAACAGGTCGTCATCGTTGACGATTTGAGCTATGGCACCAAGGAACATGCCTTCGGCAACCCTCTCGTCGTCCAGGACGTCGCCGCACCAGAAGCACGCAAGGTGCTCGCACAAGTCATGCGCCTGTACAAGGTGGACGCCGTCATCCACTTCGCCGCTCGCAAGCAGGTGGGCGAGTCGGTGGAAAAGCCGCTGTATTACTTCCAGCAGAACATCAACGGTATGCTCAACGTTCTCGGCGCTATGGTCGACGCTGGTGTAGAAAAGCTCGTCTTCTCCTCCTCTGCAGCAACCTACGGTGTTCCACCGGTACCAGTTGTGCCAGAGGACGTTGTGCCAATGCTGCCAATCAACCCTTACGGCCAGACCAAGCTCTTTGGCGAGTGGATGGGTAACGCCGTCGCCAAGGCTCACGGCATCCGCTTCTGCGCCCTGCGCTACTTCAACGTGGCAGGCTGCGGCCCAGTCGAGCTGGAAGACCCAGCAATCCTCAACCTCATCCCGATGGTCTTCAACAATCTGAAGAAGGGTAAGGCTCCCGCAATCTTCGGCGCCGATTACGACACTGAGGACGGCACCTGCGTGCGCGACTACATCCACGTCTCCGACCTTGCCGACGCCCATATTGCTGCTATCAGCTACCTCGACCGCGACGACCGCCCATACTCGGCCTTCAACGTTGGCACGGGCAAGGGCACTTCGGTGCGTCAGATCGTCGAAGAGGTTCGCCGCGTCACTGGTCTGCCATTCCAAGAGAAGGTGGAAGCTCGCCGCGCTGGTGACCCGCCGCTGCTCATCGGCTCTCCTAAGCGCATCAACGAAGTGATGGACTGGCACGCCAAGTATGACGTCGAGGAGATCGTCGAGTCTGCGTGGAAGGCATGGCAGGCTAACCCGAACCACCACATCGACGTCGACAACTGGAAGCAGGTCGACTGACCTCACGCCTACCGCAACCACTTGGCTTGAGATTATCACCGCGCCTCATCGCGCACCGTCGTGAAGCTTGAGCGCATAAACAACTGCCCGCACCTTGTGGTGCGGGCAGTTTGCGTTTCTGGCTGCGCTCATCAGCAGTGCTAATCTCGCGCGCGCAGCGCTAAGCCAGCGCTAACTCAGCGCAAGCCAGCACTAACTCAGCGCAAGCCAGCGCTCAACTCACTAGCGTTACTCAGCAGACTTCTTGTTAATCTTTTCCAAGCGCTTCGCAACCTTCGCCTCAGCCTTGGCTTCCTTACGCTCAGCCTTCGCTTCCATCTTCTCGAGCTTCGCCTGAGCCTTTTCCCCAGCCTTCTCGAGCTTTGCACCAGCCTTTTCCAACTTGGCCTGAGCCTTCTCCAGCTTGACCTGCGCTTTCTCCTGGCGAGCCGTCGCACGCTTGAGCTGCCAATTAGCCATTGACAAGCCCAACGAACGGTTCATCATCTCCTGCGGGTCAGTGTCCTCCGTGTCGCCCGTGAACTCCGACCACGTATCGAGAGCATCGTCCTCAGAAAGCTCCATCTGCTGCTTAAGCCACGCGCGAGCAGCCGGATTGATGTCATTAGAATCGAGCACCTTCTGGTACATCGGGTACCACAAATGCAAAATCGGGTACATTGCGGTGAACAAGTACTCCGGGCGCGTCGAACGCGAATGCTCCGGATGCGCATCAAAAGTGTTCTTAAAGCGCTGCATATACGCCTTAAACGACTCAAAACTCGTATCCATACGGCGAGCCGAAATACCTACCACCATGCGAGGGCAGTACACCGTCTTGAAATGGTGACCGATCAGATGCAAGGAGAGGTCAATATCCTCATGCAACACATCTTCCTTGTCTGGGCACACCTCGTTAGCAACCTGCTTCCACGCGGTTGCACGAACAGCCATATTCGAGCCAAAAAGCAAGCTCTGGCCATGGTCAGCCTTGTAAATATGCTTGCGAATAGCTGCATCGCCTTTCAGCGAGAATTGGCGGGCAGGCATATCATAATACGCCACCGGCCCGGAAGCGCCCATAGCTTGAGGGTCCTCGGTAAACAGGGTGCTCACCGCTTCCACCCAGTCGGGGCGCAACATCGAATCGGCGTCAACGCGGCCTAAAATATCGCCGCTGGCATGGTTAAAACCGTAATTCCTCGTAGGAATGAGCCCCTGTTCAGCACTTTGATGCATCAGCTTGACGTGAGCATCGGGGTTCTCGTCAATAAACTGCTGCACGATGTCACACGTATTATCAGTCGAATTATTATCGACGACGAGCACCTCCGCAGCAGCCACGGTTTGACGAGTGGCGCAAGTCAGGCAGTCGGCAATATGTTCTGCCTCGTTCCATGCAGGGATGATGATCGATACGGAAAGCATAAATCCTACTTTATCGGCGAATATGACACTACCTTCACATTTGCCCGCTTTTGAGCATACAATCAGGCTTCTTGAGCATAATAGAACACAGAGATTATCAGCAACAGTGAGGCCAGTGCGTATGAAAAGCCAGAAAGCAATCCCTCAGATTGGCGAGCAGCAAAAAGTAGTGCTGCCAGGCACGCCAGAAGAGCAGATCGCCAAAGAGCGCACCAAGCAGGTGGAACTCAACCAAGTGCGAGCAGCTCAAGAGGCTGCTGGTGAAACAGGGGAGTCGGCCAGGCGTAAGTACGACGTCAACCGCCTCTTCCTGGCTGAGAACGACCCGCGCAAACCTCCGGCATGGCTTCCTCGCGCCATCCTGATGGTGATGGTCGCCATTTTCCTCGGTATTTTTATTTACCAGTACTGGGGGAATGTGGAAGGCCTCTTCGTTAACGTCATTATCTGCCTGTTTATTGCATTGGCGATGGAACCTGCTGTTGCGGGCCTGGTTCGTCACGGGTGGAAACGCTCAGTGGCGGCGCTCACCGTTTGGTTTGCTGTGCTTATTGTGGTGGGCATTTTGGTGGCGATGTTTGGCTCCATGTTCGTCCAGCAGGTGACGGGCTTGATTTCCGGCATTCCTCACCTGTACTCGGAGCTCGCCAGTTTTGTGAGGGCACAATTTGATTATCAGCTGCCCGCATTCAACGCTTTAGGTAACCTCATCGCTGAGAATATTCAGACTTCCTGGATTACCGACATTCTGGGTTCGACGGCAGGTGCGGCCAGCTGGCTGATGGAGTTTGGCACCTCGCTGATGGTCATTCTCTTCGTCACCTACTACTTCTCAGCAGGGCTCCCCAATATGCGCCGCAGCATCTGCTCCTGGCTTCCTCAGCGTTCCCAGCGCAGGTTCCTGGTGGTGTGGAGCGTGATTGAGGGCCAGGTGTCCTCCTTCTTGAGCTCTCGCGTCATTCTTGCGGTGATTTCAGCCATCTGCATGGGAATTTATATGCGTGTGACGGACATTCCCTACTGGCTGCCATTGGCGATGATGTACGCGATTATCTCCCAGTTTGTGCCGATGGTCGGTGGCATTATTGGCGCTATTTTGCCGGTGATCGTCGCCTGGAGTGACCAAGGCATCAAGGCAGCGCTGTTGATCGTTGTGTACACGCTCATCTACCAGCAGATTGAGAATATGCTCATCGCTCCGAAGATTCAGGAGAATACGATGGCAGTTCACCCTGCTGTGGGCCTCGTGGCTGTGTTTGCCTTCTCTAACCTGTTTGGCTTGTTGGGTGCTTTGCTCGCCCTGCCGGTGGTCGCTTCGGTTCAGGTGGTGATGACTGCTTACCTGCAGCGTCAGGAGTTGGTGGATTCGACTTTGCTCGACGTGGGCTCGGGCAAGGTGGCGAAGTCCAAGCTCGCCCGCTCGGCACAGTTGCTCTCCCAGAAGCTTACTGACCAAGGTCGTGTTGTTCGCTCCACATCCGGCAGGATTATCACTGCTACTGATCTTCAGATTCTCAAAGCAGAAAAACAGTTTGCTGATTACTCGGAGGAGAATAGTGAAGCCAACCATGAGCGCGATTTCCCTGGCCACCCGTTCATGAGCGCTGAAGAGCTGGATGCGACGGAAACGGTTGCTTTGGCGAAGCGTTCTGCCGGTTCGCTGCGCGCGCAGTGGAGGAAGAACCAGGAAGCTCAGGCCTCGCCCGACATGGTGACGCAGGACCTGATGAAGCGCAACCTCGCGAGCGCGTCTGCGCACACGGACGAGGAACACAACAGCGGTGATAATCTTGAGTCGACCTCGGAGGCTCACCGCTAATGCTGGTTCTTCAGCTACTCGACATTCTGCTCATGGTGCTGGGCACGGGAGCGCTCATCTACCAAGTGGTCTACATTCTGGTCGCGCTCCTGGCTAAACCTCGCGTCTTCCCCGAGGCGGCCAAAGATCAACGCTTCGCCGTGCTCGTCTCCGCGCGCAACGAGGAGAACGTTCTACCGCACCTCATCGCATCCCTGCGAGCTAATGACTACCCACAAAACCTCATCGATATTTGGGTTGTCGCCGACAACTGCACCGACAACACCGCTCAAGTGGTGAAGAACCTGGGCGAACACGTCATCGAGCGCTCCGACAGCGAGCACATCGGCAAAGGCTATGCTCTCACCTTCCTGCTCAACAAGATGATGGCACTCGGGCAAGCCTCTCAATACGACGCCTTCTTCGTCTTCGATGCAGATAACTTCGTCGAGCCGAACTACTTCACCGAAATGAATAAGGTGTTCCAAGCAGGCTTCCCGGTGGTCACCAGTTTTAGAACTGCTTCGAACTTCGACCAAAATTGGGTGTCCTCCGGCTCGGGAATTTGGTGGCTGCGCGAAATGCGCTTCGTTAACTCTTCGCGCATGATTCTGGGTAACTCCGCTCAGGTGGGTGGAACCGGTTTCCTGTTCAGTCAAGCCGTGATGCGCATGAACGACGGCTGGCGTTTCCACTTGCTCACCGAGGATGCGGAATTTGGCTTGAACTGTGTGCTCAACGGTATTCGCATCGGCTATTGCAATTCCGCTATTTTGTATGACGAGCAGCCGGTGCGTTTCAGTCAATCCTGGCAGCAGCGTTTGCGCTGGTCGGTGGGCTACTTGCAGGTGTGGCGCTACTATGCGGGTGCTTTGGTGGAGCATATGGTCCGTGAGCGTGACCTCTCCGCTCTTGATTTCTCGCTGTTTTTGGCACCTTTCACAGCGATGTGGTTCTTGCGCATCATCATTGGTTACGTTTTCGCGGCTCTCGGTTTCATTACGGTGAGCTCGCAAAATCAGGTGCTCATCAACTGGATTATCGGCCTGGTCGGCGGCATGCTTTTGATGATGGCACTTGCCGTGTTGTGTTGCATTTTGGAGCGCGACAAAATCCCTGCGTCCAATAAAGCGTTGTTGGGCTATTGTCTCAGTTTTCCGGTGTACTTTATGTCGCTGGTGCCAATCTCAATTCTTGCCCTTATTTCTAAGCCTCAGTGGAAGCCTATTGCTCACCAAGGCTGCCAGATTGTCACTGCCAGCAATTCAGAGAGCGAGGAAGCATGACGAAGCTGCGAAAAATCGCGTCCCGCACTGCGCGCGTGACGCTCTCTGCTGTGCTCGCGCTCGTGGTGGGCTCCGGCCTGATTTGCGCTGACAACAACCAGATGGTGACGCGCGGCATGTTGGGCGGAGCGAGCCTTACCGGGAATGCTGGCGCTGGAAACGCTTCTGGCGCTGGGAATGCTGGCGCTTCAAAAAATGTGCCTTACCAGCCAGCAAGCTTGCTCGAAACAGTAGCGAGCAGAAAGGTCACTCCCAGCGTCACAGCTGCTACGCGCAAATACGACCTGGACATGAACGTCGTGAAGAAGGCCGTCGACGACTTCCAGAAAACCCCAGATTTAGGCGATAAATACGGCTTCGCCATCTGTGACGGGCGCAGCAGGGAAGTCAGCAGCCACAATGCTGACACGGCGTACACTCCAGCTTCAACGCTGAAATCGCTTACCGCGCTCGCTGCCGTTCATACGCTCGATATGAACTCCACGCTGGCTACTGAGGTGTATGAACTCAACCAGCAGGGTGGGCAGGCCACGCTGATAATCAAGGGCCAGGGTGACATGCTGCTGGGAAGTGGTATCAGTGACCCTCAGCATGTGACCGGAAGGGCAGGCCTGGCGAGCTTAGCGCAGGAGACGGTCGCGAAGCTCAAGAAGCAGAAAGTCACTCAAGTGAGCCTTGCTGTCGACGAGAGCTTCTTCACCCGTTCCATGCCTGCGCATATGCCGCCAGAATACTTGCAAATCGGCTATTTCACGCCGACGAGCGCAATGGCCATCGACCAGGGCAAGCAGTTTGGTGACTGGCAGAAGAATGGCATTCCCGATTCTGAAGCGATGGCGTATGCTCCTCGCGAAGAAAACCCAGTGCCTGCCGCGGTGGCGAGCTTTGCCGCGAGCTTGAACCAGCAGGGAATTCAGGTGAAGCAGGGAGCTGACGGCAAGCAGGAGGCGAGTGCCAGCCAGAGGAAGGCGATTGCTTCTCAGCGCTCGATTGCCGTTGTTCACTCTGCTCCGCTGTGGCAGATCTTGCATTTGACGCTCACCCTCTCGGATAACACGCTAGCCGAGCTGTTTGGCCGTCTTGTTGCTCACCATCTGGGCTATGAGAATTCGCCGGCGGGGGCGCGTAAAGCTGTATATGACACGGTGAAAAAGTTAGGTGTGGACCTTGCCGGGGCGAATCTTTCCGATGCTTCCGGTCTTTCTGACGGCTCGGCTCTGACCCCACGCACCCTGCTTGCTGTTCAGGGTAAGCTTCTCAACTCAGCGGGGGCGAGCGCCTGGGAAGGCCAGCCCGTATCCGGCGAGATTGACACAACGGGTGATCTGCGCGCGTTCACTGATGGTGACCACGGTGTGATCCATCTGAAGTCGGGTTCGCTCGATGATGTGACGAGTATGGTCGCGAGCATTGAAACCAAGCGCGGGGGAGTGGTGATGGTCAGTGTGATTGTGAACAATCCGCCGAGCCATTATGCGGCGAGCCGCGCTATTGATAAGCTCCTCGTTGACCTGATCGCGGCTTAGGAGGCGCGCATGGATTGTGATGAGGCTCCCGCTTCTTCTGTTCGCCGCCCGCACTTAATGGCTGATTTTCGCCCACGCAAATCGCAGGCAGTTCGCCTCGCTCGAGAGGCCGTGCTCGCAAGCCTTCGCGCACAAGAGACCCTGACGCAGCACTCTCAGCACGCCCAGTCCGTTCAGCACGTTGAGCCTGCCCCGTCCTCCCATCCCCACACCGAGCCTGCCCAGCCGCTGGTGCTGGTCGCCGTCTCCGGTGGTCGTGATTCTCTGGCTCTCCTCGCCATTACCATTCTCGCCGCGCGCGAGCTCAACTGGCGCGTCGCCGCCGTCTGCGTTGACCACCACATGCAGCCCGGCTCTACCCAGGTCGCCCGCAACACTCGTCAGGTTGCGCTGGGTTTAGGTTGTGAACACGCTGAGATTATCAGTATCAGCGTTGACCCTCGCCGCGGCGGGCCAGAAGCCGCCGCTCGTGCCGCGCGATATCGCGCGATTGCAGCACACGCCAAGCGGATTCAGGCGAGCGCAGTACTTCTTGCTCACACGTTGGATGATCAGGCTGAGACTGTGCTTCTGGGTTTGCTGCGCTCTGCAGGCCCCGATGCGCTCGTCGGGATGCCACCCGTGTTCATTCGCCATGACGTCGCCTTCCTGCGCCCGCTCTTACACATCACACGCGCCCAGACTACGGCCATCTGTGAAGCCTTCGGGGTTCAGTGGTGGGATGACCCGACCAATGGCGATTCAGCCCTCAGCACTTCCGACCTTCCTCTGCGTTCCCAGATTCGCCAGCGGCTGATCCCACTGATGAAGGAACTCGGTGGGGAGGGTGTGAGCGAGCATCTGGCGAGCGTAGCCCATCACGAGCAAGCTCTTCACACGAGCCTGGAAAGGCGAGTCGACGAGCTGGAACGCACCTACGTGAAGCGACTTCAGGGCACTGATAATCTCGAGTTGCCAACCTCAGTGCTCACCGACGACGAGGTGCTGGGCTCAAGGCTTGTGATGCGCCTGCTCAAGCGGGCAAATGTGGAGCCTAACCGTGAGAAAGTTCGCCAAGTGCTGAATCTGGCCAGCAGGCCGACGCTCAACACAGAACTGCGCCTTCTCGACCGGCAGGGGCGAGTGGTGAGTTTCAGGAGGGTCAAGTCGCAGGAAAGCGAAAGTGCGTCAGGCTCAGCCACCACGTCAGTCGCCGCCGCGATCACAGCCCTGCGCATCGAAATTCACAGGAACCCCACGTTTTGTTAACTGACAGTAACGAAAGATTGGCAGGATAAAACCATGAAATATGATGACGTGAAAGATTCCATCTCCCAGGTGCTCATCTCCCATGAGGAGCTTGATTCCAAGCTTGACGAGCTTGCCGCACAGATTTCCAAAGATTATGCCGACGTTGATAATCTTTTGTGCATCGGCGTTCTCAAGGGTGCCGCCTATACGCTCGTCTCGGTGACCCGCCGCATGAGTATCTCCGCCCCCATCGACTTTATGTCCCTGTCCAGCTACGGCTCGGGTATGGAATCCAGCCACACCATTACCGTGCGTTCTGACCTCACAACGGACGTCGCCGGCAAGAACATCCTGATTTTGGAGGACATCGTTGACTCTGGTTACACGCTCAACTGGCTGATCGATGAGTTGAAGAAGCGCGGTGCCGCCTCTGTGAAGGTGATGGCGCTGTTGAGCAAGCCGGAGCGTCGCGAGTACGAGGTGCCGATCGACTACTTGGGCTTCACTATTCCTAACGAGTTCGTCGTTGGCTTCGGCATGGATTACAACGATCACTACCGCAACCTTGATTTTATTGGCGTTCTTGACCCGAAAGTCTACGCAAACTAAGGCGTATACCTCAACTTGTCACTGTGCTCATTAGTGCGCTGGCATTTTGCTCGGGAAACTGCAGCTGTCCGCACGAGCGACGTGCGCTGAGACTTACTTTTCAATACCGTTGAAGGCTTCTGGCTCATGTCAGAAGCCTTTTGCGTAACCTGAGTGGTAACTGACGCATGATCAGTGCATAGCCTGCGCACAATTGACGCCTCTGCTGAAGTGCGGTTGGATGCTGGATTATCAGACAGCTTTCAGGATAATTTCAACTTCCAGTCATTCATCCATGGAAAACTAGAGAGCGGTGCCACCACAGGATCAGTGTATGCACTGTTTCACTAGTATGGATGGCAAGGTATTCGCCCGCGAAGGGAAGGCATAATGACATTTCCGCAAGGAGGTCCCGGTGGACCTCAGGGGTTTGGACCAGGCAGGGGCAATGACCCTCGCCGCGGCAATGACCCTCGCGACCCGCGAAACAACATGAACGTTCCGCAGGGCAACAAGCCAAACAAGCCATGGTATAAGCAGGTGTGGGTGTGGATCGTCGTTCTCGTCCTCGCCGCACTCGTTGGCTTGCAAGTTAACCGCGCTCTGGCTCCAAAAACCATTAGCACCCAAGACGGCCTGACAATCTTGATGAAGCAGCCTGAGCAACTCAAGCGCGCAACCATTACAGAAGGCCACCAAACCGTCAGCTTGGAGCTCAAGTCCGACTTCAAGAAGACCGTCAACAAGCGCGAAGTCAACTACGGCAAGCGCGTCGTCTTCTACTACGTGTTCGGCCAGTCAACCCAGGTGGTCAAGGCGGTTGAAGACGTCACCAAGACCAACTCGGATTACACGTTTAACTCCGAAGTGCCGAGCGAATCATGGATTAACATCCTGATTACCACTCTGCTGCCAATGGTGCTGCTCATTGCTGCCATGTGGTGGGTCATGCGTTCGATGGGAGGCTCCCAAGGCCTGTTCGGCATGGGCGGAGGCGCTGATAAATCGCGCGTTCCTGACTCCGAGATTCCGCAGACTAAGTTCTCTGACGTTGCCGGTGAGGAAGCAGCCGTTCAGGAAGTCGAAGAGATTAAGGACTTCTTGAAGGACCCAGAAAAGTACCGTCGCCTCGGCGCTCGCATTCCTCGTGGCGTGCTGCTCTACGGCCCTCCAGGAACCGGTAAGACCCTTCTCGCTCGCGCTATTGCAGGCGAAGCAGGCGTGCCATTCTACGCCATGGCTGGTTCTGACTTCGTTGAGATGTTCGTCGGCCTCGGTGCTTCTCGTGTGCGCGAACTCTTCGACGAAGCCAAGAAGCACTCTCCGGCCATCATCTTTATCGATGAGATTGATGCTGTGGGCCGCAAGCGTGGTTCCGGCATGAACGGCGGCCATGATGAGCGCGAGCAGACGCTCAACCAGTTGCTCGTCGAAATGGATGGTTTCGACAACAACACCGGCTTGATTGTCATTGCCGCAACCAACCGCCCAGACGTGTTGGATAACGCACTGTTGCGCCCAGGCCGCTTCGACCGCCAGGTGGCTGTGGAAGCTCCTGACTTGGAAGGCCGCGAAGCTATTCTGCGCGTTCACGCGAAGGGCAAGCCATTCGTTCCGGATATCGATTTGCATATGATCGCTGTGCGCACGCCAGGCTTCACTGGTGCTGACCTCGCTAACGTGCTCAACGAAGCAGCTTTGCTCACGGCTCGTTCGAACGCTCAGCTCATTGATAATCGTGCTATTGACGAGGCCATCGATCGCGTGATGGAAGGCCCGCGCCGCCACACGCACTCCATGGCTTTGGAAGAGCTGCGTAACACCGCCTACCATGAGTCTGGTCACGCTCTGGTTGCTGCAGCCATGCATCACACGGACCCAGTGACGAAGGTGACGATTCTTCCTCGCGGTAGGGCACTGGGCTACACCGCTGTTATGCCGACTGAGGATCGCTACTCGGAGTCGCGCGAAGGCTTGCTCGACCAGATGGCCTACGCCATGGGTGGCCGCACAGCTGAGGAAATCGTGTTCCACGATCCAACGACTGGCGCTTCCAACGATATTGAGAAGGCCACACGCATTGCTCGCACGATGATCATGGAATATGGCTTCTCCACTCGTTTGGGCGCAGTGAAGTGGAATTCTGCTGAGACTCAGGGTGATGACATTTCCAACATCGCTCCTCACCCGTATTCGGAGAAGACGCAGGAGATTATCGATGACGAGGTTCACGAGCTCGTTGAGAACGCCCACACGGAAGCGTGGAAGGTTCTCAACGACAACCGTGATCTGCTCGACCAGATGGTCACTGAGCTGCTCGATAAGGAAACGTTGAACGAGAAGGACCTCAAGCGCATCTTCTCGACCATTAAGAAGGCTCCTGAACGCAGGCAGTGGCTGTCCGACCCGAATAGGCCTGATTCTGACCGCCCACCGGTTGCCATTCCTGAAAAGCTACGCAAGTATGCGAAGGAAGCCGAAGAGCGTGAAGAGGAGAGGCTTCAACAGCAATGAGTTCGTCAGCAATGAGTTCGTCGTGTGCTGAGGAAAACGCCAGCGCTTTGCGCCTGAAAGCTGGCGAGCCACAGGCCGCTGAGGCGGCTCAGCTCGGTGACGCTCAGGCCGCTGAGGATTCGCTGGAGCGCCAGTATCCGCCAGTCGACAAAGCCAAGGTTCGCCAAGCCGTTCGCCTCTACCTCGAGGCGATCGGTGACGACCCTGACCGTCCGGGCTTGCGCGAAACTCCTGACAGGATCGCTCGCGCCAGCACCGAACTGTTCGAAGGCTTGACCACCGATCCGCGTGAGATTTTGGAAAAGCGCTTCCCCGTCAACTCAGAAGAGATGGTTCTCGTTCGCGACATCGAGTTCTACTCGGTGTGCGAACACCACCTGCTTCCCTTCTTCGGAGTTGCCCACGTCGGCTACTTCCCAGGCAAAGAAGGCGTGTTGGGCCTGTCGAAACTCGCGCGCTTGGTGGACGTATACGCCCGCAGACCGCAAGTGCAAGAGCAGATGACCGCTCAGATTGCCGACGCGCTGATGAAGTACGCCGACGCTCGCGGAGTGATCGTCGTCACCGAAGCAGAACACATGTGCATGGCCATGCGCGGAGTGCGTAAGGCGAATGCGCGCACCATCACCTCGGCTATCCGAGGCCGTATGGTCAACCCGACAACACGTGCAGAAGCAATGAGTTTGATCCTCAATTCTGCTCGTCTGTCGAACAACTAAGCGCGAGGGCCGGTGAGCTTCACAGCCGCCGGCCTTTGTGTATGGTGAAAGGATTGTATGAGCACGTTAATCATGGGCGTTCTCAACGTCACCGAGGATTCCACCTCCGATGGTGGCCTCTACTTGCACACCTCAGCCGCCGCAGCGCATGCCCACACTCTCATCGAGCAGGGTGCTGACCTCATCGACATCGGCGCGGAATCAACGCGTCCTGGCGCTAAGAGGGTGAGCGAGAGCGAGGAGATTAACCGCATCACGCGCACTCTTCAAGCAATTCGTGAGGATGCTCACGCTCATCACGTCCAGCTTTCCATTGACACTACTCGTGCAAGCGTCGCCCAGGCTGCTCTCGACGAAGGTGCTGACATCATTAACGACGTTTCTGGTGGCACTCTTGACCCTCACATGCCCAAGCTTCTGGCGCGCACTGGCAAGCCGTATATCGTCCAGCATTGGCGCGGCTGGCTTGATGGTCGCGACTCTTCGAAGTACGAGTATGGCGTCGTTGCTGATACTGTTGCCGAATTACACCGCCAGATTATCAACGTGCTCAACTCGGGCGTGAAACCCGAACAGATCATCGCTGATCCGGGCCTGGGCTTTTCCAAGCCCGGCCCTGAGCTCAACTACCCGCTCATCGAACACCTTGAAGAGCTGCAACAGTTGGGTTTCCCCGTGTTGATCGGGGCGAGCCGCAAGCGCTTCGTGAAAAAGACACTGCTGGATGATGGGCTGAGGAGAATGGCTCGTACTGATAATCTTGAGCCGCAAGAAGTGAGTCAAGAGGTGAGTAACGACAGGCTGGATGTGGCCACCGCGATGATCAGCGTTTTGGCCGCGCAAAAGGGCGCGTGGGCGGTGCGCGTGCATAATGTTCAAGCCAGCCGTGACGCGCTCGCTGTGTGGGAGACCGCCCGCCAGTTTGAGCACTCTACCGCGCCGGCCTGCTCCGACCTGACTCGCGCGAGCCAGCCGGCGACCACGAGCGAACAAGCCACAACTGAGGAGGAGTGAATGAGCGACACCATTACGCTCACCGGAATCCGCATCGAAGCGGCACACGGCGTTCTCGCCAAGGAAAAGCAATACCCGCAAACCTTCATCGTCGACGCCACCCTGCACCTCGATTTGAGCAAGGCCGGGCTTTCCGACAAGCTTTCCGACACCGTCGACTATGGCCAGATCGCTCGCCGCATCGTTTCCACGGTGAAAAGTGAACAGGTGAACTTGCTCGAGTATTTAGCCAACAAGATTGCCACCGCCATTCTTCTCACTCCGGCCATTGAAGCGGTGGATGTGACAATCCATAAGCCGCAAGCGCCGCTGGTCGTGCCGTTCAGTGATGTGAGTGTGAGCATTCACCGCACGCAAATGCCGATCCGCTCGGTGCGCGAGCAGGCGCGCGAGGAGGCGGGCGAGACTGATGAGGTGCTCTACGGCTCGAGTGTGAACGCCCGTCAGGAAGCTGATGCGCGCGAGATGATGGCAGCGAGGAGGCGAGCGGTTGAGCGACAGGTGGCCGCTGGGCGAGAGGTGGCCGCTAGGCGAGAGATGGCTGCGCGCGATGTTGTCGACAGCGCGGAAACAGGTGGAGAGACGACTGCAGCTTACGACGCCGACGCTGCACAGCAGCCAGAAGGCGAGCACAGCCCGCGAGTACACCACGCCATCATCGCCATGGGCGGCAACTTGGGAAACGTCGCCAGCACACTACGCCAAGCAGTGGTGAGCATGGACGCGCTCAAAGGAAACCAGATTGTAGGAATCTCGCCACTGTATCGCACCACGCCGTGGGGGATGGAAGAAAACACTCCTGATTTCCTCAACGCTGTAGTGGAACTCGACACCACGATGAGCGCGCCTCAACTGCTGCAAGCTCTCCAGCTCATCGAAGCAGCACACGGTAGAACACGTGAAGTGCATTGGGGTTCGAGGCCTCTTGACCTTGACATCATCGACTTCGACGGCATAGTCTCGACTCACCCTGATCTCACTCTTCCGCACCCGCGCGCTTGGCAGAGGGCTTTCGTGCTTGCACCTCTGGCTGATATCGACCCTGATTTTGAATTCACCGGCGAGCATGGTGGCCCGGTGACGGAGCTTCTCAAGCACGCTCCTGACCGTGATGGTGTGGAAATGGTGTCGCAAACCTGGATTCTGGGCAATGATGCCGTCAATGACATCCCGACTTCTGAAGAAGGAGAATAAGGTGAAGATTCGCCGAACTGCGTGGTACGTTATGGCGTTAGCCGGCGTAGCAGGCCTGATTGTTGGCGCACTGTTCGCGCTCTTCACGCAGAACCTTCCTGTGACGCTGCTGGGTGCGAACTGGCTGGTTCCTGCGCTGTTAATCTTGGTGGGTATTGTTGTCGGCGTGTTCGGCTGGCAAGTGCATCGCTACGTCAAGGGAGACCTGCCCTCTCTTGACCCTCAGCGAGCCTTCATGACGCTGGCTTTCGGCAAGGCGCTGGAAATTGTAGGGCCCGCGCTGATGGGCTGGTATGTGGGCCAGTTGCTCGTTATCGCCGTTCATCCGGACTCTCCGTGGGCGCAGCACACCATGGTGGAATGCGGCGTTGCAGCGCTGGCGAGCCTGGTGGACCTGATCGTGGGAATTGTGGTCGAGCATTGGTGTGAGTTGCCACCGATCGATGGGCCAGAAAACCCAACGGTGAAAGCCAACCAGAAGCGTTCTGTTGCCGACGCGATGCAAAAGAAGGAAGAGCAAGTGAAGAAAAAGTCCTGCCATTTTCCCTCTTCCCGTAATAATTGACTCAAGAGATGACACAATAGAAGTATGAAGAACTTTCGACTGACTGCAGCTCGCGACAACAATTCCGTCGCTATGGTGATGACCGATACGGAAACGGGAGCTGAGCGCGTAGAAGTGTACCCAGCTGAGCAAACCTACCCACTGCTGACGGATCGCTACCACAACGAGCTGGGAAACCTTTTTGTCGACCTTCTCGATGTGGTGGCTGGCTTTGGCCCTGAAGGTGTAAAGCCGGGCAGCAATAAGAAGGCTCAAGCAGCAGCGAAAGACCCTTCTGTCACTTTGCGAACTCTGACGCGTCGCGCAGTGAAAGTAGTCTCGGACGGTTCGGGTTCTGTCGGCTCGCGCTATGTGGATGCGCGCGATTTGTGGACGCATATGGAGCAACAGGCACTCGCCTTACTGGTTCAGCGTGACGCTCCTGCTGTTACTGACGTGTTGAAGGGCAATAATTGGCGTAAAGCTCAGCCTTTGGCGCACACGCGCATCGACCCGCAGGCCTGGTATGTAGTGAACGTCTACTCGCGCTCGAATGTGAGCAAGGATCCGATCACGTGCTACAGGGGAGTGACGGCCCTTCTGGAGGCTTTGGTCGCTGAGTTTGGTGAAAGCTCGGAGGTTGCCGAGCAGGTGGCCAGTTTGCGCAAGTCGATGAATAACGACCTTGACTTTCCTACATACCGCCAGATTTCCAGGCTGGTGAAGGATTCCAACATGTTGGTCTTCCACAATGACCAGCAGCTGGCTGATTGGATTCGCTCGCAGGCTTCCGGCTCTCTTCCCAAGGCAGAGCAGGCGGTCAACTCGGATACTCCCGCTTTGGTGAAGGTGCGCTCGTGGCGTGGCCCGCAAATGGTGGTGGGCGACCAGCAGGATTCCACCGACCAGGTGAATGAGGCCTTGGACGAGTTGAAGGATGGCAAGCCGGTCACCGTGGCGAATCTGGCGAACCGTTTGGCTCCGCGCGTGAAGGCGGCGGCGAAGAAAGCTTCGCGTAAAGCGGGCGCTTCTTCGTCCTCTTCTACTGCATCGTCTTCTAAGCGTGCTACCGGTTTGACAAAGAGCTCGTCGAAGGCGAAAACTCGCCGCAAGCGCTGAGGGCGGTTCTGCTCTGCTGTTTCAGCTGCTGTTCCTCAACTTGTTGTATCCCTTGCTGCACGCTACTCAAGCGCACTCTCTAGAGAGATAATAGACGTGTACTTCTTTGGCTTTTGAAAGAAGGCAAGTGATGAACAAGGATGTTCTGAGCAGTACGCAAGGTGTGCCAGGCAATTATGCTCATGTTGAAGCTAGTGATGACGACAAGAGTTTAGGTAACAGTGAAGATCAGCTTCACCTTGCAGGTTGGTGGCGACGTGCTGGAGCCTACTTGCTTCGTATTGTCATTCCAACATCATTTCTTTCACAAATTATCGGTACCCTCGTGTTCCACAATTCCGCCCCTGACGGATGGTGGGGAAGCGCGCTACTTTGGGGCTCGTTCGTTGTTGTGTGCGCAGTCACTAATCTAGTTGCGTCGCACGGCACCACCTGGACAGATCGTATTCTTCATACGCAGGTTTACTCTCTCAGAACTGGGAAACCAGCCGGTCGTCTTGCGCTTCTCATCCGAGAATTTCTTCATATTCTCGATTTTGCCTGCCTTATTGGCTTCCTTTTGCCTTTCATCACAACACACAAGCAAACTGTTGCTGATCTGATTATGGGAACTGTCGTTCTCAATACGCAGTAAGATTAACACTGCGCAAAACCAACCAGAGAACAAAAAGAAATGAGATTACCACAGTGGAAGAGGCGCTGTGGTAATCTCAAGAAATTGTGTGGAGCTGAGAAATGAACTTCAGCTTCACTTTGCCTGTGGGACGCGGATCATGGCCTCTTGCGTAATCTCGGCGCGAAGCTTGCCGTCCTGGAAGACGCGAGCGCGGCACAACGCACGAGAATGACGGGCAACAGGAGCATCCTGAACGTAGAGATGCCAGCGCGTCACATCGATTGACTGGTACCACCACATCGAATGGTCCAGCGAGGTGAAACTCATGCCCGGCACCGAATAGCTCAAACCAGCACGGCGCAAAGCAGGCTCCATCATAATCTGGTCGCAACCAGTGGCCAGAAGCGCACGCTGCAGCAGCTGATCCTTCTTCACCTGCGCGAGAGCATCAGCATCCATACCCGTCGTTGTTGCACGCATCCACACCATTTGAACGCCACGACGGCCCTGCTCACTCGTATCGGGAGCGAGAACCACAGGGGTTTCGCAATGGCGAATATCCCAGCTGGACTCGTTAGCAAAATAATTCGCCAACGGAGACTTCTTGGCAAACGGTTCCATCAGTGAAATCGAGCTGGGCAGGCTTTCCGGGTCAGGAACATCACTGGGCTGCTGATCGGCAAAAGCCAAGCCCTCCTGGCCAGCAACCTGGAAGCTCGCAATTGCCGTGAGCAAGGTTTTCTCACCCTGATAGGCGCGAATCGAACGCTCGGAGAAGCTACGACCATCGCGCAGCACTTCCACACGGTAGTCGATCGGCTTACTCATATCACCCGGCGAGACGAAATAACCGTGGAAGGAGTGTGGCAGACGTCCCGGCTTGGTTTCCACGCTCATTCCCGCGCTCATGAGGGCTTGTGCCACCATTTGGCCACCGTAGACGTGCCCGGTGGGGAAGTAGAGGCTCGGTGCGTTGAAGGTGCGCACTTCAGGAGATTCTTCGATGATGGTTTCCGCCACTTCTGCTGCGTGACGCTGGTCGGTGATGTCGTCGGCGCGAACAGCGTTGACGAGGTTTTCAAACGGTGATTTTTCACCCATACTGATAATCCTTAGTCGTTCATGACGAAATTTGGGGAAACGGCCTTCGCGAGCCCAAGCCTTGCCAGACGATCAAGCCTGGCCACAAGCTCAAGCCTAGCTACAAGCTCAAGCCTAGCCACAAGCTCAAGCCTAGCTACGAGTCCCAGCTCGCCGACGGATACGAAAAACCGGCCAGAAAACTGACCGGTTTCTCTCGCCTTCATAAGCCTGATAAGCCTACGTTCAGCCGCGAGTCAGCTTGCGATGCAAACGATGAGGCTTTGCAGCATCCGGGCCAAGACGCTGAATCTTGTTCTCCTCATAGCCCTGGAAGTTGCCCTCATACCAGAACCAGTTACCTGGGTCGTCGTCCGTGCCTTCCCACGCCAAAATATGGGTAGCCAAACGGTCCAAGAACCAACGGTCATGGGAGATTACCACTGCGCAACCAGGGAAGTCGAGCAGAGCATTCTCCAACGACTCGAGGGTTTCAATATCCAAGTCGTTCGTCGGCTCGTCGAGCAGCAGAAGGTTACCACCCTCCTTCAGCGTCAAAGCAAGGTTCAAACGGTTACGCTCACCACCAGAAAGCACGCGAACGAGCTTCTGCTGGTCAGTACCCTTGAAGCCAAAGCTTGCCACGTAGGCGCGAGTTGGGATTTCCATGCCGTTGACAGTGATGAGCTGGTCACCATGGGAAACAGCCTGCCACAAGGTTGCCTCCGGGTCCAGGCCAGCACGGTTCTGGTCAACATAGGAAATCGACACCGTCTCACCCAAGTTCAACTCACCGCTGGTTGGCTTCTCCAAACCAGTGATCATCTTGAACAAGGTCGACTTACCCACACCGTTGGGGCCAACCACGCCGACAATGCCGTTGCGGGGGAGGGAGAAGGAGAGGTCGTCGATGAGCACGCGGTCGCCGAACTGCTTGTGCAAATGCTCGACTTCAAGGACCTGAGTGCCCAGACGTGGCCCCGGCGGGATGTGAATATCAGCAAAATCGGGCTTTTGGAACTTGCGAGCCTCAGCTTCCATCTCCTCATAACGCTGAAGACGAGCACGAGACTTCGCCTGACGCGCCTTCGCGGAGGAGTGAGCCCACTCGATTTCCTTCTTCAAACGCTTGGCAAGGCGAGCATCCTTCTGGCCCTGAATCTCCAAACGCTTAGCCTTCGTCTCCAAATACGTGGAGTAGTTGCCCTTGTAAGGGTAGAGCTGGCCGCGATCCACCTCGCAGATCCACTCTGCCAAAGAGTCGAGGAAGTAGCGATCGTGGGTAATGGCGATGACTGTGCCCTTGTAGTTCTTCAAGAAGCCTTCGAGCCACAGAATGGACTCAGCATCCAAGTGGTTGGTCGGCTCGTCGAGCAGAAGCAGGTCAGGAGCTTCCAAGAGGATCTTGCACAGTGCGACACGACGGCGTTCACCACCAGAGAGCACCTTCACATCGGCGTCCGGCGGTGGGCACTGCAAGGCGTCCATTGCCTGAGCAAGCTGATTATCAAGGTCCCATGCGTCAGCTGCGTCAATTTCAGCCTGCAGGGAGCTCATCTCGTCGCCGAGCTTCTCATAGTCGGCATCTGGCTGAGCCATTTCGAGAGCGATCTCGTTGTAACGGTCGAGCTTCTTCTTCATCTCGCCGACAGCGGATTCGATGTTCTCGATCACCGTCTTGTTTTCGTCCAGCGGCGGATCCTGCTGCAGCAGGCCAACCGTGTAGCCCTGTGCGAGCTGTGCTTCACCGTTCGAGAGCGGTTCCAAGCCAGCCATAATGCGCAGAAGCGTGGATTTACCCATACCATTAGGGCCAACCACGCCAATTTTTGCGCCCGGAAGGAAGCTCATAGTGACGTCGTCGAGAATGACGCGGTCGCCAAAAGCCTTGCGGGCGTTGATCATCTGATAAATGATGTCAGCCAAGTCTGATCCATCCTTCAGGAACGTTGGAATTCCAGCGATTTTGCCAGCCTATGCGTCACGCTTGCGGCTAGCACACCTCTTCTAGTATCCCATAGGCTCTCTACACGGCCAAATTTCACTGAGCGGCAGTTTTGCGGTGGCTTATGCGCCCCGCGCGCATGATTCTCACCCTCTCTGATTGCGCGCAATGGTGTGACGAGCTGGCAGTTTGTGGTTACTCGTAGTGCGAGATTTCATGCGATAATGAAGAAATTCTATTGTTGTGAGAAAGAGTAAAGATGACACAGCCATACACTCAGCCTGGCCAAATGCAATACGTGTGCGCGAAGTGCGGCAATCCCAGCTTCACCTCTGACCAGTTCCAGGCAACTGGCGGTAACTTTGCGAAGATCTTTGACGTGCAGAACAAGCGCTTCATTACGGTTTCCTGCACGCGCTGCGGCTACACGGAGCTGTTCAAGGCCAATACCGATACCGGCATGAATATTCTCGACTTCTTGATGAACTGAAGCGCAACAATAAAAATGGCTCCGGCGAAAACCGGAGCCATTATGTGATGAGCCCGCTCACGAATGCGAGGCACAAGAGAAAAGCGAACTGATAATCTTGAGGGCTACACCAAACCGACGTACTGAAGCACGCCAAAAAGCGTACCCAAGATTGCCAGAGCAATGAAGTTAAGTGCCAAGAACTGACGCAGGAACGGCTTGGACTCCTCAGGGTACTGCTTGTTGGCCAGCGAAATGGTAATCAAGTTAGCCAAAGAAGCGATCGGGGTACCCAAACCACCGATATCAGCACCGAAGAACAGAGCTGCAGCCGAACCATGATTGATGAAGTTGGCCAGCAGCACCGTCACCGGCACGTTCGTGATCACCTGCGACATGAGCAGAGCAGAAATGTATGTGGCGATTGGCGAGGACACCAATGCGGTCAAAGCAGTCTGCAGGAAGCTCATATGAGCGATGTTTTGAATGCCGATGAAGATGAAGAACAGCGTGAAAATCAGGTTCCAATTAATGTGGAAGAGCACGCGGGGGTCGAAGAGCATCGTCACCACCAGGGCAATGACGGCGCAGATCACATCAGCACGCCAATCGTTGATGCGCAGGTTGATGAACACCACGAGGGCGAGGAATGCGAACGGAATGATGCGCTTCTTCATCACCAACTGAGGAATGTCGTCTTTGCTAATCTCGATCGGCTTCTTGGGAACGAATGCCAAGGTAACAAAAATGAGCACCAGAGAGGTGAGGAACAGCGGAACCGACCAGCGCATGAACTCGGCCAGCGTGATGTTGAAATGCGTGTAAATATACAGGTTGTGCGGGTTGCCAAAAGGGGTGAGGCAAGAGCCCAAGTTAGCGCAGATCGTGACCAGCGTCATCTGCAAGTACATCGGTGTACTTGTGCGCTTCTTCATCATCAACACCAGCGGGATGATGGTCAGGATGGTCACGTCGTTGGTGGCGAACATGCCCAAGCCCAAGGCAACCAGGCTCATGGCGATGCTCAAGCTGCGCTCGTTGTGGGCGCGGGAGAGAATTTTCATCGAGAACCACTGCAACACGCCGTAACGTTCGAAGGCGCAGAGCACTGCCATCAGCTCGAACATGATGGCGATGATATGCCAGTCAACGTAGCTCCACTGAGGGGTGTTGAAGAAGCTCGTGACGACGGCAACGATGACCAGGATGCTCAGGAACATGTTGTTGCGCATCCAGCCGAACAGTGCGCGAGCTACGCCTTCTTCGCGCAGGTGGTCGGAGAAGCGACGCGAACGCATTTGAATTTCCCTGCGATGTGGCAGGTGAGACTGGCGTGCTGCGTAGTTGAGATGGAAACCATCGTGATCGTGAGTAATGAAGTGGCGTTGGGAAGAGTCGGTTGATGCGCCTTCAGATTTTTCAAATGAGGCTTCGCCTGCCCCGCCAGCTGGTGAAGTAGCCATGCTGTCCTTGCTGACACTTTCCTGAACTCGCACGCGGTGTGCGGCTGCAGGTTGGTTGAGGTTACTAGGAATTGTTGATTTCGTGATAACAGTACTCATCAGATTCTCGGACTAGTGGTGGCTGCAGTATGCGTGAGCACAGCGAAACGAAGGTTTTGGCTTCGTTTGACGTCGTGTTGACACATACCTCACCATCCTTAAACACTGTGACTGTTCCAGACAGTCTGCTGTGCGTGTCCTTCGCTCGGATGCGGATCGCGACTGTGCTTCCGTTGCCGCGCTGCTTTCTGGCTTACCTTTCCGGGGTAAACCTCCGTGAGTACTGTTTGCAGTACAACCGCCGAATGGGAGTAGGAACCAAGATTGCCACGCTGCGTCATTGCGCTGCGAGCATTTCGAGGTTCTGGAGACCTTTTCCGGCTGCGCCGTGGACGTGAGTGAAATTACTCAGCCCTGCGGAACACTGTTTCCCAGTATATGCCGCACCCTGCGCTATTGTGGTGAGATTTTCACAAAATGTGTCGAAAAACGCGGAAAATGAGTGAGGACGCACGGACTAGGGAACGTGTGCTTGTGGGAGGAAGTGCTTGCGTTGGTTTTCGCGGTGTGAGTGGTGGGGACGCACGGACTTGAACCGTGGACTAACGAATTATGAGTTCGCTGCTCTAACCAACTGAGCTACATCCCCGCATTTATAGTAGCGAGCGCTCCGATTTTTCTCAAAGCTGCGCCGAGTCGCGAGGTTGTAATGCGGGGCTGGTGTCAAGTGTTTTCTGGAATTGTGGAAAACCAGGTCGCACTTTATCCACATTTTCAAAAATTACCTGTTCACTCTTGCCTATCCTGCGAAACTCATCTCAGAACGCTTCACCAGTGAGAACGGCAAGCGGCAACGCGAATGATTCTTTGCGGCTGATGTTCTTTACCTCTGAAGTGCTCCTGGCAGCACGCAGTGTACTGACACGCAGTGTGCTGAAACCCTCTGAGAAAGGAATGCGCAATGGCTACCACACCATCCATCATCATGCGCGGATTTGTAGGAACTGACCCGAAGCTCTTCGCAGTACATTCGCGTACCGGTCAATCAAGCGGCTGCTCCTTCAGGTTAGGAGCATCACGAAGCTATTGGGATGCTGCTTCACAACAGTGGAAGGCGCGCCCGTCCACATGGCTTCCCGTCCACTGCTACGGAGTTCTCGCGCAAAATGTAGCCGGCTCTATTCGTAAAGGTGACTCCGTGTTAGTCAGTGGCTACCTCGAAACCGATGAATGGGGAGAAGGAGACGATAAGCATTCCCTGCTCGTGCTCAAAGCTCAATCCATGGGCCATGACTTGCTCTTTGGAACTTCAACCTATCGACGCTTACGCAAGACGCAAAATGCAACAACAAAGTCCTACCTGAGTATCGACCAGCTGACAGTTCCTGTTTCTACTACTGACAGCAAGGCTCAATCAGGTGTCAACATTACACAGGACACTTGCCCTGAGGATGCTGCTGAACTGCTCGACGAATACACCACGAGCCAGGAAATCAATGCTGATGGTGGTAGCGACGAGAATACAGCAAACGAGGAGAAGAACAGCGTTGATGCTGATTTCCTCGTTGGTGCGGAAGCGATGTGAGCCTATGAACTAAACCTTCTCTTTCATACTTCCTCACAAAAGGCCGGGAGCTGTATGCTCTCGGCCTTTCATTTCATCTGTGAGTTATACCCATCACACGAGGATGGAGATTTTCACGCTGCATTGTGCCAGCGCAGGTGGGTGAATTACCAGATGCGAACACGCTTATCTGGATCAATCCACATGCCATCGCCAGGCTCAACATGGAAGGTGGAATAGAACGCATCCACGTTGCTGACAATGCCGTTCACACGGAACTCAGCTGGGGAGTGAGGGTCGATGATGAGCAGCTGTTCAGCAATCTCATCACGCCTGACACCACGCCAAATCTCCGCATAGTTGAGGAAGAAGCGCTCAGCTGCGCTCTTACCATCAATCACCGGAGCCTGAGCCAAACCAGCCTCCAACTCTTCCTCATTGTTTGCAGGAAGACCAAGGCTGAGAACATAAGCCTTCAGTGCAATATTCACACCAGAAAGGTCACCAATATTCTCGCCAATGGTCAAAGCACCCTTGACGTGAGGAGCTTGATCCTTCTTGCCCTCAGCCTCGTACTTCTCTTCGAGCTGACGAGGAACGAACTGGTCGTACTGAGCGATGAGCGCGTGAGTAAGCTTCTCGAAGTTCTCACGGTCCTCAGCGGTCCACCAATTATGCATGCGACCATCGCCGTCATACTTGGAACCCTGATCGTCGAAACCGTGGCCGATTTCGTGGCCGATCACTGCACCAATACCACCGAAGTTGGTAGCATCGTCCGCTTCAGGGTCGAAGAATGGTGGCTGCAAAATGGCGGCAGGGAACACGATGACGTTCATGTTTGGAGCGTAGTAAGCGTTCACCGTCTGAGGAGTCATGAACCACTCTTCTGGGTCCACAGCCTTACCGGCCTTGCTCACCTCAATGCCTGCGCCGAAAGCGTCAGCACGATGCATATTCTCCAGCAAGCTCAGGCTCGAATCCAGGTGCAGAGCAGTGTAATCACGCCAATGCTTGGTGTAGCCGATCATTGGGCGGAACTTGGAGAGCTTCTCCAAAGCCTTCTTCTTCGTCTCTTCACTCAACCACGTCGAGTTGGTGATAGAAACGTGGTACGCCTCGATCAAACCCTGAACAAGCTTTTCCATACGCTGCTTGGAAGAAGCAGGGAAGTGGCGCTTCACATACTCCTGGCCAATCTCTTCACCAGTGACGTTGTCCACCAAAGAGACAGCACGCTTCCAACGATCCCTCATCTGCGTGGTACCGTTGAGAACCTTGCCGTAGAAGTCGAAGCTTGCCTGCTGGAAATCATTATTCAAATAGCTTGCCGAACCAATGAGAACATGAGCGAGAGCCCAGTTCTTCAAATCCTCAACACTACGAGATTCCCACTCACTATCCAAACCATTGAAGAAGTCAGGCTCACGCACGATGAGCTCGCTCATCGCATCCTTCATCGATGCAGGAAGTTCAGCAGCAGAAAGCGTCTGATCATAGCCCTTCTGCCAGGCTGCTACCCAAGCTGCAAGGTCAAAATGAGGCATGCGAGCAGCGAGATCAGCAAAAGTAGTGGGGTTGAAAGTCTTGTCGTCATCACGGTCAGTCACCTGATCCCAATGATGGCGAGCAATACCAGTCTCCACGGCCAGAACATTCTCAGCACGATCATGAGCAGCCTGCTCGTCGCTATCCACCTGGCCCAGCAGGAAGAGACGAGTGAGCATCGCAACATATGCTTCGCGAATGGGAGCATGCTGATCTTCACGGTAGTAAGACTCATCTGGAAGGCCCAAACCACCTTGAGCGATGAACATCTTATTCATCTCTGGGTTACCTGGGTCCGCATCCACATCGATAGAGAAGAATGCTGGGCCACCGACAGGGTCAAGCTCACCCAGGGTTGCGAGCAGCTCATCCTTGCTGGTCACGTCCAAGAAGCGCTTGAGGTAAGCCTGAACAGGCTGATTACCATCCTTTTCCAAGCGTTCAGTGTCCATGAACAGGTTGTAGACGATCTTGGAAAGAGGGGAGGTGGAGTTGAGGTCCTCAACGATGTTGCGCAGCTGTTCTTCTGCATCATCGGCAAGCTTGTTGAAGGAACCGTAACCAGCCTTATCAGCTGGCAGTTCATAATTCTTAATCCACTCGCCATTGATGGCATAGAAGAAGTCATCCTGCGGACGGATTGGAGCTGTAGAGCTCTGTGGTGCATCTAATGTAGTCATGCCTTCTAGCCTATTCCTCTTCGCCTGAGTTTTTCCAGCTCAGCTGAGAAAGTAACCAGAATGCAATAACGAGTTGCAAAATAGGTTGCTACGAGCCCACAAAGGCTCACAGCTCGCGCAGGAGGTAGGCAGGAGTTTGCGAAGAAGAAATTAACAGCTCACAAAAGAAGCTGATAGGCGCGACGCGAATTGTAGGAATCTCCGTGAATGAGGATTTTCCCTACGTACGTGAAACCGGCTTTGCTAATCAGGTGGCGCATACGCCCATTGAGGTCGTGGGTATCAATGCGCACTTGTGGGTAACCCAACTTACGTGCTTTTTCAATCAAAGCGTCGAGCAAGCGCGAACCCATATGCATGCCCTTGAAGTCAGCGTTAGCGGCAACGCGGTGAATAACAACGTATTCTTCGTCTGGTTCAATCCACTTGCCGGCATACAACTTGTTGTAGTTGGGGTCGGGGCCGGGAACAAGAGAAGCTGTGCCAGCAACCCTGCCATCAGGTGACATATAGACGTAGGTCACCTTTTTGGCGATGCTTTGAGCAATCTCCTCACGGTTCGGCCTTCCTGCTTGCCACTGAGGAATGCCATCGCGAGCAAGAACGGCACGAGCCTGTTCGATAATCTCCATCACTGCATCGAGGTCATCAGCAGTGGCTCGACGCAGGTAGAACTCACCTTGAGAAGAGGTTGGTGCGGTGTTTGAAGTTGCAGATGTTGCAGCAGTGTTCTCAGCCATGTCACTCCTTAATCCCGAGGGGGATGTGGAGCCAGCTCCACTCCTAGACGGAGAAATCATACACAATTTTACGGCTGATGGGTACAACTGCCCGCGTGTGGTTTACTGGCTCAGAACCTGCTGATATTCGCGCAAAGCGTCCTCTAGCTTGCCCGGCTCAATATCTCGGCTGCCGGAGAGGACGAATGGTGTGAGGTAGGTCAAGTTCACATGTTCAGCAGTGATTTCAAACGGAGTGAGAATCTCTTCAAAAGTGTGGTGGAAGCGACCCTCGTGCTGATAATCTTCCTGTTTTGCTCCGGCTGAAACGGCCAAGAGCAGCTCCTTGCCAGCGAGAGCTTTGCCTTCATGCCCATACGCCCAGCCGTGTTGCAAAGTGTAATCTTCCCACTGCTTGAGCAGGGCGGGAGAGGAGTACCAGTACATGGGGAACTGCAGAACAATGCGGTCAGCAACGCTGAGCACGCGCTTTTCTTCGTCCACGTCGATCTGGAAATCGGGGTAGAGCTGGTACATATCGCGAACCTCAGCTCCTGCATCGCGAGCAGCTTGTGCCATGCGCGAGTGGATATATGCCTTCTCGAGGGAAGGGTGGAACACCAAAACAGTTGTTTTCATTGTCGTCTTTCACCGAAGCTTCTGTGACGTGAGAAGCATATCAGTGCTGTGAGGAGCTCTCGCTGGAAGTGAAAGTTAGTGATAATGCTGTGAACAGTGCGTCAGGCGTTATCGTTCCATTCAGGCATTATCTTCATCTTCATCCTCGTTGTGGTCTTCATCCCAACAACGGGTGACGAGCACCTGGTTGAACTGGTTGAGCACTCCGATATCAACATGGGCACGTATACGTGTCAGTAATGTTGCCGTCAAGGGTGCGCCTGCCTCATTCAGCTGAGCGCTTGCAAGCTCGCCATCGCGGAGCAATACGCGATAATGAGAGGTATGGCTACGATTACTTTGGGTGGCGAGCTGGTCCATCTCGTTGGCGAACTGCCAGCCGTTGGCTCCCCGGCTCCAGCATTTACTGTTACTGGCTCTGATTTGAGCAATGTGTCCCTCTCTGATTACGCGGGAAAGCGAGTCATTCTCAACATTTTCCCGAGCTTGGATACGGACACCTGCGCGCGCTCTGTGCGTGAGTTCAACAAGCGCGCTGCTGCTTTGGACAACACGGTGGTGCTGTGCATCTCCGCCGATCTTCCTTTCGCTGCAGGTCGCTTCTGCACGGTGGAAGGTATCAAGAATGTCACCACTGGCTCCACTTTCCGCTCTACCTTTGGCTTGGACTATGGCATTCGCATGAAGGACGGCGCCTTGGCTGGCCTCAATGCTCGCTCTGTTGTCATCGTCGATTCGCAAGGTAAGGTCGCTTATACTCAGCTCGTCCCAGAAACTCACGACGAGCCTGACTATGAAGCAGTTTTTGACGCACTCGAGTCGGTAAAGTAACGTTCACAGCATCGCTCAAGATTATCAGCGCGCTTCAGCTTCCCATGGTGAAAGCGAGCCCCTGCGGATTCGTCGAGCGGTGGTAGCGAACGGAACAAGTGAAAATCAGGAAACGGAGGGGCTCTGCCTCTCCGTTTTTTTGTTCTCTTATTTTCTGCTATAACAAAAAGAGGAACATCTGTTCGACGAAAGGCAGACCGTGGAACTTTCCGACCTCGTAGAGTATGCCCGAGCTCAAGAAGAGCTTGATGTTCTCGTGCAAAAGGGATGGGGAGATTACTCTGACGAATACACGGTGAGCGAGCATCACAGCGGTACGGTTATCGCTTATATCATGGACTTATGGGATGAAAAGTCTTTCGAGGATGTTCCCTGCTGTGACATCAAATGTGGCTACGAGTTCGGTGTTCTTGTCTCGGGCCAAGTCTCCAAGCCTTTCAAGCAGAAAGGAAAAGACTGGGCCGGAGTGCGTTTCGACAAGGTACGCGATGAAGACTCTGTCTATATGTTGCTCGACCATGCGCAGAAAATCGCACGAGAGAACGCCCCGCAGGAACTTGTGCGCAAGTATCGCGGAATGGCACGCAAACTCTACGACAAAATGCGGGTCAACGAGGAACAACCTCTCGCTTCTCAAACCGCTTACCCGGTTGCTCCACATTCCACTTCGCCAGTGACTTTCCCAGAAACTTCACCTTCAACTCTTCGCAAGGCCGCGCCAGCATCACGCCAAACCGTTGAAGCATCCGCTGCTCAGGTGAGTGACCCTCTGCTTTTCGTGCCGCCTACCATGCTCCCGCCGCACCAACAGGATGCCGCAAGCCAAACCGCAGTACATGATCACACAGCCGCAACAGAAGCTTTCAACGCCGAGATGCGTAAGCGCGCTGAACAAGCGCAGCGCATGGCCGAAACCCTCGACCTCGGATTGCCGCGCAACAGCGCGAAAATCCCGGAAAAAATTCTGCAAATGCAGAGCTTGTACACCCATGAACATCGCAATGGTGACATCAACGATGCGCATAACTTCGTGGTTCAAGGCACCTTCATGCAAGATTATGAAGATGACAAGCCGTGGCTGACGAATCTCATCAAGTTTTCTCCGACCTATCACGATTTCAACGCAGCTCAACTGCGCGGCTACTTCACTTGGCGCAAATTCGTGCGGCAAGGCTCACTCAAGCAGGCTTCCCCTGCATTCTTCACCATGTACGTTTACGAGCTGCTCAACGGCATTGGTACCCGTGATGTTCAAGATTCCCTCGATAAGCTTCTTGCCTTTACGCAAGCCATGCGAAAGCAGCATGTGGGGCCTTTGGGAGCGATCAGCATGTATCGGCGCTGGATGCTCTTCTTAGGAATTATCTATTCGTTCCCGCCGCAAACCATGCGCAAGTATGTCGACCCTGAGCTGCTGGAACAAGATACCAACCTGGTAATCTTAAGGGATTGTGACGAGCATAACGATGCTGAGGTGTGCCAGGCGCTGGACTACTTTAGTGGCGGAAAAGTGTCGGCTTCACCTGCCGTTGCCAAAAACCCTGAGGTTGCGCGCCAACTTTTTGCCCAAGCATGGCGTGAGATTAACACTGACTCGCCTTTCGAGGGTGAACCCCTGTTTGTTCGCTGCTTCGATAATCCGCAAACCTACCCGTCAGAAGGGTTAAGCGATGCTGTCGTGCTCATCGACAGGCCAGAACAGGCTGTGACGTATCACCTTACTGAGGTGACGACGATTGAATATCTCCACCAAAAGTGGATGATGACGCGATATGACAAGGTTTTCTTCCAAACCGAACTCATCGGACGACTCGTTCATTCGGTTGATTTGGTGCTCAGGAAGCTCTTGAAAACTGGGCATTATTTGCGGCACAAGGCGCAAGATCAGGCTTTTGACCAGGTTGCTCACACTCTTGTTCAGCAGTATCAGGCTCGCCAGAGCGAGGAGAAGGCGAAGGCACAGGTTGCGGCGATTTCCATTGATTTTTCGCAGCTCAAGACGATTCGCAGGGATGCTGATGTGACACGGGAAAATCTGCTCACCGACGAAGAAAGGGGAGTAGATAACGCTCTGAGCGAAAAAATCGAGTCGGAAGTCGCGCAAAACGAGCCAGAAACAAAAAACGCGCAGAAACCGGAGCTACTTCAGCAGCCAGAACCTGCGCAAAAGCCTGTTATTCCAACGAAATTTGAGGATGTACCTGACCAGACTGGCAAGGGCGAAACGAGCGTTCTTGCTCAGTATCATGATGTCTTAACCAAGCTGCTTGCGGGCAGTGATGTGAGCCAGGACCTTCGCGACAAGCATCTGATGGCATCGATGGTTGCCGATGCTATCAATGATGCGTTGTACGAGCAGATCGGCGATGTCGTCATTGAAAGCGATGGCGATAACCTTTCGCTCGTTCCTGACTATGAAGAAGACGTACGAGCTGTGCTCAGAGAGGAACATCAAGATGAGTGAAGAAAAGAGCGTGGAGCGCGAAAACAGGCGTATCCCTCGCCGAATTGCGCGTACTGTCATCAATTCTTTGAAAGGTGGCGTCGTTCCTCGTATCGGCCTGCCGTACATCACTGTGGGCCGCAAACGCGAAATTGACGCGCTCTTAGGTGATGTTGACATCATTAGTGAAGGCGGGGCTTCCTTCCGCTTCATCGTGGGTAGGTATGGCTCGGGTAAGAGCTTTTTGATTCAAGCAATCAGAAACTATGTGATGGACCGTGGCTTCATCGTTGCCGATACTGACCTCTCCCCAGAACGCAGGCTGCAAGGCACTCGCGGTCAAGGTTTAGCAACCTACCGTGAGCTTATCACTAACTTGTCGACGAAGACGAAGCCCGAAGGTGGCGCCCTCACTCTCATTTTGGACCGCTGGATTAGCAACGTGCAGGTTCAAACCATGCAAGAGACGGGCCTTTCTGCAGATGCTGCCGAACTGGAAGCACAGGTAGAAAACAAGATTTATGCGGTTACTCAGGCCATGAATGAAATGGTTCACGGCTTTGAGTTCGCTCGTCTGCTCACCCTCTACTACCAGGCTTATCGGGAAGGCGACGATGAGCTCAAGCAGAAAGTGATCCGCTGGTTCAGGGCAGAATACCCGCTCAAGCGTGACGCGAAGGAAGCTTTGGGAATCAACATCATCATTACCGATGACGATTGGTACGAGTACATCAAACTCTTCGCCCAATTCTTCCGCCTGGCCGGGTATGAAGGCATGCTCATCATGATCGACGAGCTGATCAACATTTATAAGGTGCCGAACGCCATTACTCGCCAGTACAACTACGAAAAGATTCTCACCATGTATAACGACACCTTGCAAGGCAAGGCTCGCTATCTGGGAATTATTATGGGTGCCACTCCACAAACTTTGGAGGATAGCCGCCGCGGAATCTACTCGTATGAAGCTCTCCGCTCCCGCTTGGCCGAAGGCAAGTTCTCCCGCCCAGGTGCCCGCGATCTCCTCGCACCGGTGATTCGCCTCGACCCGTTGAGCATGGAAGAGATGCTTGTTCTGTGTGAGAAACTCGAGCACATGCATGCTGGCTTGTACGATTACGAGCCGCATTTGAGCGATGAAGACCTCGCACAGTTCCTCAAAATTGAGTATGCGCGTATTGGTGCGGATGATCACATCACCCCTCGCGAGGTGATTCGTGACTTCATCGAATTGTTGGATTTGATCTATCAGCACCCTGATATGAGCGTGGATGAGCTTCTGAATTCGGATGATTTCACCTTCGCGCAGGATGAGAGTGTTTCCAACCAAACTGTGCCTCAGTTCGCACAGTTCACTTTGTAATAACTCATAAGGAAGAATTCAGTGTTGTAAGTAGAAAAGAGCGGAAAATGGAGAGCAAGAACTCACACAGCATCGATGTTTTCTCGAGGTATGCACCCTTCATTCAAGAGTACATTTACCGTTCTGGGTGGAAGTCGCTCAGGGGAGTGCAGAATGCCGCTGGTCAAGCCATTTTTGGTTCGGATGACCACGTGCTGTTGTGCGCTTCAACCGCATCGGGAAAAACGGAAGCAGCATTCTTCCCCATCCTCACTCTGCTGGAAGAAAAGCCTTCCACCAGTGTGGGTGTCCTCTACATTGCTCCGCTCAAGGCACTGATTAATGATCAGTTTGAAAGGCTCAATGAGCTGTGCCAGGAAGCGGGTATCCCGGTAACCCGCTGGCATGGTGATGCTTCCACCAGCCAGAAAGCTAAGCTGATCAAGCATCCTGCAGGTATTTTGCAGATTACCCCGGAATCGTTGGAAAGCCTGCTGATCAACAAGCATGCTGCTATCCCTTCGCTGTTTGGGGACCTTCGCTTCATCGTCATTGATGAAATTCACTCGCTGTTGCGAGGAGACCGTGGTTTGCAAACCTTCGCTCTCATCCAGCGTTTGTGCCGTACGGCAGGCTGCGACCCTCGCCGCATTGGTTTGTCTGCAACAATGGGGGACCCTCTCGCCGCAGGTGACTTCCTTGCTGCCGGAACAACGAGGCGCACTGTTATTCCTCGTTTCCCAAGCGAGCCTGAGGTGTGGCAGCTGTCGATGGAACAGTTCTACGATGATGGGGATCAAGCTGATTATGATCGCGACCCAGCGATCGCCGGTGAGCTTCTCCAAGCTCCACTCGAGCCTGAACCGCCGACGGATCAAGCTCCTGAGTACGCTCTGCCCAGCGTTGCTTATATTTTCGAGCACACGAGAGGGCATAAGAGCCTCATCTTCACCAACTCCCGTGAGGATTGCGAACTGCTGTGCCAACTGCTTCGTGAGTATTGCGCGAAGAATGGGGAAGAGGATCGATTCCTCATTCACCATGGCAACCTTTCTGCTGCAGTACGCCAGGACGCAGAAGAAGACATGAAAGATGATGACTCTCTGAAATCGATCTGCGCTACAGCTACCCTGGAGCTCGGCATCGATGTGGGGAAACTCGATCGAGCATTCCAAGCAGAGGCTCCAGCAACCGTCTCTGGTTTCCTTCAGCGCATGGGAAGAACGGGCCGACGAGGCCAGCCATCCCAAATGTGGTTTGTGATGGCTGAACATCACCTGAACAAGAATGCGGAATTTGCTGCGCGCATTCCGTGGTCGCTGATTCAAGGAATCGCCCTCGTTCAGCTCTACACAGAAGAGCGATTTGTGGAACCGCCTCGTTTGGGCAGGCTTCCGTACTCTCTTCTCTACCATCAGACGATGAGCACGCTCAAATCGAATGGAGAGATGACTCCTGCAGAGCTTGCCTCGCGAGTTCTCACTCTTTCGCCGTTTAGCAATATCAGCACCGATGACTACCGAGAACTGCTGACCCACCTGATTAAAATCGGGCATATTCAGCTCACTGAGCACGATGGGATCATCCTGGGAACAAAGGGCGAAAGAGTAGTTAACGACTACAAGTTCTACGCTGTTTTCAACGATACTGAGGAATATACCGTTCATTACGGTTCACAGCAGTTGGGTACTGTTCTTCTCCCACCGCCAGAAGATGGGAAGCTTGCTATTGCTGGACATGTATGGAAAGTGAAGGAAATCGACTGGAATCGCAACGAAGTCTATGTTGAGCCTACAGGAGGAAATGTTCCTGCATTCTTCGGCGATGAGATGGGCGACATTCATACCCGAATTCTCGAAAGAATGAGGGATGTTCTCGCTGAGAACACGATGTACCCGTACCTTATGCGCCATGCTCGCTTCCGTTTACAAGATGCTCGCTCGTTGTATGACCATGCAGGCCTTGCCGACTCGCCGCTCATTCACCTGGGAGGAAACACTTGGGCGTTGTTCCCGTGGCTGGGTACGTACTCGTTCACTGCGTTGCAGATGTTCCTCTCCAGAAAATGCGGTAAGCGTCTCGGCTTGGAAAAGCTGGAATCGCTCAAGCCGTACTACATCATGCTACAAATGGAAGCTACCGCAGAGGAGTTCTTCCACATCGTGACGGAAGAGGCTGCCCGCGACTTCGACCCGCTTGACCTGCTCGGCCCTCATTATGCGCCGCGCTTTGAAAAGTACGATAAGTTCATTCCTCCAACGCTGCTGCGCAAGGGCTTTGCCTATGGCGTGCTTGACGTGGAGGAAATGAAGAAGCGTGTGCTCTCCTGGGCGCAGTACATGAATCAGCCCAACAGCTTGCCTGCAGTGCCGAAGTATCTCGACCATGAGTAAGCCTAAGCAGATTTAGCGAATTCTTAGCAGGACAGGTTAGTGGCAGTCGCCATATTGCGAACCAGAAGTTCAGTGAAGGTTTAGCCTGGAAGCTGAACTTCTGGTTGCAGTTGCGAGCGTACAAAATCTAAGCGAGGATGATTGCTATCAGCGTCAAAGAGCTGATAGATGCCCTCGTAGAAGCGCTTGTTGTGTGCATAGTCGCCATCTTGACCTTGACCGATAGCGACAAACACATTGCCATTCGCGTCAATTTCTACTCGGCGAGGAACAACAAAGGGCTCCCAGCCAAGCTTTTGAGAATCAGCACTTGCAGGAACGCTGACACTCGTGAATGAGCTTCCATCGGTAGAGGTGTACAACTGTGCAGGCTTCTGCGGGTTACTTTCATGACCGCTGTAGCCTATCAGAATTGTCCCTTGAGGAAGCAGGGTTGCCAAGTTCACGTCATCAGCACGCTCACTCGGCACAATTGCTTTCCATGGCAACGACACAGAAGTCAAAGGTGCATTGCCTAAACTCCCAGAACCGTGAGAGGGTGAGGCAGAATTCAACTGCGAAGCGTGAGCAAGCTGATCAGCAGAAGGAACAGGGGAGATCGCCACATTCATCAGTTCAGAGCCCAAAGCTGCATCCACGTCATAACCGACCAAAATGCGTCCCTGAGCGTACGACACGTACGCAGTGTCCAAAAATCCATGGCCGAGAGGCGAGTAATACCAGTTCTTTCCTTCATCAAGAGAGAAGATGAGCGCAGCTTGGTCAGGATCACTGGGATCATAGGAGTAACGGTCATTGCTCTGAGATGGATGAGCGTCAGATGGGCTTCCTTGAGAAGGATTGACCTGTGCTGAATCACTGTCAGTTGACGAATCAGGCGTGTTCGAGTTCGAAGCAGCCTGCCCGGTCATCTTGCTCTTCGACATGTCATACAAGAAACCAGTAAACTCAGGCGAAATCACATAGGAAGTCACCGGCAACTGAGCAGTAATTGCATGATCATCCAAATAGGCAAGCCCGTCCACGGCATTGTTGCCATCCGGGCCGGGAACGGAAACCCAGTTGTTCCCATCGTAGGTGACGAGTAAGGAATTCCTGGTAATCTCGTACGTATTTTTCTGGCCAGCTTTCGGGAAATACGTGGGATGCTGGGGCCGAGGTGGTTCAAGGGTTTGCGGTTCAGTGAGAATCTGGTAGCGTGCCTCAGCCATCGCCTCAAGGATCGAGTAGTGTTTCGCCGTCAAACTGAGCTCGAGAATCATATCGACATGAATCGTAGTGCCGTTGAAGAAAAGCGGTTGCAGAAGTTGGTCGGAAGAGAAGGCTTCCCATGCGCTGAAGCGAGGGGTGAAGTCCATGATGACGTTGACGAAAGCCTCGTCGGCAAAGCGGTTTGGCTTTTTTTCCACGCTGGAATCAGTTTGATCGGAGTCTTCGACTGGTGTGGACAGGAAGTTTACCCTGAGATTATCAAGCTGCGCAATCTGTTTATTAGGTGCGGTAGTCCAGCGCTGGTGCAGGTTAATCCAATCGCGGAACCATTGCTCCACCGAGTAGGTGATTGTTTCCTTATCGCGCAACTGAGCGTCAGAGAACCTGGTGGTGGAATCCGTGCAGGAGGAAGAATGCTGATGTTTGGTGTTGTTTGCTGAGCGTGAGGAGTGCTGAGAAGAAGCAGAATTGTTGGGAGAAGTTCCTGAGGTGTCAGCGGACGTTTTATTGGAGGTTTTATTGGAGGTTTGATCGGAGCTGTGATCAGAGCTGTGATGGGAATTGTCGTCAGGTATTTGGATGGCAATACAGCCTGACTGCCAACCAGTTTCAGTGAAATTCGACCAGATCATTCCCAGTATGAGCGCGCAGAGAGTGATGAGTGAAGCGAGGATGAGCACGATTATTCGCAGAACGCTCTTATGACGAGGGGTGTTCTGCGATGTGCTTGGTGATGTTCTCGATGACTCGCTCGCAGGTGAGTTCGAAGGGGTGATGAGAGGTTCGCTCGCGTGCTCTTCCATAAGCTCATCTTAGAACGCTGGTTGAGAATCTTGTTGAGCCGGCTGAGATTGCTCTTGTTTTCAGGTTTTCTGACCCTGGATTACCAAAATCCGAAAAGTTCAACAACCAAAATCCGAATGTTTCACTTCATAAAATCCGAATGATTGACTTCACAAAATCCGGAAGACGCCATGCGCACGGTAGTGCTAGCGCGGTGACAATCAGTAGAAGAGCGTGACGAAAAGCGAACCCACCAGCTTCTCAAACGTCGAAGCATGATGCGCTTGCCACACTGAATCCAAAGCTTGAACCGGGTAGTCCGTGATCATCGCATCGGCAGAGGAGAAGGAGAAACGATCCATTGAATCATTCGTATTCACCGTCCACACAAAAGCCTGGCGATGCGCAGAATGAATGACATCGAGCTGGTCCTCATTCGCCATGCCTTCCTCCATAATCAGGGTCTTTGCCTTCGCATCCTCAATATCGCCAAAGGAGTAATAGTAGAGGAAGCCCGTGTTGATATCAGGGTACTGCGTGTTCACATAGGAAATGAGCTGGTAATCCAGGCCGATCAGCGTCACTTCCTTCTGCATATGAAGCTCGCGCACCAAAGAGACCATGTCATCAGCCATCTTGCGGTTCGCAGTGGGACCTTTCAGCTCCAGCAGGACGTGCATCTTTCCGCGCGCTGCGCTTAAAAACTCACGAGCAGTCGGCACACTCGCATACTTCACCGCATTCGGATTATCCTGCGAATCAAGCAGCAGATTTTTCACCCGCAACTTCTTAATTTCACTGAGCGTCATGTCACTCACGCGACGGTTGACTCCCGCCACGCGAGCGAAAGTGTCGTCATGGTTGAGCACGTAAGCCCCGTCCTTCGTGCGTTGCACGTCAATCTCAGAACCGTACGCATGCGCTTTATAAGCAGCAAGCATGCCCTCGATCGTATTTTCTGGGCCCAGATCGCCGCCGGCACGGTGCGCGTACACCTTGGTGTTGCGCATGGTAATAAACGTCTGGGGTGAGGAGACGACCACAGCGGAGAAAGCACTGTTGAGGGTGAAAGCTGCAAGGGTGGCAAGCAGCATCGCTGCGATGCGAGCAGGGGAGAAAACCTTGTGGCGCGCAGGGGATTTGAAGGGCTGATAATCTTGGGAAATACTGAGATTACCAGCCTGCTGAGCCTCAGAAACGAAACGAATGCGAAGCCTCGTCAAAATATCGACCAACCACGGCGTAAAAATGAGGCTTGCCAGAGAATAAAACTCTGCGGCGAAAAGCATAACCGACAATTCGCTCGCCTCAACGCCCATCCAGCCGACGCGGTAGGTGAGGAAAAGCCCGCCAATATACAGCGCCATCGTGGGGATAAAGAATGCCAGCCATACCAGCATGTAGCGCAACTCTTGCAGCAAACTGCGCCACAAAAGTGCGCCGACATGATGACGAGTGAGCCGGCGAGAGCGACGCAGGGCTTCGCGCATGGAAACCTGAGCATCGACAACTTCATGGAGTACGAAAATATGGCGCAAACTCAGCCAGAGCGAGACCAGAAAAACCGTGAGGTAGATCAGCAGGTAGAGGGGAGTCGCGTCAATCACCGAGCTGATGAAGTTGGGAATATGAAGCCACGAGGTCGCCGCAGAAGAAAAGCCGAAACCAAGGATCGGCATGAGGATCACGATGAAAAGCAGTACTAACAGTCCGGAGGGGCTGACGTAACGGCGAGTGTCTTTCACGCCCAGAAGCCAAGCTTTGCCGATGCTCAGCTTCTCGTCGCGCTCGCGGTAGGCGACGGAGAGGTGGACGAAGGCGAAGAGGTCGACGCCAGAAATCAAGCCAGCTACCAGCAGACTGAGCACCAGCATGCTGATTCCTGCCGGGGAGGCGAAGTAGTGCGCGAAGTCGGAGCTCGTGAGCATGTTCATGCCGGAAGCGGCGAGCAGAGCGCGGTTCATCAGGCGCATGAGGGGCAGAAGGACGAGGGTGAGGAGAAGCTTCGTCACAATCTGGTAGCGGGCAAAGATTACGAACATGATGGCTAGTTTATTTTGGCTGGCGGGTGGTGTGCATCATCCTTGAGGATGGTTTGCTGGGCGGATGCTGCGCTGGTTGTATTTGGGCCGTCCAGCAGTTGCAGGAGTACAACACCAGATTAACAACGTGATCACTGAGGTGAACGAGAACATTGAATTGAGCACGAGTATCGATAACTGAGGACGTGGTTGGCGCTAAGCTGGAGAGGAGTACAAACATACGGGGAAGAGGTGGACGATGCACGGTGAACACATTCAACAACAACCACGATCACGCACCTACTTGGGTGTAGTGATCGCAGCTTTCGTAGTGCTCATCGTGAGCCTTGCCCTCATCTTCACTTTCAATCCAGCTCGCGCCCTGTTCACGCATCAGCTTGCGGCAACAAGCGTGGAGAAACCGGTGAAGAAGGCGCTCAGCAAAAAGAGTGAAGTTCCGGCTGCGCACGTGCCTCACCATGGCAAAACCGCTAACTGCAGCGCAACCGATTGCGTCTCCCTGCTCGTCAACGGCGATCTGCTCTTCCACGCAGGCTTGTGGAACCAATATGCGCGTAACCCTTCGGCAACAGACGGAAGCGCCTTCGATTTCACCGACCTCTTCGCTTCGCTCAAACCCTACATTGATGCTTCTGATATTGCCGTATGCGAGTTTGAAACCCCAATCGCTCACCGCGGTGGCCCTTACAGCGCCTACCCGATTTTTGCTATCCCGCCGGAAGTTGTTGATGCCGCAGCCAAAGTAGGTTACCAAGGCTGCACGCATGCGACGAACCATTCGTGGGATCAGCATGCTGACGGCATCGCACTCTTGCGCCAAGAAATGCAAGATCACGGTTTGCAACAAGTCGGCTCATACACGAGCCAAGACCAGATCAAGCCAATGATTCTGCACAGCGCAGATGGCGGCCCGAGCATCGCCGTTATCACTGGTACGGTTTCCGTCAATGGTTTAGTGCCAGATGAGGATTGGATGATTGACCGTTTGCGTGGTCGAGAAGACCCTCACCATGCAGCCGATGTTCAACGCATCGTCGACCAGGCAAAAATGGCGCGGGAAGAAGGTGCTGACCTGGTCGTCTTCGCCATGCATTCCGTGCAAGAGTACATTGACTACGCCGATAGCTGGCAGGTGGATTCTGCTCATGAGCTTGCCGACTTGGGTATTTTCGACCTGGTCTATGGTGCGGGAAGCCACAGCGTGCAGCCGATTGAGAACTATAACAACACATGGATTATCTACGGCACGGGCAACACAGTGACAGAGAGTGCACCACTAGAGCGCGTTTCCAACAATCAAGGTATGACCGCTCGTATTACTTTCGCAGGCTACCAGGGTGATCGTGCATCCTGGCATGTGCAAAGCATTGACTGGGTGGGAAGTGCCAATATGCGAGCAGGACGCTACCACTGGTGTTCGCTGGGAGAAGACCAGCCTGATGGACCGTGCTGGTCTGCTCAACAAGACACTGCGGTAAGAAACCGCTTGCAATCAGTGATCTACTCCAAGGGTGCTGACCCTAATGTTGTGCGCCCATGGAAGTTGAACTCGTAAAGCCAGTCCAGTTCAGCTCAGTTTTCGGTTCGGTTCAGCCTTCAGTTTCCCACTCAATCAGCCAGTGGCGAGGTAGGCAGTTCGCCATCACTCGTACCCGTGCGCGCAACCGTCCACGAATTCGCTTGAGCAACCGGGCGAATAACAATACGATCCAAGTTCACATAGCTGGGACGAGAAATGGCAAAAGCCACCACATCGGCAATATCCTTGGCAAGCAGCGGCTGGTCAACACCGGCATACACCTTCTCAGCAGCCTCTTTACTGCCCAAACGGTTGAGAGAAAACTCTTCCGTCTTCACCATGCCAGGGCAGATCTCAATGAGGCGAACATTCTCGCCGACCAGCTCCAAGCGCAACGTTTCCACAATCATTGCCTCGGCATGCTTGGCTGCCGTGTAGCCAGCACCACCCACATCGGTTTCATGAGCAGCCGTCGAAGTGATGAACACAATCGTGCCATTCTTCTCGCGAATCTGAGGCAAGAGCGCCTGCGTTAAACGCAAGGTGGCGAGCACATTGAGCTCATACATTGCCTGCCAATCTTCAAGTTTCCCGGTAGCAACAGGATCGGAGCCGCGGGCACCACCCGCATTATTCACCAGCGCATCAATGTTTCCCGCCTGCTCGACCAGACGAGTAACATCCTCTGGCTTCGTCAAATCAGCAGGAATCACCGTAGCGCCAGTCTGTTCGTGAAGCTTTTCCAAACGCTGAGCACGACGAGCAGTAGCGACCACCTCATGGCCTTCCTTCACCAACGCGCGTACCGTAGCCTCACCAATACCCGAAGAAGCTCCCGTCACCAAAATTCGCATAGTCCAACTCCTCTGTTCTTACCGACATTCTTCAAGCGCGCTCACCGTAGTGCAACCAGCGGCACAGCGCGGCTTGCCTTGAAGACAATCACTGGGTTTGAGCCTAAACTATTCCTGTTACCGCGAGTTTTCTTCGCCACCACTGAAGCAGAAAGGAGACCAGCATGCTGGGTTTCGTCGGAGCAGGAGCCATGGGCGGAGCAATTATTTCCGGATTACTCTCCAGTAAGGCTTTCTCGGCTGATGACATTGTCATTACCGCGTCCAGCCCTGAGCGTTCGAGGCAACTGGCCGCCCAGTTTGGTGTGCAAGCCTGCGATAGTGCTCAAGAACTTGCTCGCTACTGCGAAGGTGGAACCATTATCATGGCCGTCAAACCTTATCTGGTGTGCTCTTTGCTTGAGCAGATGCACCTGGATAAGGAAACCCTGGTAATCTCTGTCGCCGCATCGGTAAGCCTCGCCCAATTGCAAGAAGCCGCTGGCCCTGACATCCCTGTTCTGCGCGCCATGCCTAATGTTGGCGCACGCATTGGCCACTCGATGACGGCTTTGTGCCCCGGTTCGGCTTGCACTTCTGATGAGATTGACACTGCTCGCAAGATTTTCACTGCGGTAGGAAGCGTTGAAGAGATTGAAGAGAAGGATTTCTCGCTATTCTCTGCACTCGCCGGTTGCTCTCCAGCCTTCACCGCACTCTACATTGATGCGCTGGCGAGGGCGGGCGTTTACTACGGTTTCAACAAGACTATGGCGACGCGTATTGCGGCTCGCGCGGTTGAAGGATCGGCTGCACTGGTTGCTGAGCAGTTGAAGCAAGGCGTTTCAGCAGCTGATACGGCTGATTGCGTGCAATCTCCTGGTGGAACCACGGTTGCAGGAGTTGTGGCATTGGAAAAGAACGGATTCGCCCCAGCAGTAGTGCAAGCAGTGCAGGCGAGTGTGGAACGCGATCGGAAGTAAACGAGCTGATAATCTTTCGCGCTGATCGAGGCGAGCGGGAAGGAGGGGAGTGATGAACGACGAAGATAGGCCTGCGGTGAGGGATGAGGGGATACCGACCTCCGGCTACGAGGAAATGACGACCTCTGGCGACGAAAATACGCCGGTGATGAGCGATGAGCTGCTATGGAACACGGTGAAAGAAACAGCCGAGCAGCTGCCTGCCGCAGAACTCTACCCGTTCTCTTTCGAGTGGGATGCGGCCCGAGTCAAAGGCAAGTGGTTCATGATCTCCACGGTCAGGGATCAGCGGATTGTTAATCTCAAGGCAGACCCTCAAGATGTTCTTTCCCTGAGCGCCGACTTTCCATCGATCAGCCCAGGCTACCACATGAACAAGAAGCACTGGATTACCATTGCGCCTGGTGAAGCTGTGACGGTGGGGCTAGTGCGCGAGCTCGTCAAGCAATCGTACGCGCTTGTCGTGGAGACGCTGCCCAAACGCGAGCAGCCGGTGGATCCGCACTCCTACCTGCAGTGAGGTAACGTAACAGTGAACAGGTGGCACGTGACGGTGAGGTGAGCGGCCGGGAGTCTGCAGTGGGGAGTGGCCACCGAGTAGCCACGCTATATCCAATAATACTCACTTACGCGCAATTGTATTTAAGTGAGCGAAATAAAAAACGCGGAAAAACATGAGAAATAATCGGCTGAAACCGTTGGAATGACTGGAATTTGAGGGGAAGAAAAGTGGAGCGGGCGACGAGAATCGAACTCGCGTAATCAGTTTGGAAGACTGAGGCTCTACCATTGAGCTACGCCCGCGAACAAAAAACTAGTATGCCACAGATTTGCACAAAGGTCTAGGCAACACACGAAAAAGGCAGATTGAAAAACGCTCGAGCGAGAAAACGGGTGCCAGCTGAAAGAACAGAAGGCACCCCTTGTGACTTGACCGAGCACTTGCCGCCACGTGCACTTGCCGTCGAACATGTTGAGACCTCACTGCTAGCTCTGAGCATTGCTTGCCGCCGAGGCAGCTGCTCATTCGCAGGAAGCTGGCTGTTTGGAGGCCACTTGCTGTATGAGGGAAGCCGACTATTCCGAGAAATCTGGATGTTCAGAGTCGGTTTCCTCTGCCGAAGAAAGCTCGGCGGAAGATTCAGCGGACTGATAATCTGGAGCGTTCTGCGACGAGCGACGGGAAGTGAAACGCTTCCAGCGAGCCTGACGTGCGGCCTTCTTCTCTTCCTTACGAGCCAGCGCTTCAACGGCCGAAGAGCGAGTTTCCAAGTCAAAAGCAGAGTCGAGCTCAGCGTCCAAGCCCAGCTGCTCAGCAGATTTCAGAGGCTCACGCCAACCAGCGATGTCCTCAGCGCTGAGAGGAGCATCAACACTCTTGCCGTAAATACGCTCGTACGCCTCAACCTTCTCACGGTAATCCTGAGCTCGCATGAAGGAAGAATTCTCCTGCACCGACAATTCAGGGTCAGGGTAGATCGGGTCAAGAATGTGAATGATCGTGCGCGTCTTCATAAACTGCTCGTTATCAGCAGACTTCTTATCGCGCATCTCCACAAAGCACGGAACAATCGGCACGCCCGCGCGAGCAGCGAAATCAAAAGCGCCATGCTTTTCCGGGCGAGGACGACGATAGTTAAACCACATTTCCTCTTCCGGGTAGATCAGCACAAAACGGCCGCGAGAGAGCAGCTGGTCGATGATGGCTGGGAACTGACGCGAGAGGTACACGTGGCTCTTAGTAATTGGAATGGTGTCGTAATACTTCAGGAAGAAACCCAAGAATCCGGGCATCGCAAAATTCGTATCCTGGCTGATGATGTAGGTACGACGATGGCCAGAGTGCCGCATAGCAGCCGTCACCGTCATATTCTCCAAAGGGGAGAAGTGGTTCGACGTGACGATAGCGCCAGAGCGGATGGAACGCACCTTCTCCAAGCCCACGTACTTGGTACGCCAGTTGAGCAGGTCCGCCAGAGCGTGAACGATGGTGCGAGCAGCCCAGTTCTTCGCGGTATAACGCCAGGTTCTCGTGTACGCGAGGTGACGCTCAACAAGGGAGAGGCGGGCATCGCGGTCAGTAATTTTCGGGTCGTTGATTTCGACCTTACGGTTCATCTCACCCAGGGCAAAATTGCGCTGAATATTGTCAATTACCGCTTGCTTATCTCCACCGACGATCACGATGGCTCCTTTCCTCAAGCGAATACGAAGTTACGGGCTGCTGGACGGCTGCTGGACGGCTGTGAGGTTGCGCAGTGCTGAGCGTTGCGCGCGCGTACGACGGGTACGTCTCTCGGCTCACATCTTCACGCGAACCTGAACACCAGCCTTGATCAACGACGCAAAAGTAGGGTCAGCATGGTCGACAATAGCCCAAGCTTGATTCATCAAACGACCCTTCTTCAACTCATCCAGCTCACGGTTGATAGGAGGGAAGTTCTGTAAACGCAACAACAGCTCTTCATAATTCGGGCTCTGAGCCGCATACTTCCACCAAATATCAGCACGCAGAGCATCGGGATAATTCCACGGCTTGTTAAACAGGTTGAAGTGAATAATGCACGGATCAGCAACATCATCTGGTCCATTGGCGCTCAACACATTAAAGCGAGGATCGAGCAACAGGAGACTGTCATGAAGCATGGCATTGATGTAATCCTGATCGACTGCAGCAAGTTCAGGATGGTAGGTGTTGAGAAGCTCAGTAAACTGCTGAACAAAGTTGATTTCGCGCAAACGCTCGCAATCCATGAGCAGAACACCAGAGTTGATATAACCGCGAGTATCAAAACCGTGCTCAGCCTGGCAATAGCGAATCAAAGCTTCTTGCACATCCATGGTTTGGTCATGGACGGCACCCATGAGGTTACCCTGAAGGTCGGTGTCGAACAGCTGTGCAACGTCGTCGGTAATAACGGTGTCCGTGTCCAGGTAAATGGCACGATCAATGTCGGGGAAAAGCTCAGGGATGAACAGACGGAAGTAGAGTGTCGTCGTTTTGTAGTCTGCAACCAACATGTTGTTATCTGAGTTGACCAAGTCATTGATCTTGTCAGAAATATGGCACATTTCCACCGTGGCATTAGGCTGGGAGAGGCCGGCGAGCTGATGCTGATGCTCATGGCTCATACCGCGTTCCAACACGATGATGTGGTAGCGGCGCAGCGGGTTGGAGTTAGCCAACAGAGAGGTGATTGCCACAGACAGGTACGGTGCGTAGGTTTCGTCGGCGGCAAAGAAAACGGTAACCGTAGGCTGGGTGTGATTGACAGAGGTTGCGTTTGGCTCACTCATTTTCATCGATCCTTTCAGGATAGTCAGTTGAACTGTTGATAGGATTGTTAATAGGACTGTTCATCGAATGGTCAAGAGGATGTTCAAACGAACGGTCAGGAGAACGGTCAGTTGAACCAGATGGTGAACCAGCTACTGAACTAGTTACAGGGCTAGCTTGTACCTGCGCGGCTCGATGCTGCTCGAATTCTTCCAGCAAGTCGTCATACTCGTGCAAATGCAAGGTAGAATGCACTTCCTCAACCTGCCATGGCTTCACACTCACCGCATGGAACCACGGGAAGAGGCGGAAGGACGTTGTAAAGTGCTGGAAAACCGTGTTGGAGTGGAAGCGGCGCTGATCGTTATAGCGGTGCGACGCAATTACCTTGGAGCGCACGCACTTGTTGAGAGCTGACTGGTCAGGCATAAACATCCACTTGTTTTCGCACATCTCCCTGCAGCGTGCAAAAAGGCCTGTGCGACGAATTTCAGCCATATTGAGCAGCAGCACTCCGGAGTTGAAATAGTCGGGGAGCATATGCGAGTAACGCTGACGGAAGAACCAGCGGCCGTAATAATCGAGCACTGCTGCAAGTTCGACGCCATCAAGATTTTGGTTGTAAAACTGCTCGAAAGGCTTGTGGCACACAATATCGGTGTCCAAGTAGAGAATACGGTCAGGAATGCATTCCAGCTCATCGGCGTACAAGCGCAACGTGCACAGCGGAGTGAAGCGCGTCTCCATATTGGCAACAGGCGGCTGGGCTTCGAAAAGGTCGGTAATATCGACGAGGCTCAAGCTTCCCTGAGGGTTATGCTTGCTGATCAGCTCGCGCACCGGCTCGACGTCGCTTTCTCGCAGCGGCAGGAACTCGCGCGTTGAGGTGCTCACTTTTGCTGTCAGAACGAACACATGCAGTGGCGTCCTCGTGTGCTTGGTGAGGGAGAGAACCGAAATCAGCAGACCATCGCGCATATTGCGGTCACCGCAGTAGAGCAGATTGATACTCGGCGCTGGCTTGCTGTGCGGCGAAGTTTTGGCTCGTCGTCTCGTGTGTGAGCGCTCGAGCATGCTTCACCTCGCTTTGTCGTTATGAGTAGCTTCTCAGCTTTGAGGCGCACCAGCGAAAGTACAGCCGAGCACTCACACAAGGCACAGGCGCACAAAACCTTCAAGTATTCTACGAAGCAAAGAGACTGAGAAGTCAGTACTCACTGGCCACAGTTGACAAACTGATTTTATTTGTCCGCTTCTTTGTGATAAATCACGTACTGATAATCGGAAAGCTCTGCTCTCTTGCGCATTGTTTCAACGATCTTGGCGTGTAAGCTCCCCTTTTGCTCCTGCTCGCTTGCCTCAAGATTATCAGGGTAAAAGGGTCCATCAATGTACACGGTGATGGCGGGGCGCGGGTTGAGCCAGGTAAAACGTCTGCGGTGGAAGGTTGTGGTGGCAACGAAACTCGGGGTTTTAAAGCGCACAGGGTAACGCATGGAAGTAGAGGAGAAGTCGCGGATCTTGGTGTACCACGGCCAGACGTGAGCTTCCGGGTAGATCATGAAGGTAGTGCCGTCCTCGACTAAATGCGTCATGGCAATCTTAAAGTTTTTTCTTTCCTCAAGCGTGTGGGGAACAGCAAGAAAATCGAGCTGGTGCAACATCGGGCCGATCACCGGAATGCCGATATTTCCCAGCGCGACGACCGCGGAAATATGGTGAGGGTAGTTCATCAAAACGCTTAACGCGATGTCTCCACCAGCAAGAGTGTGATTGCCATAAATGAAGGAGCTCTTGGCATGAAGTTTGCGCAAAGTACGCTTCATCTGCCGCTTGCCTTTAATGCGGATGCCGAGCCATAGGTAGCCGTAGACGCAACAGATGAGGTAGGCGAGGAAGTAGATGATGTGGTAGAAGCAGCGTTGCGCGAGCCCGTGGCCGTGATAGTAGCGGTAGCCGGCGGGAAGGTGATGGTTTTGGTCGGCGGACTTCACGAAATCTTGCGTCATGGAGGTGTAGGTCACAACCTGAGGAGCTCGTTTCATAAGGTTTTACTATAGCCAGAGCGGGTGCCGAGGGGGAGTTGAGGCCTGGGGACGCGAGGGCTGGAGCTTGGAGGAGAGGTAGTGGCAGCGGTGGCCCGCATGGGCTGGAGCTTGGAGGAGAGGCAACGTGATGCCAGCCAGAGGCAGTGAGTTGCCCGGCGAGTGCGCCCGCCTTTCGGCTAAGCTGGATGCGGGTACAGACACAACGACTTTTGCACGCGCACGAGCAGCAGTGAAGCGAACGGGCGCGCGCCAGCGAAGAAAGAGACACGATGGACAACACAGCAGTCAGCGGCTCCTACCACGGTGTAGAAATTGGTTCGCCTGAATTCGACGCCCTCTACGCCTACGACGGCAACGATCTGGGCTTTGAATGGAACCCCGACGCTACCACCTTCCGCCTCTGGGCACCAACCGCAGCCCAGGTGAGCCTCAACTTGTACGACAGCGACCAGAGCAGCGACGCTCCACTGCGCGAAAGCGTTGCCATGGCTCGCCACGACAAGGGTGTGTGGTCAGCAACCGTCCTTGGCGACTTGCGCGACCAGGCCTATGATTACCAGGTCACTTTTGAAGACGGCTCATCAAACACCACTCCTGACCCTTATGCTGTTGCTGCAGTGGTGAACGGCCATCGCAGCGTGGTTCTTGCGCCAGAGCAGATGACGATTCCTGACTTCCCTCGTATGCCGCACTTTTCGAGCTTGCAAACCGATGCGCGCATTGCTGAGCTCTCTGTTCGCGACTCGACTATTTCTCCGACTTCTGGCGTTAGTGAAGCTCATCGCGGTAAGTTCTTGGGTTTGACGGAAAAGGGCACCACGAATAGCTTTGGCAAGTCGACAGGCCTCGATTACTTGGTCAAGCTTGGCGTCACTCACGTGCAGATTATGCCGATGTACGACTTCGAATCCGTTGATGAAACCAAGCCATTCTCGGATGACAACTACAACTGGGGTTACGATCCGCTCAATTACAATGTTCCGGAAGGCTCGTTCTCGACCAACCCGTATGATCCGGCTACGCGCATTCGCGAAGCCAAGCTCATGGTTCGAGCGCTGCATGAAGCGGGTATCCGCGTGGTGATGGATGTGGTGTACAACCACGTGTACTCGCTGAAAACGCATCCGCTGGCGCTGAGCGTTCCGGGCTATTTCTTCCGCACGGTTGATGGCAAGCTCACCTCGCGCTCCTTCTGTGGCAACGATGTGGCAAGCGAGCGCGCGATGGGACGTAAGTACATCATCGACTCCTTGCGCTACTGGATTGAAAACTTCCGCCTCGACGGTATTCGCTTCGACATTTTGGGCTTGATTGATAACGAAACCATTCGTCAAGCTCGCGCGATGATGGATGAGATTGACACCAGTATTCTGGCTTACGGTGAAGGCTGGGATATGCACGCGGATCTTCCTACTGAACAGATGACGGTTCAGGAATATGCCAATCTGGTGGATAACCAAGAGGGGAGAGGTTCCCGCACTGGCTCAACGGTGGGCTTCTTTAACGATTCTCTGCGTGACAATCTCAAGGGTGCCGACTTCGATTCTGAGCCGACATCGAGAGGCTTTGTTACCGGCGAGCCAGGAAAAGAGCGGATTATTGCCTACAACATGCTGGGAACTCAGCCAACCCAGGACGAAGAGATTGTCAAGAGCCATGGAACGGCGATGAACCATGCAGACGCCTCGCAAGTGGTGCAATATGCGGAAATTCACGACGGAATGACTCTTTTCGATAAACTTGCTATTAGTTTGGGTTACGCCGAGCTTGATGAGCAAGGAAACCCGATTACCTCCAGCCCCGTGTTGAGGAATCTGGATGGGGAGAAGTTGCAGGATGTTGCTCGTCGTCAGATGCTCGCCACTGCAGCGGCACTTCTTGCACAGGGCGTTCCAGAGATTCAACTGGGCCAGGAATTCTTGCGCACGAAGGATGGAGAGCACAACTCCTACAACACCGGTGACACGCAAAATGCGATTGATTGGAATCGTTTGGCAAACCCTGTTGCTGCTCGTGTAGCTCGTTTTGTGCGCGATTTGTGGGCTTTGCGTGCTTCGACTCCTGCCTTCCGTTACTCTTCTTACCAGCAGATCAACGCTCATGCTTCGGTTCTGGCGATGGAGAATGGTGTGGTTGCCTGGCGGGTGAGCGATGAGAGCCATGCGTATACGGTTGTTCTCAATGCCAACGAGGTCCCGCAGCGGGTGCGTGAGGTGAGCTCGGGCTACTACGAGGTGTTGTGCGAGAATTCTGAGGTGGTGGAGCCTCGTGCACTCGAGGTTGCTCATGGTTTCACAGCTGCTGGCTTGTCAGTGAATGTGCTGCGCAGATCGGTGCTGTGAGGCTTGGCTGCGCTGAGGTGACGCTCCACGTGTGATGACGGCGTGAGCAATTGACAACGCAATCAATTGACAACCGTATTCAAGGTGTGGCAACGGCATTAAACAATATGATGACGATGTGAGGAGGGGAGTATGGACGACGAAACACAGCGCGCTGCTTTGCGTTTGCAGGAAAGAGCGGAGAAAGCAGAGCAGAGTACGCAAGGTGTTGAGTCCACACTCACCCCTCACTATCGCCTCTCGCTGGCCGACCAAAAGAAGCAAAGCTCGCTATCCACGGCAGCGAAAATCGGTGTTTTCGTGGCAATCGTCTTCGACATGATCGTTCCCTACGGCATGGGTCGGGCCTGGGCGCTGAGCAAGACGGGCCAGGTGATTCGCGCCTTCCAACATATTGACCCTCGCGGTTGGGCAGTGCTCGCCTGGCTTTCTGTCACCCTGCTGTGCGCCTGCTTGGGCCGGGCGATGAGCGCGACTCGTCGTGCTGGCTGGCTGTGGCTGGCCTACGCGAATTTCTTCGTTGTCCAACTTCTCGCCGGGGTGGGGCTGCTCAAATGGAATTTCTGGTATTCCACGTGGGTGGTTTACGATGAATCCTCCGTTTTTGCCGACGCCATCGACTTAGGCCTGATGGCATCCTTGTTTGGCTTGGTGGTTTTCGCCGTTGTTTTCGTGTTGCTGCTGGTGATGGTCAAGCGCGATTCTCCACTCAACATTTTGTTGCAAGGCTGGATGGCTTTTACCCTGTTTTTGCTGGTGGAAATGGCGATGCTGATAGGCATGCTCTTCGGTGGCATCTCTATTTTTGCGAACCTCTAAGGCTCGCAGGTGAGTTGCGTCGGTGGAAATCTTAAGAAATTCCATAAAGAATGGCGCAAGATTACCAGTACGGTAGTTGTCCGCGTGTGGTGAGAAACTGACAGTTGGCGTGAAACGCCCGCGGATAGAGAGCGCCCTGCCACGATGGTAAGGCACCGCGCAACGGAACATAAGGAGGAGCTATGGCTCTGAGCAATGAAGAAAAGCAGCAGATCATCAACGAGTATGCTACCCACGAGGGTGACACTGGCTCCCCAGAGGTTCAGGTTGCCCTGCTGTCCAAGCGCATTTCTGATCTGACCGAGCACATGAAGGCTAATAAGCATGATTACCACTCTCAGCGTGGTCTTCTGCTGCTGATCGGTAAGCGTCGCCGCCTTCTCGATTACTTGACCAAGGTGGACATTAACCGCTACCGTTCGCTGATTCAGCGTCTCGGCCTTCGCCACTGAGTCTTCCGCCCAGGCACGTGTGTGTCTGGGCTTTTTTGCGTGTAGGGGAAAGGTCCGCGCTGTGACCTGAAAGCCCGAGGAAGAGGGCTGAAAACACGCGTGAGGTATTAGGTAGAACAAAGGAGGAACCCGTGGAGGGTCCCGATATCACGGCAGTAGAAGCCGTTATTGATAATGGTAAGTTCGGCAAGCGCACGCTGCGCTTCGAGACCGGTCGTCTCGCCCAGCAGGCTGATGGTGCCGTTGCAGCCTATCTTGATGAAGATTCTATGATCCTGTCCACCACTGTGGCAGGCCACGCACCAAAGGAAAACTACGACTTCTTCCCGCTGACGGTTGATGTTCAAGAGAAGATGTATGCAGCTGGTCGCATTCCAGGCTCCTTCTTCCGTCGCGAGGGTCGCCCATCGACAGAGGCAATTTTGGCATGCCGCGTGATTGATCGCCCATTGCGCCCTCTGTTCCCACACACTCTTCGTAACGAGGTTCAGATCACCGCTACCGTGCTGGCAGTCGATCCTGATGACTCCTACGACATGCTCGCTCTGAACGCAGCATCCGCATCCACCACCATCTCCGGCCTGCCATTCGAAGGCCCAGTCGGTGGTTTGCGCTTGGCTTTGATCGACGGCCAGTGGGTCGCCTTCCCACGCTGGTCTGAGCGTGAAAAGGCCACCTTCGAGCTCGTCGTGGCCGGCCGCATCACCCCAGCCAACGACGTGGCAATCGCCATGATCGAAGCTGGCGCTGGCAAGAACGCTTGGGACCTCATCTACAACGGCAACGGTGTCAAGCCAGACGAGAAGGTCGTCGCTGAGGGTATCGAGGCTGCTAAGCCATTCATCCGCACCCTGTGCGACGCCATCAACGAACTCAAGAAGAAGGCTGCAAAGCCAACCAAGGAGTTCCAGCTCTTCCCTGAATACACCGACGAATTCTACAAGCGCGTCGAAGAGCTTGCCGCCGCCGACCTCGACCCAGCACTCGTCATTGCTGACAAGATCGAGCGCCAGGAGCGAGTGCGCGAAATCAAGGAGAAGGTTGCCCAAACCCTCGCCTCTGAATTCGAAGATATGAGCGACGAAGAGAAGGACCGCGAGCTGGGCAACGCCTTCAAGGCTTTGCAGCGCTCCATCGTCCGCCGTCGCGTGCTCGAGAAGGGTGAGCGCATTGACGGCCGTGGCCTGAAGGATATCCGCACCCTCTCCGCTGAGGTTGACGTGGTTCCTCGCGTCCACGGTTCTTCCCTCTTCCAGCGCGGCGAAACCCAGATTATGGGTATCACCACCCTGGGCATGCTCAAGATGCGTCAGGAAATGGACGCACTCTCCGGTCCAGACACCAAGCGCTACATCCACCAGTACAACATGCCACCGTTCTCCACTGGTGAGACGGGCCGCTTGGGCTCTCCGAAGCGTCGCGAAGTGGGCCACGGCGACCTCGCCGAGCGTGCACTCGTCCCTGTGATCCCAAGCGAGGAAGAGTTCCCATACGCCATCCGCCAAGTCTCCGAAGCCATGGGCTCTAACGGCTCGACTTCCATGGGCTCTGTGTGCGCCTCCACTCTGGCTTTGCTTGACGCTGGCGTGCCGCTGAGGGCTCCTGTTGCTGGTATCTCCATGGGCTTGATGTCCGGTGAGGTCAACGGCAAGCAGGTGTTCAAGATCCTCACCGATATTCAGGGTGCTGAAGATGCCTTCGGTGATATGGACTTCAAGGTCGCTGGTACCTCGGAGTTCGTCACCGCCCTGCAGCTCGATACCAAGCTTGACGGCATCCCAGCCGATATTTTGGCTGAGGCTTTGCAGCAGGCTTACGAAGCTCGCACCACCATTCTCGAGATTATCAACGAGTGCATTGATGGCCCAGCTGAGCTCGCTCCATCTGCTCCTCGCATCCTGACTATCCATGTTCCTGTGGATAAGATCGGCGAGATCATTGGGCCAAAGGGCAAGATGATCAACCAGATTCAGGAGGATACCGGCGCTGACATCACTATTGAAGATGACGGCACTGTCTACATCGCTTCTGATGAGGGTGAGGCTGCTCAGAAGGCTTCTGACGTCATTGACCAGATTGTCAACCCTCATGTTCCTCAGGCTGGAGAACGCTTCACTGGAACTGTGGTGAAGACCACCAGTTTCGGTGCATTCGTCAACCTCACTCCTGGCACTGATGGTTTGCTGCACATCAGCCAAATTCGCAATCTGCGCGACGGTGAGCGCGTGGAGCGTGTGGAGGATGTTCTCAAGGAAGGCGACAGCGTGGATGTTGTCGTCGAAAGTGTCGATGAGCGAGGAAAGATCTCTCTGGCAATCCCAGGCTTTGAGAATGAAGCTCCAGCTCGCGAAGAACGTCCTGCTCGTCGTCCGCGTCGTCACTACGATGAGGACGATGAAGAGCCTGCTCGTCCAGTACGTCGTCCACGTCGCCGCATGAGCGATGATGACGACGAAGCTCAGGAACGTCCTGCTCGTCGTCCGCGTCGTCACTACGAAGAGGACGATGAAGAGCCTGCTCGTCCTGCTCGCCGTCCTCGCCGTCGCATGAGCGATGATGACGCTGCTGAGGATGATTACGAGCCGCGCCGTCCACGTCGCCGTCACTATGAGGACGCTGACGAGGATGCTGCTTCTGAGGATCGTTCCGACAGGCAGGAGCGTGAGCGTTCTGAGCGTCGTCCACGTCGTCGCTACGATGACGAAGAGCGCAGCTACCGTCCACGTCGCAGCCGTGGCAACCGCGAGTTCAGCGCTGATGAGAACGCTTACCGCGAGTACCATGAGGATCGCGTGGAGCGTTCCGAGCGTCCGCGTCGCCGCGTTGTGCGCCGCCGCTACGAGGACTGATACTTTCGAGCGGCACGCACGGCTGCACGCGACTGACAGCTGCAAGTGACTTGCAGTTGAAAGTCACTGCCAGCTCACGCTGAACGAGGAGCGTATAAACTAGGCCTCAGAATGACCGAGTCATGTTCTTAGGGACTTTATGGTGAAGTGCCCTGATGAAGAAACACTCGGTTATTCTGAGGCTTTTGTATGACTGGCTGTGTACCACCAATCAGTGGTCATCAATCAACAGTCATCAACTAACTGCAATGAATAAACGGTCATCAATCAAAGGAGATGAAATGAGCACGAACGCACTGCGCAATCTCGGCCCGTACACCACGACGAGCATCGGTTTGGGATGCATGCCACTCTCACTGGAAAACAACCTTGGCGTAGAAAAAGGCGTGGAAACCATTCACGCAGCCCTCGACGCCGGCTGCCGCCACCTCGATACCGCATGGGCTTACTACGAATCTGGAAAAGAGCCAGGCGCCAACGAACGCTTGATCCGCCAAGCACTCTCTACCTGGGATGGGCCTCGTGAAGAGGTTATCGTGGCCAGCAAGGTCGGCCATTTCCGCAACTTCACTGACGGGGTTCCTACCTGGGGCCAGGATGCTCGCCCGGAGCGTCTGATCCACGATGCTCACGAATCCTTGGAAAACTTGGGTGTTGACGCTATCGACCTGCTCTACATGCACCGTCCTGACCCGAAGGTCGACTATGCCGAGTCGATCGAGGCCATGAAGCAGCTTGCTGATGAGGGAGTTGCCAAGACTATCGGAATTTCTAACGCCTCCGTCGAGCAGATTGATATCGCCCGCTCCATTTTGGGTGACAAGCTCGTCGCCGTGCAAAACCAGTATTCTCCGGTATACCGCTCCACGCAGGATACTCTGGATTACTGCGCCAAGCTTGGTCTGGCTTTTGTGTGCTGGAGCCCTCTGGGTGGTTACCGACGTGCAGTGGATGAGAGCAAGTTTGAGCCATTCAAGCAGGTAGCTACGAAGCATGGGGTGAGCTACCAGCAGGTGATTTTGGCCTGGGAGCTTGCTCAAGGCGATCACGTTTTCACCATTCCTGGTGCTCACCGTCCACAGACGATTCTCGACTCTTTGCACGCCAGCGAGCTTGAGCTGAGCGCTGAGGAGATGGAGCTGCTCAACCGCGGCTGATAGTCTCGCAGTATGAATTACAGCGGATTGTTGAATGCGAGTGTCACCTTATCGGATCCGAAAAAAGTAGCTGTTGCCTACACTACAGCGCTGGACCCTGATTCGGTGGGCTCGCATTTTCCGTCTGATTTCAACCTTTCGGAAATCACTGCGCGCAAAATGGGCCAAGATGTAACGCTCATCGATGAGCATCGTGCTCAATTGGAAAAGCTGCTCCACCGCAAGCTTGTGCTGCTCCACCAGGTGCATTCGAACACCGTGATCGACCTTGACCAGGCGGGGCTCAACCAGGAGCATACTGATGCCGATGGCATGGTAACCACGCGCGATGATGTCGCCCTGGCAATCTTTACGGGAGATTGCACGCCACTCCTCTTCGCTGACACCACTCACCACGTTTTTGCTGCTTGCCACGCGGGGCGCAGGGGAGTGGAAAACGGCGTGATGCTCGAAACTCTTCAGGTGATGGGTAAGAAGGGTGCCGAGCCTTCTACGACGGAAATCTGGATTGGCCCTCATATTTGCGGCGACTGTTACGAAACTGGTGACGAGATTGCCACCGCTTTTGAAGCGCAATTCCCCGGCTGCTCAACCGTAACGCGCTTTTCTGGCCGCGGCATCGATATGAGCGCTGCACTGTTGCTTGAGCTTTCCTTGAGCCCCTGGCGCGGGGCCACGGTTCACAGTGATGACCCGGCAATTGGCGAGCAAACCGAAAAACTGTGGGCCAGCATTTCTCCAGATTATCAGCGCCGTCTCATCAACCCTGCCGTTAATCCCCACGGGATGCAGCACGCCGGGTGCACGCTGGAAAATCCTCTACTTTACTCTTATCGCGAGTGGACGAAGAGCAAGCGGCCTGAGTGCAACGGCAGGTTTATGAACATCATCGTGCCCGAACCTCAGCTGTGATAATCTTGAGCGCTAATGCGTGTTTTGCTGGGGGACAAGAGGATTCATCGCGCTGAGCTCTTCGTGGAAGAGGACTGTTTGAGCGATGACGAGCCTTCCAGCCAAACTCATCTGAGAGGCCGTCAAACCAGCAGGGTCGAGTCCCGACTGATCAGTTGTGCGCCAATCGGGCAGGCAAATCAAGCCGCCCAACAGGTTGTGCGCATCGTGAGCGTAATGCATCAGATGGTAGAACAGCGCGTTGCACACATACGTGCCTGCGTCCGAACTGAGGGAAGCGGGAACATTATGCGTGGCAAAAGCGTTCAAGATGCGGCCTAATGGAAGGCGAGTCCAGTAAGCAGCAGGCCCATTCGCCTCGATCGGTCCGGGCAACGGTTGCATGCCGTCAGCATCGGGATGGTCGGTTTCAATGCGATTGCGCGCCGAACGGTCGAGAGCAATGCCCGGAGCGCCACGACGACGACCCAAGCACACCACAATCTGAGGCTGAACCTCCTCAATAGTGGCGAGCAAGGTAGGCCATACCTTGTCAAAGGAGAGCGGGACTAAAACGGGCGTCACCTGCACATGAGCTTGAGTTTCCTGCTCGAGCCAGGCTTGAGTTTCAGCACTACCGAGGCTCAGAGCCGTTTGAGAGGTCGGGTCATCTGGCGTGTCGGAGAAACCAGAAACGATTACGGAGAATTCGCGCATACTGCAATCCTAGCGCGGAGCAAAAATGAGTGGCGCGTTCACCAGGTTTGCCTGAAATTACAAGTGTTTGTGAGTTTGAGCTATGTCAGTTTTCTATCAGGTGAGCGTGGTAGAAAGAGAAGTAATACACATGTGGTCAGTCTGCATGAGCAGCTGATGGTAGCGGAGGTAACTATGCCAGAGTCTTTCCCGATCACGTTGCGCGGGTATGACAAGGAAACTGTTGATCGTGCGGTGGCAGAGTACGAAGAGTCTGCACGCTTGATGCGCGAGCAGATTAAGGCGTATGACACGCGAATTCTGACTCTGGAAGCACAGTTGCAAAAGGAGAAGAACCGCAAGGCTGCCCCTTCGAAGGATTCTTTCGCATCCCTGGGTGCTAACGCCCAGCAGCTGCTCGCCTCTGCAGAGCAAACGTCCAGCGAGTTGCTCGCACGCGCCAAGTCGGATGCTGCCAGCATCGAGCGCAATGCTAAGGAACGCGCAGAAACGACGGTGAACACCGCCCAACAGCAGGCTCGCCACATGCTCGACGACGCACAGAGCAAGAGCCAGGCCATCATCTCCCAGGCTCAGGAGAAGGCTGACACTATTACCACCACGGCTCAGAACAAGGCTGACCAGCTGACTGCTCAAACCCAGCAGCAGTGCAACGAGCAGCGTGAAGCTCTCACCCTTGAGCTCAAGAACAAGCGTGAGGAAGAAACCAAGCAAACTCAGGCATGGAAGAGCGCTCAAGAGCGTGAAATCGCTCAGAAGCAGGCTGATGCCAGCCAGCAGATTGCCCAGCAGCGTAAGAGCGCTGCCGATGAGATCACTCGTCAGAAGAAGGACACGAATGATCAGATTCAGCAGGCTTTGGCTGATGCCAACCAGAAGCTCTCTCGCGCTCGCGAACAGGTGAGCAAGATGATCTCCGACGCTCAGCGCCAGGCCGGGGAAATCACCGATGCTGCCAAGGCTCAGGCTCAGCAGATTCTCGACGCTGCTGACGTCAAGCGCGCCGACACCCTCTCCCAGGCTGCTTCCGAGTATGAGAATGTGCGCAACGAAATCTCCCAGCAGCAGAGCGAGGCTACTGAGAAGGTGCGCCAGCTGCTCGATGACCTCAAGGCTCGCCGTGAAGCCAGTGAGAAGGAGAGCCAGGAGATTTTGGCGAAGGCTCACGAAACTCGTGACGCTGCTGACGCTTACGCCGATAAGAAGCGTAAGGATGCGGATGCTGAAGCTGCCCAGATGGTGGAAGAAGCTCGCGTCAAGGCCAGCAAGCAGCTGGACGAGCAGCGTGAGGCTGCCAAGAGCGAGATTGATGGTTTGAACGAGCGTATTGCTCAGTTGCAGACTCGCGAGGCTTCGATTACTCAGCGTGTGTCGGAGATTCGCTCCATGTTCGCTCAGGCTTTCGGTAACTTCGCTCCGGCTCCAGCCCCATCTTCCTCTGCTCAGGCTAGCGACTCTGCCGATTCCTCGGATTCTGATGCTTCTGCCTCTCAACAAGAGGGTGAGGCTTCCGAGCAGTCTGGCTCTGAACCTGGCGAGAACGCCTGATAGTTTGGTTTTATTCGGTTAGGAAAGGGATAGAAAGGCAATTATGCAAGATTATCAGCCACTTACCTCACAGCGTTTGAATGATATTCGCACCTCCTTCGACTCCAACGCACAGCGTCGCCTGGCTATGAACGCCAGCGTGGAAAATGGTGTGAATAAGGTTGCTTACAACTACGATGCTGCTCGCTTCTTGCAGCGTCGCTTCTCCACCCAGCTCAACCAGGGCAAGGTGACCAACCAGCGTCGTTCTGGCCGTTGCTGGCTGTTCAGCTCCCTCAACGTTGCTCGCTTCGTCGCCAAGCGTGAAATGGGCATCGCCAACCAGGAGTTCGAGTTCTCTCAGAACTACGCCATGTACTTCGACAAGCTCGAGCGTGCCAACTACTTCCTGCGCGATATGGCCGAACTCATTGCTCAGGGTGAAACCCCAGATTCTCGCCTCGTCCAGTTCCAGATGGAATCGGTGATGGGCGACGGTGGCCAGTGGACCATGGCTATGAACGTGTACAAGAAGTACGGTGCTGTTCCGAAGGACTTCTTCCCAGAGACCGAAGCTTCGATGAACACTCGCTTCCTTGATGAGCACCTGCGCCACATGTTGCACGAGCAGGTGGCTCGCATGTTCCAGAACAAGGACAACGCTGCTGAAGTTGAGCGTTTGATTAACGAAGGCGTGGAACGTGCACACTCCATCCTCACCGTCAACCTCGGTGAGCCACCAGTAAGCTTCGAGTGGGAGTACACCGACGATGAGGGCAACTTCCACCGTGACGGCGAAATGACTCCTGTTGAGTTCTGGAACAAGTACGTCGGCCCAGCACACCTCGAAGATTATGTGTGCCTGGTCAACGACCCACGTCAGGAGCACCCACGCGGTGAGAAGATCGCCATCCAGCATTTGGGTAATGTCGCTGGCGGTGACCCAACCGAGTACCTCAACGTGGATATGAGCGTGATGAAGGATCTCGCTCGTCGCATCCTCGTGGAAGAGGGCATCCCGGTGTGGTTCGGCTGCGATTGCGGCGCATTCGCTGACCGTCAGAAGGGCAACTGGTCGGTGAACCTCTTCGACTATGAGTCCGTGTATGGCTTCGCCCAGAGCCTCAACAAGGAAGAGCGCGTTCGCTACTGGGATTCCGCAATGAACCACGCTATGGCCTTCAACGGTGTGGATGTTGCTGACGACGGCACCACCACCAAGCGTTGGCGCGTGGAGAACTCGTGGGGTGAGGACGTCGCCGACAAGGGTTACTTCACCATGGATGATGAGTGGTTCGACGAGTACGTCTATGAGGTTGCTGTGCCAAAGTCCATGCTTTCCGCCGAACTGCAGGAAGGTTTGAATAAGCCAGCCCTCGAGCTCGACGCTTGGGACCCGATGGGAGCTCTCGCCTGATGAGTGACGAAGTCAACGAAACCGAAGAAGAGACCACTGCCACCATCGCCGTCATCGGCGCCATGGATGAAGAGGTCCGCCAACTGGGAGAGTGGCTCAGCGGCACTCAGCAATTCAGCGAAGCAGGATTGCCAGTGACGGTGGGTATGGCTCAGACCAACCGTGGCAACACCGTGAAGATCGTCGCGACCGTTGCTGGTATGGGAACCGTGGCAGCAGGTGCTGCAACCCAGTACCTCATCACCCGTTTCTCTCCGGACGCAGTTATCTTCTCTGGCATCGCCGGCAACGTGTCGGGCGAGCTCGACATTAACGATGTGGTGTTGGGTGGCGTTCTGCGCTACTTGGATACGGATATGCGTTTAGTGGGTCAGGCTGCTCCTGGCTTGACTGAATACCGTTCCGACCCTGCGTTGATCCGCATCGCCGAGCAGGCTTTGGACGAGCAGGGAACCAACTACAAGGTGGGTGTTATCGCTTCTGGTAATCACTTTGTGGATTCGGATGAGCTGCGTAACAAGGTTCGTGAGGAAACACAGGCAGATGCTGTGGAGATGGAAGGTGCAGCCGTAGGCCATATTGCCACGAAGAACGGCTTGCCATTCCTCGTCATTCGCGCTCTGTCGGATAACACGAATACGAAGTATGAGTCCTTCCGTCACTTCGATATTTCGACGTATGCGGAAACGGCGAGTAGCTTGGTGGAAGCCATCATTCGCCGTATGTGAGCTCATCACTGAGTGCGAAAACACGTAAGCTCATCACTTCGTGTGATGAATATGTGAGCTCACTACTGAGTTTGAGAAACTGAGCCCCTCGGCGTGTCGTAATCGGATACGTCGAGGGGTTCTGCGTATACTAACACACGCAAACCAAAGACCGTTGGTCGGAGCAAACTCCGGTAAATTCGTGAGGAAGCCAGCGCAGGTTGAGTTGAAAGCATGCTTGCGTGCATTTTGTGCGTCGCTTGTTCTTATCTTTTCCTGTGCACATTTCCTTCGAAACAACGGTGTCAAGGAAGGAACGCCATGGATAAGCCACAGAAGAATGCGGCGATCAAGGCCTTGACTGAACAGTTCAAGGAAGCTGACGCTGTTATTCTCACTGAGTATCGTGGTCTGACTGTCGAGCAGATCTCCGATCTGCGCGTCAAGCTCGGCCAGGATGTCTCTTATACCGTGGCGAAGAACACACTGGCTCGCATTGCCGCCCATGAGGCCGGCATTGATGACCTTGATGCAGAAATCAAGGGACCGTCCGCTATCGCCTTCATCAAGGGCGACTACGTGTCGACTGCCAAGACTCTTCGTGACTTCGCCAAGGACAACAAGCAGCTCATTGTTAAGGGCGGCCATGTTGACGGCAGCACTCTTACTGCTGAAGAAGTCAACCGTCTTGCCGACATGCAGACTCGTGAGGGTGCTCTCTCTCAGCTTGCTGGCGACATCAAGTCTGCTCTCGCTTCTGGTATTCGCGTTCTCGTTCAGGTGCCAACCAAGGCTGCCCGCACGATCGACGCTCTGGCACAGAAGCAGGCCTGAGCTTACAGGGATATGCCCTGTGTGCTTGACAGTGTGAGGCTAACGCTTCGCCACTGAAACAAAGATTTACAAAAATGTAAGTGCGGGAAACCGCGAAATGAAAGGAAGCCATCATGGCTGATAAGCTCACTCAGGAAGAGCTCCTCGCTCAGTTCGAGAACATGACCCTCGTCGAGCTCAACGACTTCGTCAAGGCATTCGAGGATAAGTTCGACGTCAAGGCTGCTGCTCCAGTTGCTGTTGCCGCTGCTGCTGCTCCAGCTGCAGGTGCTGCTGCTGAAGAGAAGTCCGAGTACGACGTCGTTCTGACCAACGCCGGCGCAAAGAAGATCCAGGTCATCAAGGTCCTCAAGGACCTCACCAAGAAGGGTCTCGCCGAGGCTAAGGCTCTCACCGACAAGGTTCCTTCCACCGTTCTCTCCGGCGTGTCTGCTGACGACGCCAAGAAGGCAAAGGAAGACCTCGAGGCTGCTGGCGCAACCGTCGAGCTCAAGTGATTCATGCCTGCATAAGCAGGTCACTTGTTACTTTCAGGGCATGTCCACAAGGGCATGCCCTTTTTGTATTTCCAATTTGCTTCAAAATCCCTGAAAATCTCAGAAAATCTGTCAATGATGGAGCCAAAACGGTAGTCTTGAAGCTAGAGACTGCAAAAGCAGAGCACTAGTGTTCGGAGGTTCACATGTCCACAGAAGTAAGGCATGGCTGGCTTATCACCGTTCTGGCCACCGGCCAGCAGTACCGTTATATGCCTGGCGATAGCGTCATCATCGGCCGCACCCCTCTGCGCCCAGCATCCTTGCCTGACGACAACTCCAAGCGTTTGGACATCGACGACCCTCAGCGCTCTATGTCGAAGCGTCACCTTTCGCTGAAAGTGACCGAGACTGGCGTGGGCATCATCACCGACCTCAACTCGACGAATGGCACCTATGTGGTGCGTGACGATGGCCGCCTCATCAAGATTCCTGCCAACAAGCCACTGTCCCTCGACCAGCCTGATGTCAAGCTCCAGCTGGGTGAGGTGGGTGTTGAGCTCAAGCAGTTCGCCATTCAAGAGCAGCGCCCAGTAGAAACTCCTGATCTGTTCGGCGCCCGTCCCGCTCAGCAGCAGCGCAACCTCAATGTGGACGAGATCGTTGACGTGCGCGAAGGCGAACCGACGGATGCCTTCTCCGCCGGTCAGGTTCGTCAGGCCGTGCAAAGCGCACAAGGCGTGAACTTTGACCCAACCTCTGCACAAGCCCAGCAAGTCCAACAGGCAGCACAGGCCCAGCAGGCAGCACAGGCCCAGCAGGCTCAGCACGCGGTGAATAACCTTCAGGCTCAGCCTTCCCACAACGCTCCTGCCGGTTCGACGGGTTATGAGCCTGGCTCTGTGTTTGACCGTTTGACTCGCGGGCAGATGAGCCAGAAGCCTGCTGTTGAAATTGATGGCATGACCTCCGACGAGGCTAAGACTACCGCCGATCAGCAGCGTCAGTATGCAATGGCTCAGCACCATGAGTTCCTGCCATTCTTGGCGCTCAACCCGTACTTGTACGCCGACCTGTACCAGTGGCTCGGCTCGCTGGGTGACCCAGATATCGCTCAGGCCTTGAGCACGAACCCGGGTTATAAGGCTTTCCTTGAGGCACGCTCTTAAGCTTGCCTGTTCTGCTCGTTGTGTCGCATGCTCCTTGCCGCAATGGTGGCGGTGAGCCAGATGGAAGGTAATTGTGAATACAGAAGCTAATCAGTCTGCTAATCCTGCTGCGCAAAATGCCAAGCCGCTGGGTCAAACCAAGCTTGCCCAATGGTTGAAACCCACGCTCAAACAGCATTACAGTTCGGCGTTGAGCAATGCTGATAATCTCAAGGCAAGTCTCGACCTGTCGGGGGCGAACCCGAACGGCATGTCGCGCCTCTTGAGTTCCGGCAGTGCGACGGTGGACATGCTTTTCCGCGAGTCGGCGACGCGTATGAGCGCCGAGCGCGAAGTGGAGCGTCTGTGGCACCTCACGCGCGAGAATGGCGAGGAGTACGGTTCTGAGGAGCTTTCTGTCGCTTATGGTTTTGCTTCCTGGACGGCTCCAGATTATCAGTCCGCGAAATCTCCTGCTTCTGCTTCACCTGCTGCTTTGTCCGCTGACGCGCGTGAAACACAGCCGCTGATTGCCCAGGGGGAGAAGAAGGAAGGCGCGGCTGAGCAGGGAGCTGAACAACCAGCAGCCGCGCAGGAAAGTGTGGAACAGGCTGATTCTGTACAGGCTTCTGAGCGTGGCGCTGCACAAGCTGATTCTGCGCATGCGCCTGAGCAAGCACACGCGCCGGCCGAGCAAACTCAGCAGGCGTCCACTCAACCTGCGCCAACACAGAAGAAGAAGGCTGCAGGCGAGCCAATTCAGGTTGAGCACATGCCTGTTGTGCTCTTCCCAGCGCAACTGGAAATCCCCGCAAACAAGGTGATGAGCCAGGCACAGCTCAAGCTCATCAAGCGCGTGACCATCAACCCGGTCTTCCTCTCACACCTGGCACAATGCGGTGTGCACCTCAACATTGATGAGATCATCACCTCCTCCGAATACCGCCCAGGTGCTGTCAACGAGCGCTTCATCTTGCAAAAAATCGAAGTTGCCGTGCAAGATGTCATCCCGAATTTCACCATCGACAAGACGATGATCGTCGGCTGCTTCAACGATCCTCGCTTCATGCTCGCCGCACGCTCGGCAGCAATCTTGCTCGACGCGAGGAACCGTGCGAAAACGCCAGTTATCATCCAAGCTCTCGCCGAAGATGCAGGCTCTATCCGTGCTTTGCATGACGCGCAACTGGAAAGCTTCAGCCAAGAGGATGCCGACCCTCACGCCGAGCTGGAAGTAGGCGATGTGTCCAACACCGTGCGTTACGCAGCACGACAGGTGTCGAAGGGAACTTCGCTGTTTATCAACGCCCCGATGGGCAATGAATCCGCTCGCCAAGCGCTTGCAGTCGCATCACGAGTAGCCCAAACGGGCAAATCGGTGCTGTATGTGGCTGGTAATCTCGAGCAAAAGAAACTCTTTAAACAGCAGGCCGAGCATAACAAGATGGCCTCTGCTATCGCCGACGTTGCCGACCCGGAAGTGGCACGCGACATCGACGCTACCCTCGTCGCCGCGCTCAACAGCAAGAATCACGCCGACCAGTCGATGAGCGCCTTCATTCGCACCTCTGACGAACTCTCCGGTCTGCGCCACCGTTTGAGCGGCTACTTCGACGAGCTGCACCACGAGGTCAAGCCCTGGTCGGTGAGCGCTTACGATGCCATCGAACACTTGGCCAAGCTCGCCAGCCTGCCGCAAAGGCCACGTAACCGCGTGCGCTTCAGCCAGCAAACCGCTCAACGCTTAGCCGGCAAGCTCGATGACTATGCCGACCAGCTGGTGCGTTTGGGCGAACTTCACGGCTACACCTTGGGCCCGCAGGATACCACCTGGTACCATGCCGCACTCTACACGCATGAGCAAGCCCACCAGGCGACGATCCGCGTGATCCGCCTGCTGGACAAAACCATGCCCACACTGCGCAAGCAGATCGCCGCAGCCGTCACCGCCACCGGCTTCCCGGTGCCACAATCTCCAGCCGAATGGGGCCAGCAGCTCAACGTTTTGCAAGGAGTACGCCAAGTTCTCGACGTATTCACCCCTGAAGTATTCGAACGCGACCTCGACCCCTTCCTTGAAGCAACGCTGAGCAAGAAGGAGCGTAAGGAGCGTAAGGGCCAGGCCGGTTCGATGGGCTGGTGGGAGAGGCATCGCATGAAGCGAGAAATCCGCCACCTGCTGCGCCCAGGTATGCACGATCTTGACCTTCATGAAGTGCTGGAAGAAGTTCGCCACCAGTCTCGCCGCTGGCATGACATGGTCACACGTGGCGGCTGGCCGACCATTCCCGACGGCTTGGATGAGATGGTCAACTCCTTCGACGACCTCAACTCGGACATCACCGCTTTGGACGCCGTTTTGGCATCCACTCCGCGCACCACGCCGCTGGGAGAGCTCAGCTTCGTCCAGCTCGACCACGATCTGCGCGCCCTCTACGCCGATCGTAAGGACCTCGACTCTCTGCCCGAACGCGCCAGTTTAGAGCGCGACCTCGTCCAGTCAGGCTTGGGCGACTTGCTGGAGAACTTGTCGAGCAGGCATATTGAAACCGACCAGGCTCCAGCCGAGCTGCGCTTGGCATGGTGGTCCACCGTTTTCGAGCAGCTGGTTCATACGACAGGCATCTTGAGCGATCAAGATGGCTCCCTGTTGCGCCAGACGGTGGAGGACTTCCGCTCCTTGGACGCCAAGCACATCCAGACTATCGGCCCGCGCGTATGCCAAGAGCTCACCAAGAAGCTCGTGCAGTTGCTGTACTCGGATGAGGCGAAGGCCAATCGCTTCCACCAGTTGCTCAGCACTTCGGCCGCCTCGAATATCACGCAGATTGCCGCGAAGTTCCCTGACCTCATGGCAGCTGCAAAGCCGATTTGGGTGGTGAGCGCTGGTGAGGCCGCTCGTTTTGGTTCGAACCTTCACGCCGATGTGGTAATCCTGGACGGCTTTGAGCGTGCGAGCGTCGAACAGATTATTGTGGCTTTGGCTGCTGGTACGAGTGCCGCGGTGGTTGCCGATGGCGAGCACACTGTCAACCCTGTGTTGCGTTATGTGATGAAGCTTCTGCCGGTGGTGGAGGTTCCTGTTGCGCCGGCATCTCTTCCTGCCGTTCTCGTCCAGTTCTTGCTCGCCCATCATCGTGAGCTTGCGGTTTTGCCTGCTCCTGGCGTGCCGTGGGATGCGCCGGTGGGGTTGAAGACTCGCCAGTCCATCAACTGGGTGTTCACTAATTCGACAGGCTTGCCGGTGAACAATTCGGTGGTCAGTTCGACGAAGGAAGGTGTGGCCGCGGTAGTGGCTGAGGTTCGCCGTCAAGCTGGCGACCCTGCCCGCTCGTCAGCACATGTAAGCATCATCACCTTGACTGACGAGGACCGCCAGCTTATCGTCGAGGCGCTTAACGGTGAGGCTCGCAGCTCGGAGGTGATGCGTCGCTTCCTGGCTCAGGTTTCCGTGTTGACTATCGCTTCGGTGGGTGCAGCACTGCCAGGTGACGTGATTATTTCGACGAGTTTTGGCAAGCTTCCGAGCGGCACTCTGCTTCAGCAGTTTGGCGAGGTAGGCCAGCCTGGTGGTGACATGCTGCTGTACTCGGCGCTGGAATTGGTTCGTGGTAATCTCACGCTCGTCTCGGCCTTCAAGGCTGCTGATATGGTTGACTCGAGATTGACACAACCTGGTTCTCGCCTGCTCAAGGATATTCTCGCCTGGGCTGAGAAGGTGTCGCGCGAGCAGCATTCCGCAATCCGCCGTACGGATTCGAATTCGCAATGGCAGGCGGTGGAGCACATCCAGTCTGCTGGTGTGTTACTCAGTGATTTGGCTCAGCGTTTGCGTGCTCGCGGCTATGAGACGGCAGTGTCGTATGGTGTGAACTCGGGCACCTCGCGTTTGAACCTGCCTTTGGTGGTGGGTAAGCCGGGTGAAGGCTTTACTTTGGCCGTGTTTACTGATGACGAGGCTTTCATGGCTGTTCCGTCCTTGCGTTTGCGTCATCGTACGTACCCGGCTCAGCTTGCTGCTGCTGGTTGGAAAACCTTGCAGGTGTGGAGCGTGGGCTTGTTTGTTGACCCTGACCGTCAGATTGCCAGAATTGAGAAGCTTCTCCCACTCGATGCGGATACCAGGCAGAAGCTCGAGCAAGCTCACACCGCATTATCGGATTTGGTTGAGCAGAGCAAGGTGGAGCATCCGGTGGGTTCTGAAGAGCATGAAGCAGAGCAGCAGGCTCAGGTTGAAGATGAGCTGACTACTGGTGAGCCGGTGAGCGTACCTGGTGGCGAGGCGGCTTCGTCACCTGCTGGTGACGCGCAAGGAGCGGATCACTCTGAGGCGGAGGCTGCACAGTCTGCACAGTCTGCAGAGACTGCACAGTCCGAATCGAAGGAGCAGCATGACGCTCAGTGAGAAGCCACAGCGCAAGCCGCGCCAGCATAAGCGCGTGGTGTACAAAGGCAAAGAGAAGTTCACAGTGAGCCTCTCCGAGTTTGAAACGGGCCCGACAACGCAGCAGAAAATTGAAGCGAAGAAGGAAGAGGAGCGGTTGTTGCGCGAGCTTCCACCGCACTTCTCCCTCTTCAGCGCTGAGCGCGACCAAGCGGGAGTGTAGCGCATGCGCATGTGCGGCGACGAGCTGCGAGTTCAATGAGCGTGCACGTGCGAGGAACGTGACCGCGCGAAAGCGAATGAGGTCACCGCGTGTGCTACGCGATAAAGCCCGCGTGTGCTACGCGATAAAGCACAGTGAGAGCGCATGAACACAAAAAGAAGGCCTGCAGGTGAGTACCTGCAGGCCTTTAGCGTACTGATAATCTGAAGAATTACTTGTTATTCAGAGCTTCGAGCTCAGAAGCGATCTTCTCCAGAAGAGCAAGCTCATGCTCACGGTTAGCCTTAGCTTTCTCTGCTTCAGCTTCTTCCTCAGCTTTTTCAGCGTCCGCAGCAGCATCAGCAGCAGCTTGAGCATCGGCAGCATTCTTCTTGACCAGACGAGTGCTCAATTCACGCACCTTGTTGATGGGAACGATGATGCAGAAGTAGACGGCAGCAGCGACAGCGAAGAAGTTGATCAAAGCGTCCAGAACAGCGCCAAAACTGATGGTCGAGTTGTTGTAAGTGAAGGCCAACAATCCAGACATATCAGCCTTACCAAAGATCATGGCGATCAGAGGGTTAATGATGTTCTTGACGATTGCAGTCACGACAGTGGTCACAGCAGTACCCATGACCAGACCGACTGCCATGTCAATCATGTTGCCGCGAGCAATGAACTTCTTAAAACCGGCGATCACGCCTTCTTCGCGATACTGCTCAACGGAATCCTGAGGGGCAACAGCCATTTTTTCAACCTTTCTTTCCTCAAGGGTGGCAATCTTTACTTTTCCCCACGCGCTACCTGAGTTGAGCTCGGTATGCCGAGGGGTGAAAAAGAAAAAGGGCGGTTATACCGCTCTCATTCTCTCGTTTACGGCAGACGCACAGATCAGTGAACGAGTGATCCCTCACCCGTCTTGTACGTTGAGCTGTACATTATGCTGCAGTTGTTACGGCAGGTTACTCAGTAGGTTTCACTCACTTAGAGGAGTGGTCCGTACGATAGAAGCCCTTGCCCTTGAACTCGATCGGGACAGCAGAGAACACCTTGCGCAGCTGCTCTTCATGGCAGTTCGGGCATACGGTGAGGGCAGAATCTTCAAAAGACTGTTCTTGAGTAAAGTCATAGCCGCAGTTCTTGCAACGGTAATGATAGGTTGGCATGAAAACCCTTTCTTCAGTACATCTGTAGAAGATACTAGTAGCAGCGCAGAATTTCTCACGAGCAGATGAAAATCCGTTGACTTCACGCTGAGCATAATAAGAAGTATGAGCATATTGCAGTCCATCCGAGTATGGCTGACAGGAAGCGAAGCACGCACACAGATGAGCCGAGGCGGATTTGAATGCCCGGTGAGCCTCACCGGCCGCATTCACAACCTCAACCTCGTATTACGCGAATACCAAGCCGCAGATGAACAGCAGTGGCTTCGCGTGCGCGCGGACAATGCTCATTGGCTCAGGCCTTGGGATTCTTGCGACCCTGACTATGCTGCCGCGCCCCAGTTTTCTGAATGGGTGCAAGTCAACCGTGAAGATGAACTTAACGGAAACTCAGTAGTCTGGGGAATCTTCATTGGTGACGAGCTGGTAGGAGAAATAAGCATCGGAGCCATACAATATGGCCCGATTCGCCAAGGAATTGTGGGCTACTGGGTGGCACAAGGCTGGGCTGGGCACGATATCGCCCCTGCAGCTCTCGGTTTGGTGAGCGATTGGGCATTGAGTGCGCCGGCCGGCCCGCACTTGCACCGCGTGGAAGTCGATATTGTTCCTGCTAACTCCCGCTCACTGAGAGTTGCGCAGAAAGCTGGCTTTAGTGAGGAAGGGCTGCGCAGAGGCTTTATGTATGTCAACGGGCAGTGGCGTGACCACCTGTGCTTTGCACTGTTAGCGACGGATCCGGTTGCTCACGAGGGTGTGCTCAACCACGTGCAATTCGAGACGTTGCAGGCAGATGGTCGTGAGAGTGTGCGCTTGCGTGAGCGCCGCGAGAGTATGCGCTGAGGGAGTGCTGCGAGCGTATGCGCTGAGTGAGCACGCTGAACGATCGCCACTCATTGATGCGCGAGTGGCTTCTGAGCCCTGGAGAAAGCTGGGTGATAATCTGCCGTGTTAATCTGTGATGTTAATCTGGGAAAACTTCAGGCGTTTTGCGAGCTTTTTCTCCCCTGAACTATTAGGGTGGTGAGGGAGAATAGAGAAGGAACAGGTATGCCGGGTTTTGATAGTTTTGCCAGCCTCGCCTTTCTGGTAATTGCGATCGTCGCCGTACTGGCAATGGCGCCATTGGCTTACTTTCAGCACCAGATGAAAACTCGCAGGGATCGGGCTATTGAAAGCTCGGGCAAACTTAATTCGGTGAATTTGACGCGGGAACTGGATGAGCAGGCCCGCGAGCGCAAAACGTGGGAGGACACTATGAGTGAAGCTGCTGCTGGTCGACTTTCCGATTCGTACATCGCCTCTGTTCGCGCCGCTCGCAAGGCCAGTATTCGCCGCCGCCGCTACCTGGTGGCAGGCTTGCTCGCTCTCACTCTCGCTGTTGGTTTTGGCGCTTTTGTGGCCCACTATAACGCCGCTTTCGTGCTCATTCCTCTGGCTTTGCTGGCCGTTGTTTTGGGCTTGGGTGCTCGAGCCTCCCAGATTGCCAGGGCGTGGGAAGCACAAGTGGCCGAGCAGCGTTCCCGCCTGGCTGGTGAGCAGCGTGTGGGTAAGGCGGTGACGAGGAATAGCGCGCAAGCTGCCAGGGGAGAGCTGAGCGCGGGTGAGCGCGCCGAGCAGAGCAAGAGCAGCGACGAGCCACAGACTGATGTGATGAGTGCAGCAGAAATCTTTAAGCTCACTTCTGCTGATCGTGCGCGTGCACAAATGAAGGCACAGATGAAGGCACAGCAGAAGGCGCAATCGAAAGCTCCAGCTGAAGCTCCATCGGAGGCACTGTCCTTGCCGGTGAAGTCGCAGAAGGTGGTTGCGAAGGCCACGAAGCCGAGCACTGCTGAGCAGCGCAAGATCGAGGAGAGTGTGACCCCGTCGGTGAGCATGGCTCAAGTTCTCGGCGTACTCGACAAAACCCACTGACGGTTGCGCGCGGATTGGCACGCGCTGATCGCTGCGTGCTGATCGGAACGCGGTAACCACGACTAGCTAACAGCCACGCGCGAAGCGCGGAATGGTCAGCAGGTGAAAGCAAATTCGCGGGCGGAATAGGCGCGGTGATAATCTCAAGCCGTTCGCTTTCAGTGCAAATCGCCGAGAGTTTAGCACTCTCTCACCATGAGTGCTAATTCGTGGTATTCTCCTGTAGTGGAACTTCTGAAGTGTGGGTGTTCGTCAGCCGCCGCGCGCTTGGGAGTCACCATTGGAACATCTCATAAGGAGGAAGTTCGCGATGGCAGTTTCACTCAAGCCATTGGAAGATAAGGTCATCATTAAGCAGGCTCCAGCAGAGACCACGACTGCTTCCGGTCTGGTCATCCCAGATTCTGCTAAAGAGAAGCCACAGCAGGGTGAAGTTCTGGCCGTTGGCCCAGGCGCCCGCAACGACAAGGGTGAGCGCATTCCTGTCGACGTCAAGGTCGGCGATGAGGTTCTCTATTCTCGCTACGGCGGCACCAAGCTGACCTACAAGGGCGAAGAGTACTTGATCGTTTCTGCTCGTGACATTCTCGCTGTTCTGCAGTGATAATCTCGACAAACTCGTGAGATTAACAGCTCCCCGTTGCACCTTCGGCGTGCGGCCGGGAGCTTTTCTTTTCTTAAACGCTCGCTAAGGTGGAGTGGTGAGCACAACGAGCGAAGAGCATGAGAAGGCTGAGAGCGAGCAACCAGCCGACCTGAGCGTTCAGAAGACAAACGAAGGAGAACTGAACGCGACAAAGGCGAGTGTGCAGAAGTCTGACACGAAGAAGACTGGCGCCAAGAAGGCGAGTGTGAAGAAGTCTGGCGTCAAAAAAGAGAGCACTAAGAAAAGCCAGCGCACACACGATTCCTGGCATGTGAACTGGGTCAAAGCAGGCAATCATTCGCGCCAACATATCCGCCAACAAAGGCTTGAGCGCGGCAAGAAAATCCATGAGAAAATCGCCCTGCGTCAAGCCCTTCGCCACCCTGTCGACTATGTGGGAGACGAGCTGAGGGCCGATAATTACCACCATCTCGCCCCTGTGCGCCTGATGGGCTGGTCCGTTCTCATCGGCCTGGTCGTTGGCGTCATCGTCTCCCTCTTCCGTCGTGCTATTTCGCATTTGCTGCTCGGCGTGCAATGGGTGTACGCTCAAGCGCGCATGGGCCAGTGGTGGTGGCTTGGCGTGGTTGCAGCCGTGTGCCTGGTGATCTCGTTTGTGGTGGCCTGGATGGTGCTCACCCAGCCGGCGAGCTCCGGCTCTGGCATTCCTGATGTGGAGAAGAGATTGCGTGCTTCCCAGCCGATCTTCTTCCACTGGTGGTCTATTTTGTGGCGCAAGATCGTGGGCGGCCTACTCTGCTTCGCTCCTGGAATGATGTTGGGACGCGAGGGCCCCTCCGTGCAGATTGGCGCGTGCGTGGGCATGGGCTTTGGCCCGCTGTCGCGAACCACAAGAAAAACGCGCAAAGAGCTTGTCGCCGCCGGTGCAGCAGCAGGCCTATCCGCCGCCTTCACCGCGCCGATCGCAGGTGTGCTCTTCGTGATGGAGGAGGTGTACTCGCGCTTCACCATCAAAACAGGCTTGTGTGCCTTTACCTCCTCGATTGTCGCCTCGGCAGTGACCGTGCAAGTGTTCGGTTTGCACCCGGTTTTCGCCCTGCCGGATACCTACAAGCTTCCGCTGTGGCAGTACTGGCAGCTGCTCGTCCTCGCCCTCGTGGTCGGTTTGATTGCCAAACTCTATGAAAAGAGCCTGTTCTGGGCGACCAACTTCTACTCCTGGGCGCGCATTCCGATGGCTTTCCGCCCGTTTATCTCGATGCTTTTGCTGCTCCCGGTAGGCGTGTACTTCCCCTTCCTTTTGGGCGGTGGCAACGGTTTGGTGGACGCTCTGGGCAAGAACCGTTACAGCATTGGCCTGCTCGTCGCCTTCCTGGTGATCCGCCTGGTGGTGTCGCAGCTTTCCTATGGTTCGGGCGTACCGGGAGGTATTTTCCTGCCCATGCTCGCCCTCGGTTCGCTGGTCGGCGCCTTGGTTGCTGAGATTTTCATTGCGCTGGGGCTGGGTTACAACACGATGGGCTATATTTCCTTAATGGTGATCGTGGGTATGGCTGGGCTTTTTGGCTCGGTGACAAGGGCTCCTTTGACGGCGATTATCCTCGTGATGGAAATGACTTCGGATGCGGAGCTGTTGCCACTGGGTGTGGTGACTTTGTTGGCATACTTGATTTACGATCTGTTCGGTGGCGAGCCCATTTACGATGAGTTGGGTGCCCACCCAGCCAAGAAGGTATTCTCACTGTTGCGAGTGAGCCAACTGGGAACGTTGAACGGGCAAGCAAGAAAGGCTGAGAATGGCGAGTTCGGACGAACTGCTGAAAACATTGAACGCGCATGAGGAAGCGCTGAACGCTTACGGCATTGAAAGCTCGGCGATCGAATCTGCTCTGCGCGCGCACGCCCAAGTGGAAAACTCTCTGGCCAGCCCTGAGGTGGCAGCCAACCCTGCTGCGCTGAAAAAGCTTGGCCGCCAACTTGCCGAGCTCGGCGTCGTCGTCGACGCTTACCGAGATTTTTCGAGTGCGGATGCTGACTTGACTGCAGCGCGCGAGCTGTTAGAGCTCGACCCTGAGGCGAGCGACGTGCAAGCTGAGGCGACTGCGTTGGAAGAGCAGAGGAATAGCAGCGCTGATAATCTCAGGCAAGTCTTGTTGCCTCACGACCCTGACGACGGGCGTGACGTCATTATGGAAATTAAGGCAGGCACGGGCGGCGAAGAGGCAGCGCTGTTTGCCGGCGATATTTTGCGCATGTACGAGCGTTTTGCCCAGATCAAGGGCTGGAATGTTGAAATTCAGTCGAGCACGGAGACCGACCTGGGCGGTATCAAGGACGCGCAGATCGCCATTCGCGCACCTCATATTTCCGACCCCTCCCAAGGCGTGTGGGCGCAGCTGAAGTATGAGGGTGGTGTGCACCGCGTCCAGCGAATCCCCGTCACCGACACGCAGGGGCGCATTCAAACCTCAGCGGCGGGCGTATACGTGTTCCCGGAGGCGGATGAGGACGAGGGAATCGAGATTGACCCCAAGGATATTCGCGTCGACACCTTCCAAGCTTCGGGCCCGGGCGGCCAGGGCGTGAACACTACCTATTCGGCGGTTCGCCTCACTCATATTCCGACGGGCATTGTGGTGAGCATGCAGGACCAGCGCTCCCAAATTCAAAACCGTGCGGCAGCTATGCGCGTTCTCGTGTCGCGTTTGATGGCGGCCAAGCGTGAGGAGGCGGAGGCTCAGGCTTCTGATGCGCGCCGCTCGCAGGTGAGGAACCTCGACCGCAGCCAGCGAATCCGCACGTATAACTTCCCGGAGAACAGGATCGTCGACCATCGCTCGGGCTATAAGGCGTACAACCTCGACAAGGTGATGCAAGGCGATCTGCAGGCGGTGATCGACTCGTGCATTGCCGCTGATGAAGAGGCTAAGTTGCAAGCGCAGGCTCACTGATGGCTCACCCTTCTTCAGCATTTCTTGAGATTATCAGTGCGCCTACATCGCGCCTGCACACTGTTGTCACTGCGCTTTCTCAGGTGTTGACGGATGCGGGGATTGAGCAGGATTCGGCTGGTTTTGAAGCCCGCGAGCTCCTCGCTTTCAGCTTGGCGGGCAAGCGCTTTGAGCTTTCCGAGCAGCTGCTCTCGCGCTTGCGCTTGTGGGAAGCGCTCAACGAGCCGTGGAGCCAAGTGCTCACGCAGGCACGCGAACTGTTTGCGCAGGCGCGCAGAGAGGGGAGTAGCGCTGAGGCCCACGCGGGAACTGGGGTTTTTCTCAGTGGGGGAAACAGTTCTGAAGCTGACGGCGAGTTGAGTGAAGCCGCATACGAGCAGCTCGTTCATGCCAGTTTTGCTGACGTGGTGAGCAGGCGCGTGAACCGCGAGCCATTGCAATGGATTCTGGGCTACGCACCCTTCAGAAACTTGGAGTTGCAGGTAGGCCCGGGTGTGTTTGTGCCGCGTCCCGAAACCGAGCTCGTAGTACAAGCCGTTCTTGATGAGGCAGCTCGCAGGCTTGCTAGCGACGCTTCGACGCGGGCTCATATGGCGCAGTCTGCCGAGAGCAGTAAGTGCACCGAACCTCACTCGCTCACCATCGTCGATCTGTGCGCAGGAAGTGGCGCAATAGGCCTGAGCATCGCACAAGAATTGCCTGAAGCTCTCGTCGTTGGTGTGGAACTTTCCGATGGTGCCTTTGCTTACTTGCGGCGCAATGAAAAACGCTATGCGTTGCCCAATTTCTGCGGCATTCAAGCAGATGTTCTGGCTGATAATCTGGGGAAACTCTTGAACGAGACCTTCGCCAAACTGGCAAGCAAGGAGCAGCTCACCCCAGGCGTTGACATCGTCATTTCCAACCCGCCTTACTTGCCTACCGTGAGGCCCATCGAGCAGCCCGAGGCGAGTAGCGACCCAGATATGGCCTTGTACGGCGGTTCTGCTGACGGGATGAAATTCCCTCAAGCCCTGATCCGACGAGTCGCCTCTATTCTCAAACCGGGCGGGTTCGTTGCCATGGAACATGACCTCACCCAAGGCCAAGCCATGCGAGAAGCTTATAAAAACGCCGGTTTTGAACAGATCATGACCGCCCAGGATTATTCTGGAGCAGACCGGTGGAGCCAAGCGTACCAACCACAGGCTCGAGCAGCTGGCCGAAGGAGTGAGAGCAATGAGTGATTATCAACCCACGCAATCGTCTGAGCTCACGTACGCTCAACAGCTCAGCGCAGAAGTGAAAGCTCGCGTGCTGCCTATCACTGAGGAAAGCTTGAAACTCGCAGCATTCCTCATCCGTTCTGGCCAGCTCGTCGTCGTGCCTACTGACACCGTGTACGGTGTGGCAGCAGACCCAGCCAACGCGCATGCGGTAGAGCGTATTTTTGCTGCAAAGCATCGCCCGCGGGCGAAGTCTATTCAGGTTTTGCTCGACTCGCTGGAGCGTTTGCCTCAGCTTCATTTGAGCCTTCCGCAGCCGCTGGACCGTTTGAGCGCAGCCCTTCTGCCGGGTGGTTTCTCACCGATTGCGCAGGCTCGCGAGTCGACCCCTCTGGCCACTGTTCGTCGCGAGGAGGATGGTAGTTTGACGCAGGCTATTCGCGTGCCCGATAGTGACGCTTTGCATGCGATTACTGCTGTGACGGGGCCACTGGCGGCGACTTCGGCGAACCTCTCGGGTGAAGAGTCTGCAACCTCGGCGTGGCAAGCTGCTGCTGCGTTGGGTGACTCGGTGGCGCTCTACCTGGATGCTGGTCCGACCCCTGGCCCGGTTGCGTCGACGGTGGTGAAGGCTGCTCCTGGGGCTGCTTTGGGCATTGACGTGCTGCGTGAAGGGGTAATCTCTCGGTCTCGACTTGCTGAGATTATCAGTTATCCACAACAGTAGGCCTTGCGTGCAGGAAGTAAGGCGATGAGCTAGCATCGAAGAAGTACTAGCAAAGGCGGTGTTATGCGCGTTTACCTTCTGATCGCAGCGATTGCAGCAGCGGCAACCTATTTGGTGACCCCGCTGATCAGGCATCTCGCCATCGATATGGGCGCTGTGGGCGAAATTCGCAAACGTGACGTTCACCGTGTCCCCACCCCGCGCATGGGCGGAGTAGGTATGCTCTTCGGTTTCATCATCGCTTTCCTCTTCGCCTCCCGTATGCCGTGGATCGGCGGACTTTTCCGCAATTCCCACCAAGCCTGGGTTATTCTTGTCGGCGCAGTGGCAATCTGCCTGCTCGGTGTGTGCGACGATATCTGGGATTTGGACTGGATGCTCAAAATGTCCGGCCAGATTCTCATCTCTGTTTTCGTCTCCTGGCAGGGCGTGCAAATCGTTTCGCTGCCGTGGGGACATTCGCTGATTACGGCAAGCCCTTCGGTTTCCATGGCGGTGACGGCTTTTTTGATTGTGGCGTCGATTAATGCTGTCAACTTTGTAGATGGTTTGGACGGCCTCGCCGCAGGAATTTGCGCGATCGGCGGTATCGCGTTTGCCGCGTATTCGTATATTTTGGCCCGAACTCAGCCGAGCTACGCTTCCATGGCCATTTTGGTGGATGTGTGTTTGGTGGGTATTTGCGTGGGTTTCCTCATGGAAAACTGGCATCCAGCCAAACTCTTCATGGGTGACTCGGGTTCCATGCTCTTGGGCTATTTACTGACCGTGGCTTCGATTGTTCTCACCGGCCACCTCGACCCGGCAACGATGACGAGCTCGACCTATTTGCCGATTTTCATGCCACTCATTCTGCCAATCTTGGTGCTTTTCATCCCAGTGCTCGACATGTGCCTGGCTATTACTCGCCGTTTGGCGAAGGGCCAGTCGCCGATGCACCCTGACCGTATGCACTTGCATCATCGCATGATCCGCATTGGTCATTCGATTCGTGGCGCCGTTGCGATTTTGTGGGGCTGGGCTGCCCTCATTTCCTTTGGCGCTATTTCCACGCTTTTTGTCCCGCTTTGGGAGATTTTCATTGCGGCTTGTGTCGTCGTGCCGGTGTTGACGGTGGCGACGATGGCTCCGCATTATCGTCGCCGTTTGGCAGAGATTCGCGCTCACGCGCAAGCTGGCCAGCATATTGGAGGTCGCGATGAGTGATGTCAAAAATGATGAAGGCAAGCTGCGCGACGTTGAGCTCGAAGCGATTTTGAACGATCACCCCAAGAATGCCGACATGATGGACAGGTATGTGGCAGCAGTTTTACGCATTACTCGTCCACTGCTGTCGCTGTTCACTCTGGCGGAAGTGATTGCCGGAGCCGTGATTGGGGGAGCGCCACACGTGTGGGCAATTGTGCTCGCCGTTGTGGTGGTAGTGATCTTTTGCTTGAGTACTCCTATAGCTTTTTGGGTGACCTCTCATATGCCGGGGCTGAAGCGCGCGCAAAACCCGATGCGTACTTTTACGATGGCCACCATGGTCAACTGGATTTTCAAACTTATCATCCTCTTCGGCACACTGCTGATTTTGGGAGATTTGAACTTCTACGACCACACGATCTTTGTGTGGTCAGTGTTCGTCGGCGCTGTTCTGATTTTGGGTGCGGAGCTTGTGGCCGGCTTGACCTTTGACAAGCCCAGCCAGCCTCAGAAGAAGAAATCGCAGAACAAGAAATCGGTGAACAAGAAATCGCATCGCAGCGGTTCAGGGCTTGCACAAGATCAGCATCACCAGGATGAGCATAAGGCGTGAGTGAGGGAACAGATATGAGCACGACATCACAACAGGAACAGCAGGAACAACAAGCTCAGCTTTCAGGCCTTGCAGCGGACGAGCTGGGCAATATTGCGCCCAGGAGCCTCGACTGGTCGGACGCTGACCTCATCGCACTCGACCTCGAAACCACCGGCCTCAAACCCGAAGAGTGCGAGATTATCGACATCGGCATGGCCAAGGTGATTGACGGGAAAATTGTCGACGAATACTCGCAGCTGATTTACCCCGGTGTTAATCTTGCGCCGGTCATCGTCCAACTCACGCACATCAGCGATAGTGACCTCGTCAACCAGCCAACATTGGGTGAGGTTTTCCCTACAGTGCGGAAGCTTCTGGGCAACAGGCCTCTTCTGGGCCACAATGTGAGCTTTGACCAGAGCTTTTTGCAAGCCGCAGCCGAGCGATTCCTGCTGCCAAGCGTCACCAACAAGCTGATCGACACGATGCTGATTTCGCGCGATAAATTCCCTCAAGAAAGGCGCCACCGCCTCCAAGACGTGATGATACGGCTCGGGATTACCAGGGTGGAAAAACATCGGGCGCTCTCCGATGCCAAGGACACGCTGGAGGTGTATAACCTGCTCGAAGCGATGCCTCACAGCGGTGGCAATCTCGGCAAATAGAGTGACGAGGGGAGGAGGATCGACGAACGCTTTTACCCACGGCGAGAAACACCTGTCAAGCGCTGTGAGTACTTTTGGCATATGGCTTCCAATGTGAATGAATCGCAATATCAACCACTCCCGCCAAAGTTCGCATCTATCGGCTTGGCATATGATGACGTCCTGCTCCTGCCAAATGAGTCCGACGTCATCCCATCCGAGGTGGACACCACCGCACGTTTGACCCGAAATATCAGCCTTAAGGTTCCGGTTATTTCGGCTGCCATGGATACCGTTACCGAATCGAGCATGGCAATCGCTATGGCTCGCAACGGCGGCATCGGCGTGCTTCACCGCAATCTTTCCATTAATGACCAGGCCAACCAGGTGGACATCGTCAAGCGCTCCGAGTCCGGCATGATCACCGACCCGCTCACCATTCGTGCTGACGCAACCTTGGAACAGCTCGACAAGCTGTGTGCCACATACAAGGTGTCCGGCCTGCCAGTCGTGGACGAGGATGAGCACCTCATCGGCATCATCACTAACCGCGACATGCGTTTCATCGAGTCGGATGATTACCCGACCCTCCACGTTTCCGACGTCATGACCAAGGACCACCTGATCACCGGCCCATCCGATATTTCCAAGGCTGATGCTCACGCCCTTCTCGCCAAGTACAAGGTGGAGAAGTTGCCTTTGGTCGACCACTCTGGCCGCCTGACCGGCCTGATCACCGTCAAGGACTTCGTCAAGACAGAGCAATACCCCATGGCCACCAAGGATGGCCAGGGCCGCCTGCGCGTGGCAGCCGCAATCGGCTTCTTTGGCGACGCTTGGGAGCGCGCTTGCGCTCTGCGCGATGCTGGCGTTGACGTTCTCGTCGTCGACACCGCACATGGCCACACCAAGCTCATGCTCGAAATGGTCGCCCGCATCAAGAAGGATCCGGCATTCAAGGATGTTGACATCATCGGCGGTAACATCGCCACCCGCGAAGGCGCTCAGGCTCTTATCGATGCTGGCGCTGACGCGGTGAAGGTGGGTGTGGGCCCAGGCTCCATCTGCACCACCCGCGTGGTTGCTGGCGTTGGTGTTCCACAGCTCACCGCAACCTATGAAGCTGCTTTGGCATGCAAGGCTGCTGGCGTTCCGTGCATTGCTGATGGTGGTATTCACTACTCCGGCGATATCGCTAAGGCAATCGGCGCGGGTGCTGACACCGTCATGCTCGGCGGCTTGCTCGCTGGTTGCGAGGAAGCTCCAGGCCAGAAGGTTCTGCTGCACGGCAAGCAGTACAAGGTGTACCGCGGCATGGGCTCCCTGGCTGCTATGGCTCCTCGTGGTAAGAAGTCCTACTCCAAGGATCGTTACTTCCAGGCTGATGTGAAGAGCAACGACAAGGTCGTTCCAGAAGGCGTCGAGGGCGAGGTTGCTTATCGCGGCCCACTCAAGGCTGTTCTTTACCAGCTGGTTGGTGGCTTGCACCAGTCCATGTTCTACACGGGCTCCCGCACCATCCCAGAGCTGCAGGAGAAGGCTCGCTTCATCCGCATCACTGACGCTGGTTTGCGCGAATCTCACCCACATGACATCGTCATGACTCGTGAGGCTCCAAACTACACTGGCTTCCACAACGCTGACTGAGTGGTTCGCTGCACGTTTCTGAACAGCTCGCTGTGACGGCGTTGTTGTGAGGGCTTGGCCTGTGAGGGTCAAGCCCTTTTTGTATGCGTAAGCTGGTGGACGCAAGCTGGTGGACGCAACCTGGCGCGCAGAGTTGGTAGTCTCAAACTGGCGGCGAGCAAACTCTCGGCGCAAAACTTGCTGGCGCGCTGGGAATTCTGAGGCTCGTGCGTGCTAGCGTTGAAGGAGTTTATTGAATTGCCAGTTCGCTGATACTGTTGTCAGTTCACTGAGATTGCCAGGGAGGCTTATGAGCACGCTGGAAGAAAACCGCAGGGCACAAGCCGAAGAGCGGATTGCAGCACACCGTGAAAAAGCGAAGAACTTCGTGCAGACAGCCCGCATTGCCGGGTGGGTGCTGATGGTGATTCTGGCAATCTTTATTCTGGCTGCTCCTCAGTATTCTCGCGCCTTACAGCTCGCTTTCCACGACGGCTATCGCACGGACAAGCTCTATATGCTCTCCGGCCCGGCGTACATGATGAGCATGTCCCTGCTGGGAGTGTGGATTCTGGCCGAACTCGACGTGGTGGAACGCGTCGTGCTCGACAAGCCTATTTCGCTGCGCGTGTCGAGAAGTATTCGACGCATGGGTATTGCGAGCAGCTTGGCGGTGCTCATCACACTGATTCGCGTGGTGTTTTGGCCGCAGTTAGAGGCGATTTTCGTGGTGATAATCTTCCTGGTTCTTGCCCTTGCGCTGTTTGCCACTTCTCATATGGTTGCGAGCCGGGCTGAACAGTTGACGCTGGAAGCGTTAGAAAATGCGGATCATCACGTCCGCCGCTAATATTAGTGTGTTAACTTCTGTCCTGATCTGTTCATGAAGAAAGGCATTGGTAATGGCAGATTCTCAGACCTTTACTGCTCAGGAATCGAGACTTTTGTGGATCGACTGTGAGATGACAGGCCTCGACGTGTTCCACGATGAGTTGTGCGAAATCGCCGTCGTCCCCACTGATTTCGACCTCAACGTGCTCGACGAAGGCATTGATATCGTCATCAAGCCCAGCGATGAAGCGTTGGAGCAGATGAATGATTTCGTGCGCAATATGCACACGGAAAACGGCCTGATGGAAAAGATGAAGCATGGCGTGAGCTACCAGGAAGCCGAAAAGCAGATGATCGACTATATTCAGCCATTCCTGCCTAAGGAGGGTAAGGCTCACCTTGCCGGTAACACTATCGGTTCGGATAAGAAGTTCCTTGACCACTTCATGCCTAACCTCATGAGCCAGTTGCATTACCGTTCCATCGACGTATCGAGCTTTAAGGAGCTGTGCCGTCGCTGGTACCCAGCAGCATTCGTGCAGCGCCCAGGCAAGTACGGCCAGGATCGCTCCTTGGGTGACATTATTGAGTCGATCGATGAGCTGCGCTTCTACCGTGAAGTGATGTTCAAGCCAGTTCCTGGCCCAGATTCGCAAGAGGCGAAGAAGATCTGCGAGCATGTGGAAGCCACCTCTTTGCTGCGTCAGTATGAGAACCAAGGGCGGGTGCTGGCTGATAAGTCGGGGGAGTTGAAGCTCGACTACTGAGCTCACCGCAAGCCGAACTGAAGTGATTCCAGCGTCTGAGAGAAGGTGCTATGAAGCAACACGACGCGCTTGAACTGATGAAAGCCGGCCTTTCTGTTTTCATTACAGGAGCGCCAGGCGCTGGAAAAACTTATGTTCTCAACCAGTTCATCACCTGGGCACTCAAACACGGCAAAAACGTCGCTGTCACTGCCTCGACAGGCATAGCCGCCACTCATCTCGATGGCATGACGGTTCACGCATGGGCAGGAATTGGCGTTTCCAAGGTGCTCACGCCCAGAAAGCTCTCGGAAATTCGTGGCCGTCGCACACAAGCAATCCGCAGTACGGATATTCTCGTCATCGACGAGATTTCCATGCTCAAAGCCTCCGTTGTGGACATGGTGGATGAAGTCTGCCGTAAAATCCGAGGAGATGCCCGCGCTTTCGGCGGCCTGCAAGTCATTCTCGCTGGCGACCTCTTCCAGCTCCCACCTGTCACTCGCAAAGGATCGGAGGCTCCCGACCCTCGCGTCGAGGAAGTAGAGAAAGAATATATCGCCCACGGCAAGAACCCTGACGGCTTCATGACGGATTCCTTCGCCTGGGATACCGCGAAATTCCGCACCTGCTACATCACTGAGCAGCACCGCCAGGATGACGGCGAGCTTCTCGACATTCTCACCGACATTCGAAACGACCAGGTGAGCGTGGCCGACCGGCGCGAGCTGCAATCTCGTATGGGCAAGAGGCCTTCCGCCTCGGAAACCGTCATTCACCTCTACCCGCACAACGTGCAGGTCGACAAGATCAACCAAGACCGCTTGAACGACCTCTTCCCTGAGTCGCACTTCTTTACGGCTTTCACCCGGGGTGATGTCAACTCTTTGGCCAAGCTGGAGAAAAACGTTTTAGCTCCTCATCAGTTAGAGCTCAAGTACGACGCTCATGTGATGGCCTTGTGGAATGACCCGGAAGGCCGCTATTTCAACGGTTCTCTGGGTCGCGTTGTCGACTTCTTGCCTGAAGAGGACATGGGTTTGCCCATCGTCAAGTTTGACAATGGCAATACGGTGGCCATGCAGCCTCGCGATTGGAAGCTCGAGGATAACGGCACGGAGATGGCCTTCATGCAGCAGGTACCTCTGCGCTTGGCTTGGGCTATCACGATCCACAAGTCGCAGGGCATGACTCTCGACGCGGAGGAGGCTGACCTCTCGCGCTCCTTCACCAATGGCATGGGTTACGTCGCCCTCTCTCGCCTCACGAGCTTGGCGGGGCTCTATTTGGAGGGAATCAACGACACTGCTTACCGTGTTTCTCCCGAAGCGCTCAAGATTAACAGTGCTCTGATTCGCGATTCCGAGCAGCTGGAACAGGACCTGCATCATCAGGGTGTGCTCGCTGTGGCGAAACTGCATCAGCCGAGCTTTGATGAGTTCTCACCCTTCGCGCTGGAGGGCGGTAGCAAAGCTAGCGGCCAGGGAAATAATGCAGCTGGCCGCAACAACAGTGCTCACGCGAACAGCACAGCGAAGAAGGCCGCGAGCTCAGCCGCTGTGACGTCTCTACCACTGGGCGCAGCTGTGACTTCCGCGCCGCTCAATTCCTCAGCACCTGCAGAACAGACACAATTCGGCGCCGCACAAACCAGCGACGATGAGCTCAAACCAGCGCCGAAAACACAGAGCACGTCCATGCCTGATCTCGACGAGGACGACTCCTGGTGGAACACGCCTTTCTCCTCCAATTTCCATGACGACGATATGTGGTTCTGATAATCTTGGGCCACTGGGTTGAGAGGTTGTAATAAGGTAGACGCCATGACACAAGCTCTCAGAATGTCGAATTTGTTCGTTCGCACCATGCGCAACGACCCAGCAGATGAGGATATTGACTCCGCCAAGCTGCTGGTTCGCGCCGGCTATTTGAAGAAGGAAGCTCCCGGTATTTTCACCTGGCTGCCTCTCGGCTTGCGCGTTTTGAACAAGCTGGAAAATATTATTCGCGAAGAAATGGCAACTGCCGGCGCTCAGGAAGTGCACCTGCCAGCCCTGCTGCCAAAAGAGCCTTATGAGGTGACTCACCGTTGGGAAGAGTACGGCGAGAACATCTTCAAGCTCAAGGATCGCCACGGTGCCGACTACCTTCTGGCACCAACCCACGAGGAAATGTTCACCCTTCTGGCCAAGAACTATTACTCCTCGTACAAGGACCTTCCTGTCGTTCTTTACCAGATTCAGACCAAGTACCGCGATGAGGCACGCCCTCGCGCAGGCCTGATCCGTGGCCGCGAGTTCATCATGAAGGACGCTTATTCCTTCACCCTCGACGAGGACGGCTTGAAGCAGGAGTACGTCAAGCAGCGCGACGCTTACGAGCGCGTGTATAAGCGTGTGGGCGTGAAGTACGTCATCGTCAAGTCCTTCTCTGGCCCCATGGGTGGCTCTGCTTCTGAGGAATTCCAGGCTCCACTGCCGATCGGTGAGGACACTTACGCGCTCTCCCCAGCAGGTAACACGTGGAATGTGGAGGCTTTGAGCACTCCAACCCCAGAGCCTGTTGATTTCAGCTCGACTCCAGCCGCTAGCGAGGTAGAGGTTGGCCAAGCCAAGTCCATCGACAAGATGGTGGAGGTTGCCAACGCTCAGTTTGCTCGTGAAGATGGCCGTGAGTGGGCTGCTTCTGACATTTTGAAGAATGTTGCCGTCACTTTGATTCACCCTGCCGATAGCGAGCACAAGGAAGCGTGGCGTGAGGTCGTGGTGGTCGGTGTTCCTGGCGACCGCGAAGTGGATACAAAGCGTCTCGAAGCTGCCTTCAGCCCCTGCGAGGTGGAAGAGGCGAGCGAAGAGGACTTGAAGAAGCACCCTGAGCTCGTGTTGGGCTTCATTGGTCCGAAGGCGCTTGGCCCTCAGGCTCGTCAGGCTGCTGACGGTGCTTCTGATTCTACCGTTCGTTACTTCGTCGATGCCCACATTGCCCGCGGCTCTGCTTGGTACACCGGCGCTGACAAGAACGGCGTGGATTACGTCAACCTCGTCTACGGCCGTGACTTCGAAGCCGATGGCGTGGTGGAAGCTCTGCGCGTTCGCGAAGGCGATATGTCGCCTGATGGCTCCGGCCCGCTCTCCTTCGAGCGTGGTGTCGAGATCGGCCAGGTGTTCCAGCTTGGCCTCAAGTACACCAACGCTCTGGGCTTCTCCGTTCTCAACCAGAACGGAAAGACTCAGCCCGTGTGGATGGGTTCCTATGGCATTGGCGTGTCCCGCACTTTGGCTTGCATCGCCGAGTTCCATCACGATGAGCAGGGCTTGGCATGGCCAATGAGCGTTGCTCCAGCTCAGGTTCATGTCGTTATCGCAGGTAAGGGTGACGAGTTGAGCGCTGAGGCGGAAAAGCTGGTTGCTGAGCTTTCTCGTAACGGTGTTGAAGTTCTCTTCGACGACCGTGAGAAGGTTGGCGCTGGTGTGAAGTTCAAGGATGCTGAGCTTATCGGTGTTCCGCTGATCGCCGTGGTGGGTCGCGGCTTCAGCAATGACGGTACCATTGAGGTTCGTAACCGTCACACTGGTGAGTCCCTGCAGGTTCCTGCTGATCAGGCTGCTGAAACCCTGCGAAAGATGGTGGTCGAGCAGCTTGCTAAGTTGGATGCAGCTGCTGGCGAGTGAACGCTGCTGGCTGGTTGTAGCTCAGCGCCTTGCTGAAGATTATCACTGCGCATGCTGATATGCCTTCGGGCATATCAGCTTTTTTATTTCCGGCTCAGTTCGCTGTGAGGATGAGCGGATAGCCCAGCTGGTAAGCTCGAAGCGCGAGACGAGTAACACTCGACAGCAGCAACATGCGGTCCGAGTTGCTCAGACTGGTAATCGGGGGCGTTTCTTCGAGAGCGTGAGCCTGTTCGAGGGCCGCATCCATGTACAGAACGGCCAGGGTAGGGGCGGGCAGCCCGGTCGCCTTGTCGACCACAGTTGCCGGATTGGAGGCCAGAGGCGCCCAATTGTACGCTTTTTCGCGCGGATCCGCCTCATGGGCCTGGGCAAACGGCGCGGCAAACATTTCACTGGCCTGTACGTTGAGGAGCATATCTTGCTTCAGCTCAACGTGCGAATAACGGATAATCAGGTACTTTTGCGCCATGGCGAGCCTGTCGTAACTAGCGGCAAAAGCTCCAGCAAGGTGGCGGGGCAGACGGGTGGAGAGCTCAGCGGAGACGGAAGTTTGCGCCGGTGACGCCTGCTGGGAGCCCTTGAGATTATCACTGCTGGTAATCTCAGCTGTGCTGATAATCCGGGAAAAGCGAGAGTCGAGCGTGCGAAGAGCGCGAGTACGTACAGTGCCGTCTTCGAGAGAGAAGTCAGGTAAAGCTGCCAGTAGAGCTGCCGCTTGTAAACTTGCCTGCCCACAGTGCGAGGTGCAGGTGTTGAGCAGGGCGAAAGCGCGAGAAGAGGCGAGAAGCGCGGAAGTGTTGCGCGGGAAGAAGCCGGTTTGCCATGCGGGCGTCGGCTCAGAAACGGAACGAGAGTGTGCGGCTGCAGAGTGGGCGAGCGCGACGTGAGAACCCGAGTGTGTGGCCTCCGAGCTGGAATGTGCAGCAGAGGCGTGAGCAGAGGCAGAATCGGCCATCGCCAGGCCAGGCGTACCAACAGACCCCATCACCACCACGGCCAGCGCGCTAGCGAGAGCGAGGCGACGAGAGAAGCGATGCGCGAAGTGATAAGTCTGCATGAAACCGTACAATAGCCGGTGAATACGACGTTCCAACCTTTGGCCAAAGGGCGGCGTCGGCATAATTCAAGCAAACGTATACGTATAAGTGAACATCAGAACTGAAGAAGATGAGAGGCAGAGGTATGGAACTGGATTTGGCGGATATCCGCGAGCTTGCGGTACAAAATGGCGTTGACCCTGAAAAACTGAATTCTGCTCTCGAGGAGGCTCTCCTTCTCGCGTACTTGAAGACTCCCGGTGCTCAGCAGCATGCTCGCGTCGTTTTGGACGAGCGCGCTGGCACTTTCACGGTGTGGGCTCGTAAGGCAATCCCTCAGGAGCCAACCGAAGATAACCCGCATCCAGCACCACTGTTGGGTGAAGAATACGACGATACTCCTCATGATTTCGGCCGTCAGGCTGCTATGGCTGCCCGCCAGATTATTCGCCAAGTGTTCCGTCAGGCTGCTGACGAGAAGGTGTTTGGCGCCTTCGCTGGCCAGAAGGGCAAGCTGATTTCCGGCATCGTCCAGCAAGATGACGAGGACGATTATAACGTTCATATTCGCGTCGGTGACGTCGAGGCTCTGCTGCCGAAGCGTGAACAGGTTCCCGGTGAGCGTTACCGTCACGGCCAGCGTCTGCGCGTCTACGTCGTCTCCGTCAACCGCGGTCTGAAGGGCCCCGAGATCGTCGTTTCTCGCTCTCACCCAGAACTGGTCCGCCTGCTCTTCGAACGCGAAGTCCCAGAGCTCACTTCCGGCGCAGTCTCCATCATGGCTATTTCTCGCGAAGCTGGTGCTCGTTCGAAGGTTGCCGTTCGTGCTAATCAAAATGGCGTGAACCCGAAGGGCGCTTTGATCGGCCCTGCTGGTCAGCGCGTGCGTGCGGTGATGGACAACTTGGGTGGCGAGAAGATTGACATTGTCGATTGGTCGAAAGATCCAGCCAAGTTCGTCGCTGCGGCTCTCTCGCCAGCTCACGCCACCTCTGTGGAAGTCGTGAGCTTGAAGAATGAGACGGCCATCGCCTTTGTTCCTGATTCTCAGCTTTCCCTCGCCATTGGTAAGGAAGGCCAGAATGCTCGTTTGGCAGCCAAGCTCACCGGTTGGAAGATCGGTGTGGAGTCTGCTGAAAAGCATGCCGCTCAGTTGGCTCAGGGCGAAACCGCACATCACGATTTCAACCAGCGCTGAACCGTCAGTTGAAACTTTGCTCAGCCGAGCGCATTGCCTCATGCTCTGAGGAGAGCAGTTGAGGTGATGCGCTATGCTTGCACACGGGCAAGCCTGCGCTTACCCGTCCGATTTCGAATATGTGGGATGAGGTTGAAAACAGCCATGGTCACACTATGAAACGCTCAACAAGCGTCACCAGAGGAAAAAGTAAGAGAAGATAAGTGGGCCACGCCAGCTTGCGTGGTCCGGAAACGGAGTTTGAGTGCCAAAAGCACGCGTCTACGAGTTGGCGAAGCAATTCAACGTCAGTAGCAAGGATGTTCTCAACAAGCTCAAGGATATGGGCGAGTTCGTGAAATCAGCATCTTCCACAGTCGAAGCTCCCGTTGTGCACAAGCTGCAAATGGCCTTCACTTCACAGCAGGCAAGCCCTGCTCCATCCCACAAGCCAGCACCGAGCGCTCCTCGCACTGGCGCCAGCGCGGCTGCTGGTGTCAAGCCAGGCCCACGCCCTGCTGCACGTCCAGCAACACCTGCTTCGGCTCATGCTGGCTCCTCCGAGCACACCTCGGCAACGCCAGCTGCTCATACTTCCGGTTCTGCACCAACTCCGAACCCGGGTATGTTTGTGAGCCCAGCAAGCTTGGACCGTCACAATTCGCATAATGAGCATGATTCTCGCCGTTCCGAGCACTCTCGCTCCGACCGTTCTGAGCGCTTTGAGCGCGGTGGCGAGCACAATGATCGCAATGAGCGCGGTGGTCGTCGCTTCGAGGACCGCGGTGAGCGTCGTGGAGGCTCGCGTCGTGGTGAGCGCGGCGAGCGTGGTGAGCGTAACTTCGATCGTAACGATCGCAATGAGCGCGGTGGCCGTCGCTTTGAAGAGCGTGGCGAGCGCCCAGCACGTACCTCGGCAAAGCCGGGTCCACGCCAGGGTGGTCCACGTCCAGGAAACAACCCATACACCTCCCATCAGGGTATGCATTTCCCAACTCCAGCCGACATCCCACGTCCACGCCCATTCTCCCGTCCTGGCTCGGCTAACAACTCCCAGAACGGCCCAGCAAATGGCAACTCTCGTCGTGGTGGCGGTCGCGGTGGTCGCGGCAACCGCTTCACGCGTAATACTTCTGCACCAGCAGGTGAGAACAGGTGGGGTCGCAACGCCTCTGCGGGCGCACCATCCAGCCCGAACTCTAATCAGGGCGGTCGCGGCGGCTTCCACCGTGGTGGCCCGAACTCCCGCGGTACCGCAGGTGCATTCGGCCATCAGGGTTCCCGCTCTTCTCGTGCTCGTAAGTCGAGGATGGAGAAGCAGAAGGAATATCAGGAGGAGATGCACGCACCAAAGATCGGTGGCGTGAGGATCGCTAACGGCCACGGCGAAGTGATTCGCCTGCGCCAAGGTGCCTCGCTTGCCGACTTGGCTGAGCGCATTCACGTTGACCCAGCAGCTTTGGTCACCGTGCTCTTCCACTTGGGTCAGATGGCAACGGCAAACCAATCTTTGGATGCTGACACCTTCCAGATTCTGGGTGAAGAGATCGGCTACACCATTCAGGTGGTCTCCTCTGAGGAAGAGGACAAGGAGATTCTTCAGCAGTTCGACATTGATCTGGATAAGGAAATGGATCATGACAACGCTGATAATCTTGTGCCACGCCCACCAGTCGTGACCGTGATGGGCCATGTCGACCACGGTAAGACTCGCTTGCTCGACACCATCCGTAAGACCAACGTTTCCGCCCACGAGGCCGGCGGCATCACCCAGCGCATCGGCGCTTACCAGGTGTCCGTCAACCTCAACGGCGAAAAGCGTCGCATCACCTTCCTGGATACTCCAGGCCACGAAGCCTTCACGGCTATGCGTGCGCGCGGTGCGGAAATTACTGATATCGTCATCCTCGTTGTTGCCGCTAACGACGGCGTGATGCCGCAGACCGTGGAAGCTTTGAACCACGCTCAGGCAGCTCACGTGCCGATCGTCGTGGCCGTCAATAAGATCGATGTGCCAGGCGCTAACCCAGAGAAGGTGCGCAGCCAGCTCATGGAATTTGGCCTCGTGCCAGAAGAGTACGGCGGCGACACCATGTTCGTGGATATCTCCGCAAAGCAGGGTACAAATATCGACACCTTGCTCGAAGACGTCCTGCTCACCGCTGACGCATCCTTGGACCTGAGTGCTGACCCGAATATGCCAGCACGTGGTGCCACCATCGAGGCTCGTTTGGATAAGGGCCGCGGTGCTGTAGCTTCCATCATCGTTCAGGAAGGCACCTTGCATGTGGGCGACCCAATCGTGGTCGGCACTGCATACGGTCGCGTTCGCGCCATGATGGACGAAAACGGTCACTCCCTGAAGGAAGCTAAGCCATCCACCCCAGTTCAGGTGCTCGGCTTGACCTCTGTTCCAAGCGCAGGCGACCTGTTCTTGGTCGCACCTGACGACCGTTCTGCTCGCCAGATTGCTGAAAAGCGTGAAGCCGTCCGTCGTGCGGCCCAGCAGGCTAAGCGCCACAAGGTCGTTTCTCTCGAGAGCTTGAACGAACAGTTCAAGAAGAGCGAAGTCGATATGTTGAACCTCGTCATCAAGGGCGACTCTTCGGGTTCTGTCGAGGCCCTGGAAGACGAGCTCATGAAGATCAAGGTGTCCAACGAGGTCGGAGTTCAGGTCATCCACCGCGGTGTCGGTGCTATCACCCAGAACGACGTCAACCTTGCAGCAGTCGATAAGGCTGTCATCTTGGGCTTCGACGTGCGTCCAAACCGCAATGTCGCACAGCTGGCAGAGCAAGAGGGTGTGGAAATCAAGTTCTACTCCGTCATCTACCAGGCCGTGGAAGAAATTCAGAGCTCCTTGGAAGGCATGCTCAAGCCTGTCTTCGAGGAGGCAACGACTTCTCACTCCGAGATTCGCGAGATCTTCCGCTCCTCCAAGTTCGGCAATATTGCTGGTGTGATGGTTCTCGATGGTGTGGTCAAGCGCAACACCAAGGCTCGCATCACCCGCAATGGTGTGGTCACCGTCAACGACCTGACCATCACCTCGCTGCGCCGCTTCAAGGACGACGTCAACGAAGTCAAGCAGGGCTTCGAAGCCGGTATCAACTTGGGTAGCTTCAACGACATCCAAGAGGGCGACATCATCGAGACTTACGAGGATCGTGAGATTCCACGTGCTCAGGTCGTGGCCAATGAGAAGGCCAAGATGCAAGCCCAGGAAGCCAAGAAGGCTGAGGACGAGAAGGCTAAGGCTGAGGCCGAAGTCGCACAAGCCGTCGCTGCTGCAAAGGAGAAGTGATGGCGAACACTCGTGCTGCGCGCATTGGTGTGCTGATTCAGCGTGTGGTCGCGAGCTCACTGCAACGTGAGCTTCACGACCCACGCTTGAGAGGCGTCACGATTACTGAAGTGCGCGTTACTGGTGATCTGCAGATCGCCCGTATTTACTGGACTCTGCTCACCGACCCGAATAAGGCTCGTGGTGAGCGTAAGCGCGCTGAGCAAGCTTTGCGTCAGTCTGCTGGTCGTCTGCGCTCGCATGTTGGCCACAAGGCCGGCTTGAGATTGACACCGCAGTTGGAGTTCATCTTCGACGAACTTCCTACCCAAGCTCATGAGATCGATGATGTGCTCGTGGTCGCCAAGAAACGCGACGAAGAGCTCGAGCGTTCTCGTGAAGGCGCGCAATACGCCGGTGAGGAAGATCCGTACCGTCATCCTCGTGAGGATGAGGACGATGACTTCGACGATGAGGACGATGAAGAGTTCGACGATGACTTTGATGACGACTTTGATGACGACTCTGACGAGTCCTCTGAGAACGATTCTGAAGACGATGACGATGACCTCGACGAGGACTCTGATGACTCTGATGACTCTGAGTCCCCCGATTTCTCCGCAAATTCTGACGAAAACGAGGATGTAGCGTGACATCCTCTTCCTCGATCGGGCAGCAGAGCGAGTCTCTGTTGCCCGAATCAGGTTTTCTCCTGATCGATAAACCCCTGGGCGTCACCAGTTTTGACGTAGTTGCCGCCTGCAGGGGAGCGCTTCACACAAAGCATGTGGGCCACGCTGGCACCCTCGACCCGCTGGCTTCCGGCCTGCTGCTGGTCGGCTACAACCAGGGCACCAAGCTTCTCAACCTTCTCACCGGTAAAAACAAGCAGTATCGCACCACCATTCGCCTCGGTGCCTACACACATACCGATGATTCCGAAGGCTTCCTGGCCCATCACATTTCCGCACACCCTGAGATTGACACGACGCTGAATCAGCCTCTGGCCTTGCAGCACACTCTCGCTGATTTATCAGCCCACCCCGAGCTCATTCGTTCGGCCATTAGTGAGCATTTGACGGGTGTGATCTCTCAGGTGCCGAGTTTCTTCTCCGCAGTGAAAATCAATGGCCAACGTGCCTATGACATCGCCCGCGGTGGTCACGATGTGGATATCCCTGCCCGCGAGGTGACGATTAGCCAGTTCGAAGTAGGCGAGATTCGCCCTGTGTATCTGGCTGAAGCCCAAGGCAGTCTCGCCAGCTCTGCGAATTCGCGCAACCGCGTCACGGCTGAGAGGAGCGAGCTGCCCGTATTCGTCGACGTCGATGCAACGGTGACGTGTTCTGCAGGTACGTATATTCGCTCGCTCGGCCGAGACTTGGGCCGCATCCTGGGTGTTGGGGGCTACCTCACACGGCTTCGACGAACCCGCGTTGGTAATCTCAGCGTGGTTGACGCCTTACAATGCGAGCTGACCGACAAGACTTTTCGCAACCGCGAGGGCGAAACCATCACCCGAAAAACGGTGCGAGTAGACCTGAAGCGCGCTGATAATCTGGAGAAATGCGTGATGAGCGTGCCACAAGCCGTCAGCGGAACGCTGGCTTGCCTTCCCGTGACCGCGCACCAAGCCAGCGACCTGAGTTTCGGCCGTTTCGTGAGTACCAACGTGGCAACACTGCTCAAGCTGGGAATGAAATTTGAAAGTCTGCGCGCATCAGGTGAGGTCGAGCACGGTAGAATGACAGCCGTAACGCTGATGGGCACTGGCGAGCAGCAACAAGCCATCGCCGTGGTCAGTGTCGAGCTGAAGCGCAGCGGCGAGCTGATCATCAAACCGACTACCGTTCTGGTGCCGCAGATGCGGTGAGTGACCAGTACGACTGGCCAGCCGCGCCGCCGGCCAGTACGACACGCCGGTAACGCGAGTGACAAGCCAGTACGACACGCCGGTAACGCGAGCGACAAGCCAGTACGACACCCCAGCGCGAGAAATACAGAGAAAGGGAACCAATGAAGGTTTACTACCTCACTCCAGACGAGCAAGGAAACGTGATTTGGCCACGTCTGGACCCGAAAGTCAGCTCCGTGGTGACGCTGGGAACTTTCGACGGCGTGCATAAGGGCCACCAGGCTGTGCTCAAGAGAGTGGTGGAGCTGGCGAAATCGTATAATTCCCGCTCTGTTGCCATCGTTTTCGACCGCCGCCCTGGCTTCATCCTTTCCTGGATCGCCCAGCATGGTGAGGAGCCAGCAGCCAGCGAGCCGGACACTCAGCAGCTCTCCACCGTCGACCAGCGCTTGAAGTATATTGCCGAAACGGGTATCGATATTGCCATCGTCGTGCACTTTACGCAGGCCTTCTCTCAGATTTCCTACTCGGCATTCCTCGGCCAGCTCATTAGCCAGCGCGTGGAGAACTCGCGCCAGCCGGTGCACACGCTGGGTATGACTCGCTTGGTTTTGGGTCAGGATGCGAACTTTGGTCGCGACCGTGGCGGCAACGTCAAGTCGGTGCAAAGGCTTTCCGAAGCTTTCCGCATGTTTGACCTCGAAGTCGTCGACTACAAAGGCCCTGGCTTCATCCATGTTCCTGCTGGCGTTGTGGACGGCAAGCCGGTAGAGAAGAAGGTGCGCGTGTGGAGCTCGACTGCGGTGCGTAACTGCCTCGAGCAGATGAAGGTTTCCCAGGCCATGGAGATTTTGGGTCATCCTCATGCTGTCGACGGTACGGTGGTGCACGGTGAGGCTCGAGGACGCACTTTGGGCTTCCCGACTGCTAACTTTGCCCCCGATTATGAAGGCCTTCTGCCTGCTGACGGCGTTTACTCTGGCTGGCTTATCGATTATGGCCCGGCAGACTCGCTACCTGCTCCCGCCTCTGTTGCTGCACTTTCCGCTACTCCTGGCTCGGTGACGAAGGGGGAGATTATCAGTACGCAACCTGCTGAAGTGGCACGCTGGACTGCTGCCATTTCTGTGGGTACGAACCCAACTTTCGGCCCTCATGCTCGCGTTTTGGAAGTTTTCGCCGTGGAGAACGACTGGCTGGAGTTGTACGGCCATCGCGTCCGCGTCGAGTTTGCTGACACAACAGGGCAGATGGTGAAGGCCGAAACTCTGGATAATCTCACGGAACTCATTTCTCAAGAGGTTCGAGATTCTCAGAAACAGTGCGACGGCGGATGGACTGATTCCATCACCGGCGATCATATTCAGGGCACGGTCGTGGATTGGGCTGGCCCTGTTATTCGCGAAAGCTAGGGGAGTACGTTAACGCGCGCTAGCTGCGTGAGTGTGAGGCTTCGCGAGTGAGCGAAGCGAAAGCTGAAAATTGTACACGCAAATCGCCGGTAGGGGAAGTGTTTTTTGAACTTATCGGCGATTTGTGCTACTATATTGACAGCTTATGGGCGTGTCATATGGCGGGCAACCCTGAGTAAGGATCAGGGGAGCGGCATATGGCGGCCGTCAGAGTTTGAGCTGTGATAATCTCACGGTATTTTTCTCAATTCCTTGATCCTTGGCCATAGTAGTGAACGGCACAAGAACATTAAGGAATGACTCACTTGGCTGCTGCATCACAGAGCACAACGAAAACTTACGCGCGAAACGACGCGGAAGATATCAAGCTGCACAAGGCGCCGAATCGTGTCAGCTTTGCGTCCATTCGAGAGCCAATCGAGCTCCCGTACCTTTTGGGCGTGCAGACTGACTCCTTCGACTGGCTCGTCGGCAACGACCGCTGGAAGGCAAAGGTCGAGCGCGACAAGGCTAACGGCACCTTCACCACTCTTCACACCTCTGGCTTGGCCGAGGCCTTTGAAGAGATCTCTCCGATCAAGAACTTCGCTGACACCATGGAGCTGGCTTTCTCCGATCCTTATTTCGAAGAGCCACGCCACACCTGGCAGGAAGCAAAGGATCGTGATTACACCTATTCTGCACCACTGTATGTGAACGCAGAATTCACCAACATGGAGACTGGCGAGATCAAGTCGCAGACCGTCTTCATGGGTGACTTCCCACTGATGACGCCTCACGGCACCTTCATCATTGGTGGTTCTGAGCGAGTGATCGTCACCCAGCTCGTGCGTTCCCCAGGTGTGTACTTCGAATCTGAAGTGGATAAGACCACCGACAAGGCAGTGTACGGTGGCCGCATCATCCCATCTCGCGGTGCTTGGCTCGAGTTCGAAATCGGCAAGCGCGACGATTTGGCAGTGCGTATTGACCGTCGTCGTAAGACTTCTGTCATCGTCTTCCTCCAGGCCATCGGCATGAGCGTCGATGAGATTCGCCAGGAGTTCCAGGGCTACCCAATGGTGCTCGACGCCATTGAAAAGGAAGCTGTGGAAGACCGCGATGCTGCACTGACCGACGTCTACCGCAAGATCCGCCCAGGCGATACCGCCACCCCAGAGGCTGGCCGTACCCTGCTCGAATCCTTCTACTTCAACGATCGTCGTTACGACCTCGCTCGCGTGGGTCGTTACAAGATCAACCGCAAACTCGGCTTGGAGATCGACCCTGATAATCGTTCTCTGACCAAGGAAGATATCGTCTCCACCTTGAAGTACCTGGTGGCTCTCCACGACGGTGCGAAGACCTTCACCGGCACTCGCAACGGCGAGGAAGTCAACCTGCGCGTGGAAACCGATGATATCGACCACTTCGGCAACCGTCGTGTGCGTCAGGTGGGCGAGCTGATTCAAAACCAGCTGCGTACCGGCCTGTCACGTATGGAGCGCGTTGTCCGCGAGCGTATGACCACGCAGGACCCGGAGTCCATCACTCCACAGTCCCTGCTCAACATTCGCCCAGTTGCAGCAACCATCCGCGAGTTCTTCGGCACCTCCCAGCTGTCCCAGTTCATGGATCAGAACAACCCACTTGCTGGCGTGACCAACAAGCGTCGTCTCTCCGCACTGGGCCCAGGCGGCCTCTCTCGCGACCGCGCTTCCATGGAAGTGCGCGATGTGCACCCATCCCACTATGGCCGTATGTGCCCAATCGAGTCTCCAGAAGGCCCGAACATTGGTCTGATCGGCTCGCTGGCAACCTTCGCTCGTGTGAACCCATTCGGCTTCATCGAAACTCCATACCGCAAGGTTGTTGACGGCCACGTCACCAATGAAGTCGTCTATATGACCGCAGATGAGGATGCCAACCACTACATCGCTCAGGCCAACCAGGAGCTCGACGAGGACGGTAACTTCACCTCCGAAACCGCACTGGTTCGAGACGCTGAGGAAGAGGCAGACGATGTGCCTGTCTCCAAGGTGGATTACATGGATGTGTCCCCACGCCAGATGGTGTCGGTGGGCTCCTCCCTCATTCCATTCCTCGACCACGATGAGGGCCACCGAGCACTCATGGGCGCTAACATGCAGCGTCAGGCTGTTCCACTGGTCCGCTCTGAGGCTCCACTGGTCGGTACCGGCACCGAATGGCGTACCGCTCACGATTCTGGTGACTGCGTCATCGCCGATAAGCCAGGTACCGTCGACTACGTGTCCGCAGACCTCATCCGCGTGGCCAACGACGATGGAACCACCTCGAGCTATCGCTTGGCGAAGTTCCAGCGCTCTAACCAGACCACCTGCTACAACCAGACTCCAATCGTGAACCAGGGCGACCGTGTCGACGCTGATTCCGTGATTGCCGATGGTCCAGCTATCAAGAATGGTGAGCTCGCACTCGGCCGCAACCTCGTTGTCGCCTTCCTTCCATGGGATGGCTACAACTACGAGGACGCAGTGCTCATTTCTGAGCGCCTTGTCAAGGACGATACCCTGAGCTCCATCCACATCGAGGAGTACGAGATTGATGCTCGCGACTCCAAGCTGGGTGCAGAAGAGATCACTCGCGATCTGCCAAACGTCTCCGAAGACGCTGTGGCTGACCTCGACGAGCGCGGCATCATCCGCGTCGGCGCTGAGGTTGAGTCCGGCGACATTCTGGTCGGCAAGGTTACCCCGAAGGGCGAGACCGAGCTTACCCCAGAAGAGCGCCTGCTGCGTGCCATCTTCAACGAGAAGTCTCGCGAAGTGCGCGACACCTCCCTGCGCATGCCTCACGGCGAGCGCGGCACTGTTATTGCAGTGAAGGAAGAGACCAAGGAAGATGCTGAGGCTGACGGCGATGAGCTGCCAAGCGGCGTCAACCGCGTCATTCGCGTCTACGTCGCTCAGAAGCGCAAGATCACCGTGGGTGATAAGATCTCCGGCCGCCACGGCAACAAGTGCACCATCTCCCGCATCCTGCCAGAAGAGGATATGCCGTTCATGGAGGACGGTACTCCTGTCGACATGCTGCTCAACCCACTGGGCGTTCCTCCGCGTATGAACCTCGGTCAGGTGCTTGAGCTCCACCTCGGCTGGATCGCACGCCAGGGTTGGGATATCGATATTGACAAGACCATGAGCGAATGGAAGAAGCACATCCCAGCAGGTGCTGAGAAGGCTGCTCCAAACACTCCAGTCACCACTCCAGTCTTCGACGGTGTGCGTGAGGATGCTCTCAACGGCCTGCTCGAAACCACCCTGCCAGATGCAGATGGCAACCGCCTCGTGGATAAGTTCGGTAAGGCACGCCTCTTCGACGGCCTGACCGGCGAACCATTCCCGAAGCCTGTCGCTGTGGGTGTGATGTACATCCTCAAGCTGCACCACCTGGTCGACGACAAGGTCCACGCTCGCTCCACTGGTCCATACTCCATGATCACCCAGCAGCCACTCGGCGGTAAGGCCCAGTTCGGCGGCCAGCGCTTCGGTGAGATGGAGGTGTGGGCTCTTGAAGGTTACGGTGCCGCATACACCCTGCACGAAATGATGACGGTCAAGTCTGATGATGTTGACGGTCGTGTGCGAGTCTACGGTGCAATCGTCAAGGGCGAGAACCTGCCAGAGGCTGGTATTCCTGAATCCTTCAAGGTGTTGCTCAAGGAAATGCAGTCCTTGTGCCTCAACGTCGAAGTTCTCAACGCCGATGGCGTTGCTGTGGACTTGGATGCCGAGGATGACGAGGCTGGCAACTCCCGCGAGCAGCTGGGCTTCAACATTGGTGAACGCCCAGATAAGGCTGCTGCAGAGGCAAGCCGCATCGACACCTCTCTGGATGACAACAGCTGGGGAATGTCCGAGCGATGAGCTCGTCTCCCTCACGTGAGTAAAAAGTTTCTGATAGACAGGAAATAGATTGATCGACGTTAATCAGTTTCACAAGCTGAGGATCGGTATGGCTACCACCGAGGATATCCATCGTTGGAGCCACGGCGAGGTCAAGAAGCCGGAAACCATCAACTACCGCACCCTCAAGCCAGAACGTGACGGTCTGTTCTCGGAGCAGGTGTTCGGTCCTACCCGCGATTGGGAGTGCGCTTGCGGTAAGTACAAGCGCGTCCGCTTTAAGGGCATCGTGTGCGAGCGCTGCGGTGTCGAAGTGACCCGTTCCCGCGTTCGTCGTGAGCGCATGGGCCACATCGAACTGGCAGCCCCAGTCACCCACATCTGGTACTTCAAGGGCGTTCCATCCCGCCTGGGCTACCTGCTCGACGTTTCCCCACGCGACCTGGAAAAGGTGATTTATTTCGCCGCATATATGGTCACCTCGGTCGACGTTGAACAGCGTCAGAAGGACCTTCCAGATTTGCAGGCCGAGTTGGACACCGACCTCAATGCCATGACCAAGCGTCGCGACATCGAGCTCGCCAACCGCCAGCGCAAGCTGGAAGAGGACCTCTCTGACCTGGAAGCAAGCGAGGGCAAGTCCGCAGCTTCTTCCAAGCTCAAGAGCGCTGCCAACCGTGAATTGAAGGCCATCCGCAACCGCTTCGACGACCAGATTCGTCGTCTGCAGAGCGTGTGGGATCGCTTCAAGGGCCTCGAGCCAGGCGATATGGAAGGCGATGTCGACCTGTGGGGCGAGATGATGGATCGCTACGGCGATTACTTCACCGGTTCTATGGGTGCAGAAGCCGTCAAGAAGCGTCTGGAAGATTTCGACCTCGAAGCAGCCGATGAGGAGCTTCGCGAAATCGTGCGCACTGGCACCGGCCAGCGCAAGGCTCGCGCTCTCAAGCGCCTGAAGGTTGTGGACGCATTCCTCAACACCGGCACCAGCCCAGCAGCAATGGTTCTCGACGCCATCCCGGTTATCCCACCGGATCTGCGTCCTATGATCCAGCTGGACGGCGGCCGCTTCGCAACCTCCGACCTCAATGATCTCTACCGTCGTGTGATCAACCGTAACAACCGTTTGAAGCGTTTGATCGAGCTCGGCGCACCTGAGATCATGCTCAACAACGAGAAGCGCATGCTTCAGGAAGCTGTTGATTCCCTCTTCGACAATGGCCGTCGTGGTCGTGCCGTGACCGGCGCTTCCAACCGTCCACTGAAGTCCTTGTCCGACATGCTCAAGGGCAAGCAGGGTCGCTTCCGCCAGAACCTTCTGGGTAAGCGTGTGGATTACTCTGGCCGTTCCGTGATCGTCGTGGGCCCAAGCCTGCGCATGCATCAGTGCGGCGTGCCAAAGCCAATGGCACTCGAGCTGTACAAGCCATTCGTCATCAAGCGTTTGGTGGACGAAGGCTACGCACAGAACGTCAAGAGCGCCAAGCGCTTGATCGACCGTGCCGACGCCAACGTCTGGGACGTGTTGGAGCAGGTCATCTCCGAGCATCCAGTGCTGCTCAACCGTGCACCTACCCTGCACCGCCTCTCCATTGAGGCCTTCGAGCCAATCCTGGTGGAAGGTAACGCAATTCACCTGCCACCACTGGCCTGCGCACCATTCAACGCCGACTTCGATGGCGACCAGATGGCAATCCATCTGCCGCTTTCCGTTGAGGCACAGGCTGAGGCTCGTACCCTCATGCTCGCTTCCAACAACCTGCTCAAGCCAGCAGATGGCCACGTGGTGACCATGCCATCTCAGGATATGATTCTGGGTCTGTACTGGCTGACCACTGTTGAGGAAGGTGAGAAGGGCCAGGGTCGCATCTTCTCCACCATTCCTGAGGCTCGTATGGCCCTCGATGCCGGTGAGATTACCATGAACACTCTGGTTCTCTTCCGCATGCCGAAGGACTTTGTGCCATCCAAGAACTGGGAGCCAGGCGAGGTCAAGGTCGTTGACCCACAGCCAGGTATGCCAGAAGTGGTGAAGGAAGAGCGCCTGCAAGATGGTGGCTTCCTGTTTGCTACCACCTACGGCCGTATCCTGTTCAACGGCACCCTGCCAGTTGACTATCCATTCGTCAACGAGCAGGTTCCGAAGGACAAGCTCAAGCCAATCGTCGACGATATTGCATTGCACTATCCAGTCGCCCAGGCTGACGCAACCCTCGATGCTCTGAAGGACCTCGGCTTTAACCACGGCCAGTGGGCCGGCGTGACCATGGCCTTCTCCGACATCGTCACCCCTCCACAGCGCAAGGCCATCATTGCTCGTTACGATGAGTTGACTCAGAAGATCAACGAGCAGTACGAGATGGGTATGCTCACTGAAGCCGAGCGCCGTCAGGAAGTCATCGATGCATGGACGAAGTGCACCGACGAAGTTGCTTCCCAGATGGAGGAGAACTTCGGTCCTCACAACGACCTGAACATCATGGTGCGCTCTGGTGCACGTGGTAACTGGATGCAGATTCGTCAGATCGCCGCAATGCGTGGCCTCGTGACGAACCCGAAGGGCGACATCATTCCTCGTCCGGTCAAGTCCAACTACCACGATGGCCTGTCCACCCTGGAGTACTTCATCTCCGAGCACGGCGCTCGTAAGGGCCTGGCTGATACCGCACTTCGTACGGCAGAGTCTGGTTACCTCACCCGTCGTCTGGTCGACGTTTCCCAGGATGTGATCGTGCGCGAAGAGGATTGCGGCACCAAGAAGGGTATCGTCATCCCGATCGCCGAGCGCAACGACGACGGCACCTTGAGCGTCGACAAGTTCGCAGATTCCTCTGCTTACTCTCGTATGCTCGCTGAGGATGTTGTTGATCCAAGCGATAAGACCACCGTTCTGGCCAAGCGCAACTCCGCAGTGGATATGGACGTCATCGCTATGCTCGTCGAACACGGCATTGCCTCCATCAAGGTTCGCTCCGTGTTGACCTGCGAATCCAAGCGTGGCGTGTGCGCCGAGTGCTACGGCTGGTCCTTGGCAACCAACCACCTGGTTGATGTTGGCGAGGCAGTCGGCATCGTCGCAGCACAGTCCATCGGCGAGCCTGGTACGCAGCTGACCCTGCGTTCCTTCCACTCTGGTGGCGTCGCTTCTGCATCCGATATCACCCAGGGTCTTCCTCGTGTGACGGAGCTCTTCGAGGCTCGTACTCCTAAGGGCGAGTCTCCGATCACCGAGTACGACGGAACTGTTCACATTCAGGAGAACGAGGATGGCCGTTACGTCATTCTCACCCCTGATGTTCCTGGCATGGAGAACATCACCTACCAGGTGTCCCGTCGCGCTCCACTGCTGGTCAAGGAAGGCGAGCACGTCTCCGCAGGTACCCAGCTGATGGAAGGTTCTGTCGATCCAAAGAAGATCCTTCGCATCCTCGGCCCACGCGCAGCAGAGCTCAACATTGTGGACGGCGTTCACGATGTGTACCGCTCTCAGGGCGTCGGCATCCACGACAAGCACTTGGAGATCGTCGTTCACCAGATGCTTCGCCGCGTGACGATCATCGACTCGGGTGAAACCACGATGCTTCCTGGCGAGTTGGTGGATCGTAACGTCTTCACCGCACAGAACCGTGAGGCAGTGAAGAACGGTAAGAAGCCAGCTTCAGGCCGTCCAGAGCTCTTGGGTATCACCAAGGCTTCTCTGGCAACCGATTCCTGGCTGTCTGCTGCATCCTTCCAGGAGACGACTCGCGTGCTCACCGAGGCTGCCCTCGATGGCCGTGTCGATCATCTGCGTGGCCTGAAGGAGAACGTGATCATCGGTAAGCTCATCCCAGCCGGTACCGGCCTTGCCCGTTACCGTGAGGCTACGGTTGAGCCAGATAAGGTGATCCGCGACTCCATCTACACCACCTTCAACATGGGTGATAAGCAGGATTCCGTCATCTCCACTCTGCCTACTGAGGATCTGAGCTCTGTCGACTTCAACGACATTGATTTCGGCGATCTCTCCTTGGGTAACGAGTTCGGTGACGATTCGCTTTCCGACATGAACTTCGGTTCTGACTTCTCGTTGGATTCCGATACTTTCGGCTCCTTCGACACGTCTGACTCCGACAAGTCCTCTGGCTCTGATGACTCTCAGTCTTCTGATGACTCCGATTCTCAGAATTCTGACAACTCGCAGGCCTCTGACGACTCGCAGGAGTAATACGCTCGCTCTGAGGTCACGGCGGCATTGCCTTGGCCTCAGTAGGGCTTAAGATTATCAGTCCTCGTCTTCGGGCGAGGACTTTTTCATATCCCCTTCCGCTTCGCGCAGCGCGCGGGCGAAGGCAGGGGAGGGGCGCAGCCGCACGTTTCATCCTCTGGGTTGATGCGCTGACAATCTTGAGGCATAAAATAGAGAAAGACTCGAGGAAGAAAGAGGTTACCATGTCGGCGAAAGAGCACAAAAGCCTGGCAAGCAAGCTGGTTAAACTGTCGCTTTTAGGCGGGGCTGCCTGGTTATGGAGCATCCTTCCTCGCACGAGGGCTCAGCGTTTGCGTGAGCAGCCTGGCCAGGGGCTTATTCCTGCGAAAACGGGCCTTCCTGTCACACTTTTTGCCCATCGCGGCTTGCATGACGCAGGTTCGGGCTTGTCGCGTGCGGCTATGAGTGACGAACATTCTGAGGCCAGCGAGTATGTTGCTTGGGTTCGCGATCTGGCCGCTCAAGCAGGCTATGAGCCGGTTGTCGACTCGGCTCCTGTTGCGCCAGAGAATTCGATGGCAGCTTTTGCCGCCGCCTGTGAAGCGGGCTACGGCATTGAGCTTGATATTCAGCTGAGTAAGGATGGGCAAGTGGTGGTCTGCCACGATCCTGACCTGTTGCGCGTGGCGGGGCTCGATGTGGCAATCAAGGACCTCACGTATGAAGAGCTCACCACCATCCCGCTCTTCCCAGCGCCAAACCTTGCGGGAGATGGTAAGGCGGTGAGTGCGAAGCCTGCTATGGGGGACCTCAAGCGCGGCAATCTGGGTGCAATGGCTTACCAGCATGTGCCTTTGCTGCGTGATGTGTTGGATTTGGTGGATGGTCGCGTTCCGCTGATCGTGGAATTTAAGTCGCATTCTGAGCAGCTCGATGAGGATTTGCTGCGTAAGGGCTGCGATTTGCTGCAAGCTTATCAGGGGCAGTATTGCATTGAATCGTTTGACTCGCGTATGGTGCGCTGGTTTAAGCTCAATCACCCGGAAGTGATCCGCGGTCAGCTGGCTGCACCGTTCTCGAAGCAGCGTCGTACGGGTGTTGTGGAGGGGCTCAAGCAGGGCAAGCTTCCGAAGCGTTCGGATGTCCTGGCTTTCCTCGCTGCCTCGTTGCTGCTCAACTGGTATGCTCGCCCTGATTTCCTGGCTTTGGAATGGCATATGGGCAAGTCTTTGCCAGCGCGTGTGGCGCGTCGTGCCGGGGCTACACTCACGGCGTGGACGGTGCGTACCGAGCTGGATCGCATTGAGTGCGCAGATGTGTTTGACGAGGTGATTTTCGAGGCCTTCCGCCCGCGCGTGTGATTACTGCGTTTTGCTGCGCAGAGCGCACCGTCTCGGCGTGTGTTGCTCACTGAGCCTGGTGAGCTGCGCCGTTCCTGGCGGCCGCGCTGCTCTTCACAGCAGTGCGCAAAGTGATGAGCGTCGAATCATTCATCGTTTCGATGTCCTCATTCTCCGCCAGGCGCACCGAGCGCCATTGGTGAACCGCAGAATCGAGGCAATCCACCACGATCACCGTGGCGTTATCCTTGCCTCCGGCGTCTAAAGCTGCGTTGACGAGGTTTTGTGCCACCGTCCTGGCGTCCTGCTGGGCGCACGCGAGTTCGACGAATTTGGTGGGCTCGATCTCGGAGTAAATGCCATCCGAACACATCACAAAACGGCCGTACAAGCCGGCGCGGAAGTAATCGGCCGACACGCCGTCAGGGGAGCCTACTGCCTGAGTGATGATGTTGCGCGGAATGCTCCTCTTGGCGCTCTCTTCGTCCATTTCGCCGGCGTCAATCACCTCTTGGCGCTTGGAATGGTCATGGGTCACCTGCACAAAGGAGTGCACGTCCCAGGTGGCCTTCCTCTGCTCACTCACCTCGACGTCGAGCTTGAGATTACCATTGTCCGTTTCTCCCTGTGCGGCCAAAGCCATCCCGGGCGTAACGTCCTCGCGAGTCAGATTGCGGATTCGCGGTAGCACCATGGTTTGGTCGCTACTCGCCGGTGCAGGAACCTCATCATACGAGCTCGCTTCAGTGTGAGTGGGATGAGTTGGTGAGGAGGCACCCTCTAACGTGAGGTGGGGTGCATCCAAAGTAGGAATGGAATAGTGCGGAGTTGACGAGGTGGCAGTGGTAATCTCAGGCGTTTCCTTGCGGTGAAGAGCGCGCTGGAGGAAGTTGCGAGGAGCGACGACCTGCTCGGTTTGGAGTTCAGAAATGTGATAGGTACGAGAGTCGCCAATGTTGACCACGTACCAGCAGTTATCGGGATCTTCGCCAGAAATATCCTTCAAAATAATGCCAGTCAGCGTACTGCCTGCCATACGCCCGTCATGAGCCATTGCAGCAACGCGAGCCTGAGCCTGTTGAATGCAATCTTCAATCATCGCGCGTGAGCGGATGGAAACATGAGCAAGCTTGGCAAATTCGGCGATAATTGCAGCGGAAGCTTCGCGGCCGTCGACTCCACCTCCCATACCGTCAGCAACCAAGTAGAGGCCATCCTGGCTCAAATACGAATCCTGATTGTCACGGCGGACTAAGCCGATATCAGAAAAAGCGGCGCTGCTAATACTCACGGCCATAGTATCCTCCTGTGCAACTAACGTAGTAATGCTAGCGCTGAGTGCAGAAGTAGTAAAAGTGCCTCAGTGGCCGACGCGAAAGTCTTCGAAGTTGAGGCGATAGAGCCTCGAGGCTGAGGTGCTCGTTTTCAGCTGCATTGTTTGTCCATGCATGTGATATAGTTATCAACAGTGTGCCACAGGTTGCCTGTGGAACATCCCTGAATTCTGTGAACCGAACCGGTAACGGCAAGGGGAGGATGACGGGCCATCGGGCCGGTGGGTGTTGGCTGTACATTCGATCCTTCTGGGGGAGTGTGCCTTCCACAACGTCGCGGCCTGAGGCACAAAGAGTAAGTAGCAGTTGGATCGGAGAAAAATGCCAACTATTCAGCAGCTGATTCGTTTCGGCCGTACCAAGAAGACCAAGAAGTCGAAGACTCTGGCCCTCAAGGGTAGCCCATTGCGTCGTGGTGTGTGCACTCGTGTGTACACCACCACTCCAAAGAAGCCAAATTCCGCCCTTCGTAAGGTCGCCCGTGTGCGTCTGTCCTCTGGTATTGAGGTCACTGCATACATTCCAGGCGAAGGCCACAACCTGCAGGAGCACTCCATCGTGCTCGTTCGCGGTGGTCGTGTGAAGGATCTCCCGGGCGTTCGTTACCACATCGTCCGCGGTGCTCTGGATACCCAGGGTGTGAAGGACCGCAAGCAGTCTCGTTCTCTCTACGGCGCAAAGAAGGCTAAGTGATATGTCTCGTAAAGGACCAGCAAAGCATCGTATCGTACAGCCTGATCCGATTTACGGTTCCACCGTTGTCGCTCAGCTGATCAACAAGGTTCTCATGGACGGCAAGAAGTCCGTCGCTGAGACCATCGTCTACTCCGCACTTGAGCAGGTGAAGACCAAGACTGAGCAGGACCCAGTCTCCGTCTTGAAGCGCGCTCTGGATAACATTCGTCCATCCCTTGAGGTTCGCTCCCGCCGCGTCGGTGGCGCAACCTACCAGGTGCCAGTCGAGGTTCGTCCAGCTCGTGCAAACACCCTCTCTCTGCGTTGGCTGACTGACTACAGCCGTGTTCGCCGTGAGAAGACCATGGCAGAGCGTCTCGCAAATGAGATTCTTGATGCATCCAACGGCCTTGGCGCATCCGTCAAGCGTCGTGAGGATACCCACAAGATGGCTGAGGCCAACCGCGCCTTCGCTCACTATCGCTGGTGAGTTCCCGCCTTAGGGCACCCATAACCAAGACAAATCGTCGCGCTAAGTGAGGAATAAATGGCACAAGACGTGCTTACTGACCTGAAACAGGTCCGTAATATCGGCATTATGGCTCACATCGATGCCGGTAAGACAACCACTACCGAGCGTATTCTGTACTACACCGGTGTGAACTACAAGATTGGTGAGACCCACGATGGCGACTCCACCATGGACTGGATGGTCCAGGAGCGCGAACGTGGTATTACCATCACCTCTGCAGCAATTACTGCATTCTGGAACCGTCAGTCTCACGACCCTGAGGATCGCTTCCAGATCAACATCATCGATACCCCAGGCCACGTCGACTTCACCTCTGAGGTCGAGCGCTCCCTGCGTGTTCTCGATGGTGCTGTTGCAGTCTTCGATGCAAAGGAAGGCGTGGAGCCACAGTCCGAGACCGTGTGGCGCCAGGCTGATAAGTATGACGTCCCACGTATCTGCTTCATCAACAAGATGGATAAGCTGGGCGCCAACTTCTTCTACTCCGTCGACACCATCAAGGAGAAGCTGAACGCAACTCCTATCGTCATGCAGCTGCCAATCGGCGCTGAGGACGACTTCAACGGTGTTGTCGATCTGGTCCGCATGAAGGCATACGTGTGGGCTGGCGACCAGAAGAAGAGCAAGGACATGGGTGCTCACTACGAGACCACTGACATCCCTGCTGAGCTCAAGGATCAGGCTGACGAGTACCGTCAGAAGCTCCTCGAGCAGGTTGCTGAGTCTGACGACGCACTCATGGAGAAGTTCTTCGCTGGTGAGGAGTTCACCGAGCAGGAGATCCGTGAAGGCGTTCGTAAGCTCACCGTGGCTTCTGAAGCTTACCCAGTGTTCTGCGGCTCTGCCTTCAAGGATAAGGGCGTTCAGCCAATGCTCGACGCTGTCGTTGATTACCTGCCGTCCCCAGTGGATGTTCCAGCAATCAAGGGCTACGTCCCAGGTCACGAGGACGAGGAAGAGGATCGTAAGCCATCGGCAGACGAGCCATTCGCAGCGCTCGCCTTCAAGATCGCAGCTCACCCATTCTATGGAAAGCTCGTTTACGTTCGCGTGTACTCCGGCACCATCAAGCCAGGCGAAACCGTTCTCAATGCTTCCAAGGACAAGCGTGAGCGCGTTGGTAAGCTCTTCCAGATGCACTCCGATAAGGAGATCCCAGTCGACGAAGCACGCGCAGGTAACATCTACGCATTCGTTGGCCTGAAGGAAATCTCCACCGGTGATACTCTGTGCGATGTTGCTCACCCAATCTCCCTTGAGTCCATCTCCTTCCCAACCCCAGTTATCGAGGTTGCTGTGGAGCCAAAGACCAAGGCTGATCAGGAGAAGATGGCAATCGCATTGCAGCGCCTCTCCGATGAGGATCCAACCTTCCAGGTCAAGACCGACGAAGAGTCTGGTCAGACCCTGATCTCCGGCATGGGCGAGCTCCAGCTCGACATCATCGTCGACCGTATGCGTCGTGAGTTCAAGGTTGATGCAAACGTTGGTGAGCCACAGGTTGCTTACCGCGAGACCATCAAGAAGCCAGTGATGGACCTTGAGTACACCCACAAGAAGCAGACCGGTGGTTCTGGTCAGTTCGCAAAGGTCCTGATGAACTTCCTGCCAATCGACGAGACCAACGAAGAAGAGAAGGGCAAGGACTTCATCTTCGAAGATCACGTCACTGGCGGCGACATCTCCCAGGAGTACATCCCATCCGTCGAGGCCGGCGTCAAGGAAGCTATGCAAACTGGCGTCCTCGCAGGCTTCCCAGTGGTGGGTGTCAAGGCTCAGCTCATGGACGGCCAGATGCACCCCGTCGATTCCTCCGAGATGGCCTTCAAGGTCGCTGGTTCTATGGCCTTCAAGACCGCAGCTCCTAAGGCTAACCCAGTCATCCTCGAGCCAATCATGGCCGTCGAGGTTCGTACTCCAGGCGAGTACATGGGCGATGTCATTGGTGATTTGAACTCCCGCCGTGGCCGCATCGATAAGATGGACGACGAGAAGGGCGTTCGTATCATCGACGCTAAGGTGCCGCTGGCCGAGATGTTCGGCTACATTGGTGACCTTCGTTCCAAGACTCAGGGCCGTGCAGTGTATACCATGCAGATGGATTCGTATGCTGAGGTTCCAAAGTCCGTTGCTGACGAAATCATCAAGAAGCAGCGTGGCGAGTGAGTGAGTGTTAATCTTTGAGTATTCCTCAAGATTATCAACGCTCATGAGCTGAAACTTTGAGAGGGGACGGGTGCTGACTCGTCTTCTCGGGTATGTGAGGGGTTGACCGACACGGCAGCCCCTTACATACAACGATTTTGCGAACTAATGTCGTACATTAGTGAGTGAAAATCCTTTGCCTGAGTGCTGGGAAACCACGCTCACAGTGAAGGTGTGGCATCCGTCTGCTTTAGCGGTTAAACTCAAAGAGTTAACACTGCACCGGTTGTCATAATCTCAGCAGTTTTGTAATATGTAGCGGGGCTTCTGCTCATGTGGCGGAAGCGAACTACGAACGTCCAGGAGGACATAATGGCAGAGAAGGCCAAGTACGTACGCACTAAGCCGCATGTCAACATCGGCACCATCGGCCACATTGATCACGGTAAGACTACCCTGACTGCAGCAATCTCCAAGGTTCTGCACGACGAGTACCCGGATCTGAACCAGGAATATGATTTCAGCCAGATCGATGAGGCTCCAGAAGAGAAGGAACGCGGTATTACCATTAATATCGCGCACATCGAGTACCAGACCGAGAAGCGTCACTACGCTCACATCGATGCTCCAGGCCACGCTGATTACGTCAAGAACATGATCACCGGCGCAGCTCAGATGGATGGCGCAATCCTCGTTGTGGCTGCAAACGATGGTCCTATGGCTCAGACCCGTGAGCACGTCCTGCTCGCAAAGCAGGTCGGCGTCCCGAAGATCCTCGTCGCTCTGAACAAGTGCGATATGGTTGAGGACGAGGAGCTCATCGATCTCGTCGAAGAGGAAACTCGCGACCTGCTCGAAGAGAACGGCTTCGACCGCGACTGCCCAGTCGTGCGCATCTCCGCTTACGGCGCACTGCACGACGATCAGCCAAACCACGAGCACTGGGTTGAGCAGATCAAGAAGCTCATGGACGCAGTCGATGAGTACATCCCAACCCCAGTTCACGACCTCGACAAGCCATTCCTCATGCCAATCGAGGATGTCTTCACCATCTCCGGTCGTGGTACCGTGGTCACCGGTCGTATCTCCCGTGGTCAGATCCTCACCAACACCCCAGTTGAGATTGTTGGTCTGAAGGATACCCAGTCCACCACCGTTACCTCCATCGAGACCTTCCACAAGATCATGGATTCCGCTGAGGCTGGCGACAACGTCGGTCTGCTCCTCCGCGGTATCAACCGTGACCAGGTCGAGCGTGGTCAGGTGTTGGCTGCTCCAGGTTCCATCACTCCTCACACCGAGTTCAAGGCTGAGGTTTACGTCCTTACCAAGGACGAGGGTGGCCGCCACACTCCATTCTTCAACAACTATCGTCCACAGTTCTACTTCGGCACCACCGATGTCACTGGTAGCATCGAGCTCCCAGAGGGCACCGAAATGGTTCAGCCAGGTGATCACGCCAACTTCTCCGTCAAGCTCATCCAGCCTGTCGCAATGGAGAAGGGCCAGACCTTCGCAGTCCGCGAGGGTGGCCGTACCGTTGGTTCTGGTCGTGTGACCGAAGTTCTCGACTGATTGACTTCAGTTGTGACTTGTTCGTGTAAATAGCAGTTCAGCTGTTGTTACGCCAACGTTAAGGGATAGCTTCTTCGGGAGCTATCCCTTTTTTCATACTCAGCCCTTTTGTTGTGGGGCTGTGGCATACTTAACAGTTGTCTTCATACGTGATTTTTCTTTGGATGGGATTAGCAAATGGCACAAACCACCAATGACATTAAGAACGGCTCTGTTTTGAATCTCGATGGTCAGCTTTGGACTGTCGTAAAGTTCCAGCACGTCAAGCCAGGCAAGGGCCCAGCATTCGTGCGTACCACCATCAAGAACGTTCTGTCTGGTAAGCAGGTTGAGCGCACCTTCAACGCTGGTATGAAGGTTGACTTCGAGACCGTGGATAACCGCGATCTGCAGTACTCCTACCGTGATGGCGACAACTTCGTCTTCATGGATATGACCACCTACGATCAGGTGATGATTCCTTCCGCACTTATCGGCGATCAGGAAAAGTTCCTTCTCGAAGGTACTGAATGCCAGATCTCCTTCCACGATGGCACCCCACTTCAGGTTCAGCTGCCAGCATCCGTGCTGCTCAAGGTCACTCATACTGAGCCAGGCCTGCAGGGCAACCGCTCCAACGCTGGTACCAAGCCAGCTACCGTGGAGACCGGCGCTGAAATTCAAGTTCCGCTCTTCATTACTGAGGGTGAGGTAGTGAAGGTTGACACCCGCGACGGTTCTTACCTGGGCCGCGAAACTAAGTGAATCACCTCACTTCTGACACTCCTTTGCTGTGAGCGCAGGCAGGGGAGAGGAACAAGCCTTCGAGTTTACTCGGAGGCTTTTGCGCCACTTATAGGCAGACATGAGGAGGACTGGATGGCACGCTCTACCGCACGGAAAAGGGCATTGAACACTCTGTATGAAGCTGATGTGAAGGATGCGGACATTCTCGATCTGCTCGCTGAACGCGAGAAGAACCCGGGAGCCGACACCCCACTTCCAGAGTATGCCTCGGACATCGTGCGCGGTGTGGCACAGCATTATAAGCGCATCAACGGTATGATCAACGAACACGCTTCGTGGAAGATTTCGCGAATGGCTGTCGTCGACCGCAATATTTTGCGCATGGGCGTGTGGGAGATCGTCTACAACGACGAAATTCCCGCTCCTGTTGCCATCGATGAAGCTCTCGCTCTGGCCAAGAAGCTCTCTGATGCCGACTCGCCAAGCTTTATTCACGCTGTTCTCTCTGCCATCAGTGACGACCCGAATGCCGTACCTGAAAACGACGACCAGTCGCAGCGCTCGCGCGGCCTGTCTCGCTCCCTCAAACAAAGCGAAACCGAGATTACCACTGCTGAAAACACCGCACGCGACGAGCAGTACGGTGACAGCGCAGATGAGGATGTTGACCTTGATAATCTCAGTTTCTCCTCTTTGAGTGACGATGAGCGCAAGCCAGGAACTTTCTCCTCACTGATTCCTGCCGCAGAACGTCGCCGTCGCCGCGCGTTTGTGACGCTGTCTCGCCGTAGAATTCTCCTTAAAGCTCGGAATGCTGCCTGGCCGTTTAACCCAACGAACCGTGAACAGCAGCAGGCAGAATATCTGTTGCAGCGTGCTGTGATTCGCATGCGACGTAGAGGGAAGTGAGGATTTATGGCTGAGAAGAAAGATAAGACCAGCTGGTTTCGCCGCGCTTCTCAAGGAGTAACGAGCCGTTTTAGCAAGCCACAAGCTCATCCGCGTCGCCGCCTCGTCGTGCTCTCCGGCCCTACAGCCGTGGGTAAGGGAACTGTCGAGGCCGCTTTGACGAAGGCCCATCCTCAGGTATGGGTGTCGGTTTCCGCAACGACCCGTGCACCCCGGCCGGGCGAAGTAGACGGTAAAACGTATTACTTCCTTACCGAAGACCAGTTCGAGCAAATGCGACGCAATAACGAGTTCTTGGAAACCGCTATTGTGCACAATATGGCGCACTATGGAACGCCTTTGCAGCCGGTGCTTGACCACCTGCAAGATGGTGTGCCCACGATCTTGGAAATCGATTTGCAAGGTGCTCGACGCGTGAGGGAACGCGCTGCTGAGCTGGGCTTGGATGTGCTCTTCGTTTTCCTAGCTCCACCGAGCTTCGATGATTTGATTACCAGACTTGCTGAACGTGGTACTGAAAATCCTGAGCAAAGGATGAAGAGGCTTGCCACCGCGCGAGTCGAGCTTGCCGCCGAAAAAGAGTTCGACGTGGTGATTACCAATACGCATGTCGACGAGGCTGCAGAAGAGCTGTGGCGTGTGATTTGCCAGGAATATGGCGTGGACCCGGAAACGGGAAAGTGAACTGGTAATTGACCACAGGATTCACTAGACTGGAAAGTTGTCTGAATGGAGGGACTCATGGCAATTGGAACTGAGCCGACACCACAGGGAGTCGTCAATCCTACCATCGATCATCTGTTGGAACACACCAACGGCAACAAGTATGCTTTGGTCGTTTTCGCAGCCAAGCGTGCTCGCCAGCTGAACTCTTACTGGAGCCAGGCGAGCGAGGGCATTATTCAAAGCGTGGGCCCGCTCGTTGACGCGAATAAGGAAGATAAGCAGCTGACTGTTGCTTTCCGCGAGATCGACGAGGGTGTTCTCGAAGAGCATCTCGCTGCGGATGACGAAAATGAGGGACGCTGAGCTTACTCACCGTTTCTGTGTTGAGGCCTTCCTCGAGTGAGGGAGGCCCTTTTTGTATGAACTATTTGTATAAACAAGTTCAAAGGAGAGGGTATGACCGAGTTGCAACTGCTCACTGCTGAGGCAGTCACCGAGGGGCATCCGGATAAAATCTGCGACCAAATTTCCGACGCGATTCTCGATGACATGTTGCGCTCTGACCCCAACTCTCATGTTGCCGTGGAAACCTGTGCAGCAACTGGTACCTTCTTCGTCTTCGGCGAGGTGAACACGCAGGCCTACACCGATATTCAAGCGGTAGTGCGCTCCGTGCTCCGCCGTATTGGCTACGATTCCAGCGAGATCGGCCTCGACTATCGCTCCTGTGGTGTCGTCTCCTCGATTGGTCAACAGTCGGCAGAAATTGAGCAGGGCGTGGACCGTGTGCATCGCCACGCTGATATGACTGACGCGGAGAAGGAAGAGCTATACGCGACGACCGGCGCTGGCGACCAAGGTGTGGTGTTTGGTTACGCCAGTGACGAGACGGATGTTCTCATGCCGTTCCCGATCACTGTGGCTCAGCGTTTGGCTCAGCGGCTGGCCGAGGTGCGCAAGAAGCATATCGTTCCTGGCCTGCGTCCGGATGGTAAGACGCAGGTAAGCGTCGAATACGGCGATGACGGTTATCCTCGCGCTATTCGCACGGTTCTCATCTCCACTCAGCACGACCCGGATGTTGAACAGACGTGGCTCAAGGCTCAACTTCGCGAGCACGTGATTACCCCGGTTTTGCAGCAGGTGTGCGCTGCGGCTGAGCAGGCGTCTACTCACGCTGTTGAGCACGATTCGTATAAGCTGCTGGTAAACCCTACGGGCTCTTTCGTTTTGGGTGGGCCTGCCGCCGACTCCGGATTAACAGGACGCAAAATCATTGTCGACACGTATGGTGGTGCGGCTCATCACGGTGGTGGTGCCTTCTCTGGTAAGGATGCGACCAAGGTGGATCGTTCTGCCGCATATGCTGCTCGCTGGGTGGCGAAGAACGTGGTGGCTGCAGGTTTGGCGCATCGTTGCGAGGTTCAGATTGCTTACGCTATCGGTGTTGCTGAGCCGGTGGCTATTAATATCGACACTTTCGGTACGCAGACTCCGGGTATTACGCATGCTCAGATTGAGGCTGCTGTTCGTGAGGTGTTTGATCTTCGTCCGGCGGCGATTATTGATGAGCTCGACTTGCTCAAGCCGGTTTATGAGAAAACGAGCTGCTACGGTCATTTCGGCCGTACGGATGTTGATTTTACCTGGGAGAGCGTGTCGCGCGCTGAGCAGTTGCGCGCTGCGGTTGAGGGCTGAGCAGCAGCGCGCTGCGGTTGAGGGCTGAGGGATGAGCTGGGTTTGACGCTGTTCGCGCCGAGGTGAGCTACAGTGTCGCACTCAGCGGGCTCCCAGCGCGTCACATCTGTGTTGCGAGTTTTCTACAGTTTGCGCGTTTTCTGCCGTCGCATTGGCGCGGGCTAGAATTGAAGAAGATTATCAGTACCGAGGAAGGGAGGAGTGGTGGCCGATCAACCCGTTCAGCTTGCTCTCGATATTCCTGGTGTGGAAGTGAAGCACCAGGCGCGCACTGATAATCTTCAGAAAGTGGGCGTGAGCCACCGCGAGCTCGTCGCGCACGTCGTTATTCTCGTCACTGCCATTCATATGGCGCAAACTTTCACGTATTCCATCCCGCCTGCGCTGGCCGACACTCTTGAGCCGGGGATGGCCGTCAGTGTGCCGTTTGGCAGGCGTGTGGTCACAGGCTTTGTGTGGAGTAGGGGTGTGGAAACGGTCAGCGTGTCGCTCAAACCGATCCGCGCGCAATTGTCCACTCGAGTGCTGATCAACGGGCAAATGCGCCGCGACGTCGAAGAAATCGCCCGCTTGTATGGTGGCACCCGCGCTGAAATTCTTTCCCTGGCATTCCCTACGCATAATGCGCGTGTGGAGCAGGAGCGTGACTGGGACTTTTTCGCGGCTAAAGCGCGTGGCGAGCAGCGTTTTACGCGCACTGTTGATGAAGACTTGCTCGAAGAAATGACCACGCGCGAGCTCAGCGATTACCGCGGAAGCCTTGCCGTGCACACGCTGATCGGTGCTGGCGAGGATGACGAGGTTGGAGCGGGCGCAGAACGTGAGGCTAGCGCGGCTGAGGGGCGCGTGGCCGAGGAACGCACAGTTAGCGCGGCTGAAGAAGGCAGAACCGAGGCGAGCGCGGGGGAGGCGAGCGCGGGGGAGGCCAGCGCGGCTGAGGGACCTGCGGCTGAGCGAAACACAGGGGAGAAAAACGCAGCTGGAGAAGGTGCGGAGCTGGCCTCACAACGCCTGGTAATCTGGGACGTTGTGCCGGGCTTTTCGCGCTGGGTGAGCGACATCGCATGGATGATCGTGCAAGCCAAGCAAGCCGGCCGACCAGTCGTGTGTGTGCTACCCAGCAGCTCGCACATCGCCAGGCTTTCAGCAGCCCTTTACCGCTACGGGCTCGTGAGTTTGGAAAGTATTGCAGCGCGCGAAGATGCGCTCAAGCGCGAGATCAGCCACACCAAGAAGCAAGCCCACGCCCAAGGTGTACTGTCCAGAAGGCTCGCGCGAACCATCAAAAAGCTCACCAAGGAACGCCAAACCAGCGACGAGCTTCACGACATGGCACAACAAGCACAAGCTGCCAGCGAAGCATACGAGCGGTTGAGCGGGCATGTGCACAATCTGGAGGACGCACAAGCAAGCCTCGAGCGCGAACTCACGGATGGTGCCGGCCCGCTGGCTGACTACTGCACTCTCGATTCCTCCACCTCACCTCTGACCCGCTCACGTTCTCTGACGGCCCTGAGCTCGGGGGCGGTCACCTGCGTTCTCGGCACGCGCGCGAGCATGTACGCGCCGGTGGGGAAAAACGCACTGTTCATCTGCATGAGTGAGAACGCTTACGTTTACTCCGATGGCGAGCAGCCGTACGCTTCGGTTTCTGGCGTTTTGCGTCTGCGGGCGCGCCTGCACGACGGCCTCTACGTTGCGGTCAGCCTTTCTCGTAGCGCTCAAGCTCAGTTTGACGTTGAAACGGGTGAGGCGCTGAGCGTTCAAGGTACCCAGGAGGCTCGGCATGCGATTCACGTGAGCTGGCTGAACCGCGAATTCTTGCAATCTCACGATGAGCCGCGCCTGTCCGCGCGCATTCCCCGCTACGCCGTGGGTGTGATGACGCAAGCGCTCAACGAAGGCCCGGTGCTCGTGCTGGCCGATCACGCTGGGTTTGCTTTGGTTTTGACCTGCGATTCGTGCCACCATGCTGCTCGCTGTTCGCGCTGTACTGGCCCATTGCATGAGATTGACAGTGCTGGCCACATCCAATGCGCCTGGTGTGGGGCAAGTGCGACGCAATGGGTGTGCCCTAACTGTGGCAACACGAGTTTGAGAAAGCTGAAGGTCGGTGCGCAGGGAACCGCGCGAGAGGTGAGCATGCTGATGAAAAGCCAGCAGGTCATCGTTTCGCAGCCGGCGAGCCCGCAGTTCCCTCGAGGCCCGATCGCTCAGATTGATGCAAGCCCGCGGGTGGTTGTCGCAACGGCAAACGCAATCCCCAAAGTGAACGGTGGGGGATATTCTGCGGTGATAATCTTGGACGCTTGGGCAAGCCAGTATGACCAGAGGCTTGACGCGAGAACGGATACCCTCAACCTGTGGATGGCCGAGGCAAGCCAAGTCAAACTCGGCGGGCAGGTGTTGCTCATCGGCGAGTGTGATCCGTTTATTGCGGATGCTTTGTGCAATTGGGATGCGCAGAGTTTGGCGCGTGCGGAGCTGGAGGAGAGGCGTCAAACAGGATTACCACCGATTGTTGCGGCCGCCAGCGTGTGGGGCGATTATCCGGCCGTTATGCAAGCTGTGGAAAGCGTGGATGTGGATTCCTTCCCGCCGCTGGTCGCTTCGCTTTATGGCAAGGATGGGAAGCTGCATGAAGTAGAGGTTCCTCGCGTCATGGGCCCTGTTTCCGTGCAATTGCGCGAAACGGAGCGTAAAGCACCGCCACTGGCTGGAGCGTCGGAGCGAGTGAAAGTGATTGTGCGCGTGCCGCTCTCCTCTCGTCAAGAGTTGGCGACGCGTTTGCACCAGGCGGCGAGCTTGGTCAGCATTCAGCGGCAGGGGGAGCTGCGCTTTTGGATGGATCCCAAGAATCTCGCGATTCGCTGAATGCCGGCGTGAACGCAAACGTGAGTGCAGGCGCGAACGCAGGCGAAAGTTTTTACAGTCGGGCTTCGCGCTCGGCAAGGAGTAAACCTCAGCCGTAGAATAGAAGGCAGTGAAAAGCTGAACTGATAATCTCATGAAGGAGAAGAATGACTTTTGTCGACCTTACGCCTGCGCACACGCACTTGAGCGCCGAAGAGCTGCGCCGCACGCAAGGAGAGCCCAACCAGGAAGTCCAACGTCGTTTTGCCTCGGTGGAGCGCGCAACCACCGCTATTACCGACGTCGTGTTTGACTTTGGCGAGGTGCTGGTGCATTGGGACCCAGCCGGCCCGCTTTCCTCGCGTTTTGACGAGGAGATGATCCGCCAGTTCCGCGACAACGAGCTGTCGGGTTTTGACGATGCCAATGCGGTGTCGGATAACGGCGAAAGCTTGGAGGATGCTGTCGCTCAAATGACTCCTCACCCGGGCCCGTGGGCTGAAATGATGCGCTTCTACCTTGAGCGTTTTGACCAGTCGCTGATGGGTGAAATCCCGGGCGCTCGCCAGTTGATTGAGGACCTTCATCAGGCCGGTTACCGTTGCTGGGGTCTGTCCAACTGGTCGCCGGAGAACTTCTACTGGGTGCCACGCCGCTATCCGATCATCCACGAGCTCGACGGCTACCTGGTGTCGGGCTTCATCCATCAGATCAAGCCAAACCGCGATATTTTTGAAACCGCCTCTCACACCTTCGGCTATGAGCCTGAGCACGCGGTGTTCATTGACGATAAGCCATCGAATGTGCAAGCTGCTCGCGATTGTGGAATGGGTGGTATTGTTCAGCGTTCTGCCCAGCAGGTTCGCGAGGATCTGATCGCCATGGGCGTGAATATTCCTGCAGTGATGACAAGTGTGGAGCAGGCGAGCGGTTTCCGCGCCTGAATCCCGCCAGATTACCACGCTTTGAAAACAGTTGTGAAAGGGTGAACATGAAGATTTTGTTTGCTGGCACACCACAAGCTGCTGTTCCTGCGCTGCGCGCTTTGGCGAGCAGCCAAGAGGTTGTTGCCGTGCTCACGCGCAAGGATGCCGTGCGTTCGCGAGGCAGGAAGGCTACTCCAAGCCCGGTGAAGCAGGCAGCCCAAGAGCTGGGAATCCCGGTTTTTGACGGCAAGCCTGGCGACCCAGCCTTCCTCGAGCGCATTCACGAGCTGGGTGTACAAGCAGCTGTTGTAGTCGCTTATGGCCGCATTCTTCGCCAGCCCGTGTTGGACGCTGTGCCTCTGGGCTGGTTCAACATTCACTTCTCCCTGTTGCCTGAGCTTCGTGGTGCTGCTCCAGTTCAGCGCAGCATCTGGCTGGGGGACAAGAAGACTGGTATCTCCATTTTCCAACTGGATGCTGGTATGGATACGGGCAAGCTTCTTGCCCAGCGTGAGATGGCGATTGAGGACGAGCCGAATGCTGGCGATTTGATGATGTCGATGGCCGAGCTGGGCGCGCAGATGATCATTGAGCAGATGGCAAGCGTTGAAAAAGAGGCGGCTACCGACCCTACTCTTGCTTCTCTCTTGCATGTTCAGCCTGAGTTGACTGACCCCTCTCGGGCTTTAGCGCAAAAGATTAGCATGGAGGACGCTCAGGTGAAGTGGGACAAACCGGCCAGTGTGGTGAGTGCGCATGCTCGCGCCTGCAATCCTGACCCCGGTGCTTTCACCACGGTGTATAAGGCGGGGAAGAGTGCTGTTAAGGGCGCTGCCCCAGTTACTGCCCAAGATGCTGCCAGCGAGGAAGGCGAGCGTTTGCGCCTCAACGCCGTCCATACTGCCCGTGCTGATGAGCCAGCACTCGCTTCTGCTCTGCAGGCACAAGGCCGGCAAGCAGCTGCCCTGCATCCCGGTGACCTCGTCGTGAGCAAGAAGCACGTGTGGGTTGCCTGCGAAACTGATTTCCTCGAGTTGCTCGTAGTGACAGCTCCGGGTAAGAAGACCATGCGAGCAGCAGACTGGGCTCGCGGTGCTCGTTTGCAAGCAGGAGCCCACTGTGAGTGACACCAGCAGTTTGCTCGGCGCACGCAAGGTCGCGCTGTCTGCTCTGCGCGCGATTCGCACGCGCCATAGCTTTGTGAACCTTCTCTTGCCCGGGTTGTTGAGTCAAGCGCAGTTGTCGGCGCGCGATGCTGCTTTTTGCACGGATATGGTGTATCAAACCCTGCGCTGGCAAGGCTTCCTTGACGCGCTGATTGACGCGCTGACTGCGAAGAAACCGGCTAAAGCGAGCACCTCAGGTGCGGCGAGTGTGGTTGACAGCACGAAACAAGCGAGCAAATCGGCTTCCCTGCTGGACGCGGACGTGCGCGATATTCTGCGCCTCGGCCTCACCCAACTCTTGCTCCTTGACGTTGCCGCATACGCTGTGGTGACCACTAGCGTCGAACTCGCCCGCCACACGCCGCACGCTCACCGTGCCACCGGGCTGATCAACGCCACTTTGCGTCGCGCCAGTGAACGCAGTCGCAAAGAATGGGAGGCGATTCTCACCTCTCGCATCCCTCGCTCGCAGCACGACGCCAGATTATCAGTACGCTATTCTCATCCGAAATGGATCATTCGCAAGCTTCGCGAATCCTTCGCCGCCACGAACCCGCAGATGAGTGAGGAGGAGCGGGAGAAGCAGCTGGAAGAGATTTTGCGCGCTGATAATCTTCCTGCACCTCTGACTTTATGCGCGCGCCCTGGCCTTGTTGCACCAGCAGACCTTGCCAACCAGATTACTGACCGTGCACCTGAGGCACACGTTGAAAAAGGCTTGTGGTCACCTTACGCTCTGAGAGTCAGTGGCATCGATCCGGGAACTCTTGCGGCCGTGAAGAATGCCAAAGCGGGTGTGGAAGACGAAGGAAGCCAGCTGGTTGCGCTCACTTTAGCGGCAGCGCAGAGCCAGGCGAGCAGTGATAATCTCTGGCTGGACTTGTGTGCAGCACCGGGCGGAAAAACTGCCCTTCTCGGAGCTCTCGCCCAGCTTAAAGGTGCGACAATTCGCGCCAACGAGAAGAACCCGACTCGCGCGAAACTCGTTGCACACAATGTGGCAGCGCTGAAAGACGAGACGATTGACGCGATCACCGTGCTGGACGGGAGAGAGTATGCCCGAGCCAAGCAAGGTCAGTTCTCCCGCGTGCTCGTCGATGTGCCGTGTTCGGGGCTGGGAGCGTTGAGAAGGCGGCCAGAAGCGCGCTGGAGTAAAAAATCTGAGGAGATTGACGAGCTCATCGGCTTGCAAAAACAACTGCTCAATGCGGCTATCGACGCCACACTTCCCGGCGGAGTCATACTCTATTCGACGTGTTCGCCCGTGGTGGAGGAGACGCGAGCGGTGGTGGATGCCTGCGTGAACAGTCGTGATGATGTGCAACGATTAGACGCAGCACAGGTTCTTTCTACTGTGGTGGGGGAGAACTCGTTGAAGCTTGCACACGGCGATGTTCAGCTGTTTAACATCGATACCGACATGATGTTCATGTCACTTTTGCGAAAAGTCGTTCCTCAATCACCAGCTGAGTGAAAAGGTGGGCTCTATGGATTTGCGCCAACTGGCATCAAAGGTTGAAGAGGTGTGCCGCACTGCCGGCAACCACGTCCTGAGAGAGCAGTTGAACCCCAGCGTGATCAAAACCTCGCGCGAACGCGGAGGCATTTCAGTCGGCCACTACGCTTCCGACATTGATTCACACCTGCAGCAGTATGTGACGGGTGCTCTCAACGAAATCGAACCACACAAGAGCTACTGGGATGAGCTCGCCGGTGAAGTTAGGCCAGGCGACCGCTTCTGGTGCGTGGGTAACGTCGACGGTTCCATCAACTTTGCAAGGAACCTCTCCGAATGGACTGTTACGGTTTCGCTCTTTGAAGCCAATGACAGGGGAGAAATCTATCCCATTCTCGGTGTTGTGCACGCTCCTGCTCTCGATTTGACGTATATGGCAGCTCGCGGGCAAGGTGCCATTCGCGTCCGCCGCCTGCTCACCACAGAAAAGCGTGAGCGCGTGATTCCATCCACTTGGCCACACCTGTCGGACTCGGTGCTCTGCTTTGGTATGAGCTACTTCAGGAACGAATCGCGTCGCGCACTGGCAACCGTGAATGACCTCACCGGTAAGCCTGCGGACATTAAGCGCATCGGACCGGTGTCGCTGGATTTGTGCAAGGTTGCTGACGGCACGTATGACGCCTATTTCGAGCCATCCCTGCACTCTTGGGATATTCCTGCCGTGGCTGCGGGTGCCATCGTGTTGTGGGAGGCACAAGGTCACCTTTCCCGGTGGGATGGATCTTTGATCAACTGGCATGAGGCGAATGACATTGTGGCGACGAATGCTGTGATCGATGATGAGCTGATGCCTTATTTGGCTGCGCGTTCAGATAACCCAACGGTGTCGAACCCGAGTAATGATGAGCGTATTGCTCGCACTCAGGAGATGCCACCCATTTACGAGTGACAAGGATGCGAGGTGCTGAGCGTAATAGCTTGCGCAACCCACTGAGCAATAGTTCAGTGGAATAGACTCAGCGTAACAGCTCGCACAAGCAGTTGTACGCAACAGAAAAGCTCACTGCTGAGCAGTGAGCTTTTTCATAACTCGTCAATGACTCGTCACTGAGTTGTTGCGAGGCTATCGAGTTTTCACTCAGAAACGGCCTTCTTGAGCAGGGAACCTGCGGAGAGCTTCACGCCGTAGCGAGCTGGGATGTTGATGGTTTCACCAGTACGTGGGTTACGGCCGGTGCGCTCTGCACGCTTAACGCGCTCAGCAGCGAAGACGCCAGTGAGCTTGAGGCCCTCACCGTTCTTGAGGGACTCGATGAGAACGTCCTGGAATGCGTTGATAGCAGCCTCGGACTGTGCCTTGGTGAGGTTGGACTTCTCAGCAACCTTGGAAACGAGATCAGCCTTGTTATATGCCATGGTGCACTAACTCTTTCTCTGTGGGAGCGGCTTCTTGTTCGCCGTCCGTTTACATAGCCGATATTACAACAAAAATCAGAAAAACTGTTGAATTTCCGCGGATTTTGGTCATTTTTTCTCACACGTTCACAAGTGCGAACAAAAATGAACAATCTTCACAAGAAAAACTGTCCTCCAGGCTCAAAACTGTTGAGAAACCGGCGTTCATGCATTGACTTCCTCC
>LHCFD05601__coassemble_311_pt1 | contig 115406 bp, 95 predicted proteins | sample LHCFD05601__metabat2_low_PE_005 | metagenome-assembled genome bin LHCFD05601
CCCCACTAAACCCCTCAAACGGATTCTAAAGCACCACAAAAGTTCCTATAGGCCGAAATTTGGCTGACCTCAACCTTAACAAAGTACGCAAAACGCGCGTACAGTTGAGGGGGAAGGAAGAACTGCTGCACGTTGACTCAGTAGAGAAAAACAAAAGGCTAAGAATCATTGAGATTCTTAGCCTTTATTAGTAGCGGGGCATGGATTTGAACCATGGACCTCTGGGTTATGAGCCCAGCGAGCTACCGAGCTGCTCCACCCCGCGATACGCGATGTTGCTTGTGCAACGTCTCTCTAGTTTACACAGTCTGAAAAACTTGTCAAGTGCCGACACAAACGCAGTGAACAAACAGCGCAGCAAGCGCACTTCGCCGTTGGCAAGCGCGTCCGCTCGCCTCATGAATTATCGATAAAACTTACCACGCGAGCGCAGGCAAGAAGCGTGCCATCCTCGTTGAAACCATGCGGCTGACCAGGCAGCAACACAAGCTGTGACTCCGGAATCTCCCCCACCGCGCGGTAACTGACCTCAGGCGGAACAACGGAATCATCCATGCCCTGAACAATGAGCGTAGGCACAGGAATCTGAGCCAACCAACGGTTCGCATCAACATCCCAAATATCCGTCGCATACTGACGGCTCAAAGTCACACCGAACTGCGTCACCCGCTCAGGAATCAGCGCTTTATCCTGGAAAACATAGCGCACGAGATGAGGCAGCATAAACGCCGGATATTCGAAAACTGCGCGCGCATACCACTTCGGCTGCTCGTGCAGCGCGATCAGCGCAGCAAGCCCTCCTTGCGATTGCCCCAGAAGCGTAATCTGCTGGCTGTTCACGTCACTTTGGTTGCGCAACCACTGGGTAATGGTCAGGGTATCTTGCGCCTCTGTTTTCGCTGACATCGTGGTGGTCGAGCCGGAGGATGCCGCACCTGGCGCAATTCCTCGCGGGTCGAAGAGCACGACGTCGTAGCCCGCGCGAGCCAGCTGTTGACCAACACTCGCACGGCAGGCGCTCTGCGTAACTGCTAATCCTGAGACGCATATCACAACAGGGCGGGGCTTGAGATTATCACTGCTCAACTGCCCAGCAGCTCGCAACCTCGTCACCGAGAGGAATTGATCAGGCGAGCCAGGTACGGGAACTTTCACCGTTTCAGTAGCAGGGGCCTGCCCCGCAAAGCGCGACTGCTGGTTTCTCTCCTCCAGCCATGACAATGCCTCTTGTGGCTCGTGGGTTTCACGGCACGTGCGAGCTCGCGAGCGAAGGGTTGGACTCAGGGTGGATTCAGCCTGAGTGGAAATCTTGCGCCCTGCGATAGGCTGCTCACCAAAAGTGGCGCACTCATCAACATCGTGAGGCACAGTAAGGCCGCCAAAAGCGCGCGGATCCCGCTTGAGAGCTTGCTGGATTCTCACCGGCAAAGTTGCGCCGCTCACCACCGTCTGCCGGGCAGCTCGGCCCTGCGAAAAGGTGCGGAAAGCGAAGAAGGCGCTAGCTGCCACAAAAGCGAGCGCGAGCAGTAAAACCAAAAAATGGCGCGCCCCAGCATGATGGGAACGCGCCTTTTTGTCACGAGAATCGTTTTCGTCACGGTAATCATCGTGATCACGGTAATCATCCGTCTCATTGGTTGGGTCGGCGAATGTTTCCGTGTAATCGTGAGAAGCCATACGCCCATTGTAGGGCGCGAAGTTGAGACTACGCTAACTCAGCCTTCGATGGCGACAGTAGTCTCGGCTTCATCCTTAGCAGGAGCCTTCTTCGGCAAGGTCAGAGTGAGGATGCCGTTGGAGAAGGTGGCGTGGATGTCGCGAGGCTGGAAGCCTTCACCCACGTAGAAGCTACGAGAACGGGTGCCAGAGAAGCGCTCGCGACGGAGCAGCTTGCCCTGAGAATCCTTATCCTCGCTCTCCTTCTTCGCAGTTGCAGTGACGACGAGGTTGCCATCCTTGAGCTGCACGTTTACATCCGACTTGTCAAAGCCAGGAAGCTCCATGGACAACTCGTAGTTGTCGCCCTTATCACGAACATCAGTGCTCATGACGTTGGCTGGCATCGCATTGCGAACCATGCGATCTGGGAAGAAGCTATCAAAAGCGTCATCAAAATCAGAACCGAAAACTGTTGGAAGGAATGCCATAAACCCTCAGATCCTTTCATCAACACTGTTCGCGGCGGCTCGGCAATTGGTGGCTTACCAACTTGCTTGCCAGCAGGTTTCGCACCGGGCATCACACCGATTACCGGCTTGGCAGCAGCCTGGTTGCTCTTACCGTCGTTTCCTTTGTTCTACTTGGCTCAACCTAAACCAGGAGGGAACATTCCCCAATTTCACTCACAGTTAAAAACTTGATAGAAGTAGGCTCAAGTTTTGAAAATCTGAGAAAGCGTCGAATTTAACGAGGTGTACCGGTAAGCTGAAAGAGTCGTCAACAGCGATACAACCATTACAGCCATGAGCAAGGAGGCGCTTTTATGGCTCACATGGAAAACGTCCCACGTTTCGGCCAGCTGGGAATTTTGAACGTAACCCCAGCTCCTTCACCAGAAGGGTTCCCACCACGAGTGGAATTGGGTGAGCAATTCCCACTCACCGCACAAGTTTTCGGCGCAGGCCGCGAACCCGTGCGCGCAGAGGTGACCCTCACCAATCCAGCAGGAAAGCACTTTACTTATGCCATGCCAGTGAAAGAAGAAGGCCTTGACCTCTTCGAACTGCAGGCACAAGCAGGCAAACCCAGCACGCTGATGCCATGGCAAAGCGGTTATAAGGCCCGCGTTGCCCCACAGCTTGGCCGCTGGACCTTCGTCATCACCGGTTGGGAAGATCGTTTCTCCCTGTGGCTGCACGATATCGCTATTCGCGTGTCCGTTCACGACGACGACCTCGAAAACGCATTCGCCGAAGGTGCAAAACTGTTGCAAACCTGGGCTAACAAGCGCTCGTCTCACGTCCCAGCCGCTTCCAAGAAGCTGCTTCGCGACACAGCAGAAAAGCTCGTGGACACCAGCTTGAGCGCTGAGGAGCGTCTGAGCTTGGCTCAGAGCAACGAACTGCGCCAGCTCAACGAAGTCCACCCTCTGCGCACGAACCAAACAAAGTCGTCCACCTTCCACCTCGAAGTGGAGCGCCCACATGCAAGCTTCACCTCGTGGTATCAGTTCTTCCCCCGCTCGGAGGGCGCTCACTACGCAGCAGACGGAAGCATCGTCCCCGGCACTCTCAAAACTGCAGTCGCCGGCTTGGAGCGCGCCAAGGAAGAAGGCTTCAACACCGTTTACATTCCACCGATCTTCCCTATCGGCGTCACTCACCGCAAGGGTAAGGACGGCTCTCTGATCGCCAGCCCCACCGACCCAGGCTCTCCATGGGCTATCGGCTCGGAGCAGGGCGGCCACGACACCGTCGACCCAGCACTGGGCAGCATGAAGGACTTCGCAGACTTCTGCCACCGCGCCCACGAGCTCGACCTCGAAGTCGCCCTCGACTTCGCCCTGCAGTGCTCGCCAGACCACCCCTGGGTCAAGCAGCATCCCAACTGGTTCAAACACAAGGCTGACGGTTCCATCGCCTTCGCCGAGAACCCGCCAATGAAGTATGAGGACATCTACCCTCTCAACTTCGACGAGGACATGGATGGCATCATCGAAGAGACCGTGCGCTGCATGAAGGTGTGGATCAAGGCCGGCGTGACAGCATTCCGCGTTGATAATCCTCATACCAAGCCCACTGCCTTCTGGCAGCAGGTGATCGCCGAGGTTCACGAGGACCACCCTGAGGTGCTCTTCCTCGCCGAATCCTTCACCCGCCCAGCCCCTCGCCGCGCTCTGGCATACGCTGGCTTCACCCAGTCGCACTGCTACTTCCTGTGGCGCAACACGGGTGAAGAGCTTGAGGAGTTCCTGCCTGAAGTCAACGGCACGGATGGCTTCTATACTCACGACACTTTGTGGCCATCGACGCCTGATAATCTGACGGCATTCCTGCGTGACGGCGGCATTGCTGCTCACGCTATCCGCGCGGTTTTGGCAGCTTTGGGCTCGCCAACCTGGGGTATTTACTCGGGCTATGAGCTGGTGGAGAACAAGCAGCTGGAAGGTACCGAAGAGCCTGCCGACAACGAAAAGTTTGAGATCAAGGTGCGCGACTGGAATGCCACCGACCAGTACGGCATCAAGCTGTTGCTCACCGTTCTCAACAAGATTCGCTCCGAGCATCCGGCAACGCACTCCTTCCACAACCTCACGGTTCATAAGAGTGATAACCCGAATGTCATCGCCTTCTCGCGCTATACCCCGGCTGAGGTAAGCCCGACGGGTAAGGCCGACCGTTTGGTGTGCGTAGTCAACCTGGACCCTCACAACACGCAGGCCGCCAATATTGAGCTTGACCTGGGCGCTCTGGGCTTGGATGCGAACGCCGGCTTTGACGTTGAGGACCTTCTCACTGGAGCCGTTTTCCACTGGGGCTCGCACAACTGGGTGTGCTTGTCTCCTAACCAGGAGGTCGCTCACATCCTGTCGGTACGCGCCTGAATTTCGAATTTCTCAAGATTATCAGGCTGCGGCTGATGAGTGCGCATTGATAATCTTGAGAGACTTCATGAGGGCAACGTAACTGAGGTGAAGGCATATGCGCGGTAGAATTCCTGCCGCGCATTACCATAGTGAAGGTAATGGTGACTCGTAAAGGAGAGCATATGGCAAACGAGACTTTCGACGTGTTGGTCGAGATTCCGCAGGGTTCGAAGAACAAGTATGAAGTGGACCAGCACACTGGCCGCATCACCCTGGACCGCACCCTGTTTACCGCAATGGGCTACCCACAGTGCTACGGCTACATTGAGGGTACTTTGGGCGAAGATGGCGATCCACTGGACGCTTTGGTTATGCTTCCTGTTCCTGTGTTCCCAGGCTGCGTCGTGAAGTGCCGCGCCATCGCTGAGTTCGACATGGCCGACGAAGAGGGCGTGGACTCCAAGATCCTGTGCGTGCCAGCAGATGTTCGTTTCGACGGCTACCAGGATGTTGACGATGTGAACAAGTTCACTCTCGACGAGATCCAGAACTTCTTCGAGAACTACAAGGTTCTCGAGCCAGGCAAGGACGTTAAGCCAGGTTCTCACTGGCTGAACAAGGAAGCCGCTCAGAAGGCTATTGATGCAGCATTCGCTCGCGTCAACGACCCTAACGCAAAGCGCAACTGAGCTGTGGTGAGAAATCCGCTTCGGTTATAAAAAGGCCCTGCACCTTCACGGGTGCAGGGCTTTTTCTTGCGTTAAGAGGGGTGCAAGCTTATTGCTCAAGATTATCAGCGCTTGAAGGTGTTCAGCGGACGGCAGTTGTACGGGACGAAGCTAGGCAGGCTGCAGTTGTGCGCACTGATAATCTTGAGAAACTCATACCAAGAGGAAGAGCGGGATCAGCGTGCCGCACAAGCCCAACGTGAGCAACGGCAAGCCAACCCCTACGCGAGCGGCATCGAGGTTGGCCGACTTTTCACCAGGCTGGAGCATGTAGGCTGAGCGGATGAAGCCGATCATCATCACAATGTCAATGAAGATGACGATGAAGAGCAGGCCCCACGCCATCGCCGGCATTTGCGCGGTGAGCAGGAGCGGGACGAAAAGCCAACCGCTCATCAGGAAGCTGGAAGCGCCAACGAGGAGCAGCTCACCAGCGGAAGCGATCATATGAGTGCGGTCGCGGCGAAGCATTTGTGTCACGAAAATCACAGTGATCAGGGCAACCAGAGCCCACAACATGGCGCGCATCCACCAGAAAACAGCTTCGACCAGCGCGTAAGAAATGCGGCCAGAGACGCTCATCGTCAAAATGGCGAAAAGCGAGGCGGCGACACCGCACACACCCCACACGCCGGCGACGATGCTCGGTGCGGTCTGCGGGGTTTCCGGCTCCATATACGGCATGCGCCAGGCCATGGCGGCGATGGTGATGACCACGAAAACGGCGGCAACGATTGGCGCGCCCATATGCCAGGTTTCTGGCAGCAGCGAGGTGAGCAGGGCCGGGATGATTGCCACAGCGATGATGGCCAGAACGCTGACGAGCAGAGCCGGGCGGAAGGTGCGCTGGGAGCGTTCTGCTGCTCGCGATGCAACTTTAATGCGTTCGATACGTTCTTGGTCAGCGGCAGAAGCGTGCTGTGCGCTAGAGTGCTGAGGAGCGGCAGCTTCTGCGGCTTGAGCTTTTTCAGTGCGAGCGCCTCGCTCAACGGCCTCAGCAGCCTCAGCAGCGGTTGCCTCTGAAGGAGCAGGCGCAGCAGAAACGGCGTCTTCTTGAGCTTCATGAGCAGCATTCACCTCAGCTGCAGCGAACACTTCAGTGCTGTCGTTACCGCTCATACCTTCCGTGTTCCTGCTCTCGTTGTCACTGTACGCCATGCTCGTCCTCCTTGATGTGCACATCTTTCCCTCCAGCTTAGCAATAGTGCGCCATCGCAACTTGCCTCACTGCCTTGGTTTCTCAAGTGAGCAGATTCCACTCACCTCGCTCACAATCGAGACGAGAAAATCCGAAAAATACTCCATCATTCGATCAAACTACGAGTAAGAATCTGCCGAATATAAGCGCTAGGCGTCAACCCCTGCTTGGCTGCAGCAGAGTCTAGGAGCTTCCATACGGTTTCTGGAGCGCGGATTGTTCTCGCTTGCATAGAAGACTTATGCTCCCATTCGTATGGCTGCGCAGGTTCAAGTACAGAGTTTGGAAAACCCTGTTCAGCATCCTGAGCCCAACGCTCAATATCATCGTCATTGAATTTTGTGCCATCTGATGCAGTGTATTCCATCATGATCCCCTCACTAATTAAGTACTTCTTTACTGAACTGCTTGGTTAACCTATTTGCGTGGAAGATGAGGATTGTATCGTCCGAAAGTTCAACAAAAACGAGTTCAATAGGCATCCCGCTTGCATCTAGGCCAACAGCTGCATACCTTTGCGGATCTGTGTTAACATCTCTCCCTCTCACTCTCTTCGGACTGATCAGGGTGTCGTAGGCTTCCCGAATCTGTTTTTCTGATAAGCCGTGTTTTGTTGCATGTGGATGAATTCGGACTCTCATACATGAAAAGTATACACTTACGATTTTGCGGATGTACACATCTTGTATTCTCATGGACGAATCTATTCAAATTCCTTTTCTCTACGTCCTACTTATCAATCAGAGATAGAAACTCAAGCGCTTATGAAATTGTAATCCAAGCCTCATGGCAAACAGAGCAGCGCTAGAAAACCTGAAATTTTTCCTGTTTTTACTGATAATCTCCTGCCTTTCCTCCAGTGTGCTTAAGATAAAGAAGTACTTTCGTACATCTCACGGAGAGGAGCCGACGTGACTGACCTCACGCTTATGACAGCCGCTCATGATCCAGCAACAGTGTTGCCTTCATTAGCGCTTCTCTCTCATCGCGTCCGCGTTCTGCCGTTGGAGCCGAGTGCCCTGCCGAAGATGCCGGAATACACCATTCTGTTCATGGATGCTCGCGAGAATTTGGGCATGGCGAAGTCAATCTGCCGCCTGATCCACACCACGAATCTGTCTATTCCGATCATCCTGATTCTCACCGACGGCGGCTTTACCGTCATTAATTCCGAGTGGGGCGTTTCTGATCTGATTCTTTCCCAGGCAAGCCCGGCCGAGGTTGAGGCGCGCTTGAGGCTGATTAATGAGCGAGCTGTGCGCGGCATGGTTTCCACTGGTCGCGGCCGAATTCGCCATGAAGTTGAGGAACCTCGCCGCCAGGACGATTCTGACACTATTCGCTCGGGCGACCTCGTGATTAACACCGCCGGATATTCAGCAACTTTGAATGGCAAGCCTCTGAACTTGGCTTACAAGGAGTTCGAGTTGTTGCGCTACTTGGTGGAACATCCGGGTCGCGTTTTCACGCGTGCCCAGCTGCTGCAAGAAGTGTGGGGTTACGACTACTACGGTGGCACTCGCACTGTCGACGTGCATGTCCGCCGTTTGCGCGCCAAACTCGGCACTGAATATGAGAATCTCATCGGCACGGTTCGCAACGTCGGCTACCGTTACGACCTGCCGAAAAAGCGCTAGTCTACCTTCACGTCCCCCTCGAGTTGCGTGAGATTACCACCGCGCCGAGCCTTCAGCGCAGGCTCTCGCACAGACCCTCGCGCTGGCCCATCAGTGCTAGCCCTTCAGCGCTGGCCCTTCAGCGCTGGTGGCCCTTCAGCGCTTTTCTCTGTGCTGCATACTTCTTCCGCGCCTCTTTTTCTGCTTTCTGCGCCAAGAATTGCGGTGCCGCCGGGCAGGACTCTCTCAGCGGGCAGATTTCGCACTCCGGATTCCTGGCATGGCAGATATTGCGGCCAAAAAAGATTAAACGATGCGATACATCCGCCCACCATTCCGGTGGAAATTCAGCAGTAACTTGCTTCTCAATCTCCACAGGGTCAGGGTTAGTTTTACGCCACTGCGTATGCCAGCGAAGCCTACTCGTCACTCGCTTGACGTGCGTATCAACAGGGAAACCAGGAAGGTGGAAAGCATCTCCCAGCACGACATTGGCAGTTTTGCGCCCTACTCCAGGTAGGGTGGTGAGCTCGTCCATTGTGTGAGGAACAACGCCATCAAAACGCTCAACAAGCGCTTGAGAAAGCTCAATAATATGGAGAGCTTTCATGTGGTAAAAGCCAACAGGGCGAATAATGTTTTCCACATCCCACAGTTGAGCTTGAGCCAGCGCTTGAGCATCAGGGTAACGATCAAAAAGCTCAGGAGTTACGCTGTTCACCCGCTCATCAGTTGTCTGCGCGCTCATCACGGTGGCGACGAGGAGCTCCCATTCATTGCGATGGTGCAGAGAGCATTGTGCCACAGGGTAGAGTTCGATGAGGCGGATATACTGCTCTCGCATTCTCTCGTGACGTTGAGCTTTGGTTTCTCTCGCCATCTCTCCTCCTCGCTGAGCACTGCGCCGGACGGTCTCTCCGCGCCGAGCCGCGCGCACTAGCCTCACACGTTAACTGCAAGTTTTCCACAGCTGCACAATTTTCACAGTGCACTTCTGCCTTTAGTTTAAGCTAGTACCTATGAGCAAGAAGAGCACATTACCAGATTTTCAGTCTGACAATTCGCAGGCTGATAAACAGTGGACATCTGCACCACGCTCGCAGACCAGCTCTCGCATCCTCGACGAGTTTCGACACAAGCACGGGCCTTTGCGCGCGCTGATGTTCCTCGTCCTGCTGGTAATCTTTGGCCTTATTGCGACCCTCGCCGTCAGAAACGTCAATAAAGAAGAGGTTTTCGGCGGCATCCTTCCCGGAGTCGAAACCAATGGCCAAACCTTAAGCATCGGTATGCTCTCCCAGCCTCAGCACCTCGACCCGCGTACCGACCCCGCTGCTGCTCGCCTGCTCGTTTCCACTGTTTACCAAGGCCTGACCGCCCGCGATCAGAAGAACCGCGTGACGAACACGGGCCTCGCGAAAAGTTGGAAGGTGAGCTCGGACGGCTTGCACTACACTTTCACCTTGCGAACCGCTTATTTTGCAACAGGTACGCCAGTTACCAGCCAGTATGTGGTGAAGTCCTTCCAAGCTTTGAGTGAACAAAAGTTGGGTGGCGACCTTCTCGCTGACGTGTCGGCCATCACGAATACCGACGCGAAAACGGTGAAAATGGACCTTTCCCAGCCTGACCCTCTCCTGCTCACCAAGCTTGCAGGGCCTTTAGGCATTGTTTATGAAGCCAGCGCTGGTTCCTCTTTCGACGGCGACCATCTGCCTGCCGGTTCTGGCCCGTATTCTTTCTCTACTCGCAACGGTGACACCCTTCGCCTGTCGTCAAATCCGCAGTATAAGGCGGCTCGTACGGGTGCTCGGTCTGCTTTTGACGCTATTTCAGTGAAGTACTTCCCTTCCTCACATGAGCTGTTCGAAAGCTTTAAGAAGGGCTCGCTCGATGGTGCTATCGGCTTGGACGCTCAAGATTATCAGTCTGCTAAAGCCGACAAGGACCTTTCGTCCCGCCTTGTCACCGGGCCGAGTACGCAGCGCGCTGTGGTTGCATTCAATGCTGCAGATTCTTCGCTCACCTCTGACCTTCGCTATCGTTTGATCTACCGCATGGTGTTCAACCGCGACGAACTGCTCAAGGTCAGCGGCGCTTCTGGTTTTGTAAACGCGAGCCCACTCAACTCTTTGGAGTTGGGCTATAAGAATGCGCTCAAAGGCCAGGAGAATGACCTAGAAAAGGCGAAGCAGGATGTTCGCTACTTCGTTATGTATTACGGGTGGACTACTTTCACCATGGCGTTAAGCCCTGATTTCCCTCAGGCTGTTGCTGACAAGATGGTGGAGCAGACGGAAGCTATGGGCGACCATTTGAAGCTGGTGCGTTTGAATGCGCAGCAGTGGCATGATGAAGTGACGAATGCTCCGGAAGGCAAGATGAAGTACGATATGGCTGCCTTCTTGGATAGTGGTTTGTACACCTTCTCGAAGTTCACGCATGATACGTGGTGGCATTTCGACTCTGTGGAAGCAGATAAGGCGTATGAAGCTGCCAGCACGGCAAAAACGCAAAAAGAGTATGAGCAACAGATTGATCAGGCTGCTCAGCAGTTGCTGGCCAATCAGCCGTGGACGTGGCTCTACCAGATGAATAGCGTGAGCTTGTGGAAGAAGGGCTTCACTGGTATGCCAACTTCCATGCTGGATGAGTGGGTGGATTTGAGTAACGTCGCTACCACAGGCAGTAGCCCCCAGCAGTAGCAGCAAGTAGCAAGCTGGGCACACCCGCTTCCTTGCGCTCGCCGCGCGCACGCCCCTCGTACATCCCAGCGTTCTGGGCACGAGCTCGCGCTAGCGCCACACGTCACAATGCCTTTATAGACTTAAACGCATGGATAAAAACGGTGTGATGCTTGCTGACCTCACCCCACTTCCTGACAAAGTGGGTGTTGAAGGCCTCGAAGATAAGTGGACCGAAAAATGGGCCGCTGAAAAAACATATGCTTTTGATGGAAACCATCCTCGTGGCGAGGTGTACTCCATCGATACCCCACCGCCAACTGCTTCTGGCCATCTGCACGTCGGGCACGTGTTCTCCTACACGCACACCGATGTGATCGCCCGCTATAAGCGTATGCGCGGTTACGACGTGTTTTACCCGATGGGCTTCGACGACAACGGCCTGCCAACCGAGCGTCGTGTTCAAAACTATTTCGGCGTGCGCGTCGACACATCTCTTCCTTACGACCCGAACTTTGAGCCACCTTTCCACGGCACTGAAGGCAAGAAGCTGGAAGCTCGCGATCAGGTTCCGTGCTCTCGTCGTAACTTCATCGAACTGTGCGAACAGCTCGCCACCTCCGATGAGGAACAATTCCGCGACTTGTGGACCAAGATTGGCCTGTCCGTAGATTGGGACCAGGTGTATCACACCATCGGTGAGCGCCCTCGCAAGGTCGCTCAGAAGGCCTTCCTGCGCAATCTCGCTCGTGGCGAGGTGTACCAGAAGGAAGCTCCAGGCCTGTGGGACGTCACTTTCCAGACGGCCGTTGCTCAGGCTGAGCTCGAAGCTCGCCCTTACCCGGGCAACTACCACAAGCTGGCCTTCCACAAGGCTGATGGTTCTGGTGACGTGTTCATTGAAACTACTCGTCCAGAATTGTTGGCTGCTTGCTGCGCTCTGATTGTCAATCCTGATGATGAGCGTTATAAGGACCTTCCTGGTACGAAGGTTCTCTCCCCTGTTTTCGGTGTGGAAGTTCCTGTTTACGCTCATCCTTCTGCTCAGCCTGATAAGGGCACGGGCGTGGTGATGTGCTGCACCTTTGGTGATACTACTGATGTTCAGTGGTGGCGTGAGCTTCACCTTCCTACTCGTTCTATCATCATGCGTAATGGTCGCATCAACCCAGAAACCCCTGAGTGGATCACTTCCGACAAGGGCCGCGAAGTTTACGCAACTCTCGCTGGTAAGACGACCTTCTCCGCACGCAAGGCCATGGTGGAGGCTCTCCAGGAAACTGGCGAAATGATCGGCGAACCAGTGCCAACCATGCGCGAGACGAACTTCTATGAGAAGGGCGAAAAGCCTCTCGAGATTATCACTTCTCGTCAGTGGTACCTCTCCAATGGTGGTACGGACCTTGAGCTTCGTGACAAGCTGTTGGCTCGTGGCCGTGAGCTCGTTTTCCATCCTGATTTCATGCGTGCTCGCTATGAGAATTGGGTCAATGGTTTGAATTCTGATTGGCTCATTTCCCGTCAGCGCTTCTTCGGTGTTCCTTTCCCGCTGTGGTACCCAGTCAAGGGCAACGGTGAAGTCGATTATGACCATCCGATCACTCCTGAAGAAAGTGAACTTCCTGTTGACCCAACCTCGGATACTCCTGCAGGTTTCACCGAGAGCCAGCGCGGCCAGGCAGGCGGTTTCGTCGGCGAATCGGACGTGATGGATACGTGGGCAACCTCGTCTCTCACTCCTCAGATTGTCACCCATTGGGATGAGAACGATGGCCTGTATGAAAAGACCTTCCCCATGGATTTGCGTCCTCAGGGTCAGGACATTATTCGTACTTGGCTGTTCTCCACCATCGTTCGCGCTCAGCTGGAGAATAACTGCCTGCCATGGGCTGATACTGCTCTTTCTGGTTGGATTCTTGACCCTGACCACAAGAAGATGAGTAAGTCTAAGGGCAACGTCGTTGTTCCCACTGAACCTATTGATGAGTATGGTGCTGATGCAGTGCGCTACTGGGCTGCTTCAGCTCGTCTGGGTATGGATGCCACGTATGATGTCGGCCAGATGAAGATCGGCCGCCGCCTGGCAATCAAGCTACTCAACGCTTCGAAGTTTGTTTTGGCTATTGGCCGTGAGGATGAGAACTTCCACGTCAGCCAAGAAGCTCACGTCACCTGGGACCCTGCCAACATCACGAAGCCACTTGACCGCGCTGTGATGGCTCGTTTGGGCCGCGTGGTGAAGCAAGCGACGAAGGACCTCGAAAACTACGAGCATTCGAAGGCTCTTGAGACCATCGAGACTGCTTTCTGGAACTTCTGCGACAACTACATCGAGTTGGTGAAGAACCGCGCTTATGGCACGTCTACTTCTGGAAACCAAACCCCGAGTGAAGCAGATATTCTCTCTGCTCGCACGACTTTGGGTTTGACGATGGATTGCTTCGTCCGTCTCTTCGCTCCATTCCTGCCGTTCGCTACGGAAGAAGTGTGGCATTGGATGCATGAGGGCGAAGGTTCTGTCCATCGCGCTTCTTGGCCTGAGGCGAGCTTCTACACGGGTGTTGCTCTGGGTGTTGCTCCTGAGGTTTTGGACGAGGCTGGTAAGGCTTTGGCCGCTTTGCGTAAGCTCAAGTCCACCGCTAAGGTGTCGATGAAAACTCCTATTCTCGACGTCACCTTGGGTACCTTGCCTCAAACTGTTGAACAGGTGAAGGCCTCTTTGGATGACATTGTGGAGGCTGGTCGCGTCACTGGTAATCTCAAGCTCAAGGCATTGAGCATTGAGGAGATTCGCACGAAGTTGCGCGAGCAAGTGGAGCAGGAGCTTGCTGCTAAGCCAAAGAAGGGTAAGAAGGCTGAGCAGGAGGCTCAGCAGGCTCTTGAAGCTGCGGCAAACATTGACGAAAACTCGAATGTTCCTCTGTTGGCTGAGAACTCCACCTTGGGTGAGGCTCCAGCTAAGAAGAAGTAACACTCAAGATTGTCAGGCTGCGTTTTCCGCTGCCTTATCCAAGCAAAAAGCCGGAGGGTTTCCTCCGGCTTTTTCATTGTGTTCATCAGCGTACTGTTATCAGCTGAGTGGTGAACCGCAGAGAGCAATCGTCAACTTCTCACATCAGGCATTCATCACAGGGTTGCGACGCCACACAATGATAATTCCAAACACCAGTGAAGCGAGAAGAAGCGTATAGACTGCTGCGACGACGAGCATTTGCCAATCGCCTGTTGCTGGCATCGTGGCAGTGACAGCGATCTTTTGGTTCACTAAGGTCACCGTTGTTCCATCAACTGAGCACCCGCCAGATCCGTGAGAGCCTTCAGGGGCAGTATTCACACACGTGATCGTCACTTTGGGGCTCGCCACCATGGTGAGATCATCTTCGTTATAGCCCACGCTAATATGCGCTTCCCATGTGGTGTTCTTGTAACCAGGCTGAGCTTTCGTTTCCTTGAGAACATACTCACCAGCTGGCATATTCTTCCAGTCATAGTGATCTATATTCGTGTAGGTTTCCGTCTTCGTCACCGAAGAAGATGGAGTAGAAGAATATGTAGACGCATCACCATTCCAGCCCTTGAGTGATTCAACGAGTTTAACCTCACTGGCAGCAACAGATTTGCCAAACTGATCGACCTTCTTGAAGGAGAAAGAGCCAAACAGTATTTTCAGGCTAGAAGGAATTGATTGCACTGGCGAACGTCCATCCACAGAGAATGCTGCAGCGTTAACCGCTTGAATCGTTGGGTTGGCCTTTGCCAGCAACGTGGGGTCGTCTACACCGATATTCTCAGGAATCTGCGTGGGAAGAATTAAGCGAACACGAGAAAAAGCAGGCACATCGCCAAAACTCACACGGAAACCAGTAATGCTATTCCACGGAATGGTTTTATCATCCATGGTGGTATCCACCCAAGTAATGCTGGAGTCACCGTTCGCCGCATCCCAGGTAATTCCTGCTTCGCGAGGGTCTGTGGTGTAGCGAATGTGCAGTTTCGACAAGTCGTAGTCGCTCGTCTTTCCTGTTAGGAAATTGTAGAGAACGGCAGTAACTCTTCCTGTCAATCTAACGGGGAACTGTGTGCCACGAGCTTGACCACTGACAGGCATAACGTCGCCAACATGGGGAGCAGTGTCGAACATTTGCAGGTCTTTATGAATAACGGCACTGGCATTGTTGTAAGACAATGTCCAGTAAACCGTCCTGCCAGGATCAATCGTCATGCTCGTCTCACCCAAACCTTGAGAAGAACGAGCAGCAGGATAGTTTCCATACAAGCTCTTGATGAAGGAATCGCCTTCTGCATTCATCGTCGTGTACCCACCCATGGAGAACACAATGTTCTTATTCGGACCAAAGTGCATTGTGTCCTCAATCGTGTTGGCGCCTTCCTGAGCAGGGGCGTTATCTGCGGTGAAGAAGGCCGCAACCTTATTTGCACCGTTGCCCGAGAAGGATTTAGAGAAGTCTACCTTACCGTTAACTTCGATCCACATGGATCCTGAAGGGTAGAGTGAGAAGGCCTCTTTGGCTGCATCTTGGTTGATGTGGAAGATCAAGAAGTCCTGACCAGAACCCTTGTAGTTTTCCACTTTCTCCCAGCTGCTCACAAAGGTTCTGGTCCATGTGCCTGGCAGGCCATTGGCGTTCTGGTTGTGTGTGCCTGTCATCGTAAAGCCTGTCGGGATTGGAGCGAGAACGCGGAGATCTTTGTAATCCTTTTCTGGGTCGAGGAAGGCTCGCACCTCATAAATCAGCAGCGGGTCGCTGCCATCTTTCGTCAAGTTACCGTTGTAAGGCCATGCGTTGAGTACCAGCTTTTCTGGAGGAGGTGGAAGAAGATGCGTTTCTGCACTCGCCCAGCCCAGAAGAGTAGAAGTGTTATGCGCCGAAGAATAGTCAGCTGACAAATCGGCATTGTTGACAAAAGTGTTATTCGTTTTTGTCACTGAGTCGTAGTTGATGGCAGAAGGGTCTTTCCATTTCGTTTGGAGAGCCGCCTCAATCTGCTCGCCATAGTTGAGCGCATACGTCTTGGGTAAAACGATTCGCACAGAAACATACGTTTTGGAGGTATCAAAGGTCAGCGCATTGCTCACCATCTTGTTTGCCGCCCATGTCACTGGGTAAGTATCTTCCTGGCCGTCTTCTGTCGTTGCAATGACGAGAGTTTGCCCAGCATCAGCAAGTGTTGTGAGGTTAGGCCACCAGTATTGCCCGCGCGGGCGAACGTAAAGCTGGTTGAGCCCCGTTATTTTGAAGCGCGAATCGTTGGTATATGTTTTGCCTTTCCCATCAGTTGTCGAGCGGTCAGAAAGGACGATATTTGTTGCAGGAATATTCGACGTATTCCTCCAGATCACCATCCACTGCAAAGGCGTGTTTTTATGTGCGAAAGCTTGCGCGAAATCGCCAGGAGCTCTCTTTGTCGGTCCGTCTGCTTGGACGAAACCAGCGACCACTACTGTTTGCGGGGAGCTGGCGATGTTGGTGCGCTGCACTACCGTATCTGCAGGGTTATTGGCGTAGGCGTCGATATATGCCTTATTGACAATCTTGGTGGAGGGGTATCCATTAGTCGAGCCGTCCAAAGGAAGGTAGGGGAAAGTCAAACCAATAGAATACTGCGGCAGAGAGCGACCCAAGCTGTGCAAGCCAGCGATTTCGTTGTACTTGTCGTTACTCTCATCTGCCCTGAAGCACGCTGTTGTTCCGTCTTCAGAAAGTTTCCATCCATCGGCTTGCGATCGGCTGGAAAGCTGAGCGGTATGCTGCTGTCCATCGGCACCCATGTAGGTAGGCAGAATATCGCAAATATCATACTTGCTCACTCGACGAAGGTTGCTGTCATTCGTTATGGAGAAGTCAAAGATCACAGGAGCGAGATCGTCAGGGTCAATGTATTTCACTCCAGCTTGCGTTGTCGCATATGTCGTTGCACCCTGTTGGATTCCTGGGCCATTGAGCCTCAACTGTGGGGTGGGGTACGTATAGGTGACGGCAAGGGCATATTTCCCGGCAGTTTGGGCTTGCTGGTCAGAAGAATACGACACTGAGATTGGCAGGCGGTAGTTGAGGGGAACATCCGCTTTCCAATCTATAGAAACCGGGATCGCCACGCCAGAAGTGGGATCATAGGTAGGCCAGGTGATGGTGAACGTCCAGTTGCCTTGAGCATCTTTGACAGGCGTGGAAACGCTGTGTGGTCCACCCCATTGGTCGGAGAAACCAGGTATATTCGGCATCTGAACGGAGTCACCAGGCATAGTAACTGTGACTTTATAATTCGAAGGGTCTTTCTGACCTTGAGCATTCACACGAATGTAGAACTTAAAACCTGTTTGTACAGTTTGCTCGGAAACCTGGGTATTGGGATCCAGCGAAATACCTGAAGCAACGTAATAGTTGGGGTCATCAGTGACGGCATGGGCAAGGCTTGTGCAGGAGAACGCGACCATAGCTGTCATAGCGAGTGCGATCAAAAGTGCAAGCATCTGGCGCATCTTGTATTGATGCTTGTTGTGAGCAGGTATCAGCCTTTGTAACATGTACCCTCACCCTCTTCTCGCTCATTCACCTGTTGTAACCGTCTTCTGCTCAGCCGTGTTATGCTCATCTGCGTCATGATTTGTCATGCTCGTGATACGTGTACGCATCTTCTCCTTGTGCTGATGCCAGCCTTATTCCAGTGCATACAATAGTATCATTTCTCTCTTTTCCTGAGAAGAAAGCGGCTTACTGTCATTTTTATCAATTGTGTTCAGTTTATCGCGAACCCTACTCATGATGGGCACCGTTTATTTCTTTTTTTCACCCTGCGAAAAGCGAGGAATACGATAATTATTTCTGCCACTGTGACAATCGAGACGGCTGTTGTGAGAGATATCAGAAAATAGGAAAAGTTTTCATGAAAGAAGAAAGCACAACGTGCTGTATTCGCCTTTCAAAACGCCAGAATTTATGCTTCTCTCTCAAACAAAAGAAAAGCACATTAGAATGAAACTGTGTGATGAACGATAGCCATCACACACTGTCTGTTCAATGGGGAGCGGACGCTTCGGGCTCGTGGGAGGTAACCCCTCTTACGAGCCCTTGCTTTTTCAACAAGCCCCTTGTTTTTCCCATCACTATCACCAGCAAACGGTTATTTTCACAAAAGGCCGCCCGAAGGCGGCCTGATCATATTCACACAGGGTGAAACCCAGCTTGCTGGGTTCATTCACGCTGGCAATCTTGAGAAAATTACTGCTTACCCAACTGCTGGTTAAGCTGAGCACCTTGAGCGCCCATGTTAGCCACAAGCTGAGCATAGAACTCGCGGTTTGTCGCCGTCTTCTTCAAACGAGGAACAAGCTGAGAGTAAGCCTGCTCAGCTTCCATACCACCGAAGAGACGACGCAGGCGGTACGTCACCGCCAGCTCATCGGCAGGAGTGATGAGCTCCTCACGGCGAGTGCCAGAAGCATTGATATCCACTGCTGGGAACATACGCTTATCAGCCAGATCGCGCGAAAGGCGAAGCTCCATGTTGCCGGTGCCCTTGAACTCCTCGAAAATGACCTCATCCATCTTCGAACCAGTCTCCACCAAAGCGGAGGCAATAATCGTCAGGGAACCGCCATTTTCAATGTTGCGAGCTGCGCCAAAGAATCGCTTCGGCGGGTAGAGAGCTTGAGCGTCCACACCACCCGAGAGAACACGGCCAGAGGCAGGCATAGCAATGTTGTATGCGCGAGCCAAGCGCGTCATGGAATCGAGGAGCACGACGACATCCTGGCCCAATTCGACCAAACGCTTAGCACGTTCAATTGCCAGTTCAGCAACTGTCGTGTGGTCAGAAGCTGGCTTATCGAAGGTAGAGCTGATCACCTCACCATGAACCGTGCGCTGCATATCGGTCACTTCCTCTGGTCGTTCGTCGACGAGGACAACCATGATATGGCACTCCGGGTTATTTTCATGAATGGCGTTGGCGATGGACTGCAACGTGATCGTCTTACCAGCCTTTGGCGGGGAGACGATCAAACCGCGCTGACCCTTGCCAATAGGAGAAACAATGTCCATCATGCGGCCAATCAGCTTGTTCGAGCTCGTCTCCATCTTCAAACGCTGCTGCGGGTAAATTGGGGTGAGCTTGTTGAAATCAGGCCTGTTCTGAGCCTCTTCCACGCTCAAACCGTTGATCTGAGTGATGGCCTGCAATGGCACGAACTTCTGACGAGAGTTGTGGTAGTCATTGCTCTGTGGGGAGCGAATAAGGCCACGAACAGCATCGCCCTTACGCAAGCCATACTTGCGAACATGACCCATGGAAACGTAGACATCGTTAGCACCCGGCAAATATCCCGATGTACGAATGAAGGCGTAGGAATCCATGAGGTCGACGATGCCGGCCACTTCGACCATTGCTGGCTCTTGTGGCTGCTCGGCTGCGTCCTGATAATCTCGAGCGTCCTGCTCTTCGTTGTTCTCCGTGCGCTCGTGACGCTGAGAAGAGGCGTTGTCATTGCGGTCAGTGCGGGTGCGGCGACGGTTGTTGTCGCGAGAGTCGCGCGTATCGTGACGATCAGCCTGGCGAGCATTGCGACGGGCGAAGCGGGAGTTGCGGCGAGAATACTGGGTATCCTCCTCTTCCGAACTGTCGTCAGTGACGCGAACGGTACGGATCACTGGCGCTTCGTCATTCTCCTCGTTGCGGTAGTCGCGACGGCGTGGACGGCGGTTGCCGTCTTCCTCCTCGTTATTGGCGTTCGAGGAGTTGTTCTCAGCGTTACCAGAACGGTCAGGCAAGGAAGCCAAAATGTCATCCAAGCTGTGGCGAGGTGCACCAGCAGAGCGAGTCACGCGGCCACCTTGGCGGCGAATGGATGGACGACCAGTTTCACGGCCTTGAGGAAGGGTGATGCCCAGGTCGAGGTTTTCAATGCCCTCTGCCTTGTCGTGGTGCAATTCGCCGAGGGACTCGTGCAGATCAGGTAGCTGGGAAGCGTTGCGATCTGCGCGATTTTGGCGCTCGTCGCGCTCGTTACGATCGATGCGCTCAGTACGGGAGTTGCGCTCGTCATGCTCGGAACGCTCGCGCTCATTGCGAGAGTCGGTACCCTCGTCGTCGCGCAGGCGTGGACGGCGCTCGAAGCGGCCATTCTGCTGGCGGTAGATATGCGGTGGCTGGTGCTCCTCGCTACGCTCCGAGTTTTCTTCGCCTTGCTCTTCATGGTTATTCTTGTCGGAAGCGTGCGAAGAAGAACGACGAGCATCGTTGCTGGCGCTCTCCTGTGCTACACGCTGAATGCTGCGCTCGAGGTCATCGAGAAGATGAGTGCCGAAGGCGAGTTCTTCACGCTCTTTAGCTTCACGCGCATTGTTCTCACGTTCTTCGCGCTCGCGGGCCTCTTGGCGGGCTTGCAGCACAGCCTTGGTAGAACCTGGCTTGCGGCCGCGGCGAATTTCACCCACAGTCACGCCTGCTGGTGCTGGGCCGCCGCTGCGTGCAGCTTCCAAGGTTGCAACAAGTTGAGGCTTACGCATGGTTGAAACGCCACGAATGCCCATCTGACGAGCGACCTGCTTGAGGTCGGCGAGCTTCATATCTGCGAAATTCTGGGCTGCTGCCACAACACACCTTTCATGGACCTCTACCACGTGTATACACGGGTAGAGTCGTAATAAAAGAATTGGAAAGTTGAAAGGAGCCGAAACACTACGGCTCATATCACTGCTCTGAGTATATTCCAGCCTCTACCCTAACGGCAAGCAAAACGCCCAATGCTCAACAATTTCACCATGAACCGATTCAGATGAGTATGCGGCGGCACGGCAGCATCAGCGGCCCGGCGGCACGGCAGCATCAGCGGCCAGCGGCACGGTGGCCACCTCCACCGAAGAACCTCTGGGCAAACAAAACCGCGGTGCAAGCCGAAGCTCGCATCGCGGTTCAGGTTGTGAAGCAACTTCACAGCTGAGGCGTCATGAGTTTGTCATGAGTTCATCATGCATTCACATACGCGCATCAGCTGGCGCGCACTCACTTGCGGTGTGCGCGGTAGAAGTTGATGAGAGCCTGAGTGGACTGGTCCTGAGCTGCCAGAGCCTTGTCATCCTTGGACAGAGCTGGAGCGATCTCGAGAGCGAGCTTCTTACCAAGCTCAACACCCCACTGATCGTAAGAATCCAAGCCCCAAACGGTGCCCTCGACGAAAGTGATCATCTCATAGAGGGAGATGAGCTCGCCCAGTGCAAATGGGGTGAGAGAGTCACCGAAGATGGAGGTGGTTGGACGGTTACCAGTGAACACGCGAGCTGCAGCAACAACCGGGTTCGTGGTGCCCTCAGCATGAACCTCATCGAGGGTCTTGCCGAATGCGAGAGCCTTGGTCTGTGCCAGGAAGTTGGAGAGGAAGAGCTCCTGAACATCCTGATCGCCATCCTTGGTTGGATAAGCGGTGTTAGCGAAGGCCAGGAAGTCAGCTGGGATCAGGTGGGTGCCCTGGTGGATCAGCTGATAGAAGGAGTGCTGGCCGTTGGTGCCTGGCTCACCCCAGAAGATCTCACCGGTCTTAGAGGTGACTGGGGTACCATCCCAACGAACACCCTTACCGTTAGATTCCATGGTCAGCTGCTGCAAGTATGCAGGGAAGCGATGCAGGTACTGGTTGTAAGGCAGCACTGCGTGAGCTTCAGCGTTGAAGAAGTCGGTGTACCACACGTTCATCAAGCCCATGAGAGCGACGACGTTCTTCTCGACTGGAGTGGTGCGGAAGTACTCATCCATAGCGTGGAAGCCCTCGAGGAACTGCTCGAAGCGCTGTGGGCCGAGGACGATGGCGAGGATGGTGCCGACAGCAGAATCCACGGAGTAACGGCCACCAACCCAGTTCCAGAAGCCGAAAGTATTCTTCTCGTCGATGCCGAACTCGCGCACGCGCTCGAGGTTGGTGGAAACGGCGATGAAGTGAGCGGCAACGGCCTTCTTCTTGGACTCATCAGAGCCGTCGATTGCGCCGTTCTTCTCGAGGGTGTCGAGCAACCAGCGACGTGCGTCACGAGCGTTAGTCAGGGTCTCGAGAGTGCCGAAAGTCTTAGAAACGATGACGAAGAGAGTGGTCTCTGGGTCGAGGTCCTTCACCTTCTCAGCCTGATCCTGTGGATCAATGTTGGAGATGAAGCGAGCAGTCAGGCCAGCGTCTGCGTATGGCTTCAGTGCTTCGTAAACCATGACTGGGCCCAGATCAGAACCACCGATACCGATGTTGACGACGGTGGTAATCTTCTTGCCGGTCACGCCAGTGTGCTCGCCGGAGCGAACCTTGTTGGCAAAAGCGTAAATGCGGTTGAGAACTTCGTGAACATCAGCAACAACGTCCTGCCCGTCGACGATGAGCTTGCCTTCGTCGGAAGCTGGGCGGCGCAGTGCGGTGTGCAGAACAGCGCGGTCCTCAGTGTTGTTGATGTGCTCACCAGAGAACATAGCCTCGGTGCGCTCCTGCAGCTTCACAGCCTTGGCAAGGTCAGCGAAGAGAGCGAGAGTTTCTGGCTTGATCAGGTTTTTGGACAGATCAAAGTGCAGATCGCCAGCTTCGAAGGAGAGCTTAGCGGTACGCTCTGGGTCCTGCTCGAACCACTGGCGCAGGTTGATGCCTTCGGACTGCAGATCATCATAGTGCTTCTGCAGTGCCTGCCAAGCGTCGGTCTTCGTAGCATCGACTGGTGGATTGATGGCCATTATTGTCCTTTCCGCGCCAAAGCCCAACAAGAGCGGGCGCAAAACAGCCTCATTGCATCCGTAACGCTGTCAATTTAGCAACGATTGCAGACACTGACGCATAACGGTTGCTGAGGGCTCATTTTTGAGTACTGATAATCTTGAGAAACTCTTTATTTTCCAAGATTTTCAGGAAGCTTTACTCTTACCCACAAGCTTTCGCCATCGGTTGCAAAAAGGCCTCACGCGAGCCTCATGAGCTTGAGCAGAGGGCGCCGGACGACACGGTCCAACAGCAAAATCGCCACAATATAGAGCGCGGACAGCAGAGTGCCTGCCACGATGAATGCTAACACTACCACCGGTTTATACGTCATCATACCCGGAAGCGAGTGCGAGAAAAGCAGCGAGCCACTCGGCAGAGGAAGCGCGCGATTCGTTGAGCCTGGAGCGATGCCCAAAACGGCGCACAGAAGCGGGCGGATCCAGCTTTCCCACACGGGGTTGAAAAGCGACTGGAAAATGTAGAAGCCCAAAATGCCAGAAGCGGCGCTGATAATGACGCGGTTCCAACGATCTTTGACCGAAGCTTCAGCCCAGGAAAGGCCAGACTCATCAACAACAGGGCGCACAGCTCGCTGCTCGCGGTGACGGTCGCGCAGGTTCATGGCTTGCATCAGGCAGCCGACGGCCAACAGGAAGGAGAGTACCGACGTGGACTTGTAGGTCAGCGCGCCGATCACTGCCCTATCACCAGGAAGCGCGAGGCCTGCCATGAAGATGACAGTGACGAAGAGAATGCCAATGAAGAAGATGCCGGAGACGTGACGGAAGGAGCGCCACGAGTCAGCAATGACGCCGGAGACGAGGAAGGCGACGACGTAGGTTGCGCCGGAGAGCAGCTTGCGCCAGTCGAAAACCCAGCTTGATTGGGCGACTTGGTCAAAGAAGGCAACGTAAAGGTTCAAGCCCATGACGGTGACGAACAAGATTGCCACCATGTTGGCCCAGGTTTCAATGCGTACGGCCAGCCATGCGAAAACCGGGGCGAAGGCGACGATGATGGCGTACAACCAAATAAATTCCAAGCCCATGGTGAAGCGGCCCACCACGCCGGTGGAAAAGTAATCCATGGGGAGCACAAGGGAGAGCAGCCAGCACAGTGCGCCGATGATGGCCACCGAGGCGACGATGACAGCGATGCGGCGCAAGGTTTTGCGCGTCTGGCGTTTCCAGTAGCCGGGAGTACGGCTGTCCTTTTCAAGGCTCGGCATAATGAAGAAGCCCGAGATCATGAAGAAGACGTTGTTGCCGAACGAACCAAGCAGGGCGATGAGGGCGAGCAGGAAGAGGGCAGTGAATGATGTTGTCATGCCGCTGACGCCAATGCCTACGCCGTCGTCCATGTTGTGGAAGAGTGCGTTGATCCATGGCAAAAAGGTATGGAATACAGCAATTCCCAAGATTGACACAATACGGAGAACTTCCACTTCGATATCGCGTCTCTTGACTGAAGCCATGGTCACCTCCTCGCTGATCACTGCGTGAAGCTGTGCTTCTGCCGGCTGCCGAGGACTCGTTTCTCAGCGAGCGCCACTGGGCTATCGTCAGGCTTGCTTCTGCGTTGTCACCTGTATGTAAAGCTAAGTGCTTCATCTGAAAGCTGCTCGGCGGTTGTCTGAGTGTTTTCTGAGAATTTACAAGTAGCCGGGTAGGCAGCGGCGGCGCGCGGGGCGGCACGCAGGGCGGCGCACAGGGCGGCGCACAGGACGGCGCGCGGGCAAGGCCTTGCATTGAGAGGCTGTTATGTTATACACTTCTTCATTGTTCGTGGTGTCACTGTTTCAGCAACACCGCCTGCCGCTTTAGCTCAGTCGGTAGAGCGTCTCCCTCGTAATGAGAAGGTCGACAGTTCGATTCTGTCAAGCGGCTCTGAGGCCTTGAGTTTTTCTCGAGGCTTTTTGTTTACCTAGGGTCAGTCCCCAGCTGGGGTAGGCCTCAGAGGAGTTAATCCGCAGGCCTGAGCCTCGCTAGGGTTATCCTCTATTGCGCGAGTGGCGAAATTGGTAGACGCGCAGGATTTAGGTTCCTGTGACTTCGGTCGTGTGGGTTCAAGTCCCATCTTGCGCACGCAGCACACATCACCTTCCCAGCAGGTGATGGGCAATCTGCTTCATCGCATAGGTCACCGGCTTGAGTACCACACTGAACTGGCCCGTCATTTCCGCCACATAGCCTTGGAAACCTTGCTTGAACTCGAGCACACCATGGCCTTGCGAATTCGGATCATCAAAAACGCCATCAATTCCGTAGAAGTTATATGACCTGAGCCCGCGCTTGAGCGATTCTGTCATCACCCAATGCTGCAAAGCTGTCGGACCATAGAACTTCGCATACTTCTCATCCGAGCCCGAGAACAAGTAGAAAGCTTGACGAGGATGCCACACAAACATAGCTGCGGAAATATCAACCGTCGTCCCATCCTGCTCGATGTACTCGTGAGCGCGGGCGATGCGGTTTTCGCAGGCAGTGAGCGTTTGCTGAGCAGTGGCAATCTTTTTGTGTACCGACTGCGGGTAGCGAGAGGTTGCCAGCGAGGCTTGCAAACGCGCGATTTCCGCCTCAGCCTTCTGCTTCTTGGCCTCCCACTGCTCGAGGTAATACTTCAGGTCAAGTGTGGCGAGCATAAACTGCGCCTTATCGCCAAAGTTGTCGTACAAGGCTTGGAAGTACTCGAGCGGGCGGTTGTCAAAACCTTGCTTTTCGCAGGACAGCTCGCACAGATGATGGAAGATTGGCAGTTCGTCGCGGCCAATTGCACGCACTGTTACACCCGAATTTGCAGCGATTTTGACGTTACGACGAGTGTTTTTGGAATAGCTGGCAAGCAGGGCTTTCTCATCAGCGATAGTGCTGAGGTCCTTGAGGTAGCGCCACCGCGGAATGGTCGTGTAACCCACGGTAAAGCCAGAATGCTTGAAGCCTAGCTTCTCCAGAGTGGCAATCTCAGGCTCGCGAGCGAAAGCGACAGGAGAAATGGCAGGGCGAGAAGAGCCGTCACCAGCGTCGTGGCTGGCCGCCGGGACGTCGTCGCCAGAGTCGTGACCGGCCGCCGGGAAGCCGTCGCCCATCAGGCTGCCGTCGGAATTGTGCAGGTTATAGATAGTTTCCGGAATGATCTCGAGCTGGGAAGCGCCATTTTTGCGAGCGCGCTGTTGAAGCTGAGTGAAGAAGAAAGTGACAAGTTCTTCGTCATGATAATCCAGAAGAGGACCGTTATGCACGACACTGAAAGTGGAAAGGAGAGAGTGGTAGGTTTCCAAAATGCAAGCAGCGACTACCGTTCCCTCCCGCTTGGCGGCGAGGATTTCAACCTGCGTACCTTCAAATTTCCTCATCGCGGCCATCTGGCTTGTCTGTTGGAAATTGCCCTGAGGCAAGCTCGCGCTGAAAGAATCCAAATCTTGAGGCGAAATTTCGGTAAACTGCAGTGAACTCATCAATACTCCGTAGGTAGATCGGTAGGTAGATCGGTAGGTAGTGATCGCAAACACCTCATTATAACGAGCGGCAACCTGCCACACACGCGCGCCCTGCAGCACGAGTGCCTTTCACCCTGCGCGCAATTCACACAATTTTCACTGCAATTTCGGGACACAACAGGTGTGTTATCTCCCATATTTTCTAAGCTATTCAGGTCATACACGTACCGAGTGAGACGCTACTGCCGACCCCACACCGAGCCAGCGAGCAAGCTACTCCCACTCACCACCACCTGCTCGGAGTACTATGAACATGCTCTTGCAGCCTATAGCGCTGCTTTCCGCCATAGCCGTCGGATACTGGTTGAAGCATACCGGCCGCGCCCCTGCCGACAGTTACAAGGCCTTGCAAAAAGTGATCTTCGATTTCACTCTTCCTGCAGCCATCATCTACTCTTTCACCGTTCGCCACCCGGATAAGAACATGCTGCTCATCTCTGTGTTCGGCTTTATTTGCGCCGTTCTGCCGCTTCCTGTTCTCTTCCTGGCAACGCGCAAGAGGCCGGTGAATGAGCGCTTCTTCTTGATGCTCAACGGCTCGGGCATGAACGTGGGCAACTTCACTTTCCCTGTGGTGCAAGCCTTGTGGGGCACTTCCGGCATGCTCACTTCGGTGATGTACGACATCGGCAACTGCCTGGTGGTGGCCGCAACCTCGAATTCCGTGGCCTCCATGCTGCTCAAAATCCGCCCGGACAAGCCTTTGAGCGAGTCGACCTATCGCGATGAAAACGGCACGCTCCACGTTCGCGTCTCCTCCAAGGACCCGGATGCTCATCGTCTCGAAAGGCGTGCGAACATTCGCGCGATGCTTCTGAGCTATTGGCGTTCTTTGAGTTTCGTCGTCTACATCATCCTGGTCATCATGCTGCTGGCCGGCATTCGCGTGCCTCAGCCGGTAGGCACGTTCTTGAAGCCAATCGCCGACGGCAATTCGCTATGCTCCATGGTGATGATTGGCCTGATGATGGAGCTGCCAACGAACGCTGAGCAGGTTAAGCTCGTTTTACAAGCTTTCTCCTGGCGTATGCTTTTTGCCATCATCTGCTTCTCGGCCGCTTGGTTCTTGCTGCCTTTCGACCCGGTGACGCGCAAGATCGTGGCCGTCACCACCCTCTCCCCTGCCTCGATTTTCGGCACGTACTTCACCGACCGCATGCTCGGTGACGCGAAACTCGCTGGCTTCCAGTTGACGTTGACGAGTTTCTTCTCGCTCATCGTCATGACGGTGATCTACTTCGTGCTTTAAAGCATTTCTCAAGATTTTCACCGCGCAACATCACCCGCGCAACAAATTGCCCGCCTGTGGTTACCACAGGCGGGCTGTTGCTGATAATCTCAAGAAATACTGAGTTCAGAAAAGCAAAGAAGTGACGTCGGCAGCAAGCTTGCGCATCGCCTTGCCACGGTGAGAAATGGCGTCCTTCTGCTGCTCGCTCATCTGAGCAAAAGTGAGCGGGTGTTCGGGGTCGGCCTGCTCATCAGGCAGGAAGAGCGGGTCGTAACCAAAGCCCTTCTTGCCTTTTTCTTCGCGCAGAACACGGCCTGGGCATTCGCCCGTCTCCACTACCTCGCGAGCACCATTTTCCCCAGGAATGACGAGTGCTGCGGCGCACATGAAACGAGCGGTTCGCTTCTCGTCTGGAATGTCGGAAATCTGGGCGAGAAGAAGAGCGTTATTGGCCGCCGAGTCGCCATGCTTACCCGCCCAGCGAGCCGAGAGAATGCCAGGAGCTTGGCCCATCACGTCAACAATGAGGCCAGAGTCGTCAGCAATGGCAGGGCTTCCCGACTTTTCGGCCACAAAGCGAGCCTTCAGCAATGCGTTTTCGCTAAAAGTGACGCCTGTTTCCACAGGGTCGGGCAGGCCGAGCTCGCCAGCGGTGGTCAGTTCCACATCGTCAAAAGCTTCGCCGATGCTCTCGCGCAGAATAGCGCGCAGCTCAGGAACTTTACCAGCGTTGTGCGTTGCTAAAACGATTCGCATAGGAAACCTTTCTGTGCTTCAGGCGCTTACGCGCACTTGGACGCGCTTTCGCTTATTGGTCACGCTGGGGGCGCCGACGCTTATTACTGCTGCTCGAGAGCCTCGCGCTGCAACTTTTGCAAGTCAGCATTGCCCTTGGCAGCGAGGTCGAGCAATGTGTTGAGCTGGTCACGGTCAAACGGGCCATGCTCAGCAGTGCCTTGAATTTCAATGAACTTGCCTTCACCGGTCATCACCACATTCATATCGGTGCCTGCAGTGGAATCCTCCGGGTAGGGAAGGTCAAGCATAGGAACGCCTTGAATCACACCGACGGAAATTGCGGAAACCTGGTCGCGCAAAACCTTGGCGTTGCGTGCAATCAGGCCCTTTTCGCGAGCCCATTCAACAGCATCGACGAGGGCAACATACGCTCCGGTGATGGAAGCGGTGCGAGTGCCGCCATCTGCTTGGAGGACGTCGCAATCGATGAGAATCTGGTTTTCACCCATCGCAGCGAAGTCCACAACTCCGCGCAGGGAACGACCAATCAGCCTGCTAATCTCCTCGGACCTTCCGGCAACGTGACCACGCACCGAGTCGCGCTGAGTGCGCTGCGATGTGGCGCGAGGAACCATAGCGTATTCGGCGGTAACCCAACCCAAGCCAGAATCGTGACGCCAGCGAGGAACACCTTCCACCCAGCTGGCAGTGCACAGAACACGAGTATTTCCAGCTTCAATCAGCACGGAACCTTCGGGAGCTTGCGTCCAGTGGCGGGTAATTTTCACCGGGCGGATCTCATCGACGTGGCGGCCGTCGTAGCGAACCACCTCTCCATTGACCGTGCGAACAAGCTGAATATCCATGTTTCACTCCCATCGTTAGAGACCGCTCTCAGACTATCGCTACGCATTGATTGGGCGCAGGTGCGAGCACACGGCTGTTAAGCCTCGACATTTGCTCACTCTTTGTCCAGCGCGAGCCGTGCAGGCGAGCAAAATGCACCCGCACGCCAGCTCAGCCGCTAGAGTGAAAGCATGAATTTCCTCAAGAGACTCCTTCTCGCAGCCATTCGCATCGGCATCGGCGTTCTCGCCCTCGCCGCCACGTACAGCGCCTGGAGCGGGCAAACGCCTACTCGCCTGCTGTATTTCACCACGGAATCGAATATTGGCATCGGCGTCGTGTTTATCTGGGCTGGTTTGGCCGTGCTCTTGAAGGGCGTCGAACCTCCCGCCTGGCTGAAAGGCGCGCTCACACTCTACATTCTCATCACCGGCATCGTGGGAACTTTCATCCTGCCAGTGCCCAACCTCGCCACAGAGCCGGTGATTTTTGGCGTTCTCGCCCGCACTTTCGTCGTCCACCGCGTCGTCCCGCTGCTCGCTCTGGTCGATTTCGTGCTTTTCGACGTGCATCGCCGCTACAAGTGGCATTACGCCTTCTCCTGGCTTTCCTGGCCGCTGTTCTTCCTGCTTCTCATCCTCGCGCACGCTCACTTCATGCCTACTCAAGGCATTTCTGGCTTGCCAGACGATAGGAACCCGTGGCCATATGGCTTCATGAACCTTGCGAAGCTCGGCGTCGCGCAGTTTAGCGTCAACATGGTGTTGCTGCTGGTCGCCTTTGTGGTGGTGGGTGGAATCTTACTGGCCGTCGACCGCCTCCTGCCCGCTAAGCCGGTGCTTTTGGCTACCAAGGCGTGAGATTATCAGTTCGCTGCATCACTCGCGCTGATAATCTCAAGAAACTTTTGCCCGTGCGCTACCCTAGAATGGCAAGTAGCCGCGGGCTTTTACATACCTGCCCGGGCCTCGAAAGGATGCCTCATGAATACTTTTGAAGCGGCAACCGCTACCCCAGCTTTGATGACGGATATGTACGAGTACACCATGCTCGAGGCAGCGTTGAAGGATGGAACAGCGCAACGCCAAAGTGTTTTTGAGGTGTATTCTCGCCATCTGACGGGCGAGCGTCGCTACGGTGTGGTTGCTGGCTTGGGCCGCCTGCTCCCGCTCATCGAGAATTTCCGCCCGAATGAGGCTCAGCTCAAGTTCTTGCGCGACCGTCACGTCATTTCCGCCGATACGCAGAAATGGTTGGAAAACTATAAGTTCCACGGCACCATTCGCGCCTACCGTGAGGGCGAGGTTTACTTCCCGAATTCGCCGATTTTGCAGGTGGAAACCACTTTTGGCGAAGGCACGCTGCTGGAAACCTTGATTTTGTCGGTACTCAACTATGATTCCGCGGTCGCCACCGCCGCTTCGCGTATTGTCACGGCCGCTCAAGGCCGCCCGTGCATGGATATGGGCGGACGCAGGGCTAACGAGTATTCCGCGATCGCGGCTGCTCGCGCTTCCATCGTGGGTGGATTTGCGGGCACTGCTAATCTTGCGGCAGCTATGGCCTATGATTTGCCAGCAATTGGAACGGCTGCGCACAGCTTTACCCTCGTGCACGATAACGAGGAGCAGGCTTTCCGCTCTCAGGTGGACGCTTTGGGTACGTCGACGACTTTGCTGACCGACACCTACAACGTCGAGGAGGCTATTACTCGCGCGATTGAGGTTGCCGGCACCGACTTGGGCGGTATTCGCATCGACTCTGGTGACCTCGCGTCGATGGCGCAGCAGGCTCGCTCTCAGCTGGACGCTTTGGGCGCAACGCACACCAAGATCACCGTGACCAACGATTTGGACGAGTATTCGCTGCTCAATTTGCGTGACGCTCCGGTCGATTCATATGGTGTGGGCACTCGTTTGGTGACGGGCTCTGGCCATCCGACTTCTGAAATGGTGTACAAGCTCGTCGAGCGTGAGAGTGCGGATGGGCGTATGCAAGGCGTGGCCAAGCATGCGGCTCATAAGGGTTCGGATGCTTGGCGTAAGGGCGCGTGGAGGTCGTACCGCTACAACGTTGCTGACGCGGAGTATGTGGTAGCCGGCAGTCAGCGCGATGTTGAGGCCTGGGGCAAGCAGCATGAGGGTGAGGATATGCGCCCACTACTCATCACGGCTATTGACCATGGTGATGTGGACAGCTCGCTGGCCACTCCTCAGGCTTTGTTGGCGGCTCGAGATTATCACCGCCAGCAACTCGAGGCTTTGCCTATTGTTTCCCGTTCGTTTAAGGCTGGCGATCCCGCCATCCCTACGCTTGTGGAGCATATTGACCCAGAGGGCGGGCAAGCCGAGAGCTGAATTTAAGTTGTGCACCCGCGCACACCCTCGAATGCGCGCCGGTGCACAGCGACGCGCGCCGGCATGTTTGTCTCCCATCTCTTGCGAAAATAGGGGAACCGGACAAAGACGACCTGTTCCCCATTTTTGAGGAGATGTTTCGATGGCCAACTTGTTACTTGCCATCATTTACCTAGCATTTATTAGCCTCGGCCTGCCTGACGGCCTGTTGGGCGCCGCCTGGCCTAGCATGTACCCACAATTCCACGTTTCTGTTGACCTCGCCGGTTACGTTTCCATGGTCATTTCGGCGGGAACGATTATTTCTGCTCTGCTTTCCGATCGTGCTACTTTGCGTTTTGGCGCTGGTAAGGTGACCGCCGCTTCGGTGACCTTGACGATGATCGCTCTCTTTGGTTTCTCGTTCTCCACGCAGTACTGGATGTTGCTGTTGTGGGCTATTCCGTATGGTCTCGGCGCTGGTGGTGTTGATGCGGCGCTCAATAACTATGTGGCGCTTCATTACGCTTCTCGTCATATGAGTTGGCTTCACTGCATGTGGGGCTTAGGTGCGACGGTAGGCCCTGCAATCATTGGCTACACGCTTTCCGCCCATCAGGGGTGGCAGCGCGGTTACCAGATCGTGGCAATCTTGCAGCTTGTGTTGACCTTCATCATCATGGTGAGCTTGCCGTTGTGGAAGGCTCGGCCAGGCCAAGCCTCAGCACAGCCCAAGATTACCAGTGACGCTTCAACTTCCGCGGACTCTTCTTCCCCCTCCACCTCTTCTGAGCCTCCAACCTCCGCTACTCCAGAGCGCGCGCTGAGCTTGCGCGAAGTTCTGCGCATTCCTGGAGCAAAGGAGATTCTCGCCTGCTTCTTCTTCTACTGCGCAGTGGAACAGACCAGCATGCTGTGGGCCAGCTCCTATTTGAAGTTGTGGCGCGGCCTCGATGGCAAGACGGCAGCTCAAATGGCATCGCTCTTCTTCATTGGCATCACCGTGGGCCGCGGCCTTTCTGGCTTCGTGACGATGAAGCTGAACGATACGCAGATGATCCGCTTGGGTGAAATCATTTTGTGCGTAGGCCTTGCGATTGTGACGATCCCTGGGCCTGTGTGGCTGGCCTTCGCTGGTTTGATTCTCGCTGGTTTGGGTTGTGCACCGATTTACCCGTGCATTATTCACTCCACCCCAGCGCATTTTGGTGCGAAGAATTCTCAAGCAGTGATCGGCGTACAGATGGCTACTGCATATATGGGAAGCCTTGCAATGCCACCGATTTTCGGTGTGGTTGCACGTCACACGAGCTTTGCCATCATGCCGTTCTGGCTGTTTGCAGCAACGGTGATTATGGCGCTCATGCATGAGGCTTTGGTTCGCCGCGCTCCCATGCATTCCGAGCTGGAAACTGCGTGATGAACCGGACTGTGTGACGCCCTCAACCGCGTGATGAACCGGACTGCGTGACGCCCTCAACCGCGTGAGGAACCGCGCCGAACTGAACCGCGCGCCAAGCTGCTACAACAAACGCCTGCCTTCAAACGAGGGCAGGCGTCTCTATTTGCGTTACAGCGCTTTACTGCTGAGATCCTCCCATCAGCTGCGCATAAATCTTCTTGCACTCCGGGCAAATCGGGTAACCATCGGGCTTGCGCGTCGGAACCCACACCTTACCGCACAGGGCAATCACTGGCCTGCCCGTTCCTGCAGACTTTTGCATTTGTGCGCGGGACACATAGTGGGCGAAACGGTCAGCATCACCGTCATTGTTGTCCAGTTCTGGCTTTTCCTGTGTATCAGGACGGTCGAGAACCTGAGTTTGGCCTTCATTCTCAGAGTGGAAACCCATCTCATCAACAAAAGAGGCTGTACTGCTCTCCTCACCCGCTGCATTCATCACAGCATTCACCACATTTTGAGCCATATCCACTCCTCACTCTTCTGCTCCTATATTAGAGAATTCGGCAGAGAAGTGGCGCGCAGTGAACATTCACACCCGCGCACACGTACCGACGACTCCCGCACACGGTGGTGCACTCGTCATATACCCTCCCGCACACGGTGGTGCGCTCGTCATACGCCCTCCCGCACACAGCAGAACTCTCATATGCGCACCCGCTCCTCGCGAGCGCCCACCTCGGTTATGGCACGCATCCGACTAGCCTAGAAACTATGAGAATTGCAGTATGCCCCGGCTCCTTCGATCCGGTCACTTCCGGGCATTTAGACGTCATCGAAAGAGTGGCCCAGCTCTTCGACCAAGTTCATGTTCTGGTCGCCGTCAACAGCGCTAAAAAGCCCCTCTTCACCGAGAACGAACGTGTCACCTTGCTTGAACAAGCTTTGAAGCAGGATGGCTACGAGGCTCCTCGCGTCATTGTTTCTTCGACAGAAGGCCTGATTAGCACGTACTGCCAATCTGTAGGTGCTCAGGTTATCGTCAAAGGCTTGCGCCAAAACGGCGATTATGAGGCGGAGCTCGGCCAGGCGCTCGTCAACCGCCAACTGGGCCATATCGAAACGATGTTTTTGCCGGCCGACCCGAGCCGCGAGCATATTTCGTCGAGCATCGTCAAGGATGTTGCGCTGCACGAGGGCAATATCACCGGAATGGTGCCCGATTGCGTGGTTCCCGCCCTTTTGAGCAAGCTTGCTCAACGCTAAACCATGACAGCCGCCCCAAGCCTTGGAATTACAGGAATGGTGGACAATAATAAGAGACGGAACTGGTGAGCGAAGGAGAGAAGAGAATGCCGGAAGAAAATGTCGGTCCTGATACCCAAACTCGTGTCGTTGCTGCAATGACTCCGCAGCAAGCGATGAGCACCGAGGGGCATGCCCACGTCACACAAAATCAGCATTCCCAGCAAGATTATCAGCACGATGAATCTTCCTCTGATGATGACCTCGCCAACGCTCAAGCACTTGCTGACCAAGGAAACACTGTTTTCGCCAGCGACGATGACGCCGAGCCGAGCAGCTCTCCTTCCGAGGAGATCTACCGTCAACAGATGAAGGCTCGCGACAACGGCGAGGGCCGAGAAACCAGCGAAAATGGTAGTCAGCGCAGTGATGATGGTGTGGTGCATGCGGGTGCGCATTCGAACGTGCATGCAGGCGCGAATGCGGGCTCTCGTGCGAACCCTTCTGCGAGCGCGGATGCTCAGAGTTCTCCGAGTTCTGAGCCTTCGTCAGCCTCGCCGGCCGCAGCAGCAGCTTCAGCATCGTCAGCTTCATCTGCACACCAGGCACATTCGAGTGCCCAGCGCGCAGCATCTCTTTCCCCACAGAACACTCAGGAGCGCAGCATGGATCGTTTTGACGTTGATAATCAAGAGTCGGAATTCCAGATTGCTTTCGACATCCTCGACCAAATCACCGACCTCGTCGATGACGCGCATCCCATCATGTTCCAGCCAGGCTACGTAAAAATCGACCGTGATGAGCTGGAAATGCTGGTGAACAACCTGAGGGAAGCACTACCAACCCAGCTTTCTCACGCCTCCGAGATCATGCGAGCAGCCAACCGCGAGCTTGAGGAGAAGCAGAAGCAAGGTGCCAGCATCGTCAACGATGCCAAGCAGCAGGCGAAAGGCATGGTTGATAAGGCTGAAGCTCAAGCGCATGACACTATTTCCAAGGCTGACCAGCAGGCGAAGTCGCGTTTGGCACAAGCTCAGCAGCAGGCAGATTACCTGGCAGGCCAGCAAAATGTGATGGTTCTGGCTCGTCAGAAGGCAGAAACTGTGGTGGCGACGGCACAATCTCAGGCCACGCAGATTCGCCAGGGTGCTGACTCGTATGCAGCTCAGGTGCTTGGTGACCTTTCTGAGCGTTTGAGCAAGCTCAGCCGCGATGTGAACGGCGGCTTGGATGTTCTGCATCAAAGGATGAACGAGCAGAACTAAGAGTGGCGCGGGCCGCGCCGCTGCTCAACAACCACCCCGCGAGTGTCAACCGAGCCGGCCACTCGCGCTGAGAGCAGAACCCCTGATTCCGACTTAAGGTAACGATATGGAAACTATGAACTTGCCAGAAAAGCACTGGCGTCACTCTGCTGACGAAGTAGATAGGCACTGGAAGTACGCCAACCAGTCACCATGGGCTATTCGCGTGGGTGACATCTCCGGGCGCGTGGGCGAAAGCCAAGAACTCGACATCACCCTTCCCGCACCGAGTGGAATTGGCGACGACTTCTACGGCATCACGGCCGATAGCGATGTGGACGTCACGGGCCACTTCGACGCCATCAAAGACGGCCTCGTGTTCATTGGCGAAGCCACCGCTGATGTTCACGGCCAATGCTCGCGCTGCTTGAAGGACCTTTCCGGCCCTCTGAGCGTGAACTTCACCGTTTTCATGCCACTGAAGGCGAGCACAGCAGAAGAAGACGAGCGTTTGGGCCGTGGCACGAGCGCTCAGAAGGATGTCAACGTGGATGAGGACGAGGGTGAGGATGTTTACCCTCTGCTCGAGGACGGTATGTATGCCGACTTGGAGAGCCTTCTGCGCGATGCCTTCGCTGATGCCATGCCACAAACTCCGCTATGCCAGCCTGATTGCAAGGGTTTGTGCCCTCTCGACGGTGTTAATCTCAATGATCACCCCGAGCACCACCACGAGCAGGAGGGTGATGAGCGTTGGTCGGCGCTGGCTGCCCTCAAGGCTCAGCTGGAGGCGAAAGAAGACTAACGCTGGCCACTGTGGTGGTTTGCGAAAGCTAACAGCCGCCGCGTTGAGCTGACCAGCGAGGTTGTGTGCCACCAAGCTGACAAAATCCGCCCGATGCGTTAGTATATGCAAGGCTTAAGCTAATAATCGATCGAAATAGAGGAAATCATGGCACTGCCAAAGTACAAGACCTCCCGTGCGAATACGCACTCGAGGCGTGCGAACTGGAAGGCCCAGGCTGTCGCAACTGTTACTTGCCCGAACTGCGGAGCTCCAACGCTCCCTCACCAGGCTTGCCCAGCTTGCGGTTCCTATCACGGCCGCACTTACAAGTCTGCTATGAAGGCTGATCACGCTGCCTGAGTTACAGATAAGCGTCTGAAGACCCTGCCATCGACGGGTGGCGGGGTCTTTGCATTTTATGGCAACTACTGACAAGGAGACCCATGGCTCACACTCGCGATAAGCAGAGCAACGAGCTGCTGCGCAACGACGTGCAGGTAGATTACAGTTTCGACACCACCGGCTCTCAAGCCCTTCTCGATGCCTTGGGAACAAGCTTGAGCCCCGAGATGCTCGTGCACGCTCTCACTCATCGCTCGTTTGCCCATGAAAACCCAGGCCTGCCCAACAATGAGCGCCTCGAGTTCTTGGGCGACGCTGTGCTCGAGCTCGTGGTGACGGAAACCATTTATTCTCAATACCCTGACTGGCCGGAAGGTCACCTTGCTCCCCTGCGCGCGAAAGTCGTTTCCCAAGATTCTCTGGCCGCTATTGGCCGCGAAAAGCTGCACGTTGGCCACTACATTTTGTTGGGCAAGGGCGAGATGGAAAACGGTGGTGCTGATAAGCCGTCGATTTTGTGCGATACCGTTGAGGCCTTGATCGGCGCAGTGTTCTTGGAGCATGGTATTGACGGCGCTCGCCCGATTATTCACCGTCTCATTGATGACACTTTGGCTCATGTCGCACAGTTGGGCCCCGCTCTCGACTGGAAAACTGCTCTGGTGGTGGCCTGCCATGGCAAGAACCTGGAAGACCCTACGTACCGTATGGAAGTTTCTGGGGACCTCACGTCTCCGGTTTACACCGCTCATGTGGTAATGGCCGACGGCTCCGAGATTGCCACTGCTCAAGCAAGCTCGAAGAAAAAGGCTCAAATGAAGGCCGCTCACATCGCCTACCAGATTGTCACTGGCGAAGTTTCATCACAGAAGAGCGCAGAGCAGCGCGAGGAGAACCGCGAGACGACGCAAGCGGCAGAGGGGATGAAGAGCACTGATAATCTGGAGCCCAACATTGGCAGCAAGCCAGTGGTGCGTGCCACTGACTCGAGCGACCCGGCGCTGCTGCATCAAGTTCAGAAAATCGAGCGCGAGATTGAGGAAGGCGCGCCTCAGGCGAAGCGCAAGAAGAAGTGGTATTACTGATGGCTGACCAGTTGAAGAAGAATGCGAGGAAGGCTGTGCAAACTGCGAAATCTGCGTCGAGTACGACGGGCGCAGATTCTCACCACAGTGCGAAGCCACCCAAGGGGAATGCCGGTAAGGCGAAAGGTGGCAAGACGAATGCTGGTAAGGCGAAAGCCCAAGAGAACCTGCCAGCCGGCCGCGTGGACGCGAGCGTGCCTGGCTTCGTGCGCACTGTGATGCCGTTCCTTCGCCCTGCCTCCCCTGCCTCGAGTGTGCCGGAGATGTGGATCAGCCTGTGCCTCATCGTGCTTTTCAGCGACTTTTCGATGCCAGCGAACCCGACGCGTGATGGCAATATCACGATGATGAGCATCATCATTCTCATCTTGTTCATCTGGATGATCAAGCGCAATCTGACGTGGAGAAAGCAGCAGCCATGGCGCGTGTTCGTCGCACTGCCCGTCATGATGGGCTTTGCGGGCTTGCTGTTGTGGATGAACACGGACGCCATGCGCATTGTGGTGGCGGTGTTGGCAGCATTTTACGCGCTGATAATCTTCCTGCTCGGACGCAAGTTCCAGCACATCCAGCACAAACGCTGAGCTACAGGCCGGCGTGTCCAACTACCAGCGAAACCCGGCTGCCAAAGAAACCCAGCCACCGGCGCGACCACACCGGCGCGCAACCAGTGCTTACTCCTCCAGGAACTCGCCGAGCTGCATCCACTCGTCCTCGAGCTGCGCCTTCTCCTTGCCCACGCTCTCATGCTGAGCGGTGAGGTCAGCAAGCTTCTTCAGCGCCTCTTGCAAAGTGTCACCACTTGCCTCACCCACAGCGTCAGAAGCATCAGCCATCTTGCGGTCCAAAACAGCCAGATCAGCCTCCAGCTTGTCAATCTTGCGCATAATGGCCGTCTGCCGCTTGCGCGCATCGAACTTCTTGCGCTTCTCTTCCTTCGACTCCTCCGCCTGCGCATCGGTAGCCACCGAGACCAGCGAATCCGTCAAACCAGCAGGCATACCCACAGCAGCCGGCTTGCCCAACACACCGTTGAGCACCACACGCTCCGACTCGCTTGCTGTGAGGGAGAGCGCGGTGTCAGCAGCAGGGGCCACCCCTTCAGCAGCGAGCAAACCCACTTGCTTGCGTCGCTTTTCGATGACGTTGAGGTAGTCGTCCACACCGCCCGGGAGGTGGCGAACCGTGCCATTGATCAAGGCGAACTGGTGGTCGGTGACGCGCTCAAGCAGGAAGCGGTCGTGCGAAACGACGATCAAAGTTCCTGGCCAGTCGTCGAGGAGGTCTTCCATGACGGCGAGCATGTCGGTGTCGAGGTCATTGCCGGGCTCGTCGAGGATGAGAACGTTCGGCTCGTCGAGCAGGATCAGCATCAGCTGCATGCGTCGCTTTTGGCCGCCGGAAAGGTCGCAGACGGGGGTCATCATTTGTGCCGCGTCGAAACCGAGGCGTTCCAACAGTTTCGCCGGTGTATATTCCTTGCCGTCCACTACGTAGGTCGACTTGTAGCGCGTCAGCACTTCCTTGACTTTGGCGTCGCCGAGCTTGGTGACTTCATCAAGCCGCTGGGACAGTACAGCAAACTTGACGGTTTTGCCGATTTTCACTCGTCCGCTTGTTGGCGCAATAGAGCCGTCGATCAGGCCCAGAAGCGTTGATTTTCCAGCGCCGTTTGCTCCGACGATGCCGAAGCGGTCGCCAGGGCCGATAATCCATGTGAGGTCTTTGATGACGGTTTTTTCGGCGGGTTTCTCAAGATTATCAGTGCTGATAATCTCCCCGGACTTTTCGTTGTGCAGCGGGTAGGTTTTCGTCACGTCTTGCAACGTGACAACGTCTTTACCCAAGCGTGAGGTTGCCATCGCCTTGAGCTCCACCGAGTTGCGTACGGGTGGGACGTCAGCAATCAGCGCCTCAGCGGCTTTCACGTGAAACTTTTGTTTGGTTGAGCGCGCGCGAGCACCACGAGTGAGCCAGGCGAGCTCCTTACGCGCCAGGTTCCTGCGCTTTGTTTCGGAAACTTGAGCCTGACGGTCACGCTCCACGCGCTGCAAAATATAAGCAGAATAACCGCCCACGAAGGGGTCGATTACCCCGTCGTGCACTTCCCACATGCTTGTGCACACTTCGTCGAGGAACCAGCGGTCGTGTGTGACCACGAGCAGAGCGCCCTGTCCATCAGGCCAACGGTTTTTCAGGTGTTCGGCCAGCCAGTGAATGGTGACGATATCCAAGTGGTTAGTCGGCTCGTCGAGGGCAAGAATATCCCAATCGTGCAAAAGGAGGCGAGCCAGGTCAGCACGCCTGCGCTGGCCACCGGAGAGGTCGTTGACGCGCGCATCGAGCGGAATATCAGCGAGCAGTGTTTGCACGATTTCGCGGCTGCGCGGGTCCGCAGCCCATTCGTGGTCTTCCCTATTTTCCAAGGCTGCTTCGCGGATGGTCGCCTGACCATCAAGTTGATCAGTTTGGCCGAGAATTCCCATGCGCAGGCCGTTGCGTCGGATGACGCGGCCAGAGTCGGGTGGCATCAGCCCGCCCATCAGGCGCAGCAGGGTTGACTTTCCATCGCCGTTGCGACCCACAATTCCAATGCGGTCGCCTTCGTTCACTCCTTGCGTTTGGTCCACGAAAACGGTTTTCGTGGCGTAGGCAAGGGATACATGTTCAATTCCACAGTCAAAAATAGGCATAGCCCTTTGATTTTACGTGTTAGGCGTGAAGAACTTGATGCACTCTCTGATAGCTCAACCCGAGGATTCTGCCGATATCACGCAGTGATAATCCCATAAAACAGGCTCCGAGGAAGAACCTCGAAGCCTGATAATCTCAAGAAACTCTTATCGTTTGCCAGCAAAGCCAAGCTTGCCAGCTTTACCGGCAGCCCAGCTTACCGATGTAAAGCTTTACTGCCGCTCAGCCTTCAGCTGCTCGACAGCCTGATACATTGCCTCGCGGCTGGTAGCGTCCTGAGTAAAGCCGACAGCGTTGGCGAATGGCATCGCAGTGAACATTTCTTGCGCCTTGTCGTCCACGTCAACATCGAATGGCTTACCACCATTCTTCAGGTAGAGCTCATATGCGTGAGAGTCGCGAATCCACTCAGCCAAAGAGTTCATCTCGTCCAGAGGCATCGACTTGTCATCATCTGCAATGTCAACAGGAAGCGTCACCACAACGTCACGGCTTGAGCGAGCAACCTCAAGCTGATATGTACCAGCCTGAACGTGCCAATCATGACGAACTTCGGACCAGTAAGCAAAGCTGCGCTCATCAAGGTCGATCACCACATGCTTGCTCTCACCAGCCTTCACAAACACCTTGGCAAAGCCCTTCAATTCGTGAACAGGCCTGTCAACAGCGCAATCAGATGGTGGACAGACGAACAGCTCCACCACGTCAGCGCCGTCACGCTCACCCGTGTTATGAACGTCGAGTTCGACGCGAGCAGTGCGAGGCGAAGTCAGTTCTGCCTTCACATTCTCATATGCAAAGCTCGTATATGACAATCCGAAGCCAAACGGGAAGGCGACAGGAACACCAACCGTGTCATAGTGGCGGTAACCAACGTAAATGCCGTCATTATATTCCGTCACATGCTCGCCGCCAGGCCAGGTTTCATAGTTCGGAACATCCTGCAAGCGCAGAGGGAAGGTTTCAGCCAGGCGACCCGATGGGTTAGAGCGACCAACCAGCGTATCAAGAACAGCGCGGCCACCAGCCTGGCCCATCAGCCAGGTTTCCACAATGGCCTGAGCATGTTCCTTGACCTCGCGAAGGTCCACCACTGAACCGTTGGAAAGAACTACAACCGTGTTCTTGTTAACTGCACTCACCTGCTTGAGCAACTCAACCTGCTTGGCTGGGATAGCGAGAGTGGTACGGTCGTAACCCTCTGATTCATCAATGTCTGGCAATCCTAAGAAGAGCACAACAACATCGTGCTTCTTCGCCGCCTCAAGCGCTTGATCCGTCAGCTCTTGGCTTTGTGGCTCGTTGTCCAAAGTAAAGCCAGGAGCAAACTCGACGCGCTTCTTGAGCTCAGCGTTCTTCTCCAGTCCAAGAGCGTGGAGAACTGAAGTAACTTTGGTCGGGTTGATGTGGCTTGAGCCGCCGCCTTGGTAGCGAGGAGTACGCGCGAATTCACCAATGAAAGCGTAGGTCTTCTCACCTGCAGGCTCGAGAGGAAGAAGGTTGCTCTCGTTCTTCAGCAGCACGATGCTTTCCAAAGCCGCTTCATAGGCCACTTCGTCATGCGCGTCCACGTCGTAGGTGAAATCTGTTCGCATTGCGGGACGCACTTTTTCGATGAGTTCGATCATGCCCTGTGCCATCTTCTCCAGCTGGCCGGCAGAAATCTTACCCATACGAACCGCTTCCACCACTTGATTATCAGTGTTGGATGGTGGCATTTCGAGGTTTAGGCCAGCGTTGATGGAGGCGACGCGATCGTGAACAGCACCCCAATCGCTCATGATGATGCTGGCGAAGCCCCACTCTTTGCGCAAAACGTCAGTGAGAAGCCACTTATTTTGAGAAGAATAGTGACCGTTGATCTTGTTGTAAGCGCACATCATCGTCCATGGTTCGCACGTCTTGACGATGTGTTCAAAAGCTGGCAAGTAAATTTCGCGCAGTGCGCGTTCGCTGATGCGCTCATCAATTTGGAAGCGGTCTGTTTCCTGGTTATTGGCTGTGAAATGCTTGAGGGATGTGCCAATTCCTTGGGATTGCACGCCTTCGACAATTCCAATAGCTTCGTGGCCTGCCAAGAAGGGGTCTTCACTCCAAAATTCGAAGCTGCGGCCATCCAAAGGGTTGCGCTTGATGTTCACGCCTGGGCCGAGAATGACAGCTACTTTTTCTTGGCGGCATTCTTCACCCATGGCAACGCCCGTTTTTCGAGCAACTTCTGGATTCCAGCTCGAAGCCATGGCAGCTGCTGGTGGGAAGCAGGTGGCAGGAACCGTATTGGGATGGTCGATGAGGCCTTCTGCCTTACGCAAACCGTGAGGCCCATCGGTGATCATGAAGCCTTCCAAGCCAACGCGCTTGACAGGCGTCAAGTGCCAAGCGTCTGAACCTGAGGTCAGGCTTGCTTGCTCTTCAATAGTCAGGTCACTGGCTTTCACAGAACCAGCCTCACCAGCGCTGTGAACTGCACTGTGCTGTGTGCCCTGAATTTCTTCATTTTCTTGATTGTCAGTACTGCTCATTCTTCCTCCGACTTCTTTGTCGTTACTGAACACTTCTATTATTCCAAGAGGCTTGTAAATAACATACTCAATGAGCGCATAAAGGAATCACATCCCCGTCAAAATTGGCCGCGAGTGTCGTCTTTGTTTCTTAGTCTTAACGTATGAGTGAGAATACGAGTTTGTCGGATACTGCATCCCAGATTGCAGACCCCGCCTATCGCGTCAGCGAAGGGCCTACCCCGCAAAAAGTGAGTAAACAAGCAGCAACTCTACGCGTGTATAACACGGAAAGCCACACCACATCAGCTTTCCACCCACTCACTCCAGGTCAAGTGCGCATGTATGTGTGCGGAGCCACTGTGCAATCCGCACCTCATATCGGCCACATGCGAGCAGCCGTCGCTTTTGACGTAGTGCGTCGCTGGCTCACTCGTTTAGGCTATGACGTCGTTTTCGTGCGCAACGTCACTGATATTGACGACAAGATTCTTGCCAAGGCAGCCCAAGCCAACCAGCGCTGGTGGGCTCGCGCCTACCATTACGAGCGTGTTTTCACCCATGCTTACGCACAGCTCGGCGTTATCCCTCCTACCTACGAGCCGCATGCTACTGGTGAAATGCCTGAAATGATCGCCCTGGTGAAGCGCCTCATCGAACGCGGACACGCCTACGAGGTTCTCGACAGCGCAGGCCATGGCACCGGCAACGTGTATTTCTCTGTTCCTAGCTGGCCTGATTACGGAGCTCTCACCCATCAAACCTCGGGAACGCTGTCCTCAAGCGCACTATCTACAAACGAATCATCCCCTACCGCTCTGCCCTCAAACGCATTGTCCTCAGCACAGCACGCAAGTAACGCGGCGACACAGCAGGCAAACACTGTTGCTGCCCACGCTGTCACCACAGAAGACGAAGATGCTCGTATTGCCGATGAAATGGGCCCTTCCGTCGACCAGGTTGGCGAAGACAAATACAATCCCAGCGACGATTCTGACGCTAACCTCAAGCGCGACCCTCGCGACTTCGCCCTGTGGAAAGCTGCAAAAGCCAGCGAACCGCAGGATGCTCGCTGGCAGGCTGACTTCGGCCATGGCAGTGTGTGGGGCAGGCCCGGTTGGCATTTGGAATGCTCAGCAATGAGCCACCGCTACCTCGGTGACGATTTCGACATCCACGGCGGCGGTCTCGACCTGCGTTTCCCTCACCACGAGAACGAAATGGCACAGTCGAGAGCAGCAGGGTGGGGCTTTGCCCACACTTGGATGCATTCGGCATGGGTGACCGCCAAAGGTGAAAAGATGAGTAAATCTCTGGGCAACGGCCTGGCAGTTGATACTCTCTTGGCTCAGTGCAGCGCCTGGGTTGCCCGCTATGCCCTCGCAGCCGTGCACTACCGTGCGATGCTCGAGTGGTCAGATCAAACACTTCAGGAAGCCCAAGCTGCCTACGAGCGCATCACCCGCTTCGTCCAAGCCGCAGGCGAATACACCCACGGCCAGCCTAGCCGTGAGGAAGTCACCAACGTCAGCGCTGATAATCTTGAGCAAGCCTTTGTTGACGCGATGAATGAAGATTTTGCCGTGTCACAAGCTCTCGGCATCGTTTTCGCTACGATTCGCGAAACCAACCAGCTCATGCAAAATTCCAGCACGCAACAAAGCCAGGTTCGTGACAATCTCCTGCAAGTGCGAGCCATGCTCGACTGCCTTGGCCTCGACCCCTTGAGCCCGGTGTGGAAGCAAGAGAAAACTGAGCAAGCACCGGAGCATGAAGCTCTTGAAGCCCTCGTTACCTCCCAACTTGAAGCTCGCCAACAAGCTCGGGCCGAGCGCAACTTTGCTCTGGCCGACCAGATTCGTGACAATCTCACCGCCGCGGGAATTGTGGTAGAAGATACTGCTCAAGGCCCGCGCTGGTCTGTAAAGAAGGTAAACTAACAAACATGCCAACAGCTTTCAGTTCCCTTACCGATAGGCTCACCAACGCCTTCAAGCACTTGCGCTCCAAAGGCAAGCTCAGTGAGACCGATATCGATTCGACCATCCGCGAAATCCGTCGTGCCCTGCTGGACGCCGACGTCGCCCTTCCCGTGGTCCGCTCCTTCACATCCCAGGTGCGAGAACGCTGCCTTTCCACCGAAGTGAGCGACTCCCTCAACCCAGCCCAACAAGTAGTGAGCATTGTCAACGACGAGCTCACCGCAATTCTGGGCCAAGGAGTTGATAGGCCTCTGAATTTCGCCAAAAACCCGCCTACCGTCATCATGCTGGCCGGCCTTCAAGGCGCTGGTAAGACGACGCTGGCAGGAAAGCTGGGCTACTGGCTGAAAGAAGCTGGCCATACGCCTCTGCTCGTCGCGGCAGATTTGCAGCGCCCGAACGCCGTCACCCAGCTTAAAGTTGTCGGCGAACGCGCAGGAATCCCTGTGTTTGCTCCACAAGCAGGAGTGACCAGCAGTGACGAGGCTGCCGAAGATGCCACCGTCGTCACTCCAGGCGCAACCCACGGGGACCCTGTTGCTGTAGCCCGCCAATCACTCGAGTTTGCTCGCCAAAAGCTCTACGACATGGTCATCATCGATACCGCAGGCCGTTTGGGCGTTGACGAAGAACTCATGGCTCAAGCTCGCGACATCCGCGATGCCGTCCAACCTCAGGAAATTCTCTTCGTCATCGACGCCATGATCGGCCAGGACGCTGTGCAAACCGCACAAGCCTTCAATGAAGGCGTGAACTTCACCGGTGTCGTGCTCACCAAGCTCGATGGTGACGCTCGCGGCGGCGCTGCACTTTCTGTCGCCTCTGTGACGAACAAGCCAATTCTCTTCGACTCCACAGGTGAAGGCCTCACCGACTTCGAAGTGTTCCACCCCGACCGCATGGCCGGCCGCATTCTCGACCAGGGCGATATTCTCACTCTCATCGAGCAGGCGCAGAAGCAGTTTGACGAGCAGCAGGCTCGTGAATCTGCCGAGAAGCTGTCGGAAGGCACCTTCGGTTTAGATGACTTTATCGAGCAGTTAGAGCAGGTTCGTAAGCTCGGCCCGATGAAGAACTTGCTGGCAATGATCCCTGGAATGGCTCAGTATCGCAACCAGATTGACAATCTGGATGAAAAGACGATTGACCGTTCCGAGGCTATTATCCGCGCTATGACACCTGCGGAAAGGCGTGATACGAGCATTATTGACGGCTCTCGTCGCGCGCGTATTGCCAAGGGTTCTGGCGTGTCCGTGTCGGAAGTGAATGGTTTGATCCAGCGCTTTGAGATGGCCGCCAAGATGATGAAGCGCGTCGCCAATGGTGCTACTTCTATTCCTGGTGTTGGCCCGATCCCTGGTATGCACGGGGGTAAGAAGAAGGGTAAGAACCAGAAGAAGAAGCGCTCTGGAGTGTCTGGTAACCCGGCAAAGCGTCGCCAGCAGGAGGAAGAGTTGAAAGCTCGCCTTTCTGGCAAGCCGGCTACCTCCCAGCAGAATGGCTCGAGTTTCCACAAGCCCGCTGCTATGCCCGATTTGAGCCAGTTAGGTCAGCTCCCTCCTAGCTTGAATGGTGGCTTGTTCGGCCGCTGAGCTAACGGATAACTGAAGATTTGCCCGTGCACTGGTGACTGTTTTCCTTACTTTCTTACCGGTGCATGGGCTTTTCTTTTTTCACACGTTTGTGTGCTAGTTTGTGTGCTAGTTTTCCTCGTCACTGATCGGAGAGATTATGGCACCTCAAGCGCCTACGCCCCTCACACCTCTGGGCATTGTTGTGCTCGTGTTCTGCGTTCTCACTGTGCTCGTTCTCTCTGTGCTTCATGTTTGCCTGACGCTGACAGGTAAGTTGGGTTGGCATCACCCTGTTCCACAGTTGGCTGCTTTAGCTGTTCCTGTTGGTCTGGTCAGCCTTCCTTTTGAGCTTGTTGGTGGTGTTCTCGCTGCTGTTGCGTGGCCGCACGCTTTGTCGATAGTTGCTCTTGTTGTGGCGTTGTTGCTTGCTTTGAGCCTTGCCCTGCTGTTCCGCCCTGATTTTTCCCGCCCACCTCGCACATCATCTACTACTCATTCTGTTTCTTCCTCCTCTCCTCGCCCAGCACGCTCATCTTCTCTCTCTCCTTCTTCCTCTTCTTTCCGCCAGCTTTCTCACTCGGAGAGCGTAGTGGTGATGAGCCTCAATTGCCGTTATGGTCGAGCTCAAGCCCTTGAGATTGTCACTGCTGTTTCTCAGCACAACGTCTCCGCGTTGTGCTTGGTAGAAGCAACTGATCAGCTGCTCGCTGCTCTGGATGACGCTGGCATTGCTTCTTTCTTGCCGTATCGAGTTGTGGGAGCAAAGAACGGAAAAGAGAATGGCGGCTTCAACGTTGTGTTCTCCGCTTTTTCGCCTCTTCATGCCAAGCCTTCGAGTGTTTGCATTCCTGCCGCTAGCGTCCCTGTTCTCACTTTTCGTGCACTCGGGAAACGTATTGCGGTTGCTGCTGCCCACCCTTACTCGCCTCAGCGCGGAGCGAAAGAATGGGGGCTGGGGATTGCTCAATTGTCCGCGCTGCCTTCCGCGGTTTTTGCTCGTCATGCTGACGCGCTCGTCATCGCTGGTGATTTCAACTCGAATGTGAGCCACCCTACTTTCCGCTGGCTTCTTTCTGGTGGCTTACTGCCTGGCAATTACCTGGATGGGGAGCCCGAGGTTTCTTTCATTGCTGCTCGAGCTCACTCTCGTTCTCGCCGTCAAGCCAGTTCCCCTGTTCCTCATTCCCCTCAGCTCATTGATTCTTCGTTTGAGGCAGGTAAACGCGGAGTAAAGCACTCTTTCCTCTCGCGTCGCTTCTTCCGTTCTCCCGCCACCTTTCCAGCTAACTGGCCTGTACTTCCAGCAATGATGGAGCTTGACCATGTGTTGCACACTGATGCACTGAAGTGCACTGAGCTGCGTTCTCTCCGTATTTCCGGTTCCGATCACAAAGCTCTCCTCGCCCGGTTGGAAGTTGTGAAGCCCGCTAACGAGGAAACAGCTGACTAGAAGGAAGTAGGGAACTATGAAGAAACCAAACTACCTTTACTCCATGCTTATTGCGAGTTGTATATGGTTTGGCCTCTTTCTCATGGGATGGTTCCTCTATCTTTCTCTCAACAGTGCAGAGTACATTTCGCTGGACAGCTCTTGGCTCATACTCGGTGTGCCGCTCATTGCTTTCTTGTGTGACTCTCTTTTTCATGCCATTAAGAAAGTACCTGTCACTATTCCCGAACGGCTTTCTCAACTTGTTGGCATACTTTTAGCTGATTTATTTCTTCCTTTTATGCTCTACGACTGGTTTGAGAAAACTTCTTATCAGCGTGATTTATGGGATGCATTCCTCTACTTGTGTGCCGCCTCTTGTTATTACCTATTGTTCAGTTCCTGGCCTTTTCTCTACCAAGTAAAACTGCTTCTCAGCAGCCTTGGTAATAAGAAGACCTCGAGGATATCACAGTTCTCTCTTTTCTTTTTCAAGTGTTTTTCAAGTGCAGTTGTCGTAGGCGCAATGGCGATGTTTTTCTCAATAATATTCATACATAGTGCCCGCTCAGATCTTTCTATTCTTCAAGCAATGTTTTTATCCGCTATCATTATTTATGCGGTAGAGCCCTTTTATCTTTTTGTTGTACTCTTCCTCGAACTGATAAGGTATCCACGAAATGTGATGCATCGCTTTGCTCGAATAAGCGCACTTACTCTCTTCTATTTTCTTCCCATATTGTTGTACTCTATTCCCGCTTTCCCCCAACAGCGATGGGAATGGTTCAGTGATTTCAGCTCATATGGTCTCTCTTGGCTATTCCTGTTTATAACAATTTGTGGGCTGCACGATTGTGCAATCCGCAACCATCATATTTCAAAATCAATTCATAGTTCGAATTAGGGTTTCATCAGAAGGTACGCAAATGAGAAAAATACGCCAGCTACAAAACAGCAGGAAATCCCATTCTTTCCCTGCACACTTGTGGCGTAACACTCGAAAGACGTGCGCCACTTATGAGACTTTTCTTGTCACTATTCTCTCGTGGATTATTCCATCGCTCTTCTCTGTACACATGGCATCTTTTTACGCTCTGATCACCTTCCCCATAAAAAATGCAGAAGATAATCTTTACACTCAGACTTCTTTCCTTTTCCCGTTTGTCATTCTCTTTTGGCTTTTCTATGATTCACAATTGCCCATGATGCTTGATCAGTATCTTCAACGAATAACAGCATTATGGTTTTGTGCCGCAGCAATTCTACTGTGCGCCTATATCTTCGAGCCAATCTACCTTTTCCCACGCATCTGTGTGTACTTCGTCTTGTGGTGGGCAGTTTACGTTGTATTGGTGGGCTATCTTCAGAAACCTATGCCTCGTTTCCCGCTGAGAACGTTTGTTTCGGATTACCAGAAACGAGAGATGGTTCAATTCATTTGTTGGAGGTTGGGAGCAATTATGCTGTTTCTCTTCGAGATACTACTTACAGCTAAAACGATTACTCCTTCCATGTTCCTTTTACCCCCTGTTTCTTCTGCTAATGCTACCGGAAGACAACTATTGTCATTCACCGTATTCGGACCTATGATGTGGTTACTAAACCGCAGAGTTTCTCATTCTCTTTATTACTATCCTGATTATTATTCAGAGAATGTTAGCTACTCTCTCACAAGTTCCAAACACCAGTTCATCAAAGATCATTGGGTTTCTCTGATAACAACCGTGCTCGCCACAATTTACATTATTCTTTTACTCATCTTCTGCTGCATCCTCGTATTCGTGTACCTCATTGGAGTTGCAGCACGACCAGAATACTAAAAAGCCTCCTTTCCACTGAAGGCAAATCTCCATTCCGATGAGCTTCCTTCAGGGGAAAGAAATACTACACTGCTCTGTTATTTACCGCTCTGGGTCCATTAAAAAGTCGGAATAAACATCTACTCGTTGGCAAACGTGTCGAGACGCATAGATGCCAACTTTGTAACCACCTTGAAGTGTACTAAACACTCCGTGGGAATAGGGGATGATCAACGGTAGAAAGACGCAAGTAGCCTCTCAACAAAAAACTATTTCTGCTGCTCTTCCCATTCTTGACGAGTGATGGAGTAGATTTTCTCGTCCCAGTATTCATCGATCAGGGGCATCCAATGGTGATGGTCCTCGCCATATTCGCTCATGCCAATCTTGCGCATAACGCCTTGAGAGCCAGCGTTCCCCAGCTTGAAGCGACCCCAAATTGTTGAGATTTGCGTATGAGTAAAGGCAAACTTCAGCAAAGCCTGAGAAGCTTCCGTAGCAATGCCGTTTCTCCACAAAGGTGCAGCTACCCAATAGCCTAAAGCCTGGTCGTGGGTAGAGAGGTCGAGAGGTTTACCATCTTTATCCGTCAGCCCAATGCTCGACTGCAGGGAGATTGCGCCAATAGGCTCATCGGCAGGAATGATCACCGTATGGCCGTCGCCCTCTGGCTCGACCGTTTCGACAGGCTCTCCGAAAACTGAGAAGCGCTGGCGGGGAACGTCTCGCAACTGGGCAAACTGAGGATTATCAGCAAGAATGCTATCAGGCAGTTTCACTGCCTGACGAAGAGTAATCGCCCACGTCCAGGGCTGAGCAAAAACAGTGCGAATAGTCTCCAGCGACTCTTCTACCGACTCCGGCGGTCTCCACCCGCACAGCGCACCAATACGAGGGTCTTGTGCTGCTCGAAATTCTGCAGGAGCATCGGTTTCGCGGAAAGGCCGCAGCAGAAGGCGCTCGGTTGTGATATCAGGGGTGAGCATTGTGGACATGGAAATGCTTTCGCCATCGCTCATTGCTATACCTCCTGCTGGGCTATATTGTCGTGGCCTGCACTTGACGCCTTACTTTAGCAGCCTCTCCGCCCGAGCCAGCCGTCAGGCATTTTCCTGAGCACTGTCCTGAGCACTGTCCTGAGCACTGTCACCCGCGCTCACCTCGGCGTCAGAAGCATCACCCTTCTCCTCATCTGGACTTTCCTCATCGCTCTTCTTCTCATCACTCCTTTCCTCGTCACCCTTCTCCTCAACTGGGCTCTCCTCATCAGCCGATTTCACCAGCCCAACCCAAGCGTTATAGCCGGTCCAGCCAATCACCACCAGCAGGCATGCAGCAAAAACCCACGTTGCCCACGAGGTTAAGCTGCCATCCTTATTCGCTTCATAAAGGCTTTGCCCCAGCCACAATACACAGGCCAGTGCCGTCAACGCATACAGGCGAGCTCGTGCACGTTCATTGAGTTGCATCACAATAGCCTTCCAGATTATCAGTGCGAAAAGCTCGGCCTCCTTGTGGAAAGTCCTCCCATAAGGAAACCGAGCTTCTCATTCATGAGGGAAATAACAGTATTCAGCAATCGCTCAGCAGTTACCTTAGCTCTTCTTGCGCTTGGAGAGGATGTCAAAGGCAACAGCGCCCAAGAGGACGAGGCCCTTGATCGTCTTCACGATTGCGGTATCCACACCCATAATCGACAGGCCTTGGTTAATCACACCCATGACGAATGCGCCAACCACTGCACCTGGAATGGTACCAATACCACCAGTAACAGCTGTGCCACCGATGAAGCAGGCTGCGATGGCGTCCATCTCGAACTCCATACCTGCTTGTGCAGTTGCAGAGGCCAAACGCGAGAGCATGCACACTGCAGCAACCGCAGAGAGGAAGCCCATGTGCACGAAGAGCATGAAGTCAACGCGCTTGGTGTTAATACCCGAGAGGATTGCAGCCTTGCGGTTGCCACCCACCGCGTACACATGGCGGCCGAACACCGTGCGGGTGAGGATGAAGTTGTACACCAACACCAGCACTGCAACAATAACCAGCATGATTGGCGTACCACCCTGAGTGTCGTTACCAGAGGAGGCAAGCAGGTAGGTGACGAAGATGATAGCAATGGAGAAGATGACAAGTTTAATGATTGTCAATGCCATTGGCTCAGGAACGAGACCGACCTTGATGATGCGTGCGCGCTTGCGAAGCTGAGTGAACACGAGAGCTGCAATGCACAGAAGGCCCAGAACTATTGTTAATCCGTCGAACGGACCCCAGAAACCCAGGATGTTTGGCAAGTAGTTGCGTGCGATACCACGGAACTCGTTAGAGGTAATAGGAACAGATTCGCCCACGATCACTGTTGCGAGACCACGGAACATGAGCATACCAGCCAGAGTGGTAATGAAGCCTGGGATTCCCACATAAGCAACCCAGAAACCTTGCCAGCAGCCGATGACCAAACCGACCAGCAGAGAGATGACAATAGCCAGTCCCCAGTTGACCCCTGCTCGTTCCATGAGCAGTGCGCACACACCACCGATGAAGGCGACCAAAGAGCCGACGGACAAGTCGATATGTGTGGCGATAATCACCATCACCATACCGATGGCGAGAATAATGACGTATGCGTTCTGCTGGATGAGAGAGACGAAGGAGTTCGGTTTGAGAAGAACACCACGAGTCAAAATCTCAAAAACGAGAACGATTACTAACAGTGCGCCGACAATACCGTATTGACGCGCATTATTTGCCACAGAGCGAAGAACGCTCATGGTCTCATTCTTCTCCTGCTTCTTTGCAGGTGCTGCAGTTGCGCTGCTCATCGCGCTACCTGCCTTTCCTTAGTCATGCCTCGCATCAAATATTCCTGCGTAAATCCTTGGCGAGAAACGTTATCAGTGACTACACCCTGGCTGACGGTGTAAATTCGATCGCAAATGCCAATCAGCTCTGGCAGCTCAGACGAGATCACGATAACAGCTTTACCCGCATCGGCAAGCTGATCGATAATCTCATAAATCTCATACTTAGCACCAACATCAATTCCTCGCGTTGGCTCATCGAGAATGAGAATATCTGGGTCGGAAATCACCCACTTGGCCAGAACCACTTTCTGCTGATTGCCACCGGAAAGTGTCGACACTTGAACGTCGATATCACGGCACTTGATGTTGAATTCCGTACGGTACTTTTCTGCTTCCTTGCGCTCAATGTTGTCATCCATCACACCGCGCTTACTCATCTTTTTCAGCGAAGCGAGGGAGGCATTTTCTCTCACATTTTGCAGCAAGTTCAAGCCATAAACCTTACGGTCTTCGGTAGCGTAGGCTAGGCCGGCATCGATAGCATCCTGAACGGTTGGCAGCTCTACTTTCTTTCCTTTGACATAAATATCTCCGGAAATGTGAGAGCCATATGTCTTTCCAAAGATTGACATTGCCATTTCTGTACGTCCTGCGCCCATCAGGCCTGCCAAACCAACAATCTCGCCCGAATGAACAGCAATATTTGCATTGTCGACGATCACGCGGTTCGGATCCAATGGATGGTGAACAGTCCAATTTTCCACGCGGAAGAACTCTTCGCCAGGAGTGTTCGACGGATGGTGTGGGTACAGGTTCGTCAGTTCGCGGCCCACCATCTTACGGATCAGCTCATCCTGGTCGAGAGGTGTTTCTGGTGTGATGAACATTTCACCGACAGTTGCGCCGTCTCGAATAATGGTGACGTTATCAGCGATTGCTGCAACCTCGTTGAGCTTATGGGTGATGATAATGCTCGTCACCCCGTGCTCATCACGCAATTGGCGAACCAAGTCGAGCAAGTGAGCAGAATCCTCATCGTTCAATGCTGCGGTTGGCTCATCCAGAATGAGCAGCTTCACATTCTTGGACAATGCCTTGGCAATCTCAACGAGCTGCTGCTTACCCACGCCGATATCCATAATCTTGGTATCCGGGTCTTCAGGAAGACCGACACGGTCGAGGAGCTTCTTTGCTTCTGCGCGCGTCTTATCCCAGTCGATAACGCCGTGGCTCGAACGCTCATTGCCGATAAACAGATTTTCAGCAATGGAGAGGAACGGGCTTAATGCCAATTCCTGGTGAATGATGACGATGCCGTCTGCCTCAGAATCGTTAATATTCTTGTATTTGCAAACCTTACCGTCGAAAGTAATGGTTCCCTCATACGAACCGTAAGGGTAAACGCCTGAGAGCACGTTCATCAGTGTGGATTTGCCCGCACCGTTCTCACCGCAGATTGCATGAATTTCACCACGCTCCACCGTGAGGTCCACACCAGAAAGTGCAGTCACTGGGCCGAAGCGTTTGACAATGTGATCCATGGTGAGAATAACGTCTCTGGCATCCTCGTGAGTGTGCTGTGACATGTCATTCTCCTGACATAAGGACCGGGTGACCATTTTCACAGCCACCCGGTTCTTCAAAGTGGTGAGCTATTACTTCTTCAAGCTATTGACCAGCTCGTCGAAGCGAGCCTGCGTCACATAGCCAGCCTTGACGAGGTCATCAAGGTTATCCTTGGTGATGTTCTGTGGATCCAAGAGCTTGGAAGGAACATCGATCTTGCCGTTGTTGAACTTGCCGTTGATGCCGGAAACTTCCTTGCCCTCAGCAATCTCAACAACCATCTTGTAGACAGCATCTGCCAGTTCATTCACGTTCTTGAACACGGTTTCTGCCTGCTTGCCTGCAGCGATGTTGGCGATAGCAATCTCCATGGCATCCTGGCCGGTCATCACTGGCCAAGTGTCAGTGCCTGGCTTCATATCAGGGCGCTTTGCTTCGATAGCGTTAATCACACCCATTGTGATGCCATCGTATGGGGAGAGAACAGCGTCCAGCTTCTCGCCGTGTGCATAAGTGGAGTCGAGGATGGATTCCATGTCCTTCTGTGCCTGTTCCGTCTTCCACGACTGAACAGAAATGGCCTGCCACTGGCTGAGCTTGAAGTCCTTGGTGACACCGCCACCGTGGCGAGATGGGGACACCAACTGGCCGCTTTGGAAGTATGGCTGAAGCAGATCCCATGCGCCCTTGAAGAAGTACTTGGCGTTGTTATCATCTGGAGAGCCGGTGAAGAGCTCAATGTTGAACGGACCCTTTGCGCCATCCTTCAAACCAAGCTTGTCGATGATGTAGTTAGCTTCCAACACACCAACTTGCTCGAGCTGGAAGGTTGCATAGTAGTCGACGGCGTCCGTGTTCATAATCAGACGGTCATAAGCAATAACCTTAGCACCCGCATCACGAGCTTTTTCGACTGCTGGGCCGACTGCGGTGCCATCCTTGGCAGCAACAACAACGACCTTGGCGTTGTTGTTCACCATGTTTTCGATATCAGCATTCTGCTGCGCAGGCTTATCATCAGCGAAGGAAAGAATAACCTTATAGCCAGCCTTCTCGAGCTTTGCCTTGAGGTTATTACCGTCCTTATTCCAGCGTTCCTCAGACTTCGTCGGCATAGAGATGCCGATTGTTGCGCCTTTCTCGATCTTTGCGCCGTCACCCTTTGCAGAGCCACCGCCTCGAGTTGAGCCACACGCTGCGAGACCAAAGCACATTGCTGCTCCTGCCAGCAGTGCCATCATCTTCTTTGCGAGCTTCATGTTTCTCCTTCACCATTGAGGGATTGATCTTCATTGATCCTCCGGTTTCCCGGTTGATAAAAGCTTATTGTATTTAGTTCCCAAAGTCAATAAGAATAATTCATCAGTTTTAAGTTTTATATATAAACCTAAAACAGAGCTCTTCAGCCCTCTATTTCCGCCTCTCTTCCCCTCTACAAGCCACATCACCCTGCCTTTCTCTCACCATAAAGCCAGCATTCTCGTCCCTCAAAAGAATGTCCTACATCCCATAAAACACACTCTGCGTGGTGTTTTCCTGCCTCTCTTCCGCTACAATCGACGGTATGCCCTCAGGATTTTTTGGCTCATACAAGTCTTTAAGGGAGGCAAATAAAGCCAAACTTCTAGACTCCATTTATAAGTTCGGAGCTATGACTCAGGTAGAGCTTGCTGAACTCACCGGCCTGTCAGCCGGCACTATCTCTACCCTTGTGCGCCAAATGGCCGACGAAGGCGAACTCACCACGAGCAACACCATCAGGAACGGTAGGCGAGCAACACAGGTGGAACTCGCTCGCCAAGAGGGCATTACCATCGGTCTGACAATCTCAACTCGTCAATTAACCCTCGTCATTCTGGACTTCACTCGTGCCAGCCTGGGCGAGCACACTCTCCCTCTTGCCCTTGGGCATAAGCCTGACGACACTTTGCACCGTGCCATGCGGCTGATCAATGAAACCTTGGCCAATATTGGTGCTCAGCCTGATGAAATCAAAGCCATTGGCGTAGGATTATCAGCCCCCGTCAACTTCCGCGAGAAAACCATTGCTGTCCCCGGAATTCTTCCTGGCTGGGAAGGCACGGACATTGTCACACCGTTGAACAAAGTGTTTCACGTTCCCGTTTTCGTCGACAACGATTTCAATTTCGCCGCACTCTGCGAAGCACGTGTAGGCGTAGCAGCAGGAAAGAAAAACTTCATTTACGTCGGCAGTTCCTATTCAGGAGTTGGCGCCGGCATTATTTCCCACGGTCTGCTCATGCGTGGTGTAACCGGCATGGCAGGAGAAATCGGTCACATCCAAGTTGACCCGCTCGGTGACATTTGCGCGTGCGGCAACCGAGGCTGCCTCAACACCGTCGTTAACGAGCGCAGGCTCGTTTCCCTGTTGAGCATTACCCACGGAAACCTCACGCTGGATTCTCTTGTCGATAAAGCTATTGAAGGCGACCCAGGCTGCCGCCGCGTCATTTCTGATGCCGCAGTACGTATTGGCACTGTCACTGCAAACTTGTGCATCAGCGTTGACCCTGAACTCGTCGTTGTAGGAGGAACTCTCGCACGCGCAAAGGATGTGTTTACCGCTCCCTTTGCTGAAGCGTTGCGAAGGTTGCTTTTCCCCAACGCCTTAACCCCTATTGAGGTTGTACCTGCGAGGTACTTAGAAACAAGCCCAGCACGTGGAGCTGCAATCTATGCATTGGAGCATCTCGATTCTACAGTCCACTCTCCGGGTTTCCTTCAAGGGAAGAAGTGACATGACGTATTCTCACTACATTCCGGCATTATTAGAAGTCACCGATCTATGCATGCGGTTTGGAGGCATCGACGCCCTCTCCCACATTTCGTTCAGTGTTGAACCTCATCAACTAGTTGCCATTGTTGGCGACAACGGAGCTGGAAAATCAACACTATTGAAAATCCTCTCTGGCCTGCTCAAGCCCAGCTCAGGAACGATTGCGTTTCAAGGAAAAGAAGTATCTTTCTCCTCCATTAGAGAAGCGAATAATGCGGGCATTGCATCTGTGTTTCAAGAGCCACAGTTCTGTGATAATCTCTCTGTTTCTGCCAATCTGTTTTTAGGAAACGAGCTGAAAGATAAGTACGGGCTACGCGATGACAGTACTATGTTTTCTCGCGCACGAGTAGCTCTGAAAACCTTGACTTCTGCAGTGCAAGTAAGCCGAGATATGGAAGGTTTATCCTCCGGCCAGCGGCAAACCGTTGCCATTGCACGAACCCTGCTCAGCGATCCATCTCTTATTTTGCTCGACGAGCCCACCAACTCACTCTCCGTCATGCAAACAGGAGAAGTGTTGCAATACTTGAGCAGCCTGCGTTCCCAAGGAAAGACGGTGCTCATGGTGATGCATGATCTGCCTGATGTGTTTGCTGTGTGCGACACCATCATTGTTCTGCGCCAAGGAACTGTGCGCGCGATACATCGTGTGGAAGAGACGAGCTATGAGGAAGTAATTGCTGAAATTGCAGGCGTGAGTGCTCAAAGCGACTCTTTCCATCGCATTATTGATAATCCGAAAGTTGACGGACTGATCCATCAGCATCATCTCATCGAACGAACCGACGCCTACGAGGAGAGTGACGATAACGACGAAATGATCGATGAGGACAGTTGAGAAAGGCAGGTTGCTCAGTGAGTACGCTCGAAATTGTGATTACCATCGTCGTGACATGTGCCGGCGTTGTTGCTGGCATCATTTACGGTTTTCTGCCGTGGCGGGTTGAGCAGATGGATAAGCAACAGCAAACCTGGCAAAGAAGCTTGGGAACGCTTGTGTTATGCATCTTTGTTCTCTTGCTCGTCGCTCGTTATGACCTTGCCAGCTGGCTTATTTTGTTAGGCACACTTCTTGGGATTGCCATCGCCAAGATTCCTGCAATCCACACTTGGGGTACCACGCGCTGGTTTGTGTTCCACCCTGCTGAACAAAAGGCGAGAGAGCTCAAAAAACAAGAACGAGAAATGAGAAAGCGAACGCATTCGCGTCCATGAAATGAGGTATACTTCCAAGTTGTTGTCCATGTTGAAGGAGCCCTCAAACCTGTCAGCATGGGGAGAAGTGGACGACGCGCCTTCACCCACAAGGAGCGGCAATCCGCGCTCTAAACAGATAAGGAGCCAATTTTGGCAACCAGGATTCGTCTTAAGCGTATGGGTAGGAAGTTCTACGCCTTCTATCGTATCGTCGTGGTCGATCAGCGCGCAAAGCGTGACGGTCGCGTCATCGAAGAGGTCGGCACCTACGATCCAAACACCCAGCCTTCGACCATCCACGTCAAGTCCGATCGCATTCAGCACTGGCTGTCTGTCGGCGCTCAGCCTTCTGACCCAGTCCTCGTGCTGTTGAAGATCACCGGTGACTGGCAGACCTTCAAGCACCTTCCAGGTGCTGAGGGCACCTACCGCGAGCCAGCTCAGAAGTCCGCTGCTGTTGAAGCTGTGGAAAAGGCTGAGCTCGAGGCTCAGAAGCTCAAGGCTGCAAAGTCTGCTGCTGCTGAGAAGGCAAAGCAGGAAGCTGAGAAGGAAGATTCTTCCGAAGCTTCTGAAGAGTCTGCTGAGTGAGCCTCTTCTGACGTTATAACTGCTCGTAGCGAGAAATCGTTACGAGCAGTTTTTGTATATTGGCTTTGTATATTGGCTCTTTCCTGCATGCTATTGCTCTGCCTTGCCTTTATCAGGCAATACCAGCTTTCAGAGGCAATACCAGAAAGTTTCACCTTTGCTAGGTTGCCAAACCTGCTACTCAATGCCTTGCAAGGAAAGCAACTGACGATATTGCTCACATGTATTTTTCAGCTGCTCGTTCGTCCCTGAACTGAGAAGCTTGCCGTGCGCAATAAAGTAGATTCGATCTGCGTCAACAATAGTGGACAAGCGATGGCTGATAATCATAATGCCTGCTTGGGGTAAAGCTTGCCGCAGGTTTGCGAGAACTTTTGCCTCTGTTTTCGCATCGAGATTAGCAGTGGCTTCATCCAGCAACAGGTAGCGCGGCTTGCGCAACACAGCTCGTGCAATTTGGAGTCGTTGCCGCTGGCCTCCAGAAAGGTTGCTTCCTTCCTCGCCGACAGCAGAGTCAAGAGTGAGGTTCTCTTTTTCCATAGCTTCTTGAAAATCGCTGACAGCAAGTGCCTGGTTAATCTCATGAGCTGAAGGCTCCTGTTCCAGGCCTAAGAAAAGATTTTCACGAATGGTTCCGGTGAGAACGCCAGGGTCTTGCGAGACAATGGCAATCTGGGATCGCCATTGGTGGTAAGGCATATCGTCTCCGTTGATACCATCCAGTGTGCAGGTCCCAGCTGTTGTCGGGTAAAGCCTGTCAATGACCTTGGCGATACTTGTTTTCCCAGCACCTGTTTTCCCAACAACAGCAATTTTTTCTCCTGGGTGCAATACGAGGGAAATATCTTCTAAAGCTGGGTGCTCTGGGGAATACTGCAAAGAGATATGGTCGAGACGAAGGCCTTGAATACTACGCTCACTCGTGACGTGTTCCTGCTCGTCTTGCGCAGAGTTCATCAGTTCACTATTCATAGGCTTCTCGAATGCGACCGAGCTAGCCTCGAAGTGCTTCTCTTCGTCCGCTGCTCTGAGGGAAGAAGGTGAGTCGAAAGCCTCCTCCTCAGGAAGGTTGAGCATGGTGAGGACAGTTTTCAGAGAGCCTCGGGTTGACTTTACGCTCGTCAATAAGTCATACACCTGATTAACAGGTTGAATAATCTGTTGCGCGTAGAGAATGATTGCAACCGTATTCGCCATGCTCAAGCCAAAGTATGTTTGACGCAGAATCACCCAGAAAACAACAGCCACAACCCACAGTGTTTGTGCGAGTGCTTCTAAAGGAGCAAGACGAGCATCCAAACGATCTAAAGAAAGGTTCACGTTCAAAAGCTTGCGAGTAGTGCGCTCAGCCTTGTCTCCTACTTGTTTTTCAGCAGTATTTTCCTTGATAGCACGGATAGAACGTAGTGCATCAGTAACAACCGCACTCAACGAGCTCACCGCATTTTGCATTTGTTCTGAATACTTCTCGTAGTTATTCATCAACACACTCATGCACCCGATGAGGAGTGCAAGCGAAACGAGAAGGAAGAGAAGTGTTGGCCAATCAAAGAAAGCAATCATCGTCACCATGACGATGCCAGCAAGCCCACCAGAAAGAGAGCGAGGAAGCACCGCTGCCACAAAAGTACGCAACAGTGTGATGTCAGAAATAATGTGGCTACTGACTTCTCCGCTTTCGCGTTGATCATGGTAAGCCAATGGCAGAGCAAGAACATGACGGAAAAGATGAATGCGAAGAGCAGTAATCCACTTATCTGCGCTCGAAGAGAGCAGATAAGTGGAAACAGAGATCAACACAGAGGATAAGAGAAGTGCAACACAGCCCAAAGCAGTGTAAGCAATAAGCTGACGAGAGTCTGACCATTGAACGACAGCTGACCTGACGAAGAGAGGCATAGTTGCTCCCATCAAGCCTGCTATCACTCCAATAAGGACGCCTACTATTACGGTAGGTTGACGGTAAAACTCTCGCAGTTGAGCAAACACGTGTTGTTCCTTCCCCCCATCCATCTGATGCCAGCCATTATGCGCAGTTGGCGAGGGTGAAAGGAAATGAGTGTCTGTTTTCTCACAATAGGTATAGATAGGGTGGCAATCTGGAGCGGCCAATAAACAAGTTATTCGGCAAGCAGAGGGATTGTTGCTCGAACAATCCACACATCATCGTCGACGGAAGTTTCCAAGCTACCGCCCAGTTGCTCAATAATATGCTGATGCAGTTGCAAACCCCTACCCGACTTACCACCACGGCTTTGCGAAGAAAGAGTGTTCATTGCGACGATTTTCAAAGCCTGACAATCGGGAGCGAAGAGAAGAGAAACAGAGTACGTACCGTCAACAGAAGCGTGACGACGAATATTAGCGAAAACCTCTGTCACCAGCTGAATAACCTCCTGACGAACCTGAGCACTCAGAGCATCAGGAATGCCAGCAAGCTCAACATCAACAGTGCCAGCGAACCCGAGAGCATCCAGCTTCGCTTTTTCACGGTTCGCAATGCGCGGCACAGCTTGTTGTAATAGCCCGCGAGCATCAGCAACTTCATCAACAGGCTCTGGCTTGCCACGAAGCCTATCGATGGCGAAGTGAGCTTTATCAAGAGCGTCCTGAGCTTCGTCGTAAACATGCTGCCAATCAGAGGAAGAAGTGACAGGCTGAGGGCTTGCTAATGAAGGACCAGAAGATGAAGGCGAAAATGGAGGCTCAGAAGAAGACAAAGCTGAATGTAAAGGCGAAAGCGTGGTATACCCCTCTCCAGTTTCTTCTCTCCTTGCCTCAGATCGCTCTTGTAAAATATGCGAATATGCAATGGTCGCAATGAACGAAAGATCATTAGTTAAACCATCATGCATTTGGCTCGCTAAGCGGACATTACGTTCCAACTGCTGAGCGCGCTGTTTCTCCACCTGCAATTGAGCCGCCTGAACGCGAACCTGCATACGCCGCTGGATGTTGCGTATCAACATTCCTAGAAGCGCAGCTTGGAAAATATACCCCATTAATTGCAGCACTGCATCGCGAATCTGGTCAGAAGGGATAACATTGCGACTTACCAATACGCCTATCGAGATGGTGAAGAGCAGTAACGGAATACAGAAGGAGAAAAGGAGCTCCTTGCCGGAGCAATTCACGATTATCATGACGATGCAAGAAAGAGCAGTCAGAATAAAAGCAGCGCCATTGAAGGTCGGCATTGAAGCTACAATGCTCCATACGCTCAAAAAGAGCATCGCGAAAGGGTATGTTCTCCACACAAGCCCAAACGTTAACCCCATGAGCAGGAGAGCAGGAAGAAGATGCTCAACGTTGAGGGGCGCAGGGCTCATCATCACATAAATGGTGATTTCATAGATGAGAAGCACTATAGCTGCGATAACGCTAATAGTGTTTACCATTTTCCAATACGAAGCATCAGAAATTGGCTGTTCACTCTTGTTCTGAATCTGGCGATCGTTACTCTTTTCTGCCTTCTGTTCAGCATGCCGAATACCCGCATGTGCCAACAGTTGTTCCGCACGCTTTCTCATTTTTGGCCTTTCACCCACAGTGCAACCATTTGTACGCGGTTCTTCGCTCCCACTTTCTCGCACATCCGTTTGATGTGAGTAGTTATTGTCCCATTGCTTACACCGAGCTCTTTCTGAATTTCTGGCGTGGAATAGCCTTCTGAACACAATCGGGCAATACGGTTTTCTACTTCTGTAAAAGTTTCTAGCCCTTGGGCTCTCGAATTCTGTGCTGAGCGCTCGAATGCTTGATGTGGAGGGAGAAAACCTGATTCCAGTGTGACGCTTTCAGCTGTTTTATGAGCATTAGTTGAGGAATCCCCCAGTGCAATGACAATCTGGGAAAGTAAGGCGAGCAAAGCTGCAGGTTGGCCTTTAGAAACGAGAGCTTGAGCTCCAGCATGTGCCACTGAATCGCGATACTGTTGCAAAGGAAAAGACGTCATGGCGATGATCCACATTGAAGGATCATGAAGCCGGATTTTCTTCGTCAGATCAATGCCATCAAGGCCTGGCATGGACATGTCGGTGAGCAGAATTGTAGGATGCCGAGCTGAACTCGCGCTCAGAGCTAGTTGTTGGGCTCGCAGCGGTTCACTCACAGCCCATACGAGCTTGATTTGCGGCAAAGCTTGAGAAATAAGGTTTTTTAATGCAACAAGGCTCAGCGGATCATTATCGATCAATCCCAGTGTAATTTCCTTGTTCATCATGCCTTCTCTCTTACCAGCTGCTCGTCGCCAACATGTAGAAATCTTCGCTATTTCCATCTTCAGCTTAGCTTCTTGCTACCGTCACACTTACAGATTGCGCAGAAAAACAGACAGTGATTTTGAAGCAACGATATAACAAGCCACACTGATAAAACAACATTCAACTGAAAGGAGAAATCCAATGAATAGAATCCTATCTCTGCAACAACTGCCAGCGTCCACAAGCAGTGTAAATCAGCACATTAGAGATATGGGTAGCAGCTCATCAAGCAGCAGTTCAAGCAGCAGTAACGTCGATGTAAATGTCGGCAAGGGCAGTGTAGTTAAAAGCTTTCTCAGTATCATCTGCCTATAGAAATTGAGTTACACCCTTGAATCAACATATAGGAGCATCAATGAGAACGAATCTATATCAAGTAAATACAACATTCATCAAGCAAATTGCTCTTGAATTGAGGATCTTTCTCATTGATGCTCGGTTTGAGACCACTGCGATTTTCATTAACTTCATTCTTCCAAGCGCAGTACTAATTTTTACAGTTCTCAATACACCTCAGCAACTAATCAGTGATTCCATTTCTGCGAAAATCATTTTCCAGTTCACTACTTATATCTGCCTGACAACTGTAATGAACTTAGTTATCTCCTACCTTGTCAGCAGCAGACAAGAAGGAATTCTCCTTACTCACACTCATCTTTTTGGATCTCCCAGACCATTTATCATGGGACTCATCCTTGGGCAATCCCTAGTTTCTACTGCCGAATCAGTACTGTTGAGCATACTAGGTATGTCCCTAACAAACTATTTCAATTGGAAGCTCATCCTAGCAGTTGCAATTGGTATACCACTTGCAACATTCATTCTCTCTTTCTTCCTATTGCCTCTGGCCCTATCTCATGGAACTGCAAGTAGCTCTGCCGCAGTCATTTCAGTAATTCTCTTGATACTCTTTAATCTGCCGAAAGAGGGGTCTCATCCTTTCCTAACATTTGTTCTGCAATTGAACCCTGTATATTTCACTCAAAATATTCAATCGTTCTTGCTGTCGACGGCAAGTATGAAAATCATTCCTCTATCTATGGGGAACTGCTTTGTGATTATCCTTTCGATACTTTCGAGCATTATCTCAATAAAGCACCTTCCACTAAGACCTCTGCTTAAGAGAGCTTAAGCATGATCAGTGGATAGAAAACACCTTGTTGAACCGCATCCTGATTCAGATGCGGTTCATTTGTAGGCCTACAAGCCTGATAGTGCCTATGAATTGAAAGTGAGCAGTATACGTGACACGTTCTGCCCTGACACGTTTACTAACACGACGAAACACAATCCCCTAACGTGTTCGAGTTTTCACACAAGTTCGCAAAACATGCAAACGAGGATAACCCAACTGATTCACAGTATGGGAATACGAACCTAACTTCCAATACAAACGAACAGCTTTAACCTTGCTCTCACTCACCCGCGCAAAAACCTCCAACAAACTGTTCGAGCAACAGATCGGCCGATAATCCTAATTCGAGCTATAGAGACCTCCAAACCCAAGATACGAACTGCTCCCTGATAATCGATCGATTTCATATCCGTTCGATTATCAGGGAGCAGTTTTACTCATGCATAGCAAATAATCTTAACTTAGATGAATGCAGTGGAAACCACTCACTCCAACTGCCTTCTTCAGAAATACTGTGGAAAGCAAGAAGAACACCTGCTGATCCAGAGATATAGTCCGTGCTGCATTTATAGCCAAACCAACCTGGGACTAATACTTCAGAATCATCTCTTAGGAGATAGTGAGAAATCTCCTTGATAAGCACATCTCCAGCGTTCTTATCAAGAAGACCCAAACTTTCCCCAGCGTGAGCAATAGGAATAAACCCGGCCATTCCAGAGAACAGGCTACAGTTGTATGACAATGATGGAAGGCATGAATCGAGAAGCTGTTGTAGGGAATCAATAACATCTTTGGTTAATGCTGTTGGATCATCTTTATACACTTCCAACAACAATAAAGCAATTCCAGCAGTTCCTGATTCAATATACGAAACTAACCTATTAAATCCTTTTCTTTGATCAATCGCATAATATTCCCCTTTATCCACTGTAAAGGAAGCCATAGCGTGCTGGACTATTTCCACAGTCATTTCTCGTGAAATAGCTCTCAAGTTTTCGTTATTACCGAATTGCGAATATTCCCAAGTAAATAAGGCTGCTCCTGCCCACCCTGTCAATAAACCATAGTCAATTGCAGAATGAGCTTGCAAAGAATTAGCCTTCGTTACTGTACTCTGCGGTTTCTCTCTTGCTTCCCATAGTTCATGAATTCTTATAACTGCCCGTTCAAGAAGATCTTGATAATCATCTGTAGTTAAAGAATCCTGAGCTAATAAAGCTAGCGCGATTCCGGAAATACCGGAGAATAACGAAATATCTGAAGATTCAAGCCACGCTCTATCATGAGTTAGTTCTTCTGTTAATTCAGAAAGTGCAGTTGCACTCCCTAACTCATATTGTGCAAGTTTGATCCCGGTTATTCCCGAGAATAGACCATAATCGTTACGATTACCAGCCTTCAAGTAATGATCACTGTGTTTTCGAATAAAACTGTGTACTGCTGAATTCAATTTTTCTCTTTCCGGTACAGAAAGCTTCATTCGATTACTTGTGGCATAGCGAGACAGGGCAATTAACACTCCTGCACTCCCCGTTGCAATGTTGTCTTTCCCATATTGATAAGCACTCTGAGAAACATCACCAGGGAAACTCAATGTTTTCTCATCCCAAGCAGAGATAATCCCTCGTGCCATTGCATCACAAGCTAAGCCGAGTGTATCAGTTGAAATTTCAGCAGTCAGAGGGAACAGAGGATAAGGAACTTTTCCTAAGTTAGTGCTTACAGCATGTAGCTCTGCAGCACCTGCTAACTCTAGTAAGCGATGAAGTACAGCTTCGCCAAACTTCTCTTCGATCGCTTTGTTTTGCCATACTTCAATCGTGGGAGCTAATTCCTGTAAAGGCGCACTCGGATAAAACATCATACGAATAATTTGCCTATATGCATACCAATCCTGCTCTTCAAAAGTCCGCGCAGAATATGAAACATACCCACGAGTAGCAAGAGAAGGTGCAAAATGAGCACTGAGGGACATTCCAGCTTCACAGTCAATGATTGTAGGAATTCCTTCAGCATTCAGAAGAATATTTTGTGGACTAATATCACACACTGCAATTCCACATTGATGAATTTTCTGAATAGTCTCTTTCAGGATTGCAGCTGCTTTCAGCATCTTCCGTGCATACACCTCAGCTGCTTCGCTTTTATCCGCAGCTTGAGAGAAAGGATATTCGGTTGCTACAACCTGCTGAAGAGTATTCCCTTCTCCATATTCCTCAACAAGGTAAGCATGCCTCCACTCTACAAAGAATTCTATTGGGTTAACAACGTGTTCGACATTAGCCAGATGCGACAATACCCTATATTCATTCTCTACACGAGAAAATCCGTCTCTACCAGTAGCGTCAATTCCTGCTCCTTTACGCCCTTCCTTCACAATGAAGTCACGCTTCTTATCAGATGCACGATACACTCCGCCTGCATTAGAAAAGTGAATTGCCTGCTTTATCGCATAACGAGAAAAATGAGAATCACTTGATATTTGAACATCCTGGTTAACTGAAGCAATTTCGTCAGGTTCTGTTACGAAGTCAGGCAAAGTGTAGTAAGGAACGCGAAGGTCTTCAATCGCCTCTCCAGCAGGTGTATAGATAACTGCTTTTTCTTGACCATCAATTAAGGCGGTCATCTTCTTTAATCCGCCGTAGCGGAAATACACATTACTTTCTTTCCACGCCTTATCGTTAAGAATATAGGGCCCAAGGCTGTACTTATCAGTAATAGCCTTAAGCTTGTCCAATAGCCAAATAAACTGCTGCGTCGACGAAGGATAAATGGTAATAAATTTTCCTGAGTAAGCACGATCGGCATACTTAGAATTCTTTGCGATCCATTCATCGACAGATGGAACATATTTGAAGGAAACATCCTGAGCAATAAGAAAATCAGCAACTTCTTGAAGCACAAGCTGTAATTCTGCAGTTGCGGCAGAGATGTGGATCTTCCACCCCTGATTAGGGAATGTCGTCTTCTGAGACAGAACATACGTCCAATGCTCATCAGAAAAAGTTTCCCATCCTTGAGGAAGACCCATGAGGTAAAGCTTGTTGTTCTTTACTGTCTGAGCATTGTCACTACGCTCTTCTTGCTGCATGTAATAAAAACTATTTCCATTTTTCGCAGCTTGCTCATAGCTCATTGCATCTGAATAAATGATTACCATAATCGTCCCCTACTCATCGCCCATGAGAAATAGTGAGAGGAATATCCTTCACCACCTTGGGTTTTCCTTTGTTCAACCTGCCCAAGAGGCTCACTCTTGTCCGACCAGGTTGCGGAAAATGTCTGACGACTGATGCACATTCTCCCTCTTGAGGAATGAGGAGGCTTTCCCCGCACGAATTCGAGGTGTAGAAAACCCTGCCTGTTCTGCCATATTTCCCTGCTCAACAGAACCTGCACCACGCATACCTTCGTCGCTGAGAATAATGAGCCAAGGGTCACCGAAGAGGAAAATTTGTTCCATGCTGTGAAGAGTGACAACAACTGTCCTCTGCATCGTTTTCTGCAGTTGCTGAGAATCACTACCTGGAGTGGGCAAGAGTGACGTGATGGCATCAGCTATGAGAGTAGCATTGTAAGGGTCGACTCCTGAAAGCGGCTCGTCGAACAGGTACAGTTCTCGGTTCAGCATGCATGCGCTCCACACGCTGACAATCTGGGCTTGACCTCCCGACAGCATTCCCATCCGAGTTTTACGGTGAGGCTCAAGAATTTGAATGAGCTTGTTCAGCACATCGGGAGAATTCCCCGCGGCTTCCGGCCCAGAAATGCCATCGATCTGCCGAATAATATCGATTTGCTCACTCACAGTCAGCGAGTCGAATAAGCCATGGTTCTGAGTGATATATGCCGTATTGGGGCGGACCGATTGCGTATCGTTTCCGTCCTCATCAATCTCGCCAGCAAGCGTATCAAGTAGAGTTGTTTTTCCAATTCCATTTCGCCCGATAATGAGGTTCACACAGTCATGAGCGAAAGGAATTTGAGAAACTTGGAATACCGGACGTGCCATTTTTTCCTCCTGATATTGGTGTTGGTTTGTTAGCTATATCTGTTGTTTCGTTAAGCAACAGGTGGTTTCCCACATCTATCTCGGAATATTTCTTCCGAAAGTTTCCCTTGTTTATCGCTAAATTTTTCGCTGACAATGCCTGTGAGCTGGATGTTTCCATGATTGTCAAGATTGATGAAACGAGCAGAGGGAAAATGCTGCATCTCATTAAGGTTGTTAACACTCACAACCGCCATACTCTTTTCCTTCCTTTGCTCAGCACATATGTCAGCCAAAAGGTCAGCACAGTCTTTCCTCTCAGCGATAGAAGAAAAAGACGGACCGAAGAAATAAACTGCCCGGTTGAGATGAGCGATTTCCCACATCATGACCACGTTCCTCACCAAACCCGACACATGGTCAATGCGCACCTTTTGATAAGGATGAAGTTCTTCTTCCATTGCCTTCAGCAATACTGGAAATCTTGAGCTCTGTTCGTGAGGAAGAGGAGGATCGACCTGCGCCATCAACTTCATGTGTTGCTTCACAGTAAGCTCCTGATACGGCATAGTGAGCATAAGAGCACTAGGGGCAGCATCACCTGCTTGCTGACGTTGGTGATACCAGCGGCTCAGGAAAAGTGTTCTGTTGCTTTCATCATTGCCAATGAGAAATATGACAGACTCATTCTCACAGCTCCTATTTCCCCTGCTATTCTCAGCTGAATCCAGTTGGCAAAACTCACCATCAACAGCAGAATAAGAATCAGTAAACTTACGATTCCATTTGCTTACTATTGCTCCTGAAATGCTGAGCATCGCAAGCATGAGAATAATTGCAAAAACCTTTTCTTCAGTCGAGGAGAAAACTGGAACAAATTGCCCGATGACAATGCTTTGCACCGTAAAGAAGGTATGCAGAGGGTCTACTGTTAAAGCAAGATTAATTACAGTGTTATCAGCAAAAGCTGGAATAACAAACGCTATTACTCCGTATAGAACTCCTGTTATCTTATCGAGCTTCTTCACAGAAACTCTCGCCAGCAGAAGAGGAATAAAGAACGCTGAGAAAAACAAAACTCCCAACGGCTCTAATAACACAAAAAAGAGCATAAAAATGTTCAGCGGCGACGGAAAAATCGCTCGTAGGACCAGCGAAATGACAATGGTTTCCCCTGTTGCCTTGATGCTTGCCGCAGTGAGCAATCCCCACCATAGCGGTGCAAAACCACCCAATAGGCTCTGTACGGTTAAGAGCTCCCCCGTTTCAGCCTTACTGACGAGTGGTAAAAACACGCAATAGAGCGCTTCTCCCATGGCAATATAGCTTCCAACGCTCATCAGAAACGGGAATACACCTCCAGTTAAGGCTTGAGGGTTATTCAACTGAAAAGGGAGAGAAGCGAGCGTAAGGAAGAGTGGAAACCCAATTCCAACGACATTGGACATTCCATTCCTCACATCTGTGAGCAATGAAAAGCGCATGCACAGAAAGAAATGATGAAGCAGGTGTGCGCTCTTGAAGCTAGCTGTCATTCTTATGCTAGTCGGCATTGCGAAGCACCCCCTCCCAGCTCAAAGATTCCTGTACTGAAGAAGTTACCTTGCCTTGTCTCGCTCAGGAAATCAGTGTCTGTTTTCTCGCACTACACTTCACAAGAAATGATGCAGCACATTTGTTATCGCCGTATACGGCCATGTGACGTTACACGTGAAACGCCTTCCCAACCAGATCGTTATCGTGAAGCCGGCAGTAGCAGAGGAAAAAATGACAGCCGCATATGCTCGAAAATAGTTCCTCCCCCCTTTCTCTTCGCCGCAAGCCAGTAGAATGGCAACTTCTTTATGAGTAGAATGACAAGAGTTAGTGGGCGAAAGGAAGAACATGCTAGCTGAAGCACTGAAGCACCTGATTAGCAATATCGTTGATTTCCCTGACGACGTGTCCGTTCGTGACATCGACACTTCTCGCGGCGAAATGTTGCGCGTACGCGTCAACCCAGAGGATATTGGCCGTGTGATTGGCCGTGGCGGACGCACTGCTACTGCTTTGCGCACTGTCGTTGACGCCATCGCTGGTGAGCATGTGCGCGTTGACATCATGGATAACCGTCGCTCTCGCCGCTGATACGGTAAGTTGCGCCACACTCCCGATAGTCAACTCTCGGTACTCAACTCTTAGTACTCCCAACAAAGGTGCATATGCCTCACAGCAATAACACTACTGATAATCTCGAAAACCTCGTTCGCGTGTGTGTGATAGGCCGAGCTCAAGGTTTGCACGGTGAAGTCAATGTTCTCTCTTACACCGACTCTCCTGACGAGCGTTTTGCTCGCGGCTCTGAGCTTGTCGACGGCGAAGGGCGTACGTACCGGGTGCGCTCAGCTCGCCAGTTCAAACGTCGCTGGATTCTCAAGTTTTCCGGCGTGAGTGACCGAAACGCAGCCGAAGCTCTCAATGGAACAACTCTCTACGCTGAGCAAACTTATGAGAATGAGAGCGAAGAAGACGATGTTGACGAGGGCATTTACTACGAAGACCTCATCGGCATGCGCGCTCAACTGGCTGACGGCACAAATCTGGGTGAGGTGACGGACGTTCAGGAAGCTCCAGCCCAATTGCTGCTTGTTGTGCGCGAACCTCAGGGCCATGAGTCATTAGTTCCTTATGTGGAGGCGATTGTTCCTGATGTTGATTTGGACAATCGTATTCTCACGCTGGACCCTCCTGCAGGTTTGTTGCAAGAACACTGAGGACGCTCCTTTTTCTGGCGCATCCTGTGAGTTTGTTTGTTTGCCGGCCTTCTTACCCATTGTGACAAGTGATTACTTATGCTTCTTGATATTGTTTCCGTTTTCCCTGACTACTTCAGCATTTTGAACCTCTCGCTTCTGGGGAAAGCTCAGGCTGATGGGCTTGTTGAGGTGCGCGCTCACAATCTGCGTGATTGGACTCACGACGTGCACCATTCTGTCGATGACACTCCTGTCGGTGGCGGGGCTGGGATGGTGATGAAGCCGGAAATTTGGGCTTCGTGTTTGGATGAGCTGTTGGGTATGCCTGCGCTCACTGTGGATGCTTCTGCTCAGGCTATGGCGAATGCTACTGCTGACCTCGCGTCGTCTTTTTCTTCTGGCTACGCTCCAGATTATCAGCCTTCTTCTTCACCCGCGGATGATGAAAAACCGGTGTTAATCTTCCCGGACCCTTCAGCTCCGCTTTTCACTCAGGCTGCAGCTCAGGAATTGTCTCGCCACCACCATCTTGTGTTTGGGTGCGGCCGTTACGAGGGTATTGATGCTCGTGTGGGGCAGTATTATGCGGCTCAAGGAGTGGATGTTCGAGAGTATTCTCTCGGTGATTATGTTCTCAACGGTGGTGAGGTGGCCGTCTGCGTGATGATTGAGGCTATCACGCGCTTGATTCCTGGATTTATGGGTAATCCGGATTCGATTGTGGATGAGTCGTATACGGGTGAGCCGTTGCTGGAGCACCGTCAGTTTACTCGTCCGACGACATGGCGAGGCTTATCTGTTCCACCGATTTTGACGTCGGGTGACCATGCGAAGGTTGATCGTTTCCGTCGTGATGAAAAGTTAGTGCGGACGAATGCTGTGCGCCCGGACCTTATCGAGAAGTTAGATACTCATTCTTTGGATAAAGCTGATCGCAAGCTTCTCATGAGCTTGGGGTGGGATGTGAGTGGTGAGCATCCTCGTCGTGCGCGCAAGTAGGAATTGAGGCCTGAGTCCAGCGAGTTGCTTCAGCTGAAGGCGTGGCAATTTACCTGCTCCCCTGCGAACCTTAAAATAGAGGCGTAGGTTTGTGCCTTGTAGAAGGGAGAGAGAATGGTCACACTCACTGAAGAAATGAAGGCCATGATCAAGGACAATCTTGGCTATGTTGCAACTGTTGATGAGAACGGAAACCCAGATGTCGGCCCAAAGATGTCGTTGACGGTTCTCGATGATTCTCACATTATGTACTATGAGCGCACTGCTCGTCAGACTTTGGAAAACTTGCGCGCTAATGGCAAGCTCGTCATTGCCGTTGCTAACTTGGCAACGAAGAAGGGCTTCCGTTTCAAGGGCGATGTTGTTTTGCACAAGGATGATGACATTTATGCAGATGCCATCAAGTTCGCTGACGAGCATGGTCTCAAGCATCCAGAGGTTGTTCCAGTGATGGAAGTCCGCCGCGTTGAGCTTCTCGACGCTGGTCCAAAGGCTGGCACCTTGCTCGTGGAAGGCTGAGATTATCAGCATGCGATGAGGTTGTGATACAACTTTCGTCGCACGTTTTTTCACTTTCACGCTGAGGGGAGCTTTCTTGCGAAGCTCCCCTCTTTTGTGTTATTAGCGCTCTCCTTCCTTATTCAGGAAAACGAGAATGACGATCTGATAATCTCAAAGGACGAGCCTACTGAGAAACAAGCCCACCCTTAACGACAAGCTTTTGCTCAGTGAAGAGCAATTTCAACTGTTGTTATCACGAGAGCCAGGAAAAGAATGGTAGATCCCACCTTTTTCACTGAGGAATAGTTTCCTGTTTTTCTCGCCTTCTGTAGCCAGAAGAAGATTGCAGTTGCTACCCAAATAAGGAATTCAGGCAGGAGAATAACGACGAAGTTTGTCATGCCAGAATTTCCGAAGATAGGGAAGAACCTCGATAGGGTGAAGCCTATGAGCACGGGAAGCACCCACAGAATTTCTACAACCCAGACCCGAGCCGTACTCTTCTACACTGTCTGTTTCTCATACGGTGTTCCCAAATGAATGCCAGACATAATGATGAAAGGCATGAGAGCTATATAGCCCAAAACAGATAAGTAGTTCATGAGTATTGTCGCCTTTCAACTCATTTTTCTTCTTTCTCTTCCTTTATCTGTCGAATAGATCGAGAAAGAGAAATATTAAAGCTAATGACAAAGGGAAGCCCCCACACTCCCCACAGAACAGAAAAAGAACTCATATTCGCAGGAAGATGAAGAGGGTAGACCTTTATTATCTGCCATACCACAATGGAGAAAAGATAGATACACCCTATGAGAAGATATCTCACCCATTGGGGCACTTGAGAAAACCAATGCAGTTTTTTCAGCAGATCAATATCACCACAATAGATTCCGTCCAATATGAGTAGAGGAATCACAATGATGTACAACCAAATATAAGGTGTATTCATATCTGACTCCTATTGCTAATGATGTATAAATTCCCATATCAAGTTCCAGCAAGGTTTTAACTTCAACGTGTCGATGATGATACTAAACGCATCATGCCAGATAGTTTTCACCGCCGTTTTGAATTCTGCAAATGCAGATTGAGGGAAGACGAGTGCACTCGTCAAAATTAGGGCGCAAATGACACAAATGTTAAGAACATAGTTGTGCTTGCCGCCCGAGCGGGCGCCAGACATCGAGGGTGCCTTTCTCAAAAGAAGTGTGCTCCAAGTGGAGTGAGGAAAACTATACGGCAATCACAAGCCCCTGCATAGTGGAAAAGAAGAAAAAGAGGAAGAAATATATTCGTAATGGATGAATGGCGGAAAATCTCATCTTTACATTTCACAAAATGCAGGTTTGTTATCAGAAAACTTTGGTACCCCACCCCATACGGCGTGTCGCAGGTCCTGCTCACTCTAGCTGGAGTCGCTTTTCACGCTCGGCGTCAAGTAATAGCCGTTTCGCCCAGCCTCAGTGTGATTTCGATTGGCTGTACTGGTAATCTAAAGAAGGCTGAAGGAGGACGAGCATGCGCCTAATTTCTGGCATTTTCAAAGGTTTTGAGGTGAAGGCTCCTCATGCAGGGACTCGGCCAACGACAGACCGTGCCAAAGAGGGGATTTTCTCGCATCTTGAGTCGGAGAATATGCTGGACGGTGTTGCTGTGCTTGACCTTTTTGCAGGTACGGGAGCTTTAGGTTTTGAGGCGCTCTCGCGCGGCGCTCATTCGGTAGTTCTTGTGGATAACGCACCTCAGGCTCATGCGTTGCTCAGTGATGCTGCTCGCCGTATCCGCAAGCTCAAAGCATGGGATTCTTCGCGCATGCAGGTGGATGTTGAACGTGTGAGCGCAGAAAAGTTTGTGGCGCGCCTGGAGGCACCAGCTGAGCCTTCTGACCAGTGGGACCTCGTGTTCCTCGACCCACCTTATGCTTTCTCTGATGAAACTGTTAACCAACTCATGGCTGACTTGGACAAGAGCGGGAAGCTTTCTCGCGTCTGCGAAATTGTGGCAGAGCGTTCTTCTCGCACAGCAATCCCCACACCTCCTCAAGGCTGGAGTATCGAACAGAGCAAGAAGTATGGGGAAACGACGATCTACTACATCGTAAGAACGGAAAGCCTGTAATTGCAGATTCTTTCTTTTCAGATTTATTCCCGAAAACTTTTAGTTTCTGATTTAGGCGAAAATGCAGTTTTTGTTCAGCTCCTCCCGCTAAGCTGACCAACAGAAACAGACAGCTTAGAGGCTGGTGAAGCAGAGTAGGCAGTCAACTCCTCGCTGAACTCAACAGCTATCTGCAAGAAAGTGTGAGAATGTGGCAAGCAATACCACATTCATGACAGAAGGAGAACTATGGAATCCGCAGTGATCAATGCTTTGAAGAATCGTCGCTCTATTTATGCTCTCGGCTCCGGCAGCCCAATCTCCGATGACGAGATTGCACAGCTCGTGAAGGATGCCGTTGAAGCAATCCCATCCGCATTCAACGCACAGACTCAGAGCGCCGTCGTTCTCTTCGGCCAGAAGCATCAGCAGTTGTGGCAGATCGTTCGCGAAACTCTCTTCGCGATGCTCCCAGACGAGGAAGCCAAGGCAAAGACTGGCGCTAAGCTCGACAGCTTCGCAGCAGGCCACGGCACTGTTCTCTTCTTCTCTGATGTTGCAACTGTTGCCGATCAGCAGAAGAACTTCCCACTCTACGCAGATCACTTCCCACAGTGGGCTGACGAGGGCATCGGCATGCTCCAGATTGCTGTGTGGGCAGCTCTCGAAGAAGCTGGCTTGGGTGTGAACCTGCAGCACTACAACCCACTCATTGATGAGAAGGTTGCTGCAGCCTTTGACATTCCAGCTGGCCGCCAGCTCGTCTCCCAGATGGTGTTCGGCGAGGTGAAGGCTCCTGCCGGTGAGAAGCAGGATAGCGTCTCTCTCGAAGACCGTTTCAAGGTTCTCAAGTGAGCTTGCTCTAAGCTCCAGCTTCTGTTGCTCGAGATTATCAGTGCGCAGAAGCATCTTTGTTTGCATTGCCGCGGGTTTTACCCGCGGCTTTTTGTGTTGTGAGCAGAAAACCGATCCAGCGGTCTAGCGCACTGACGGCTTAGCTCTTGGTCAGGTACTTTTCGTTCGCCCGCAAGAAGTCCAACACTGCGCCCATGAGCTGCGGGTAGGCTGTCAGGTTCGAATCTGCTTGGAGAAGGTCACGCGCCTGCTCACGAGCAGATTCGATCATCTGGGCATCCTTTACCACGCGCAACAGCTTGAAGGAACTCTTCCCACCGCTCTGCGCATCACCCAGAACATCACCGACACCGCGCAATTCAATGTCCGCTTGGGCGATCTGAGCGCCATCATGCGAACTTTGAATCACCTTCAATCGCTGCTCGGCCAAACTACCTGGTTCAGCGGTGGAGATGAGGAAGCACCAGCCTTGCGTGCCACCGCGGCCCACGCGGCCACGCAGCTGGTGTAACTGGGTGAGACCAAAGTGGTTGGCATCAAAAATGACGATGCAGCTCGCCTGCTTCACATCCACACCCACTTCGATCACGGTTGTGGCCACCAGCACCGGTGTAGCACCGCTTTCAAAATCAGCCATCACCTGGTTCTTGGTTTCTTCGTCGTCGCGGCCAGTCAAAGTGGCGAGCTTAATTCCAGCAAATTGCGGTAGTGCAGAAAGTCTCTCTTGGATTTCCGTCACCGAATGCAGAGGATGCTGCGCATCCATACCCGCATCTTCCTCGTCTTCCGTGAAGTATTCCACTCCGGACGCCAGTTCGCGGTGTGCAGCATTATTCGTGCTATCGATGGCCGGGCAAATAATATACGCGCGTTCGCCCTGCTCGATTCTGGCGCGCACATGCTGAAAGACTTGTGCCATCAGCGGCCCGTTTGCTTCCGGGATGATGTGCGTGCGGATAGGTTGGCGTCCTGATGGCAGGCCTTTGAGTTCGCTGAGTTCGAGGTCACCAAACCACGTCATTGCAGCGGTTCTCGGGATTGGTGTTGCCGTCATCACCAGCAGGTGTGGGGTGCGCTCTGCCTTAGAAAGCAGCGTATCGCGCTGTTCTACGCCGAAGCGGTGCTGCTCGTCGATGATGGCTAAAGCCATGCGAGGGGCTTGGAAGTGCGTTGAAAAAGCCGCGTGGGTGGCGATCACCAGGCAGGGTTCGCCGCTGGCCACGAGCGCGAGATTTTCTCGCTTTTCCTTCTGTTTCAGCGCTCCCGTCAGCAGCACGACTGGTGGCAGGTCCGTCCCCTCGAGCTGGGCGATTCGCTGGCGAATATTCTCATAATGCTGCTCGGCAAGCACTTGAGTGGGCGCAACCAGCACTGCCTGGTAGCCTGCATCAACCGCTTGGAGCATCGACAGCAGCGCGACCAAGGTTTTGCCAGAACCCACTTCACCTTGCAGGAGGCGTTGCATGGGGTGAGTGAGTGCCATGTCAGTGCTAATCTCGCGAAGTACCTGCTCCTGGCCTGGGGTGAGCGTGAAGGGCAAGCTCGCGCGCAAACGGGCCACAAGGCTGGGCTTTCCTTGCGCAGTAAGGCCGGTGGCCGGGGAAGGCTCGGGACAGGGGAAGGCTTCTTTTTCCTCAGTTTGACGGCGTTGGTGTAAAAGGCTGGTTTGCGAGACGAAAGCCTCTTCGAAACGCATGGTGCGCAGGCCTTCATAAAATTCCTGCGTGGTTTGCGGGTTGTGAATGGCGACGAGGGCTTGGAAGCGGCTCATCAGCTGGTTTTTCTCGCGAATCTGTTGTGGCAAGACGCTGGGTACGCTTTGGCTCTCGAATTTCTCCAGATTATCAGTGCTCACCATCGCCTGCTCGCTCGCCGCATTCAGCTCGCTCGCAGCACTCGCCAATTGTACTGGGCGCGCAGGCGCGAGCTCGCCCTCGCTCACGCTCGTCGACGCAGGAGTGGCCTGGCCCATCAGCCCATCTTGGAGGGCGAGTGCGGTGAGAAGCCCCACAATCTGCTCATGGATACGGTCGGTCGAATAGCGAGCGGAAGCGTGATACACCGGGCGCGGACGCGTTGCTCTGTCAATAGCAGCCTGAGCAGTGGGAGCGTCGTGGCCAATCACCTGAATATCGGGATGGGTGAACTGCAAAACATTGTTGTATACGCTCGCGGAACCGTTGAACACAATCTCCGTGTTCGCACTCAAGCGCGAGAGCATCCAGGAAGAATACCCCTGGTTGCGCGAGAAGAACACAAGTTCCGCCGTGGCTGTGTCATCTTCGACCACAGCGATGACGCGGGTTCCTCGACGTGCTGCAAAAGGCACGGCACGGCTGGAGAGCACACGCGCATGCACAGCAACAGCCTGGCCGCTGGCCGCATCACGCAAAGAGGTGAGAGGAAGAGGGTCGGTGACGCGGAAGGGGTAGTAGGTGAGCGCGTCAGCAACGGTTCGCAAGCCAAAATGCTTGAGCATCGTCGCTTTACGCTTGTTACCCAGAGCAGTTTCCAAGGGCATTTCCCACGAAAGGCGCATTCTCCCCTCCCCCATTCACATGGCTAGCGACCACTCGCCAGCCCATCTCACAGCCAGCACATCTCACAGCTAGCACATATAGAAAAACCCGAGGGCTTCCCCTCGGGTTAAACGTTCACTGAGAACTTCAGCGAGCAGCGCGCTGGACCTTACCAGCCTTCAGGCATTTGGTGCACACGCGCAGCTTCAGGGAAGCACCCTCGCCAGCGTCCACGCGCACAACCTGCAGGTTTGGCATGAAGCGACGCTTGGTGCGACGATGCGAATGAGAAACGTTGTAACCGGTCTGCGGGCCCTTACCGCAGACAGCGCAAAGAGCAGACATATTGCCCCTACCTTCCACAAGCCGAGCGGGCGTTAGCCAAACACTCGGAAAACTCAAGCCAGAATGCCCTCAAGGTACAATGACCCCTCACAGGCACAACGAAACAAGACTAGCGCACACGCCGGACTCATTCAACTATTCATGAACTTGCGCTCACAGCGAGGAGTTGATCAGCTGAGTAATCGCATCCGTGTAGCTCAAACCCATATGTTCCCACGCCATCGGCCACATGGAAATAGCAGTGAAACCAGGCATCGTGTTCACCTCGTTCACCATCACCGTGCCGTCTGGCTCGACGAAGCAATCCACACGCATCAAACCGCGGCCGTTCAAAGCCGTAAATGCGCGAGAAGCAACGTCACGCACCTTCTGCAAAGTCTCTTGAGGAAGGTCGGCGGGAACTTGAGCGTGAGAAGTGGAAGAAGACTGGTACTTCTGCTCGAAATCGTAGAAAGTATCGGACTCGTTCACCACCTCGCCTGGCCATGCCGTTTGAGGCTCAACCGTCTGGTCCAAGGACAGCACAGCGCACTCAATTTCGCGAGCAGTGATGCACTTCTCAATGATAATCTCATGGTCGTAGCCTGCTGCCAACCACAAGGCAGGGAGGAGCTCCTCAAGATTATCAACGCGAGAAACTCCAATAGACGAGCCACCATCACCCGGCTTCACAAAGAGCGGGAAAGCCAGGCCTTCCTTCTCCACGCGCGCGAGGATCTGTTCCTTATTCGCCTCAAAGTGGCTTGCAGCGTCCAGCGTACGAGCGTCAAGGGCAAAGCCAGGAGCCACCGGGATGCCAGCAGCCTTCAAAATCACCTTGGTAAAGCGCTTATCAATGCCAGCAGCGGAAGCAAAAATACCGCAACCCACATAAGGAACACCCAAAGTTTCCAGCATGCCTTGAATAGCGCCATCTTCGCCACCCAAACCGTGCAAAACCGGGAAAACAGCGTCAACATGGCCCAAAGGCTGCAAGTTCTGCTCAGAAACCGGCTTACCCACCGTCCCTGGCTCACCAACGAAGAAGCCATCGCCATGAGCAGTGAAATCGATCACCACCGGGCGAGATTTCTCATCAGCCGTGAGCTCGGGCAGAGAGTCGAGAGAGTAAGACGTAGGGTCCGTGTTGGAAATAATCCACTCGCCCTGCTTGGTAATGCCAATGGCCACCGGCTCGAACAGAGTACGATCGATAGCCTTGAGGGCCGAACCCGCAGAAACGCAGGAAATAGAGTGCTCCGAGGAACGGCCACCATAGAGTACGACAACGCGCTTCATGCTCACCTCACTCACCTTGTGCGTTCATGAGAGCGGCGAACATCTGCTGGAAGGAGTAGCCATCCTTCAACACATGGTTCATGGCCTCAGCCAAAGGCATACGCACACCCAAACGGCCAGCGAGCTCGAGCACGGCAGCGGTTGTAGCAACACCTTCAGCAACGCCGTCAGAAGCTTCAGTGGCCTCTTCAATGCTCATACCCTTGCCCAGGTTGAAGCCAAAAGTGTAGTTTCGCGACAGTGGCGACGAGCACGTAGCCACAAGGTCGCCGAAACCTGCCAAGCCTTGGAAAGTCTCAGCCTGAGCGCCGGCAGCTTCACCCAAACGGGTGAGCTCATTCAGGCCCATCATCATGATCACGCCAGCGGTGTTCTCGCCATTGCCAGCACCATGGCTCATTCCCACAGCCAAAGCAGTGACGTTCTTGAGCGAGCCTGCCATTTCCACACCGACCACGTCGTGAGAGGTTACCGGGTAGAAGTAGTCAGTGCGGCAAGCGTCAGCCACAGCCTGAGCTGCATCATCATTCTCAGAAGCCACAACAGCACCGGTTGGCTGGCGCAGAGCGACCTGCTTGGAAAGGTTCGGGCCAGAAACGGCAACGAAACGCGATGCAGGAAGGTCAAGAGCTTCACGAACAACTTCGTCCATGCGCTTACCAGTGTTCTTCTCCACGCCCTTCATCAACGAGACGACGATGGCGGAAGCAGGAATGAGGTCCTTAAATTCCTGGAGGGCCACACGAGCGAACTGCGCTGCGATGGCGACAACGATGATCTCGGCGTTCTTCACAGCTTCAGCGCGGTCGCCGGTTGCCGTCATATTGGCTGGCAAAGTGCCAGCTGCGGGAAGACGATAGGAATTTTGATGGTTTTCACGGATGTCAGCGACGATCTCAGGCTCGATAGCCCACATCGTCACGTCATTACCAGCGTCAGCCACCACACGGCCGAAGCCAGTTCCCCATGCACCTGCACCTAGAACAGTAACGTTAGTCATGCCTCCCATGGTAGTGGGCAGGGCTAACGAATGGTCACACCGGCCACAAGCTGCAGTCGGCCGGCGCAAGTCAAACAAGCGGCAGTTCAGTCCTCTCCAGCGACATCACCTTCGCCGAGGTCTTTACTGCGCGGCACGAGCGGCTCGTCAAACTGGTTGGTTTCATCGAGGCGCTCGGTGTCCATCTCATACTCCGCGCTCAAAGCTGGGCGAGGAACACGGCTCATCGTGCGGTAATCCCACATGCCTTCCTGAGGCGGGTTCTCCCCACGAATTTCAGCCATGATGAGCTCCATCGCGCGCCTGATTCGCTCGGTGAGCTCAGCAACAGCTTCCTTGCTCGGTTCACCCTTCCACGACGCTGCATCGACGAGCAAGTCCGAGTAGTCCAAAGCCTTACCAATGCCGAGCATGATGTTCTTGCGCGGCCACGGCCAGAAGTTGTTGATGGATGCGCCACCCCACGTCACCGCAGGGAAAATCGGCACAGGGTAGCCCAAACGCTGGGACGCTTCCAAAGCAATGTAAGCAATTCCGGGCTTGAGGGACATCGGCCACTTCTTCGGGTCGCGGCTCACCGTGCCCTCAGGAAAAATGGTGAGAGGCCTTCCCGAAGTGAGAATCTTGATAGATTGCTCTTCAATTTCCTTGGCCTTACCACCCCTGCGCTCCACAGGCTGCATGCCCACGCATCGCAGAGCTGAGCCGACCCACGGCCATTTGGCCAGCTCAGCTTTCGCCATGAAACGCGGACGACGCCCCAGATGAAACAGCGTCATCATCGGCACAAACACGTCCATCTGCGTGACGTGCGTGGCAGCGGTAATAAACACGCCATTTTGTGGAATATGCTCCACACCGAAGGCATAGCAGTGAGAACGCATGCGCGTCACAGCAGCAACTCCCGCAAGCAACCTTTCGGTTCGCTTGGGGTTTTGGGCCTCGATTTCCTTGGTGTTTGGCTGGTGCAGACGCCCGTACAAATAGTGCGTCGGGTCCACCAGAGCATGGCGACGCGACAGACGGCGCACTTGCTCGTCGCTCAACGCTGGAACAGACCTACCCGGTGAAGGCTTGCCTGGAGATACCACTGTTGGCCTTTCTCACTCATTCCTGTAACACACTGAGATTATCAGCGTGGCACTATCAGCAACGCAGGCTCACTCGATCGTGGCGCCCAATGCGCGCAGCTTCCCGCGGAAGTTCTCATAACCGCGGTCGATCAGCGAGATTCCGTGAACGGTGCTCATGCCATCAGCGGCGAGAGCGGCGATCAGATGGCTGAAACCACCACGGATATCAGGAACATCAATGTCAGCACCGTGCAACGGAGTAGGACCCATAATGACGGCCGAATGCACGAAGTTACTCTGACGGAAGCGGCACGGCAGAGAACCCAAGCACTCTTTGTACAGCTGAATTTTTGCGCCCATGCGAATCAGTGAATCAGTGAAGCCGAAACGGTTCTCGTACACGGTTTCGTGAACAATCGACAGGCCGTTAGCTTGTGTCAAAGCGCAGACTAATGGCTGCTGCCAATCTGTCATAAAACCAGGGTGAACATCGGTTTCGATGGCCACTGGGTTGAGCTCACCACCCGGGTACCAGAAGCGGATGCCATCGTCGCGAACCTCAAACTTGCCACCGATCTTGCGGAAAACGTTGAGGTAGGTGATCATCGTCTCCTGCTCAGCACCCTTGACGAAAATGTCGCCGCGAGTAGCCAAAGCTGCCGAAGCCCAGGATGCGGTTTCGATGCGGTCGGTGAGCGCTCGATGCGAGTAAGGCTCCAAGTGGTCGACGCCCTCAATGCGGATAGTGCGGTCCACGTCGACGGAAATGATGGCGCCCATCTTCTGCAGCACAGCAACCAAAGCCATGATTTCTGGCTCCACAGCAGCATTCGTCAACTCCGTCTTGCCCTGAGCGAGGACGGCAGCGAGCAAAGTCTGCTCGGTAGCGCCCACCGACGGGTACGGCAGGTGAATTTGAGCGCCATGCAGGCCGTGAGGAGCGGTGATATGCGTGCCGCCCTTGTACGTGTTATCTACCACTGCGCCAAGCTTTTGCAAGGTGGCCAGGTGGAAGTCGATCGGGCGGTTGCCGATCATGTCACCACCGAGGCTCGGCAGGAATGCTTCGCCCAAACGGTGCAGCAGTGGGCCGGAGAAGAGGATCGGGATGCGAGAAGAACCGGAGAGGGTGTGCACGTCGGCGACATCAGCGCGGGAAACGTCGGAGGCATCGATCGTCACGACGCCTTCTTCAGGCTGATAATCTACCGTAATGCCGTGCAGGCGCAGGAGATCGGAGACGACGCGAACGTCGCGGATTGCGGGGACATTGCGCAAAACGGAGGTGCCTGGTGCCAGCAGAGCAGCCACCATTGCCTTGCTCACGAAATTCTTGGCGCCGCGAACCTCAATGGTGCCTTTCAGCGGTTTGCCGCCCCACACCTTGAGAATATCAGTGTCGTTTTCATCGAACTGCATAGCCGTATTTTCGGCCATAGTGAGCCCCTTCCTCAAGCCGATTCCCCTTGAATTGGTACTCGGATTGGTACTCGGTTAAGGTTGCGTCTAAGCTTTAGTCGTTTCTGGCACGCGCGCAGAAACTATCCCTTCTCACCTTACCGTGAACTTCAGCATCGTGCACATAGGAACGACGAATTAGCACACAGCGTGAGAAGAGCAGTGTGCGAGCGGCGGCGGCAGCGGCGCACCTCTCAGCTGCTATTTCTTACCGCGCAAGCGCGCACCCACAGCGGTCAGCGCACCGGCGAGCAAAGCCAGCCCGGCAGCCACGCCAGCAGCCTTCTTCGCCACTTTGCCCGACTTGCGCAAAGCATCCTTCGTCTGCGCCACATTCACGGGAACATGGCTGTTGACGAAGGTGTACACCGAGCGCGAACCCGGAGTTTCGCCCACAATATCAGCGAAGTACAGCAGCTCCGTACGGGGAGATTCCGGGTGGCGAATGTCGAACTCTACGAGTCGGATCGCGCGCTCAGCAGCAGGCGGACCGTACGAGCCAAAACCCGAGGTTGGTGTCGCGCACATTTTCACTGAGCTCTTCGGCAAACATCCCACGAAAGCATTGCGATGGTCGTGGCCAGTGAAAATCGCGCCTACATGCGTGGCGCGCAGAATATCATATTCGCCGCAATCTTCATCCGGGCAGGAAATTCCTTCCCCGAGCTTCGAGCCTTCCTCAACCAGCTCCGGGTTGAGAACATAGCAATTCTGCCCATGCGTACGGTAGCCCTGAATGGCACCGTCATGCGTTGGCTCGACGGGCAGCAGCAGATCGTAATACTGCGGCAGTGGGAAGTGTTGGAAGAGCGCAGCCGGGATGGCAGATGCAGCCGACTGGTCTGTGCTGATAATCTGGGGCAATTGGCGAAGCCATTCAAGCGCACGCTCACTGGGCGTACCATAGCCACCCTCTCGCGCGTAATCGCCAGAATTGAGCACCACCAGGTTGAGCGCCGGGTCATCATCCTTATTTTCCTGGGCTTGCTGGGCCTCCGCCTGGGACGGGATTGCACCATGGTACACCGCGCGTGCCACACGAACCGAGAGGTCCTCAGCCGTGTTGTTCGGCAAATCCCACACGGGCAGGGCAAAAGTTCCTGGCTCCACACCGTATGCAACCTGACGGCTCATCCCGCTGGCCGGCACATACTGGCCTGAGATTGCCACGCTGCGCTTCTCCCCCGCTTCTGGGTTCAGGCATCCGGGGAATTGCCGGTAGATGGCGTCCAGCTCAGCAGTCGAGAGCCCGCACTGAAAATCATGGTTGCCGTACGTGATGGCAAAAGGAATGTGACGCTCGATCAGTGGCTTCAAAAACTGTTCGGCCTGTTCACGCACGAGCTTGCGTGTGTGTTCGAGAGGGTCAACCGGCAAGCGTGAGGCGCCGGCAGCTTCGGGTTGGTTGCCAGCCATCACCTTTTTCAGCGTGTCTGCCGCACCGCCAGCTACCTGGACTGTTGCCGAATAGGCGCCGTTCCAGCCGCTTGCCCACCTGCGGTTGCGGAAAGTCGGGGCGAAAGCTTTGTCGTAGCCTTTGATCTGGTTGCCGGTAAAGATGACGAGGTCGGGGCGGGCTTCATCGCACGCCTTTTGCAGCAGATGGATCATATCCGCGGAAACTTTGACGCCTTCTTGAATGTCGGCGACCTGCAGCACGCGGAACTTACCAGATCGGTGAAATTGGAGGCGTCCCAGGCGCATCGAAACGCTTGTTGCGTTGGGAAGGTGGCCTGCGGACGACATTGTTGGCGAATTCATACACACCTGCTTTCTGCCTTATCTGTTACGAGCATAAGGCAGAAAGCTGAAGGCGAGCAGAATTTTTTGAGATTATCAGCGGTACATTTCCTGATCTTCGACAGCAGTGTGCAGCATTTCGTTGTAGTCATTGATGGCGTATTTCGGTGCTGCCACGCGCTGGTTGACGAGGTTGCAGAACTCTTCGGCCTTGCGAGCCTGGGATGGGCTGGTACCTGCTTCAACTTCCCACAACACGTCGTTGTCGATGTCGGCGGAAACGGTGATGATGCCGGTTTCGGTGTCATATTCGGCGCTCAGGTAGGTCAGGTCAGCCACGTCGTAGTCGGCGACGGCAGTGTTGTTGCCTTCGGCTGCGGCCACGCGAGGGTTGAGGTCGACGAAGCGAGGCGCGTTCTGCTTAGGAACGACGCGCTCGCCGCGCTTGTTTTCGCCAGCTGCCACGTAACGGATTTGGGAGTTCTCGAGGACGAGCTGTGCGCCATCTTCTCCGGTGAAGGTGGAAAGGGACTTAGCAGTGTAGATGCTGCGTGTTTGTTCAACATAAGTCATACTTCTAGCCTAGTTCGGGCTTTCTACAGAATGGGGTTATGCCTGAGAGACCGGGTTGAAGGCCACTGGCCTTTAGGGTTATAGGCCAGATTGTGTGTAGAGACTGGGCTAGGGCTGAGAGACCGGAGAAGCTGAGAAGCTGCACGGTAACTGAAAATAAAAAAGCCCGGGAGCCGAGCTCTCGGGTTTCCTTCGCTGGGGTGCCTGGACTCGAACCAAGAATGGATGAACCAGAATCACCTGTGTTGCCAATTACACCACACCCCAATGGAATGTTCCAGCGCTCTACTGTAGCACTTTCATGCAAAGGAAACGCCGAAGCATTGGTACCCCCAAGCGGATTTGAACCGCTGTTTGCGCCGTGAGAGGGCGATGTCCTGGGCCGCTAGACGATGGGGGCATATTCACTTTTTCACCTCGCTGGCGAGGCAACAAAGAAAGACTATACCGATAGTCCAGCAGGAGCGCAAGCGATTTCTCTTTCGGCGTGTCGAAAGAGAAATCGCTCTGCGCTGCGCGATTCACTCACGCAGCGCAGAGCGGCACAGCCTGATAATCTCAAGAAATACGAGGGAAAGTGGCCTCAGCCCTTCAACTCACCGAGGTGCTCGCGCAAGGAGCGCAGGCGAGCAACAGTGAGGTCCTTACCCAAAATTTCCATCGACTCAAACAGAGGCGGGGAAACGCGACGGCCAGAAACAGCAACGCGAATCGGACCATAAGCCTTACGCGGCTTGTAGCCAGCCTTCTCAATGAGCTCAGCATCCAAAAGGTCATGCAAGCTCTGAGCCTTCCACTGGCCTTCCTCAACGCCTTCCAACGCATCAGCAGCCTTTTCCAGCACATCATCCGAGCCGTCTTTGAGCTGCTTGATGGCGTCTGGTTCTGGAGCAATATAAGGCTCTTCGCTCAACAGAGAGCCGACCATGCCAGAAACTTCACCCAACAGGCGAACGCGAGGCTGAACGAGCTCCACCGAGTCGCTCAACACCTGCTGCTCGCGAGGGGTGAGCTTGTCCCACGAGTCTGCGGAAACCACGTGGTCGCGGAAGAGGTAAGGAACCGAGCGGTTCAGGAAATCCTGAGGCTCGAGCTGGCGGATGTGCTCAGCGTTGAGGGCGATGGCCTTGTTCAGATCAAAGTGAGCAGGGTTGGCCTTGACGTTGCGAATGTCGAAGTTATCGGCGAGCTCTTGCATGCTGAACACGTCGTTATCTGGGGAAATCGACCAGCCAAGCAGTGCCAGGTAGTTCAGCAGGCCTTCCTTGATGAAGCCCTGGTCGCGCAGCAGGAAGAGGTTGGACTCTGGGTCGCGCTTGGAGAGCTTCTTGTTGCCTTCGCCCATCACGTATGGCATGTGGCCAAAGAGCGGGGTCTGCTTGGCGATGCCGAGCTTCTTCAAGTAATCGTAGAGAACAACCTGGCGTGGGGTGGAGCTCAACAGGTCCTCACCGCGCAGAACGACGTTAATGTTCATCATGGCGTCGTCGACAGGGTTGGTCAGCGTGTAGAGCGCGTCGCCGTTAGGACGCACGATCACGTAGTCAGGAGTGGAGCCAGCCTTGAAGGTGATCGGGCCACGAACGAGGTCGGTGAAGGTGATGTCCTCATCAGGCATGCGCAGGCGGATGGCTGGCTTGCGTCCTTCTGCCAAGTACTTTTCGCGCTGCTCTGGCGTGGTGTTGCGGTCGTAACCGTCGTAGCCGAAGCTTGCTGGACGGCCGTTGGCAACATTGCGCGCGGCAGTCTCTTCTGGAGTGGAGAAGGATTCGTAAGCGTAGCCTGCGTCGAGGAGCTTCTGGGCGACATCCTTGTAGATATCGGTGCGCTGAGACTGGAAGTATGGGCCGTCTGGGCCGCCGACTTCAACACCCTCATCCCAGTCGATGCCCAGCCAGCGCAGAGCTTCGATGATCTGGTTCAAGCTCTCTTCGGTGTCACGCTGATTATCAGTGTCCTCAATGCGGAACACGAGAGTGCCGTGCGTGTGGCGAGCCTCAGCCCAGTTGAACAGGGCCGTACGGACCATGCCGACGTGTGGGATGCCCGTTGGAGATGGGCAGAAGCGCACGCGCACGTCCTTTGGCAACGTAATGTTTTCAGTGTTTTCACTCATAATTCCATTGTGCCTAGGTATAGGGACGCCCTTGCGCGCGAGCTGGCGGCTTTACTCGTATACTGGATTGCGCATTATTAGTTTGTCAGGACGCACGCGGGCTCATCACCTTCCCGCCTCTGCCACCTGGCACCAGCGCGCAAGCGCAGGAAAAGGTGAAATATGATGAATAACTTCAAGCGCGTTCACGGCGTTCGCACCACTCGTAACCTCAACGGCCTTCACGGCGTTCATATTGCTCGTCGAGCTCTCAGTATTCTGGCTTCTGCCGCACTCCTGACTTCTCTGGCCGCCTGTGGTAATCAAAAGTCGTCAAGCTCGAGCGCCACCACCTCGTCAAACCAAACGAGTGCAACGAATAAAGCCGACGACAAGAATCTCACCCCCATGAGCTTTATGCTCGACTGGACGCCCAATACCAACCATGTCGGCGTTTATGTTGCCCAGAAGCTCGGCTATTACCAGCAAGCCGGCCTGAAACTCACCATTCTTCCTACCGCCCAGACTGGCGCGGAAACTGCCGTCGAATCGGGCGTTGCCAATGTTGGCTTCACTACCCTGTCGAATGTTGCTGCAGTGAACGCATCCGGCTCGCATCTGCACTTTGTTTACGATCTGACGCAAAAGCAGGTGGCCCGCTGGTGCTCACTCAAGGCCCGCAAGGACATCACTTCTCCGAAGGATTTCTCGGGGAAGACTTTCGTCACTTTTGGCTCTGCTGAACAAACTGCTGTGCTCAAGCAGATGATCCGTCACGACGGCGGTAAGCCTGATTTCAAGACGGTGACGGTGGGCACTTCTACTTTCCAGACCTTGACCTCGGGTAAGGGCGATTTTGGTGGCTTCTATGAAACCTGGGAAGGCGTGCAGTCTCGCTTGGACGGCCCAGCTCTCAACTGCTTCATCGCTGGTGATTACGGTGTTCCTGGCAACCCTGACCAGCTGGGCTTTGCTGTGTCGAGCACGTGGGAGAAGGCTCATAGCAAGCAGGTGAAGGCTTTCGTTCAGGCCACTGCTCGCGGCTACCAGTATGCACTGAAGAACCCTGACAAGGCCGCTTCGATTCTTTTGGAGGCAACTCGCTCCTCGGCCCTCGACCCAAAGCTCACGAAGGCTTCGATGAAGGATATTGTCGCGGGCAAGTATTGGGGTGACGCTTCTGGCAAGACGGATGTGACCGCTGCTCAGCAGTACATCAACTTCTTGGCTGACAACAATGTTTACCGCAACATCGCTCAGGACGCCAAGGTGAAGGATGTGGACGCTGCTGCTCACCCTCAGGCTTCAACTCTGGCAACGAACGACTATGTTTCGTAAAACACACTCTGGCTCGGTGCGTACTGGCGAGAGCGGCCGCTCTGCTGTCGAAGAAACCCGCTCTTCCGGTCGCCCTACTGGGCACTCTCGCTCCCGTCGGCTTGCAGATACCCTGATTGCCACTGCCACCACGCTGCTCCTGCTCGTGTTGTGGCAGGTTGCCGTGGACGTCACGCACGTCTCTTCGCGCGTGATTACCGGCCCACTCCAGGTTGCGCAAACTCTGGTGGAAGAGTGGGATATTCTCTGGCCTGCGGCGAGCCTCACGGCGGTGGAAGGCTTTCTCGGCTTTTTCATCGCCGTGCCCTTGGGCATCGCTTTTGGCGTGTGCCTCTACGCTTCTCACGCTTTGCGCGCTGGCCTGTACCCGCTGCTCACTTTTTTGCAAACCCTGCCTTTGATTACCATTGCGCCGCTTTTCATTATTTGGTTTGGTTTTGAGCCGGTGGGCAAGGTGGTGATGGTGGCGATGCTCTCCTTCTTCCCGGTGGCGATCGGCACGTATCGAGGCCTCGCTTCGGTACCCAGTTACTTCTCGGATGTCGCTTTGACGTGTGGCGCGGGCAAGCTCTGGACTCTGTTTCACGTGAAAATGCGCGTTGCTGCTCGCCAGATTCTCTCCGGTATGCGCATTTCGGCGGTCTATGTTTTCGGCACGGCTGTCACAGCGGAATACCTCGGCGCGCAAAACGGCTTGGGCATTACGCTTCAGGCCGCTTTCAACTCGTTCCGCACCCCGCTGGTCCTCGCCGTCACTGTGCTCGTCGTGGCACTCACTGGCCTCCTGACTGGCTTGGTTGCGCTGGTCAATAGCCTGTGGCTGGGTCGCGATGATGACAACTTCGATATATGAGTTGCTGAAGATTATCAGCGCAGATTATCACTGTAGGTCATCAGCGCTGCCTATCACTGCGGGCCCGCGCAGCGGGAAGCCGCAGGTCAGGAAAGTGCCACGTCCTTTGCAGGGTCGTGATAATCTACCTGCACGAGCTGCGGGATTTGGTTAAAGGTGAGGCTCGTCACCGACGCGAGGGCCGTGCCGCGCGTGAGGATGTTCGAGCTCGCCTTGCCTGTGGTAAGCACGTGACGCAAGGTCCAGATGGGCGACTCATGGGCTACGACGATGACGTTTTGGCCCGGATAGCGCTTGACCATTTCGAAGGCGAAGCTTTGCATGCGCTGAGCCACCTCAGAGTAAGGCTCTCCCCAGCCGGGGCGCTTGAGGTTTAAAATGCGCTTCCAGTTATTGTGTTTCCACAGCGCAGCCTCACCTTTGCCAGGCCTCTGGCCGCGAAACACATTCCACACCTCCATCAGTCGCTCATCCGTTTGGATTGTCAGCGCTGGTAATCCAAGTTCGGCGCGCGCTTCATTCACTGCGTTCAGAATGTGGTCGGAGGTGTCGAGGGTGCGGTCGAGAGGCGAGCTGAAGAAGGCCACAGAGCGCACGATTTCCGGCTGCTCGGCCATCCAGCGAGCTGTCGCTTGAGCCTGCGCATGGCCCAACTGCGAGAGGTGGAAGCCCGGGATTCGCTCATACACTACCCCGGTGGGGTTCTCCACTTTTCCGTGGCGAACGAAGTTCAGCGTGGTGTGAGGGGTGTCGAGGCCTGCCTTCAAAAAGTCGGTTGTTTGGCGGGTTTGCTGAGTGGCTCCTTCGATTTCTCCAGCGTTTAAGTGCCGAGAAATGCTGGGGAAACTGCCGGTTGCGCGTTCAAAGGTGACAGGAGCTTGCCACACTGTTCCTTCTCGAGTTGCCATGTCACCCTTTCTCGTGCTGCGATACTGGCCGCGAACGAATCTGTTCCGCTGTTACCAGCTGGCTCGACTTGCGCCCAGCGGCGGCGGCCGCGCGGACGTTTGCTAGAAACTTCCGTTCTTGTAAGCCTAACAGCTGAAGCGGTTTTGTTCGCAGTGATAATCTCATGGCTTGCCGTGCCAAAAGTTGCCGCGAGCAAGCCAGCATGCCAGCATAACTGCGCATTATAGGCATTTGAATATTAAGTAAAAGGGGGCTTTTCGCCTAGCTTTGGGCGAGTTTTTCTGCCCTGTCCGTCCCCCGGGTGCCCATAGACTTGTATGTAAGAACTTGCCGCGCAAAACAAAGAGGCAGCACGGTGAGTTCACCAGACCATACGAAGCTGAACGCGGCCGCACGCATGCGCAGAAGAAGTGAAATGAAGCGGAATGAAACCGCATGTTTAGCTCGACGGTGATCACAGAGGTCAGGCGCGAGAGAGGACGCACCTTCCCTCGGAAACGAGAACCATATACGTACCAGCCCAGTTGAGTGATGATCTGCATGCCTGAGCAACTTGAACAACCGCTGAACACGACAAATACCAGCAACCCTGCCACTTCTGCCACTAAATCCAGCACGCCACTGAGTGATGGAGCCACACCGAAGTTCCGCGAACACAAGCCGCGCGCCCGTCAGCACCGCACCCCCGCCCAGCTACTCTCCCGTCTTTTCGGCGGCTACGTTGAGCTGTTGCGCATCCCGTACACTCTGCGTTTCGTCATCGCCGCACTCTTCGGCTCCATGGTCGGGCCGATGGTGAGTATGACGGTGACAATCTCTATCAAGCAGGTTTACGGCTTGTATGTGCTCGCCGGAACCTTGAGCGCCATCCAGTCCATCTCCTCGGCCATCATCGGCCCGATTTTGGGCCAGCTCATCGACCGTTACGGCCAGCGCCAGATTGCTATCCCGACGGTTGTTATTTGGACGACCGCCGCCGTGAGCTTCACCCTGGCTCTCGTCTTCCACGCGCCGTACCAGATCTTCTTCTTCATCATGCCGTTTCTGGGCGTCCAAGCTCCGTGGGGCTCGATGTCCCGCGCCCGCTGGGCCTACATTTTGAAAGGTGACACCGTTCGCACCGACCGCGCGCTCGCCATGGCCTCCATGTTCGACGAGATCACGTGGGTGGTGGGCAATCCGCTGGCCTCCATCATCGCCGTGTGGAGTTACGTTGCCGCCTTCGTTTTCACCATCGCCTGCGTGCTGACCGGCTGCACCCTCTTCTTCACCGCCGTTGGTGTCACCCCTCCTTCTATCCGCGAGCGCGCTGAAAAGGCTGGCTTGCCGATGAAAGATTATCAGCGCCAACTTGCCCAGAAGGTTGCTGAAGAGCAGGCTCGCCAGGATGCTCAGAACGCCCTCAAAGCGGGTAAAGACGCTGAACAGGCTGAAAGGTTCGCGTCGAAGGCCAAGAATACCAAGCAGCTGGGCTACCTCTCTCCTGCTGTTCTCGCTTTGGCGGCCACTTACTTTGGTTTAGGTGCTTTCTCCTCGACGACCGGTATTTCGATTATCGCTATGGCCAACGAGCATCATCAAAGCCAGTTCGCCGGCCTCGTGTTCGCCTGCTTCTCCTTCTCCTCGCTGATCGGAGCAGCTTTCTATGGCGCTATTAATTGGCGTTCGGCCTTGTGGAAACGCTACTACATCGGCCTGCTCGTTTTGACAGTGGGAATCTCAAGCTTTATTTTTGCTCACGAATTGTGGCAAATTATGATCGTTTACCTCATGGTCGGCGTCTGCCAGGCTCCTACCTGGATCAACGGTTCTCAGACGGTCATGCGCGTCGTGCCTACCGACAGATTTACAGGAACGATGGCTCTGATGTGGGCTATGAATGCTGTCGGTGGCTCCATCGGCTCCGCTCTGGGTGGTCACTTCATCGATGAGTTCGGCTCGCATGGTGGCTTTGCCACGGTGTGCGTGATGGGCTTGCTGGTGATGGTACTCTCCTTGCTCGGATTACCACAGATCAAGAAGGCCACCTCTCGCGCCATCATCTCTCAGCTTGAGGTGTAGTGGACTGTCGTCCACTAATCTCAAACCCTCTTGTAGGCTTCGCTAGCCGGGGTGCGGTACTTCTTCGGGCCGTGCTGGAGCGACCACAAGCCAATGCGGCGAGCAAAGGTATCGTCCTCCTCATGGCCAGGGCGAGGCACGTCGATGGTGAGCTTACGCGAGACGAAGTTCCACACGGAAACGATGATGGTAGCGATGATCTTGGCGATATTCGTCATCAAAATAATCATGGCGCGGTTCGGGTGAGCTGCCCTCGTGAACGGGCTCGTCATCGCCCAAATAATGCCCGAGTTAATGCCCAGGCCGATCACCGAGCAGACGACGAAAAGTACCAGCTCCATCCACTGAGCCATGTCAGAGCGATGCTGGAAAACGTAGCGCATGCTGGCCACATAATTGACCACCAGCGAGATCAAGAAGGAGATTGTTCCTGCCATCGTCGGGTTGACGTGGAAGAAAGCCACCAAAATGTTGAGAACACCCCAGTCGATGAAGAAGCAGATGAAGCCAATTACACCGAACTTGATGAATTGCGCCAGCAGATGCCTCAGTGCCGGGTTCATCTTCTGTGCCCACTGAGGAAGCTTCGATTCTGCAGCAGCCTCTTGACTTGCCTGGGCAGTATCTGGGGTATCTTCTGGGGTTGCCATGAGTTCTCCTCTTATCGTCGTACCTGAATGTTTTAGCAGATGAACCCGCCAATCTGGGTGAAATTCAGCCTTGTCGCACTCTATTCAGGGGATTCATCTACAGTATCCTCTCCATTGGCCCAGCTATTGCATGCAATGGCAGGCGGCTGGCGCGAGCTGCGAGCGCGAGTGCCAGAGAGGTGAGCGCGCGCTTTCTGATACGGACACGAGCTGCGGACGGGGCGGCGGGGTGAGAGACGGCCGGCGCGGGCGGCGGGGCGAGAGACGGCCGGCGCGGGCGGCGGAACGAGGACTGGCGGCGGCGAGCAGGCGGGCGTACCAGGCCGGCGCAAAAGGTAGAGTGGAAGCGTACGAAAACTCTCAGTTTTGTGGAGGTTGCTATGCCGTGCATTATCACTCACACCAGCCAGCCTATTTCCCCCGAACAGCGCGAGCGCATGAAGGCTCAGTTCGGTAAGGCTATTTCCGACCTTCCTGGCAAGTCCGAAATGTGGTTGCTGTGCGCCTTTGAGGACAACGTTCCTATGTACTTCGGTGGCGACGACTCCGAGCCTGTCGCCTTTGTGGAGGTCAACGCTTACTCCACCTCTGAAGTGCCGCGCTCGGCGTGGGAACGCTTGTCTGCCGACATTCAAAAGATTGTCAGTACGGAACTTCATGTCCCCACGAATCGCATGTATGTGCGCGAGATTGCCAGCCCGGATTGGGGCTGGAACGGCGGAAACTTCTGAGTTTACGCCTTCGAATCAAAACGGCGGTGATGGTCTCTATTGCTGAGAACATCTTGCCAATCACAGTGGAGCTCTCCCCCGGTCTCACTGATGAGCAAGTCGGAGAGCTTCACTTTTCTCAGTTTTTCCACGAAGGCATCTGCTCCGTCACGAAGAGCATCATTGAGAATCGACTGCGAATGGTGCAGCGAATCAGAGAAAATATGGGAAGCAAGATCCTCATGGGGAATATCCACCACAGGGTCGCCTTCCATCACTCGGCATACATCACCGAGAGTGATTTCTTCCAATGGAGTGGCCAGCGTATAACCACCATCTCGCGTTGCTGATGATTGAATAAACCCAGCCGTCACGAGGCGGCGAAGAGTCTTCTTCAACGAGGAATCGGAAACACCGAGGAGAGTGCTGAAAACAGAACTCTTCACCGGTTTGTTTTCGACCTGGGATCCCAGCATCAACAACACATAAACGCTGTTCTCAAAAGGTTTTCCTATCCTCATACACGGTATTATGACGCAATCACTTTTTCTTGTCAGTTTTGCGAGACATACCGCATATATGCTTTCAGATGCATAACCTCTTGTGTACAGAGAAAATAAAAGACCCTGCTGCTTGATTGCAACAGGGTCTTTTGGCTTAGCTAATAAATGTCAAACGACTGTGTGACATATCACTTCACAATGAAGTGACTCACTTCTTCTCAGCAACAACCTTCACGGTGAACTGAGCGGCGATCTCTGGGTGGAGCTGTGCCTTCACAGTGAAATCACCGGTGGTGCGGATTGGTGCGAAGGAGAGGGACTTTGCGTTCACCACAAGTTCCTTCTCAGCGAGAGCAGCAACGATCTTATCGGCGGAAACACCACCGAAGAGCTTGCCGGACTCGGACACCTTGGCACGGACGGTAACTGCGAAGCCATCGAGCTTGCTCTTGAGCTCAGCAGCAGACTCACGAGTCTCGAGGGCGAGCTTGCGCTGTGCGCGACGCATGTCCTCAATCTGCTTTGCAGCACCCTCGGTCCACTGGAAGGCATAGCCCTGTGGAACGAGGAAGTTACGAGCATAACCAGCGGCAACGGTGACAACGTCACCCTTCTGGCCCAGACCATTGACTGGCTGACGAAGAATGAGCTTGGTTTCCTTGTTAGTCATCGTTTACCTCCTCAGCGGCCGTTGGTGGCGTATGGCAGGAGGGCCATCTCACGCGCATTCTTGATTGCGCGGGAGAGCTCACGCTGCTCCTGGATGGAAACGCCGGTGATACGGCGGCTACGGATCTTGCCACGGTCAGAGATGAACTTACGAAGAAGTGCAACGTCCTTGTAATCGATCTCGGTAACCTTAGCAGCCTTGAGTGGGTCTGCCTTCTTCTTGAAAGGCTTTACTGGAGGATGTGGCCTCTTACGCGACATAATGTCTTCTTTCAGTACATGCTGCTCTATGCAGCTATCATTTCTGTTTTTCTGATGAAGAGTAACTTCACTTGTCCGAGCTTTAGAAGGCGGCTACGTCGTCTGAACCAAAGTCGGAATCGAAGGAATTGGATGCTCCATAGTTGGAAGAACCAGCCCAAGAATCTGCAGAACCAGTAGCAGGAGCTGCCTGCTGCTGTTGCGGTGCAGAATAACCACCGGTGTAACCACCCTGTGCAGCTGCTGGCTGGAAGCCACCAGACTGACGCGCCTGACGCTGAACCTGTGCGGTTGCGTAGCGCAAGCTCGGGCCAATTTCATCCACAGTAAGCTGGAATACACGACGGGTTGAGCCGTCCTTTGCCTGATAGCTGCGCTGGGTCAAACGACCTTGCACCAGCACGCGCATTCCCTTAGCCAGGGACTGCTGAACATGCTGAGCCAAGTCACCCCAGGCAGAGCAATCGAGGAACATAGCCTCACCGTCTTCCCATTGATTGGTTTGACGGTTGAAGGTACGCGGCGTCGAAGCAATGCTGAAATCAGCCACCTGACGAGAACCGACAGTCCTCAATTCAGGATCGCGGGTCAAATTACCAGCAACGGTGATAACAGGTTCGTTTGCCATGTTTCCTCACTCACACGTTTTCATCAGATTAAAGCGCAAAAGCGCAGATCACTTCACATCCTTGCGCAGGATCTTGGTGCGCAGGACGGAACCATTGAGCTTGAGCTGACGATCGAGCTCGGCAGAGGTCTCTGGAGTTGCAGAATACTCAACAACAACGTAGGAACCTTCGGCCTTGCCTGCGATCTCGTAAGCAAGCTTGCGGCGACCCCAGAAATCGGTCTTCTCAACAGTGCCCTTGGCGCTGGTGACGACCTCGAGGTACTGATTGACGAGCTTCTTGACGGATGCGTCTTCGACTTGCGGGTCGACGATCATCATGAGTTCGTACTTATGTGCAGACATCACCCACCTCCTTCGGTCTCATGGGCCACGGTCTTTCCGTGGCAGGAGGATGTTCTGCGTTACGCCCGGCAAGTGCACTGTAGGTACACTCTTCGAGCATGAACCATCCCAGTTTACACGCATCGGTGACGAAAAAAGGGAAGGCTGCACTCGCGTGCAACCTTCCCTGCAGTGATAATCTCAAGCCTTACTTTTGCAGCGTCAAGAAGTTCGAGTTCTTCAAGTACTGGTGACCAGCCGTGATGTCGTACTGGATGAGCCTGTACTCTTCCATCAGCTGCTTTTGCTGAGCAGTAAGCTTGCGCAAATCGAGCTGCTTGCCTTGAGAATCAACGAAAAGCGCGGCACCGGAAGGAATGGAACTCCAGCCTTGAATCTTGTTGACAACATGAGGTTCCATCGCCGGCAACTGCTCGTGCAAGCGAGTCAGGAAGGCGAGGTACGGCGACACCTTCGAGTTCGTATGCTCGGCAGCCTGAGCCATGAAGAAGTTCGGCGACGAGTACGCGGAATTCTTCTCCGAGAGCTTAGCCTTATGCGAGCTACTCGCCTTATTCGACCAGATGAAGTAGTCCGTTTCGTGCAGCTTCAAGGTGTTCTTCTCGTGAGCCGCCGCCGAAGCGTAGATGCCGGGCAGGTGGTCGCCATACCAGATCACCGTCACTGGCTCCTTGAGCTCGTCGAGCTCGGTGAGGAACTTCTTGGTGGCGTTATCTGTGATTTCCACACCCTTGGCGTACGTCTTGATGCGTACTTCTTCTTTCTTGGTCAACGGCTTAGCGGTGGTAGAGGTAGCTTCGAACTCGTTATTGGGGTACCAATCCTTGTAATCCATGTGGTTTTGCATGGTTTCCAGCTGGTAGAAAGCGTTGTGATACTTACCAGACTTGAGTGCGTTGACGACAGCCGTGTAGCTCGATTCGTCGTTCACGTAAGGGCTCTTTCCCGACTTTTCTTGCGGCGTGAACTCTTCTGAGGTACCCGTCTTCGCCCAGAAGTGCGAGAAACCGAACTTCTGGTAATTCTGAGCGCGAGCGTACATGGAAGCCATATACGGGTGGAAGCCCAGAGAGGTAGAGCCCGCTTCATTCCACAACTGGTTGAAGGTCGGAATCCACCTGAGCGCTGGAACCAGCTGCTGATATGGCGAAACCAAGGATGGGCTGAAGTTTGCCATGGAGAGGCCGGTTCCCGCCATGAACTCCAGATTTGCCGTGCCACCGCCATAACCGGAGGAAACCATGAGGCCGGAGGTCGTCTTCTCCTTCAGACTGCGGATGAACGGCATCGGGTCCTTGTTGAGCTTCACGCCTGGCACACGAGTCGGGTCGGAGAACGACTCGGAAAGAATCAGCACCACATTTTCATCAGTGAGGGTGTTCTTCCTCGTGCTGTTAATCTTGGTGGCTTCAGCAGAATACTTCGCCTCCAGCTTCTTCATCGTCGCCTCAGAATAATTCTTCGGCTTGTCCATCACCTTGACGTTGATGAAGCGCAGGAAGTCGATCGCCGTGCCATTGCCCTGAGCGTCCAGAAGCGAGTTCCACAAATGCGGAACATCGCCAAAGAACCACGCGAAACCATGCGCAAAAGTGCCGGAAGTGCCGAGATTCATGGAGAAGAGGACGATGAGCAAGCCCGTCACAAAAACAGTGGCAATCTGGCTGGCAATGCGAGCGCCCACTTGAGAGGCCTTCGTTTTCAAGCGAGCCCAGTCAGAAACTTGGAAAACGGCGGCTTTCTGGCCATCGAGGTGCCACAGCACCATGTTGGCCACCCAAATGAGGGCGACAATGGCGAACATGCCCAGGATCATGGGCAGAGAATCTTGAGGGATGAAGTCGGCGATACCCGCCGCATTGCCGTTAGCCGACATCGTCACGTCCGACGGCAGAATCGCCTCTTCACGCATACTCACCTTCATGCGCTCAGCCAGCGAGCAGATTGCCACAACGGTGATAAACAGCGAGCTCGACAGCCAGAAGCGGTTGATGAGGAAGACGAAGAAGAGGTAGAAGGCGGCGATCACGATGAAATTGAGCACCGGGATCATACGCCACGCGCTCTGCGGGCGGAAGGGGAAGATGAAGAAGGTCCAGATTGCCTCACCCGTCTTCTCCGGGTTGACTGCCCACTGCAGCGCAATCTCCGAGAGGATGGTGTAGAAGACGAAGAACCACACGTAGCACTTCGTCGGGTATGTGCCCGCGAGGATGCGCTTGCCCGCACGCTGGAAGATATTTCCCGTTTTCGCCGGCTCTGGCTTCTGCTGCTGAGGCTGCTGGGCTTGCTGCTGCTCTTGGGCTTTCTTCTGAGGCTTGGCTTTCTGCTGCGACTGCTGCTCGGCGGCTTGAGCCTGACCCGGCTGAACCTTTTCGGTCGGAACCTTATCGGCCATGACACCATCCCTTCATTGCATAATCACCCCCATTATTCGCGAGTGCCTCAACGTTTCCTGAAGAATGAGTCATTTTGCGCGTCACATTTACAGATTCCACACCACAGATTCACCTTCACAGATTTCTCACTACAGATTCACCATGTGAGCGCATACTCAGAAGGCTATGCTCAGGCAATCCCGCTAAAATTTGCGTAGTCAACGTGAGGAGGACTATGTCAAAGCCGCAAATGTGGGGAAACCGCAACATCGAGGAAGAGGCACGCGCCGATCGTCAAACACGAGGGCGACGAGCTTCGAGTTCGGCTTCTCGTCGCACAACGTCGAGTTCGAGCTCGCGTCGCGCGAGCTCACATAACTCACGAAGCGCAAGTTCACGTAGTGCGAGCTCACGCAGCACGAGCGCCCGCGGCTCGCGTAACTCTTATTCTTCTCGCAATTCCTACCGTTCACGCGATGAATATTCGCAGCGCGATAACGCTTTTGATAATCCTCTGATCACTGGCAACGACGGGGCTCGCCAGGCTCGCTCTACCCGTTCTACTACCAGCCATCGCGCGAACCCGTCACGTTCATCTCATACTAACGGCACTCATCGCAGCAACCGCGGCCACCGCCTGCAGCCCGGCGATCCTGGTTACAAGAAGAAGTCACGCGTAGGCTTGTTCTTCAAGATTCTCGGCATCGTCATCGCCGTATGCGCAGGCCTTGGAATTGCAGCTTTTGCTTACCTTTATGCGACAACGGATGTACCTGAGCCAGAATCCTTTGCACTTGCTCAGAAAACGACGGTGTACTATGCGGATGGCAAAACACCGATTGGTAATCTTTCTGCGCAAAATAGGACGATTATCGCCTGCGACACCCTTCCCAAATATGTTGGCAATGCGGTCGTCGCCTCGGAAAACCAGACTTTCTGGAGCGATTCAGGCATCGACCTCAAAGGTATTGCTCGCGCGCTCGTCAACAACGTGACCAAGGGCACGCGCCAAGGCGGCTCGACCATCACCCAGCAGTATGCTGAACGCTACTATTTAGGCCAAACGGACACCTACCTGGGCAAGCTGCATGAGGCAATTCTCGCGCTGAAAATCACGCAGTCGCAAAGCAAGAGCCAAATTCTGTGCAACTACCTCAACACCATTTATCTGGGCCGAGGCACCTACGGAATTGAGGCGGCCGCACGCTCCTACTTCAACAAGCCCGCCAAAGACTTGACCATCGAAGAGTCGGCCCTGATCGCGGGAATCATCCCCTCACCAGGCTATTGGGCTCCGGACGTCAACCCTCAGATCGCGCAAAAACGCTATAACCGCACGATCGAGCTGATGTACAAGAATAAGTTCATCACCGCCGCCGAGCTCGAGCATGCCAAGAAGAACTTCCCTCAAGTTGCAGAAAATAAGATTTCCAACGATTATGAAGGTACGAAAGGCTACATTCTTCAACAGATCAAGAATGAGCTTGTGCAGAAGAAAGCCTTCAGCGAGGACGAAATTTCCGCTGGCGGCTACTCCATCGTCACTACTATTAACCAGAAAGCTCAAGACGCGCTGGTGAAGGTCGGCCAAACTCGCTTTGCCAACGAGCCTGATTCTTACAAGCAAACAGCTATTTCTGTTAATCCGAAGACAGGCGCAATTATTGCCATGTACGCTGGTGATGACTTCCTCAAACACCAGTACAACAACGCCACTCAGGCTGTTTTCCAGCCTGGTTCCACGATGAAGCCGTTTACTTTGCTCACTGGCATTCAAAAGGGCGTGAGCCTGAAGACGGTGTATAACGGCAATTCTTTCCGCCATTTCGACGGTTTGAATGGCACGGTTTCCAACGCTGAGCAGATCAATTGGGGCAATATCAACCTGTGGCAGGCGCTAGCGAACTCGGTGAATACGCCGTTTGTTCAGCTCGACCAGGAAGTCACTCCTCAGGCCGCCGCAGGAAACATGAAAAAGGCTGGCTTCCCGTCGGTTGATGAGAACAATCCGCTGAATACCTTGGGTATTAATGCGACGACGGCTTTGCAGATGGCTCGCGCTCATAGCACGCTTGCTGCTGGTGGCATTCGCCCGGATGTCCATATTGTCGCTTCTGTACGCACGTCGTCCAATGAAGAGCTCTACCATGCTCGTACTGAGGGCACGCGCGTGTTCTCTCGCCATGATTCGCTGCTCGTGTTGCGCGCGATGCAGAACGTTACTCGTTTGGCCGCCGGTGCTGAGCCTGCTGTTCTGTTGCGCTCTGGCCGCGAGATCGCTTCGAAGACGGGTACTGCTAACGACATGACTGCCTTCTCGTATGTGGCGTCGATGCCGTCGAATACCACAGTTTTCGCGGTGTGGAATGAGGATGATAAGGGCAACCCGGTCGCGCTTCCGGTGATGTTGGGCGGTTACGCTTATTCGAATTATCCGGCTCACCTCTACGCTCAGTTTGCGAACGCTTATTTGACGGGCTTGCCGGTAGAGAAGTGGGAGAATGTGAAGGATACCGGTAAGGTTGGCGGGCCTTCTGGCACGTGGGGTTTGGGTAACGGCCAGGCTTCTGACGCTTTAGCGACGGCCTCGTATGATGCGCCGGTGGTCAAGAAGAAGGACTCTTCGCAGGGCGCTCCTGCTCCTCAAGATTCTCAGAATGGCGAGAATCAAACGCAGGAACCTGATCAGTCCGACTCGGGTCAGTCGTCCGATAGCTCGCAGGAGAACAAGCCTGATAGTCAGGATTCATCTTCTGGCTCTCACGACACCACTACTCCAGATTCTCAGGGCAATGATTCGAATACGCCGGAGAAGAATCCATCCACGGATACTTCACAGCCGACCACCCCAGGTGATGGAACCGGCGCGGGCGCTGACAGCGCTGAAAGCACGGAGAACTGACGCCGCTGCGGTGTGTGGTGCGGTGTGCGCTTGCGGCGTGTAGCTGCGGCTGACTTGCGCTGAGTTACTGCGCTGATTTACTGCGCGAGGAGGGAAACTCCTCGGCGAGCGAGGCAATAAGCGTTGCCAATCCACGTGTGTTTGCTTGTTGGCCACATTGAGCCTAAGCGTGGAGAACCTTGGCTCATCCAAATGCTGGGGACACGCCCATCAGAGGAGCGAGAGCCGAGCAGGTTGAAGCCGTTGCGGCTGGAGAGCCACTCTGGCCTCTGCGTTGCGATGGCGAGGCCTTCTTCCAAGGTGAGTGGTTGAAAGCCGTCAGAATCGATGAGTTTTCGGGCAACATCAGGTTCGCGGTTGACGTAGCGTGAGCCGGTGTGAGGGTGGATGACGATGTAGAACGGGCCTTCGGGTGGCATGAAACCTTCGGGAAGAAAGCTTGCAATATCGCGCGGTGGCATGGTGGAGAAGCCTGCGTTTCTGCCGATGGAGGTTCGTGCGATCAGCGATTGTGGAGAGATGAGCTCTCGTGTGGGGACGAGGAGCACGTCATCTGCGATTTCTACCTCGTCGAGTGCTGCGAGCAGTGGTTGGGCGAGGGCGACGAAAGAGTCGACTGTCATGTCAGCAACATCGGGGTAGCCGAGAGCGACAATCTTCTCCAATTGTGCTCGAACTGCGTCTGCTGTTCTCGACATGTGTGCTCCTTCATCTGTGGGTTTCGTCTGTACTGCGCTCGCGCTGTATGTACATCACCAGCGTACTGACCTCGGTATTGCGCGAGTTGCGCTTTTACACGCTTCTTCTGCCTGCCAAGGCCCTGCCGAGGGTGACTTGGTCGGCGTATTCCAAATCCGCTCCCACTGGCAAACCGGATGCGAGGCGCGTCACCGTTATACCGCTGGGGCTGATCAGACGAGAGAGGTACGTGTTCGTCGCTTCGCCTTCCACATTGGGGTTCAAGGCGAGGATGATCTCTTTGACTGTTTCGTCTTTCAAACGGGTGAGCAGCTCTTGAATGCGCAGGTCTGCTGGGCCGATGCCTCCCATTGGGTTGATGGCTCCGCCGAGAACATGGTACAAACCGTGGTATTCTGCCGTGTTCTCAATAGCCATGATGTCACTCGCGTGTTCAACAACGCAGATGACGCTGTGGTCACGGCGAGGGTCTTGGCAGATAGCGCACGGGCTGATTTCGGTGACGTTTCCGCAGATTTCACAGAAGCGAACTTTTTCGCGCAGTGTGGTGATGGCTTGGGCGAGGTGCTTCACATCGTTCTCTGAAGTGGAGAGAAGATGGAAGGCGATGCGTTGTGCTCCTTTCGGTCCGATGCCGGGAAGGTGCGCGAAGGAGTCAATCACATCCTGGATTGCTCCGTCGTAGATTAACGCCATATTTTCTCCTCGTTTAAGCTCTGTTCCTCACTGTGCTCATCACCGTGATCACGCAGGTAGTGATCGCGGTGATGACCTGGTTACTGTTGGACGATTTTAGCCTCTTGTTTCTCGTCTGAGTCTGTTCCATTCTCTGCTGGAATAACTGTCACTTTTTTCGCGTCGAAAAGTGCACCTACTTGTTCGATGCTCAAGGTTTGATGTTGTGTCAGTTGTTCGTCATCGCGCGAATAAACATCTTCTTCCGGTGCTACCTCAGGTGTTGACGGCGCTGAACTTTGCGTTGCAGCAGCTGCTGTAGGGGTTTGCGCACTCAGTGGCAGCGACGTCACCCCTTGGCTCAAGCCCGGCATTTGTGCACGCTGAGGCTGAGCCGCCGGTGCGGGTTGCTCCGGCTGCGGTTGCTCAGCAGCGTTTGCTACAGGCGCTGTTTGCTGCTCAGCAGTATTGTTTTCCCACGAAGAGCGCGCTTCAGCGGTTGCTTGAGCTTGCTGCGCGGCTTGCGCTTCTTGAGCTTTGCGCTGCTCTTGAGCTTGCTGTTGCAACAGTTCTGCACGCGAAGGCTGGTTTGCCCACGGGTCCGTTTTATCGTCAGGAGAAGGAACAGCCACCTTCTTGTGATGGTGAGGGTGAGAATCGTCGGAAGAATCACCTTGCGAAGAATCATCCGATTTTTCTGAACCTTGCGCCTTCTCCTCTGAGCCGCTCTCCCCTTCATGTTCTCGTGCAGTAGGGGTTTGCTGACGAGAGGACTTCAACGCATTACTCGCTTGAAGTTGGCTAGCCGTCATGAGCTGGAAGCCGCCATTTTCTCCTGCTTTGTTCTGCCCCATCAGAGCAATTTGCAGTTTGATCCTCTTCTGCTCTTCCACCGGCAAGCTAGAAACTGGCTTGACAGCTTCGCCGTTAGCAGCTGCACCTGCTGGGCGAATGAAAGTGTTGGCTCCGAAGATGCTTTGGATGTGCTTTTGGAAGGAGACCGGAACCTTTTCACTGCCCACCACACCCAAGGAGAAGGCATGCTGGGACAGTGGAGTGTCGAAGGTGAGGATGACGAAACGGCGAGCCTTCACGTTTTGGAAGTCCACATGAGGGATCGTTGTTTCATTCACCCACTTCTTCAAATCCTCAGGAACAGTGGTGATGGCTTTCTTCCACAGCTCTTGTGGAGGTTCATTGCTCATCGCTGCTGATTGTGGTTGTGCTTGCGCAGCAGGGTGTGATTGCGTAGCAGGTTGTGATTGCGTAGCAGGTTGTACTTGCGCAGCTGGTTGGGTTTGCGCTGCAGAAGCAGGCTGGACTTGCTGCACCGGCTGTTGTGGCTGAACAGGTTGCTGTTGCACCTGAGCTTGCTGTGCGGAAACCTGAGGCTGGAAACCACGAGTCAGCTGGGCCGCAGTTTGCGGTGCAAAATGCGGTGGAGAAGCAACAGGTGCACTCGTCACCGGCCCAGAAGTAGGCTGCGAGGAAGGAGTAGAAGCAGCATTCTGAGCAGAGCGAATTTCCAGCAACTGAGCAATCAGCAACTCCAAGCGCATGCGCGGCGAAACCGCACCGGCCATCGTTGCCAAAGCCTCGTTAATCTGGTCTGCCAATCTCGTGAGCTGAGCCAAGCCTAAAGCATGAGCCTGCCTCTTCAACTCGTCAGCATTTTCCTGACGCTCTTCTTCTCCCAAACTGGCTACTGCTTGAGGCCCAGCAATGCTGAGCACCAGAAGGTCACGCATATAAGCGAGAAGGTCTTCCACAAAGCGGCGAGGCTCAAAACCACCCACCACCACTTTTTCAACCGTGGAATACAAAGCGTTACCATCACGCGAAATCAGCGCATCAACCGTCCCGGAAATCAGCTCGGCAGGAGTGAAGCCCAACAGCATCGAAGCATCAGCCAAACGCATAACACCCGAATCAGAGCCCACCATCAGCTGGTCCAACACGGAGAGCGTATCGCGCACAGAGCCACCACCGGCTCGCATCGCGAGCTCCAAAACACCCGGTTCTGGCTTCATATGCTCTTTCTCACATACGTCCTTCAAGAACGGGCCCATAATTTCCGGCGGAACCAGGCGGAAGGGGTAATGGTGAGTGCGCGAACGAATAGTCGACAGAACCTTTTCTGGCTCAGTCGTCGCAAAGATGAAGATGACGTGCTCCGGCGGCTCTTCCACAATCTTGAGCAAAGCATTGAAGCCTTGCGGAGTGATCATATGAGCCTCATCGAAGATGAAGATCTTATAGCGGTCGCGAGTAGGAGCGAATTGGGCGCGCTCACGAATCTGACGAGCATCCTCCACCGAATTGTGAGAAGCAGCATCAATCTCCACTACGTCGATAGAACCTTGGCCGCCAGCAGCGAGCTCCTTGCAGCTCTCGCATTCTCCGCACGGGTGAGAGGTAGGCCCTTTCGCGCAGTTGATACAGCGGGCGAGAATGCGCGCAGTACTCGTCTTACCGCATCCGCGAGGCCCGGAGAACAGGTAGGCTTGGATGAGCTTGCCATTGTCCAAAGCACGGCGAAGTGGCACGGTCACTTGGTCCTGACCGATCACTCCATCCAAGGTATCCGGACGATAGCGCCGATACAGTGCTAATGCCATATTCCCTCCCTTTGCTCGGACGATGAGCTGCTTTACCTTCAACGATAGTGGACGCCCGCTATCAGCTTAAACCAGCGTGGCATTCGTAAAACATTGACTTTTCGCCATTCTTCTTCCCCGTTTCTCCCCGTTTTTGAAAAGAGATAAACTAGGGCGAACAGATATCCTTTGCGATTGAAAATCTCTCCTGAGTCATCTCAGGAAGCTGTTTCAACGCAGAAACACGACGGGGAGGCTGCATGCCAAGTCATCACGTGCCCACACTTCGCGACGTCGCACGGCAAGCAGGAGTCTCTGTATCCACGGTTTCCAACTATCTGCGCGACTACCCGTATATGAGCGAGAAAACTCGTGATCGCATTGCCAACGCTATTAACTACCTGGGTTACGTGCGTAACGAGCAGGCCAGCAGCTTGCGCTCGGGCAAAACACACAACATCACATTGTGCGTTCCTGACCTTCGCCAGCCGTATTTCGGTCGTATTGCAGAGCAGATCATGGCAGCTGCTCGTTATCGCGGGTATTCCGTCATCGTTAAGTCGTCAACGTATTCGCGCCGCGAAGAGTTGGAAGTGCTCTCGCAGATGGGCTCTCACGCTTCTGATGGCTTGATTTTCAACCCGGTTGCTATGACGGAGGCGGATGTTCGCGCTTTTGCTGGCGATTATCCGTTGGTCATTTTGGGCGAGCGCATCTTCACCGCTCCGGCTCCTCATATTGAGATTGACAATACGGGTGGAGCGCGCGCGATGGTGAGGCATCTTCTTGCCAGTGGCAGGCACAAGATTGCTGTTCTTGGCGGCTCTTTGGAGAAGCAAGCTACTTCTTCGCGTTCGTTGCGAACTCAGGGTTTTCTCGATGAGATGCACGCTCAAGGGGTGAGCGTTGACCCTTCGTTGATCATCCCTTGCAGTAGCTGGACGTTGTCGGAAGGTTTGCGGGCGACGAAGGAGCTTTTCGAGTCGGGAGCACGTCCCGATGCCATTTTTGCTCTCAACGATCCTCTGGCTATTGGCGCGATGAGTGAGTTGAAGGTGATGGGAGTTTCTATTCCTGACGACGTTCATGTCGTCGGTTTTGATAACTCGGATGATTCTGAGTATTACAACCCTACTCTCACGACGGTGGACCCTCATTCTCAAGAGATTGCCACGAGAGCCGTTGATTCATTGATTTCGCAAGTGTATTCGGGTGTTCGCGCTCCCCATCGTCACGAGGTGGTGGAAAGCTCGCTTGTTTTTCGTGAGTCTTCCCCGGCAACTGATACGGAAATGACGGATCAGCACGCTACGGCGGGCAAGGCATAATCCCAGCGACGGCGTGAACGCTGAAGTGTAAGCCCATCACAGTGATTTTCACGGTGATACTGCTTCTCTCCTCTCCTGCAGCGCAATCTTGCACGCTCAGGCTGGAGCGGCTTTCTTTCCAACTGGCGATATAACTGCTCACGGCAGAACATACACTGCTGCTCGCACGCAGACTTGCAGCAGTGACTTGCTGTTGGGCGTGTGCAGTGCGGGCGAGAGCGAGTGCGGAGACGTTTGCCATGCCTTGAGCTTGACGAAGTGTTGCGATCACACTGCCGACCATGCCTACGCCGACCATCATCACGACACAGCTGATAATCAGTGCTATGCCGACCACGGTTCCTGAGCCACGGTCAGTGGCGTGAAGGAGCCGGGAGATGCTTGTTATGGCTTGCTGTGACGTGCTTGCAGCTTGATAATCGGGGTGTTTCATGTCACCTCCTTCCCTAGTTGTGGTGCTAGCTGGCGTTAGCTGTGTTGGCTTTCGTTGACTGTTACTGACCTTTGTTGACTATCGCTAGTTTTCATTGACTGTTACCCGCCGTTAGCTGCTTACTGACTGGGCAAGGCGAGAGCATGACCTTCCACCGAGAAAGGCAGAAGTTGCAGAGGACCTTGGCCAATAGGGCAGATCACGCTGATTGAGGTTGAGCCGTCGGATAGCTCGCGAAATGTTGTGCTCGCTGTTCCTACTGAGCGGATGATTGCCTGACGGGCGGCTTGAGAATCGTCATCTTGAGTGAGAACCCAGGCCGCTTTGTTCGCAGCATCTTGGCAGGTCACGCGCCTGGCACTGGCCGCACCTAACGCGATTATCAGGCCGATGAGAATGGCAATAGCTGGCAGTAGGACTGCAAATTCAGCAGTTACTGACCCACGGTCGTACTGCTCGAGGCTGAATGTGCTGCACCGTGCGCGCGCGTTATCCTGCTTGCAAGGCATTTTTCACCATCTCGCTGAGAATGTTTTTGATTGCGTCCGATTTGAGCACGAGCAACAGGATTCCTGCGAAACCGGTCGCCGCAACCAAAACAATGACGTATTCAGCTGTCATACTGCCCTGATCACGAGCAGTGATAATCTCCTGAAACTCGTGAGATGCGCGAAGAAGCGCTTCGTCACAGTGGCGAGTGAGAGCGGATATGACTTTTTTCATGATTGTCCTTTCTGTTAAATGAGCTTGAATGAGCTTTGTGTGAGCTTCGGGCAATGCACTGTGGGCAATGGATTTGTCACATACACTGCTGAACGCTGCAAAATAGGAGGCCTGCAGCAACGCCTGCCCCTCACGGTTAGAGAACCCCTGCAAATGCAGCGATTGTGGGGATGATGACCAGCACGATAAATGCTGGGAGAAAGCACAAGCCGATGGGTAAGAGAAGGTGGAGGGAAAGGTTGACTGAGTTGAGGTCAATCTGCTCCTTTAGCTTCTGCTCCACAGCGCGCGAAAGCCTAGCGAAACGGTGAACGCACGGTTCTCCGCGAATCCACGCACCTTCGCTCGTCTGCTGGAAGCGACGCATCATGCTCTCCTCAGTGACGAAACAACAGGCAGCATTCCACGCCATTTCCCACGGGCATCCGCGTTGCAAGAACAGCCCAAGTTCGCGCAAAGGTTGAGCGCGAGCAGTGTGCCCGACGACGCTAAACGCTGCAGGAAGTGGCAGGCCAGCTTGTAAGCACAGGCGGATGAACTCAGCCAGCAGTGCAGCATCGGTGAGCCGCGTCATATCAAGGCTTTTCGCGGGTCTCATCAGCGCTTTCCACCGCCTAGTCTGCCGGTTTCCCCCATGCACACGGTCGGGAAGTGCGATCGCTGTTGGTTGGAAAAAGTCAGCCACTACTTTTCGCATCCACGCTCTGCCGAGCACCATCAGCCCGGTTCCGATCAGAGCACAGATCAGGCCAGGAAGGCTGAGGTAGAACAGCAGCGGATTTGCCCCGATTCCGCCCGTCGTGAGCAGCACTGCGAAAGGCAGAATGAGGAAAAGTTTGATGGTCGCGTGCGGTAAAGCTTGGGCTTGCTTGAGCTTTTCCCTGCTTCTCTGCTCCAGATTTTCACTGCGCTCTAAGGCTTCCAACCCTGCAGCTGCAGGCACTCCGCTGTTTTCGCACAAGTCGAGGAGCATGAGAAGATGAGCTGCACAATCGCGGTATTCTTCTTCGCTCTGTGTGCCGCAACAGTAGGAGCGGATTGCTTCTTGCAACCATGTTTGAGGGATGCAATGGGCTGGCGGGTGCTGCCCTAAAGCTTGGAAGAGTGCCTCGCGTAGCGTACACCCAGAAAGCAGCGACGAGTGGATTTGCGCACACAAATCACCAGGATTTCGCTCGATGGGTGTTGCTGCTCGCGAGCGCAGGTTTACTTGTTGCGCTACTTGCTTGACGCCGGAAATGAGCGCGTGTATGGCGCGCAATCGCAGTGTTTTCGGCACAAACTGGGCTGCGGCAGAGTCAGCGGAAGAAATAGAGGTGGAAGCGACTGCAGCAGTGTCGAAAGAAACAGCGGCAGAAGAAGCCCTCGCGATGTGTACATTCGCGGTGTGCACGTGCGCGGTGCACGCATGCGCACTGCGACCGCTGAGTTTAGGTATTCTCATATGTCACTCTCCTTTTCACTACTGTCGGGTCGATGGCGTTCGCCGCAGAAAGGTAACCGCTGAGCGAGCTGTACTGCTCGCTCGTTTTCTCACTCCACATCGGCACTGCTTGAACGATGCCGTCAGGCGATAAACGCAGCCTGCCAATCTGGGAAATACGCCGTTTTCCTTTGCTTCTTTCCACATGGATTGCCATGTCAAAAGCGGCGCAACTGAGCAGTGAGGTTGTGCGAGGGTCGAGGCCTGCCAGCTGGCCTAAAGCAACCAGGCGCAAGGCAAGATGTTGAATGTCGTCGGCATGAATGGTGACGAAACCACCGCGGTGGCCCGTATTAAAAGCCCTCAAGAGGTCAGCAATCTCCGCTCCTCGGCATTCGCCCAGAACGATGCGATCAGGCCGCATTCTCACCGTGGCGCGCACAAGCTGAGCTAAACTCACCTCTCCCTTGCCCTCAGAATTGGCGGGACGGGAAACTAAGCTCACGTAGTTTTCGCGGTGGGCTCCGCTCAGTTCCCGCACTTCTTCCACGCTGATAATCCGCTCGTTTGCGGGGCACATTTGTAGTAGTGCGCGTACCAGTGTGGTTTTGCCAGTTCCTGTTCCTCCCGAGATGATGATTGTTGAGCGTTTCATCACAGCGTCCCGGATTGCCTGCGCAACAGATTCTGAGCAGAAACCACGCGCTATGAGCCCGTCAAGATCAATGTTTTCGCGCGGTGGAATGCGTATGGAGATGCTCGCTCCGCCCACGACGAGAGGTGCAAGAACTGCGTGCACGCGCAATCCACTGGTCGCGCAGGCATCCGCGATGGGTGAAGAGTCGTCGAGGCGCACTCCCAGTTGTGCGCACAGGTGGATTGCGTATTCGCGGACGAGTTGTGGGCTGGAGAAGGGGATGCGCACGTGCATTTTCTGCATTCCGTCACCGCAATCTGCCCACACGGAACCGTCGGGAAGAACCGCGATATCAGTGATTTCTGGCTGAGCCGCGAGGTCGCGCAAGGGGCCCAATTCTATGCCGTCGTCAGTACTGCCCGCGCTAGCTGTTGTGTAGCACAACTGATCACTGGCCGTTCCGCTGGCCTGTTCACCGTGCAATTCACTGCGCAGCATCCTGCTCACCCGCCTTCTCCTCAACCAGCTCGCGGCGACGCACACCCTCGAGGAGCGCCTCGAGCACCGCGCTTGCCATCTGTTGCAGACGCACTGAAGGGTGCAGCCCTGTTCCGCGCTGCATATTTCTGGAAATCTTGGCCTCCCAGCTAAGCTTCCCCAGGCAGGGCAAAGCCAGCCATTCTTCGGCATCCTTGATGTTCACTTGCGCACTTCCTCCCCGAGGAGTACAGGCCACAAAACCTGCTGGTGGGGAAAACTTCTCGTGCGCAAGCACCCCTCTCATACGCGCGCACGCAAGAATGCTCAGAGGTAGAAGCTCCACGCGCGTGATGCTCACTCTCGCTTCATCGCCCGCATGACGCACCATCGCCGGAGCTTCATGCTCAGTTCCTGCATCGATTATCAGCACGCTGAAAGCCTGCGTCAGCGCAGCGTAAACAGCCTCTTTTTCCCAAGGGTTTTCGATAACCGCATTCCACGGGTCGGCAGAGAGGACGGCTACAGATTTCCACCGCGGCAGTTGCACCGCTAAAGCCTGATAATCTAGGGTTCCCAAGGGCGCTTCCAGCCCACTCCAGCGCAAGCCTTTCTCCTCCTCAATACCGAGGAGCACATCAAGGCCTCCGTTGCGAGGGTCTCTGTCAACCAATGCGACAGAAGAAGTGAGTTGCCGGGCAGCCAGGGCGAGCAAAGCCGCGAAAGTGCTCGTGCCTGCTCCTCCGCAGGGAGAGGACACGAGTATGCACACCGTGTGCTGCGCTTCGTGAGGCGAAGCCGGTGGAGTTGTGGGCTGAGCATGAGCTCGCCAGAGGGGTTGTCGTGTTCGCATGCCTTGAGTGTGACAGAGAAGAAAGAGGCGAACAGGAATTTTTACAAACTGTGGATAACTTTGAAAACATGTGAAAACAGCAGGAAAACAGAAGGAAAACGTGCGCTAGCCTTGAGCAGCACACTTAACACTATCTTACGCTCAAAGCAGGCTGGTAAGGAAAATACTTACCTACCTCACCCTTGAGCGTATTTGCCCGATCAGCTCGACAGGCCTTGAAAAACTTGCAATAATAGAGGTTACAAGGAAAAGTTCAGAGAGCAGAAACCCCACAAGTAGTAAACCTACGCGAAGGTTATTACGTTGGGCGGATTGAAAAAGAACACGAAACTTACCGCTGCAACGATGGTGTTGTGGATTGAGCACTGCTCCATTAAGTAACTTCCTTGGAGGGGAGGTTCCGAACTAGGCGGAACCTCCCCTTTTCCATGCTGAAAATCTCAAGAAATACCCTCGCAACAAAAACGCGTACCTCAGCCACAAGCCCAGCAACACCAAAAACGCGAAAATAAGCCAAAAACCGGCGCGAAACCCGTTTCACAACACGAAACATAAATTGCCTGCCCATCTCCTACACTAGAAAGCATGGCGCAGATGTACAACGAACCAACGAAGGCAGAGCTCCGCGAACTCATCGCAGAGCATATCGCAGAAAAGCACGGTGCTGAGAAGGCACGCGAGGAACTCGGCTTGGGCGAAAACCAGCTCGTCGAAGGCCACCCGCTGCTCGAAAAGCCGCTGCCCGAACGTCGTTTTTACGACCGTGAGCTCAGCTGGCTTCTCTTCAACAACCGCGTTCTTGATTTGGAGAAGGATAAGAGCGTTCCTCTGCTGGAGCGCGCCTTGTTCGGCTCTATTTTCGCGTCCAATTTGGATGAGTTCTTCATGGTTCGCGTGGCAGGTTTGAAGCACCGCATCGAAATGAACATTGCTGTTCCTTCCCCTGCAGGCCTCTCCCCACGCCAGCAGTTGCATGCCATCTCGCAGATGAACCATCAACTGCAGCAGGATCATGCTCGTTATACGCTCAACACTTTGTTGCCAGAACTGGAGAAGGAGAATATTTCCCTCCTGCGCTGGAATGAGCTGACTATTGCCGAGCAGGAAATTCTCTCCCAGTTCTTCAAGCGTCAAGTTTTCCCTGTGCTCACTCCTTTGGCAGTGGACCCTGCGCACCCGTTCCCGTACATCTCTGGTAATTCGTTGAACTTGGCTGTTATTGTGCAGAATCCACAGTCGGGCAAGTCGCATTTTGCTCGCGTGAAGATCCCGGATAACATGCCTCGTTTGGTGCCTGTGGAGGACCGTACCGACACGAATACGGCCGATCCGAAGAACCAGCATTACGCCTTCATCACGATGGAGAACTTGCTCGTTGCCCATCTGGATGCACTTTTCCCAGGCATGATCGTCAAAGAGGCTCGTTCCTTCCGTGTCACTCGTAATGAGGATATTGACCTGGAAGAGGACGATGCTGATAATCTTTTGAATGCCTTGGAGAAGGAGCTTCGTCAGCGTCGCTTCGGATTACCAATCCGCTTGGAGTTGAACGAGAATACTTCTCCCTTCCTGTCGAACCTGCTCGCCCAGCAGCTGGGTGTTACACAAGACGAAATTTATCGTCTTCCTACCCCGCTGGACCTCACCTTCCTCTCCGAGTTGCGCGGCTCGGTGGATCGTAGCGACCTCAAGTACAAGCCGTATATTGCTCCAACAAACCGTCAGATTGCTGGTATGAAGACGGCTGGCTCGTCTGAATCGGATATTTTCGCCGCTATTCGCGAGGGCGATGTGCTGTTGCACCACCCGTACGATTCCTTCCAGACTTCCGTCGTAGCCTTCTTGCAGCAGGCTGCAAGCGACCCGAACGTGCTGGCAATCAAGCAGACGATTTACCGTACGTCTGGCGATTCGGCGATTATCAACGCTTTGATTGACGCGGCAACTGCTGGTAAGCAGGTGTTGGCTCTGGTGGAGATTAAGGCTCGCTTTGATGAGGAAGCCAATATTGCTTGGGCGCGCAAGCTCGAACATGCAGGCGTGCACGTCGTCTATGGCATTGTTGGTTTGAAGACGCATTGCAAGCTTTCGCTTGTGGTGCGCAAGGAAGGTAACCAGCTGCGTCGTTACTGCCATGTGGGCACGGGTAATTACAACCCGAAGACGGCTCGTCTGTACACCGATCTGGGCATTCTGACCTGCGACCCTGTTGTTGGCCAGGATCTCACTCGCCTGTTCAACCAGCTTTCTGGCTATGCTCCACGTGAAACCTTCCACAGGCTGCTCGTGGCTCCTCGCACCATCCGCCCAGGCCTGATCGAGCGTATTCGCCGTGAGGAGAAGGCTGCACTGGCTGGTAAGGAAGCCTGGATCAAGATCAAGGTCAACTCTTTGGTCGATGAGAAGTGCATCGACGAGCTGTACCGCGCTTCCCAGGCTGGAGTGAAAATCGACTGCGTGGTTCGCGGTATTTGCTCCATTCGCCCGGGCATTCCTGGTCTGTCGGAGAATATCCGCGTTCATTCCATTCTGGGTCGCTACTTGGAGCATTCGCGCATCTTCGCCTTTGCTAACTCCAACGGTCCGCAGATTGACGAAGGCCCTGAGCATGGCCCCGAAGTGTGGATTGGCTCTGCCGACATCATGCACCGCAATCTCGATAGGCGTGTGGAAGCTCTGATCCGCATCACCGATCCTCATCAGGCTCAGGAGCTGATCGACTATGTAGATGAGCAGATTTCTGACTCCACGTCGAGCTGGCGTGAGAAGTCGGATGGCACGTATGAGCGCGTGACTACCGATAAGGAAGGGAACCCTCTGCAGGATTCTCAGACCGTTGAAATGCATAACCATCTGCATCCACGTCACTGAGAGGTAAGGCTGCTGCGCATGAGCAAGAAGAACGATAAATCCTCGCATGATATCGTCTGGGCTGCAGGGTGCGTGGTCTGGCGTCGTATCCAGTCCGCCCCTGCGGCGCAACAGCCTCAGGGCGCAGCTCAGAACACAACAGCGAAGCCAGCCTTGACTGCGCGTCAGCTTGCTCAGTACGGTCCGCAACCCCAGCCAGATATTTCCCAGTTCAATAAGCGCCAGCGCGTGGTCTACGCCATGAATGATTTCGCCCTGGATGCGCAGGATATGAAGGCTTTGGCCGTTTCTGCGGCTCAGACCAGTGATAATCAGAAGCGTTTGCGTGCGGAAAACTACCAGCCTGATTTCGACGTCATGACCGATGTGGACGGCGTAGGCATGCGCTCTCACTCGGGCTTGGCGAACAACCCGCACATCCCGATTTATTCGGATATTCAGCTGCCTCGCGACGTGGAAATCTGCCTTATTCACCGCAGAAAGTACGACGACTGGGGGCTCCCGAAGGGCAAGAGTGACAAAAATGAGTCTCTGGCCCATACGGCTGTTCGCGAAACTATGGAGGAGACAGGCATTCCGGTTCGCCTCGGCCCTCTGGTGGGCTGCGTAGGCTACCCCATCGACGAGGTCAAGAAGCATGGGAAAACCAGCCGAAAGCACGCCTGGGCTCAAACAACCTCTTCCGAGCCGCTGGAGATTGCCAGAACCTATCGCAAACAAGTGGTGTATTGGATGGGCGAGCCACTCAGCCCGGCCGCTCACGCGCAACGCGAACTGGCTTTAGGCGGCCCGATTACCAAGGATGAAGAGGCAGACGAACTGGTGTGGATGCCTCTCGCCGAGGCCATGAACCGCCTGTCCTACCCATCCGACCAGCAGATTGCGCAGAACTTCGCCTACCTGTGGGAGCTCGGAGCCTCAGATGCAGGAACTGTTCTGCTGCTGCGCCACGGCACGGCTCAGTCGAAGAAGCACTGGCATTATGCCGATTCTCAGCGCCCGCTCACCCCTGTTGGCGCTGCTCAAGCATGTGGTTTGGCACCTGATATTGCCGCTTTTGCGCCATCTCGCTTGTTGACCTCGCCTGCTCGCCGTGCACGCCAGTCGCTGTTGCCGTACTCGCTGGAAACTGGCATGACCTTGCAAGAGTGTAACGAGTTGACACCGGAGGCGACCGCTCACGATTCTCACGCTGGCCGCGAGTTCTTGGCGAAGGTGATGCGTGAAGCGCAGAAAGCGCACGAATGTATCGTTGTGGAAACGCATAAGCCTGTGATCGTCAAAATGATGAAGCTGTTGCGCAAGTCGGCGGTGAGCAATACCTCGCAGTCGCTGGCAGATGATGGTTTTGTTGAGTCCGGCGCAGGATTAGCACTGACGGTTCGCACCAGCTCGTCCGGAAAGCCTGAAGTGATTGATTCCTTCGAGATTTTCCCAACACTGTACTGACTGCACTGACTGTACTGAGCGGAAACTGCGCCTGTACTGAGCGAAACCACAGTTGTACTGAACGAAACCCGCAGTTGCACTGAGCGTTGTCCTCAGCGAAACCCGCGTTGAATAACGCATTATTATTTATGTGTTGCGCCGTAAAACCTCCGGCTTTAGCTGGGGGATATAAGGCGCTTATCTTTTTACTAT